>VOFG01002830.1_pt1 | contig 80084 bp, 101 predicted proteins | sample 5384171 | NCBI WGS metagenome assembly VOFG01 (sample SAMN12384726, study PRJNA508395) | human gut metagenome | isolation source: healthy gut F | host: Homo sapiens
CACCAGCAGCAAGTCTCACAGAACTTTCTCTGAAAAGTGAAGCCTGATTACCTTTTTGCGGATTCTTAGCCAATAGAAGAATGTCGCTTGTAGAACCACCAACATCAATACCTAGGAACATATTATTATTGTTAAGACCGAAGTTGTTATTTGAAAGTGCATAACTACATACGGCTTCAAGCTTCTGTGATATTCTCATCATTGATAGACGGTTTCCTACCTATAATAGGTGTCATACGAGATAATTCCTCAAATATTCGTCTTAATTCGTCAATGTCAGCCTCCATCATAGAACCTGGATAACTCCAATTTATTTGAGATGGTTTAATTTTATTCTGGTAAAGGAAGGCACATGTTTGTAACCAAATACTTTTAAGAAAGCACGTTTCTTCAATAAACCTTTATCATCATTCAACCATTTCATGTTATAATGAAGATTACCAGCCTGTGTTTCTATAATAAATTCATCCATGTGATTGACCAAAATATTAGGACGATTTACAGGAACACCGCCTTGTATTTCTTCTGATATACCATTCTTAGTATAACGAGTATCATGTTCATGAAGCCATGACTTTAATTGACCATTATTGGATTCATAGTTAGTGAAGAATAGGAGTTCGTCATTCTGGGCAATTGAACGAGTATCCGTATTTTCTTTACCAACTATAACTGACCTATAATTCTTAAACTGAACCGGTTGGGTACCTCTATTTCCAGCGTTAAAGTAAACACAAGTGTTATTACTACCAAAGTCAATACCTACAACAGCAGTATTTTGTACATCAACATTTGATAAATCCTTAACTACATCAGGTCTGAACATTAATATACCTGCGCCACAAGGTTTGCCAGCCTCTTTAACTTTAACGAGAACGCCAGCCATTGGCTTATCAGTGCTTATAATATCATATTTAATCAAATCTGTACCTTGACCATGAGGATATGTAACAAGTTGTTTAACATCAACCTGACGATCTTCTTCTGGTGCTATCTCATAATCCGAAGTTAAGAACTCACCTCTTATATTTCTTAGTATCTTACCTTCAGATTTAAAGAATGGTATAAAGTTCTCATTTACATCACTTGTAAACTCAGAATATAAATAGTATTTATTCAGTTTTCACTGACAAAGTTAGGCCATAAAATAACTCTGCCATTAGAAGTCATCCATTGAATCTTATATTCTCTCTTGTTAAGCGTAACAGGTTCACCGTCAATTTCAACTACCAAAGTTACAGCTAACTGACCAGCATCATTTATCTTGGCAGTAAGTTTAGTGTTTCCTGAAGTTGAAGAGTAACCCAATAAAGAAGACAGACTATTTTTAAAGATGTCAATGCCTTGCTCTGATAACGGCAGGGAAAAGTAAGAGCATGATCCATCACTTAAATCAGGAACTCTTAAGTAATACACTGGAGCCTGAGAAAGTTTTGTTAGCTCATTTTTTATCTTCACACCATCCAACTACAAAATTATCCTTGCTTAAGAGGTTCTGTATATCACCTATAACCTGACAGTTACCGTCATCAAAATAAGTGAAGGTGAAATCCTGCTTCATGTAAACCGGTACATCACTCTTGAACAAATCTGCAAATGGAGCCTGACAGATTACCGTATTGAGCAATAGGGCCCACTTGACGAAGCAAACCATTACCTTTAGCACTAAGTTCATTTTCCCACTGTCTGCTTACAGCCTTGAATCCTGTCAATTCTATCCTTAGATTGTTTCCTCTCTGAGAATTGATTTTAGTCTCAAAAGCCTGTTGGTTACGGTTCATGTTTTTAACAAACAAATAAACCTTTTGCACTTCTTCTGGAGTAAGATAATTCATCGGGTCCTCAAACTTTCCTTGACGATACCAATTAATATCTGAAGCATCATTACCCAAGTTACTATAATCAACACCTGTAAAACAACCGGTAAGAGGAGATGTACCACCAACAAGATGTTCTCTATAATAGATCAGTTGAATAAATGGTTGGGCATCCGGATTTCAGAGCCAAGTCATCCTGATTACTCCAAACATCCTTTTCATTGAACAGCATTCTACCAAAGGCAGAAGCTATATCATAATCTCCCCCTCTGACATCCATATAAACAGGATTAGAAAATCTAATTCTGTCAGGGTATAATGCTATTACAGCCATCAAGCCTTTCCATTCGGCATGAAGCATATTATAGAACTGTAATAGACCTTCTGTGTTTATATTTGGATCTGGTGCAGCTATGGTAGAAAAGGCAAACTTAAAAGTTTGGCTCTTGCCCATGGAGTAGGTATACCAGAAATTAATGCACCTAGTTTTTCTGCAGAGATATCCTCTAACATTTTTCCTGTATGAATACCCTGTATATATGAAGGAGCATTATTGAAGTTGTTCCACTTACCAACTTCTCCTCCGTTCTTGTCTATTTGACTTTTTATTAGTAGAGCTTTTTGACATAATGAATTAGAATTTATAAAGTGAAACAAGTGTGTTATATATTCTTTTATATAATTGTTCTCCACGATTGGTCATAGATGGCATTTCTTTTTGGTTTTCATCCTTAAATGCTCTTTTAAACTCGTTAAATTTAGAGCTAATTAATCCAACATCAAACTTATTATCTTTGCCTATACCAGTCGTTTTATATAAATCCTTATTCCACTTGTATTTCATTAGTTCTTTTTTTCTTCTGTGGTGCAAATAAAGCAGCATTCAGAATGAACTTATCATCACCACCTGCAGACCTATGAAGCCTGACGTAACCAACCTTCATACAATGTGTCATCTTGATTAATAGAAAAATGGAACAATTTAAAATATTCTTTTACACCATCCTTGATTTGAGTGTTATCTATATCCAGGAAATTCACAATATCCTTTTGATGTCCTGATTTTACACTATTAACAAAATCATCCTCTCCATTGCAGAATAAAGAAAACACTGTTAGCATACCAAGTTTCTTAGCAAATTCCTGTTCCATTTCTTGGCCAACAAAATCTCTGAATTCCAATTTTCCACTGTCGTCAACAAGGCTCTATACAAATACTCTGTGTCATGATTCTGCTTTCTTGTTCGTAAATCATCTTCAGGAACCTTAAGAAAATGAAGTGCAGCACAAGCGGCCATAAAAGCTCGATATAATGAGAATCATTACATTGGTTTGCACCACCAGTAATTGTTTCTGACTGTTCCTTTTTAGCCATAGGGTTCCAGTCCAAACCAGGAGTCCCCAACATGTAAAATTTCTGATATGTACTTTTTACAGTACTGTCATCATCATAAAACATCATTGCAACCTGAGAGTTTAATGCAAATTTATCACTGGTTGCAATAATTTTTTTCTGATTAGCCAATTCTGCTCCTGAAGATGATTTAAAGTTAAAATAGGCAGTCAATAGTGTAGACCCAAAATATGCATTATTGAGAATATTAACTGCTCCGTTACTCATTATCTCAGCAGTCTTTTGATATAGCCTGAGGTATGATAGGAATCGAAGAAGCACCTGTTCCACCAAATACTGAACCAAGAATAAATACTCTAGCACCGCCATTTTGAGCTACCTGAATAAGTTTCTGCAAATATGTCTTTAATTCAGAATTTTTATTAGAACGGGCCGCTTCCAATATAGAATGATACATCATCATGGAGCCGAGATGGGTCTGTGCTCTATAACCGTGACGAAGATTAAATGTTTCTACGTTTTTAGTCAGTACCAAATCCGCTATAGCCGTTTGCTCCGGATTATTGAACTTAGTATCCCCATAGTTAAATACAGACATGAAATCGCTCTTGACTTCATAATTAGGCGAAAATTCATAGTAATTGATATTGGCCGAAAAGAAGGTTTCGTTTAAAAGCTGTACGAAGTGAAGCATCAGTTCCTTTTGCTTTTAACATAGGCTTCCTTTACTTCTTTCAATCTGGCAAAATTACCATTATCTTTATCTGTATCAAGTGCTAAAAGATGTATGTCTGTATCATCAAACATACCCATAGCACATAAATGAATGAGGGATTCAATACAACGCATTCCTGTACCACCAATCCCTAATACAAAATATTGTTGAGCCATAACTTACTTATTTATTCTTTCCCCTTACCTAAAATAGAACCAAACTTTGAATTTCTGAAGATAAACATTATCAGAATACCTAAAACAAAATAGATGCCAAGAAGAATCGATACATGTAATATTGGTTTCAACAAACATACTCTTGAAACCGGCATTAACGATCGTCCTTAACAACTAAATCATTATAAAGATAAAAACCTGCTGCAGAAACTATACCTATAACTATAAACCAGATTCTTCTGGTTATATAAGATTTGTCCTGACCACCCTGGTATTTGATAATGAAAGAAATAATGAATGCGATCAACAAAGCTATTAACGCTGAGATAACTGCATAAATCATTGTACTGTTCTGTAAAGCCTCCAACTGAGGTAAAGTTGTTATTCTTGTTATCATAATAGAAAATTTAATGATTAATATTTATTGCTTTTTATGTAGATGGTATACAGATTTGCATTCTTCATCATATTCTGTATGTCCTTGTCAAATAATGCTTGTTTAACACTTTCAGAAACTGAGGTGTTCTGTTTGCCAGGTAAACCTATAGCATCAAAATTGAACATTTCTTCATAATTCTCAAATACGTTTTCAATACCAGATACATTAATATCTATCTTGGTGAAGTTAAACGGTTTGCATGATAAGAAAGTTGGATTCCACATAGGCACATCAAAGTGTATGTTTATATTACCGTGTTTTTGAATTCTTCCTTGTCATATACAAATGCATTAACAGACTCTGTTAAACTGATAGAAGACAAATCCAAACCAGAAGGGGCTTCAGTTTCAGTGTAGAAGTTGTTATAGTCTGCATTTATATCGTAAACCTTAACTGATATATCAGAAATTCTAAAACCTCCATAACTGTTTCTATCGACCTTTAAGCCGAAGATAACAGGATTACCATATTGCAGTGGATCACCTGTTGTTTCATCTACAGCGCCCATAATATAACCCTCTATAGATTTCCAATCTACTGGCCAGTCTTGAATTTCATAAAGACCATAGTTCTTGTTTGATGCAGAAACAATTTCATTTACTTTACTTTTTCCATTTTCCGCCATAATTGTAGGATGACTTGCCGATAAATGGAACATTTCAACATCCGGATAATTTTCTAATTTAGTAGTTTCACATATTCTCTTATAGATATTACCTTCTAACCTGCTATCTGTAAACAAGAAATAGAATCTCTTCTTGTTATATTTCTGAGGTCCTTCTAAATATGGTTCTGTAAGTATATATATATCATGTCCTTTCTTAAGCCATTGTTTGAATGCATTGGCCATATATGGATCACTGATTCCGCCACCAGCTATATTCTTCTGGTAATACTCACCGTCAGTTAAAAGCACACCTTCAGAGTTGCCATTAACGATTAAATTAGCAATGCTTGCTTTAAGTCGGCATAATTTACCCCTACTATATTGCTTAATGCTTGAAATACATTTATATTTTGTTCTTCGACAATCTTATCCCCTTTTATAGAATAATAGTGTTTTGTAGCAGCAACAAATGAAGGAACTAAACTTTGAAAGAATGGTGAATGTTGTCCCAAAGTAATGCAAGTAGAATAATCTACAAACAAAGACAGATTATTTTCATTAAGTTTTGATTCATTTCCAGTGTATTGAAAATATTTATTGTGGAAATCACAAAGATATTTATCATCAGGTGCACTGGTTGAATATGAATCACAACTAGTACATAATAAAAATGATCCTATAATTGGAATACATAGATTTAATGTTTTATAAAAAAAGTATTTCATATTTATTATTATTAAGTTTGTTGATACGCATAAAAATCATCACCTCTTGTTAAGAGAGAAGATTTGTATCCTATTTGTACTGTCTTTTAATAGATTATGCAATTAGAATCTTTATTTATCCTAAACATTATCAATTTTCTAAATGAGTGAGTGTGAAGAAAAAAACATTTTAATATGGTCTATTTATCTATTTTGCTTATATTTGCGATATTTTCTCTCTCTTAACAAGAAATGACAACTTTTCCTAAACAGTTGTAGTATTATAGCTCTCTCAAAATACTGAAATTAGCCTTGTCCACTACGGAATTGTCCAATGAGGCCAAATAAATTTGTGTGGTCGCCTCGGAATCATGTCCCATTCCTTCACTGATAACCGAAATCGGAATGTTCTTGCCTTTGGCTGCGCTTGCCCATGAATGACGGGCACAGTACATGCTAAGAGGAACGGATATATCGGCCAGTCTGGCTATTTCTTTCAGGTTCCGGTTTATTCCGGACATGACATTCCTATAATGCTTGTGCGTATCCTTAAAAGGATATTTCAATACCGGCAAAAGATAAGGACTGAGATTGTCTTCCGGGTATTTGCCGACAATCTCCTGCATACATTTTTCCCACCTGACAACCAGCTGCTGCCCGGTCTTTCGTCTGCGATACGATAAAAATCCGTTCTGAAGATCTTTCTTTTTCAGGTGAGCCATATCTATGAACGACATTCCACGGGTATAGAAACTGAATAGGAACATGTCCCTTGCAAATTCCAGATTAGGCTGTAAGGACAGATCCAGATTCTTCATACGCTTGATGGCGGATAATGGAACGGCACGCTTGACGGTCTTGTCCACTCCCGTATAGACATGCCTAAAAGGATTACGCTGTTCCACCAGTTCCTTTTCCAGAGCGCGATTATATACAGCCCGAAGGATACGCATATAGAATGAACTGGTATTCCGCACGGCTCCTTTTCCATGAAGGTAGGCTTCATAAAAGCTGCATCAAGTCCGAATCAATTTCGGACAGCAGAATGTCCCGATCCTGTCTGAACTGCATGAAACTTTTCAGGGTACAGGAATAGTTTTCAGCCGTACGTATCTTGCCCATCTGTTTGAGACGGGCTATGATACCCCATAAAGTTGCGACTGTCCCTCTGTAAAGCTTTGAAAAGCGACTGTTAATAGACTTGTCCTTGATGGACTTCGCCTTGCTGTCCAGTTCTCTCGCGGCCTGTTCTTTCAGCCGTGCCTGCTCGGTCAATGCCGCTTGTCTTTGTACCGCTTCCTCGTAGGCTTCCACGTCCTCACGCACCTGTTCTATCCGTTCGTTATCCCGGTTCGGTCCAAAGAGGTTCTCAAGTTCCACGAGTTGCTCGGGGGTAACCTCTCCTTTCATCTTGACATAACGGTACTTCAGATCATTATCGGCCTGCACGTTATCTGTCCTCACCGAAAAATAGAGAGTCACGGACAGGATCACGATTGCCACGAACATCACGAAAAAACTCCCAAGAGTGTACGGGGATTCTATGCTCAGGCTGAAATGATGTTGATGTTGCTTGTCTTAACTGAATTTTTCCTGATTGTGTCATTGGTCTCACAAAACAGGTCTTCCACTTTCTCCTGATTTTGCAGCTGTTCATCACGCATTTCGACAAGACCTGTCCAAGTCTTTCCTGTGACGAGTTTTTCCTGCCCATGGAAACCATATCGTTCTTGATGGCGGCAAGACCTTCGTACACGCGAGCCAACAAGTTACGGAATGTCTCATGGCCTTTCCGGACTTCATTCAGCACGGACTCATCCTGTGTCCTTTTCATTATTAACTGTCGGGCTGTTACCTTCCGGCAAGGGAGCGGGCAGCCCGTTGATCTTGTTCTCGATTCTTTCCAGGCATCCGAAGATGCTCTCAATACATTCTTCCATTTTCATATTCCTGCAATTTTAATGTTCATGAATAATTTGAATGGGAAAGGACGGACTACAATCCGAATCCTTTCCTCTTTTGTTGCTTCTTCCTGCGTCTGCGCAAGAGTTCTTCTTGAGATAACGGCTCTTCGGGAGCGGTGCCATTTGTAGAACTGAACAGTCCAGGTCCCGTACTTTCGAGAAGATGCCCTACGTCCGGTATCCTTTGCTGCACCTTACGTTCGGATTCCTGTTGGGATTCAGAAGTCTTCCAGCTCAACCGGGCATTCAACCTGGCAAAGCTGAACTCCCGGCTGATTTGCGAAGCCTTGAAGGTCTGCCCGTCCTTGGTGAACCGGATTCCCTGTATATCCTCCGGCCTTTTTATCTCTCTGGTACGTTTTACAAATTCCAGCCTGATGCCACGGCGAAGCAGATAATCGTTGAACTCTTTCCATGTTTTGGAATGCTTCAAAGCTGCCTTGACGGCATTGAAGATTTCGTATTTCACACGCTCCGAAGCATGGAGTTTCTCCACTTTGGTCTTGCCCTTGCCCTCGGCGTATGTCAGCCCGTACTTGTCCTTAAGCAGTTTCGTGGCGATCTCATTACGCTTGTAATCGCCTTGGGAAGAGATTACCTTGCCGTCATATCCGATGCGGTTGTAAACCAGGTGACAGTGCGGATTGTCTGCGTTATGGTGTCTTACCAGAATAAACTGAGTGTTTTTTATCCCCATCAGCTCCATGTATTCCCGGGCTATTTTAGCCATAAACTCATCCGTCAACAATGCCTTATCCTCAGGTTTGAAGCTCAATGCAATGTGTCCGACAGGCTGTTTTATCTTCGGATTAAGCTCACACTGGTAGTTAAAACTGTCCGTTATTTCCCGGATATTTCCCAGCAATACACCATCTGAGTCGATGATTTCCGCATTGTCCTTGCCCATCACATAGCGGATACAGCCACCGAAGGATTTCCCTTTCTTGATCTTGCCAATCATGATTGCCTCCTTTCTCCTTGCCTGTACCAGATAATAATCTCCTTGAGTTTCTGCAGGAGTTCCATCACCGTCTTTTGGGTACGGTGGAATCCGGCCTGATGGGACAGACGGGTCAGCTGGTTCAGGTTGTTTGCCATACCCGTAAGACTGCGTATGACGGCAGTTTCCTCGGCAGAGTGCCTAGCTGTTATCGTCGCCTCAAAAGCTGATACGCGGAGAAATTCTGCCAGCGTGAGGTTGGCCTGCCTGCTGCGTCGGCACAACCGTTCATAGTCTATCTTGGAGAATTTCACTGTAACGGCTTTGCTGAGTTTGCACACTCCGCTTACTTTTGGGCGTCCCCTCGGCCTGTTTTTCTTTCTGTCATTCATATTTTCTCTGTTTGATTTTTGATTATTCTTTTTCTCACAATCTGCGACCACTGGGAGCGGATTGTCTCCACTCTTCGGGAGTGGAGCGAGGTTTTCGGGATGCCCGAAAGATAACCTCGCTAACTCCCAAAACTGAAGTTTTGTCCGTTACCCCCTCAGGGCGGCTACTGACTGTCTGAATACTGTAATGACTGGAGTCAGTAAGCAAGTCAGTCATTCAGGAAAGTGTCACAACTTTCTCCACTGTTCGAAGTCTTCCGAGTAGATCTCGAGATGCTGCCGGGCGATGTTCTCAAGCAGTCCTGAAACGCTCATTTTACGTCCTCCCAGCCTGCGGACAAATTCGTCCAGCCTGTCACGTACCTCTCCGCTGACAAACACGGGCTTGCGGTCTTCGATTCTCGGAACCTGAAGAAAGGTTTTCCTATATTCCTCCAGAGAAAGCTTTCTCTGTCTACTGCTTATACGTCGCTGAGATGCGGGAACTGCTTCTTCTTTTCCAGTTGATGGTTGCAGGCTCTCGGATGTGGAGTCGGTCTGTTCTACCGTTCCTTCTGACTTCTCTTTTCCGGTATCATTCAAGGATGATTCACTGGCTGTTTCAATACTGCCATCTGACGGGAGTATGAGTGACATGTCTGTACCTGTCATGGCCTCCCATTCTTCTTTGGTCAATTTCTTTTTTGTTACCATACATTTTTGATTTTAATCGGTTTACTCACTGATCTCGGTGCGCACCTTGACTCGTTGTCGTGAGCAAAGGAAATGTGTATAGTGAACAGAATCAAGCAAATGGAGATACCGTGGCAATTATGTTACCTTGTGCACTGCATAGATTGGGCGGTCAGTGCTGTCTGCCGTGATTTGCCTGAGTGATTTCTATATACCGGATTGTTCAAGCAGATTCCGTTTATAAAGAAGGCTCATTGTATGCAGTTGAGATGTAACATGATGTCATTTCTGGCAACGCATCGTCACCGGTCTGAAAATCCATTGCAGTGTGATTTCTACTGATTTTATTTGCAGTGGAAACAGGATAAAACGGTCACATTTCCTACCGAGAATAGGACGATGATACATGATGGAATATCGGATGTAAAAGACCTGTTCTGTTCCGGAATTATGATTATATGTTTAACTAGAAAATAATGAAGACAATGGAAATCATCAGCTTTGAAAAAAAGACTTTCGAGGAGATTTGCTGCCAAGTTGGATCGCTTCGTACAGCAGGTGGAAAATCTGTGCCGTGAACACGGCGGGAAGGAAACAAGTGAATGGATGGACAATCACGAGGTCTGCCGCAGGTTGCGTATCAGCCCGAGAACCTTGCAGACCTTGAGGGATAATGGGACGCTTGCCTTTACCAAAATCGGAAACCGGACTTACTACCGTCCCGATGATGTAGAGCGTGTGGTCAGTAATGTTGAGGAGAAACGTAAGGAAGCCCGTTGGAAAGGAAAGAGCATTTGAACGAGTTTCCCAAAATAATGTATAACCAATATCAAACGCGTATGAGTAATGAAATCAGAGAAAAGGACCACGAGTGGGTAAAGGCGTTCCACTCGAATTTCGACAGGCTGCTGGCCCTGCTCGAAAAGTTGTTGGAAAAACGGCAACCGTCTGCCTATGGCGATGAACTGCTGACAGACAAGGAAGTGGCATACCTGCTGAAAGTGAGCCGGAGAACCTTGCAGGACTACCGCAACAACGGCATTCTGCCTTACAGACAGGTAGGCGGCAAGATTCTCTACCGGGCTTCCGACATAGAAAAAGACACTGATGAAAGGGTACAAGGAAGCGTACAGGAAATAATGGATATGTTTGTCTTGCTCTATAATCTGCATCATTTGTCTATGGAAATGGTGCAGATTTTTGCTATAGCTCATATTGTATATAAATCACCTTTATAGACTTATTTGTCTATATTCTACGATTATAGACTATTTAATCTATAATTTTGGTGGAATAAAAGAAAATTCATACCTTTGTTATCAAATCAATGGACAATAATATGTTTGCAACAATTTCAGCGGATATAGTTTCATCCACTTCCTTGTCCGTGAATGAAACTATAGGATTAAAGCAAAGGATAGAATCATTATTTAGCTTGTTAAAAGTGAGTTATCCTGATTTTGAAGGTCGCCAAATAAAAGGGGACTATATAGAGTGTGTAATGCAGAATGTATCAAACGTATTCCGGATAGCCTTTATAATCAAATCCTGCATCAAATCTTTTTCCACAGCTAAAAATGAAAAGACGAAAAATTTCCATACATACGGAATACGGATGGCCATTGGTATTGGAGATATGAGAATAGTGAATACCGAACAAGGCATTTGGGATGGTGAGGCCATATATCTGTCAGGACGTGCGCTTGAGGAAATGAGTTCCCTTAATAAAGGGAACGATGTCTGTTCATACAAGTAAAAAGCAATTATCTGCCCCTTTACAAACTATAGCCCTATTGACCGATGCCATATTAAATGATATGACTGTGCGCCAAAGTGAAGTCGTTTATTATAAACTGCTTGGTTTCAAAAGAGGCAGACATTGCCAAAAAACTGGGTATATCTCAAGCCAGTGTAAATAATGCTTCTACAGCTACAAAATGGTATTGTATAGAAGAATCCATAAAGTATTTTGAACAGATAAATTTTGAAGGATATGAATAGTTGGTTGTTTTTAAGTCTGATATTGGGCCATGTCATAGCCGATTTCTACCTGCAGAATGACAAATACTGCTCACAGAAAGAGGAAAAGAAGTTCAGAAGCTGGTTCCTGTATGTGCATTCGCTTATTATCGGCGTGGTATCATGGGCAGTTGTTCCTATTTATGAATTCAGATTTTATGCCCTTGCCATTGCTTTTTCCCATCTGGTGATAGATGTTATCAAAACATATAGCCCAAAAGGATTATGGAATTTTGTGATTGATCAGGTTGCTCATTTGGCGATATTGATTATAGTGACATTTTTCTTTGACTCTACAACAAAGTTGCCAATCCAATCAATGGATTGCAATGGCAGCTACTCTATACCTCTGTTCATATTGGCGTTACTATTGAGCATCAAGCCTGCAAACATCCTGATCAAGCTTGTCTTAAAGAAATATCAAGTTGGAGAGACACAGTCTTGTGAAAATATCAAAAATGCAGGAGCGTTAATTGGTAATTTAGAGCGTATTCTTACAATCATATTCGTTATCATTGGGCAATATGAAGCAATCGGTTTTATCATAGCGGCAAAATCCATCCTTCGATTCAAAGACACGGATACAGCAAAAACAGAATATGTCCTTGCCGGAACGTTTCTGAGTTTTGGAATTGCATTACTGTGTGGTTTAATGGTAACAAAATAACAGATGGACAGTTTTCAAGAGAAATACAATGCGCTTGTCATTAAATACAATGCTCTGCTTGCCGAAAATGAAGAACTGAAGTCAATACTTTCACAGCATGGTATAGTGTATTCCTCCATCAAACGTGCTGATGAAAGTGCAGCATTTTCTTCCATAATATATCCTCCAATCAAACTCTCTATTGATAAGAAAATTGCATTGTTCCGTAACTTTTTCAAGGGACGAGATGATGTATTTGCACGACGATGGTTCAACAAAACTACAGAAAAGAGTGGTTACCAACCTGTATGTATCAACGAATGGCGCAGAGGAATATGTGACAAGAAAAAGCATAAATGTGCAGAGTGTCCCAACCGCAATTTTGTCCCGTTAACCAATCAAGACATATACCGACATCTGGAAGGTAAAGATGAGAACGGATGCGATGTTATAGGTCTGTACGTTGTTACTTCTGATAATAAATGTTCTTTCCTGTGTGCTGATTTTGATGACAAGAATTGTACTCATGGATATAAGAACGATGTGTTGGCATTTACTTCCATTTGCAGAGAGTGGAGAATCCCATTCAGTATAGAACGCTCACGCTCCGGCAATGGTGCACATGTATGGATTTTCTTTGATCAACACATACCTGCCTACAAAGCAAGAAAATTAGGCAATACAATTCTTACGGAAGCCATGAAACGTAACAGGCGGATGACATTCGACTCATACGATCGTTTCTTTCCCTAATCAGGATAAAGTACCGGAAGGCGGATTCGGCAATCTCATAGCGTTACCATTGCAAGGAAAAGCCAGGAAAGCAGGAAACAGCGTTTTTGTAGATGATCAGTTTCTTCCGTTCCAAGATCAATGGACATACCTATACAATGTAAGAAAAATAGATGAAGGTACCGTAGATGCATTATTGACACAGCATCAGCAGGAAGATTTTGGAACATTGGCCACATCTTCGGAAAATAAACCGTGGGAAATACCAGTCATACAAGATGTGACCCAGGAAGACTTTAACGGCAGACTTATAATACATAAATCAGACGGATATATATTCCTTTAAAATCCATTTCAGATAAGGTTAGTAATCATTTGAAACATATTGCGGCGTTCAAAAATCCTGAATTTTACAGCAAACAGGCAATGCGTATTTCCACATATAACATTCCTCGTATTATCTGCCGTGCAGATTTTACCGATGAATATCTTGCAATGCCTCGGGGGTGTGAGGATGCCATTTTCAACATGCTGTATTCCCTCAAAATTAATTATGAAATAGTTGATAATACAAATTATGGTAAACCTATTGGCGTAATATTCAAAGGAAAAGAACGCGATGAACAGTTGGACGCTATCAATGCTCTCATGCCATTTTCCAACGGTGTATTGTCTGCAACGACAGCCTTTGGAAAGACTGTTACAGCCGCAGCTCTGATTGCCCGAAGAAAGACAAATACACTTATTCTGGTACACTCCAAGGCATTACTTATGCAATGGCATGAACGTCTGTCTGAATTTCTTGACATAGATTTTACAGAAGAGGAGATTTCCAAGAAGCGAGGCAGGAAGAAGTTTTTTTCTCCGGTCGGGTGTCTTGATTCTACCTCTAACACGTTACATGGTGTTATTGATATAGCCCTTATGCAGTCGTGTTTTGAAAATGACGAAGTCAAGCCTTTTGTAAAAGGATACGGGATGGTCATTGTAGACGAGTGTCATCACGTATCTTCCATAACATTTGAGAATGTATTAAAACACGTTACGGCACATTATGTCTATGGACTTACTGCCACTCCAATCCGTAAAGATGGTTTGCAGCCTATTATCTTTATGCAATGCGGTCCGATTCGTTTTTCTGCCGATGCCAAGGCACAGATACAGAAGCAGTCGTTCCAGCGTTATCTTGTGCCGAGATTTACATCTTATAGACCTGTTACCGATGACAAACAATCGTTTACGGCACTATCACAATCCCTTGCTGAATCGGAAATACGGAATAATCTTATAATAGAGGATGTTCTTAATGTTGTGGCTGCAGGCCGAACGCCTATAATACTTACTGCCAGAACTTCTCATGTAGAATTGCTTGCCGAAATGTTGAAGCAGCATGTAGCCAACATCATACAACTCACAGGAGAAGGGACTGCAAAGAACAAGAGAGAAACGCTGCAAAAGTTACAGGATATACCCAAAGATGCCCCTCTTGTAATAGTAGCCACGGGAAAATATGTGGGAGAGGGATTTGACTATCCACGACTTGATACACTGTTTTTGGCACTACCAATCTCATGGAAAGGATTGGTGGCACAATATGCCGGACGTTTGCACCGTGAAAATGAGGGCAAGAAAGATGTCCGTATTTATGACTATATTGATATACACGAACCTGTTTGTGAGAATATGTATCGTAAACGCCTAAGAGGATACTCTGCCATCGGTTATCGTGTATTGTCAAAAGATACTCAGACGCTGTTTGATAATACAGATGACTTACAAACATCATCATATGAAGGACAGATTTTCAATGGTAACACGTTCCGTTTGGCATTTATGCAAAATTTGAAAAGTTCAAGACAATCTATTGTCATATCCTCTCCAAAAGCTCTATCGTACAGAACGAAACACATTTGTTAAAACACTCAAAGAGTTTCATGCGAGTGGTATTCAAGTGGCGATTCTCACATCAGAGGAAAGCAGTCAGACGGATTATCTAAAAAGTTTGGGATTATATGTAAAGATTGTACCGAAACTATCATTATCCTCATGCGTCATAGATAGGTCCACGGTCTGGTATGGCAGTATCAATATACTAGGTTATGCAACAGAGGAAGATAACATTATTAAAATCACAGATATGAAACTTGCAAATGAGCTACTTGATGTTATTTACAATAGTGGAAAATAGAAAAAACAAATTAGTGAGAAAAAATCATCATTTTACTCTCGCATAACAGTATCCTAAAAGTGATGACTCTTGCCGAACAGATGCGAATAACAGCCAAAGCTGCAGAAAACAAAAATTGATTTTTCTGGAGGGAGCGCAGTTTACCGTCTGCCCATTTTTATTGTATTTCTAAAAAATATCCTTCATTAAGGTGATGGGAACTGCACATAGAAATAGAATCGGACGTGATTTAATTTCCATCTATATGCTGTTTTATATTTTTCTTCTGACTTTTCCGTCAGTCGCTTGTTTCCGCTGCCGTCGGCGTCCATTGTACAGACGTGAAAGGGAAAAGGTTTTCGGGCTGAATACGCTCTGAAAGAGGAAGATTCTGCCCGAAACGGCAAAGCCGCCAGACCTTTTCGCTTTCAATAGAGTCTGTACTAACTTCTATGGACGGCGAGGAAATGGGCGACTGATATAGAAGAATGGTTATGATGCATCACTGTTTTTTTATGGAGTTATGCTATCGGAGCTTATATAATTCTTTATAGGTTAACATTAAACAAATCTGTTAATATCAAGAATTCTTTTACAAATTCTTATCTTTGTATTGTGTAATATATTATATAAAAATGATTAAAGATATAATTGATAAGATTATTCAAGATTTGGGAGATGACAAGCCGATTAAAGGGATATTGCTAAAAGCTCAAATTGTTGCATCTCAATTAAATAATAAGGAGTTTGAAGAGTGGATAAAAAGTGAGCAAAATGGATATTCCGATGCTAAAAATCTTCCGGATTATAGAGTTTTAGGAGCTATAGTTAAAGCTAACGTATTTCAGCCTTATATTGGATTATACCAAAACTGTACAATCCCTCCTGGAATATTTGAAAATGAAATTATTAACGATTGTATGAGCCATGCACGCATTATTAATTCTCTATCAGAAATAGAAAATATTTGTAGTTCAAATAAAAATGGCCATGTATCAATTAATTCTCCAGTTATTGCATATCCCGAAGTTGGGAAATATGTAAGAGGAAATGTAGAGAAAGTTTGGCAAGAAATTCCTGTATCTTCTTTAGCTAATATTGTGGATACTTTCAAATCAAAACTATTATCTTTTTTTCTTGATCTTGATAAAAAAATTGATGCAGGTGTCGATTTCTCTAAAATAGAAGGACAAAATGAAATAAAAAATATCATGAACAATTATTATATAAACTCGGTAGTTGCGAATACAGGGGACGGGACTGTAAATACAGGAGATATTTCTAAAAATAACAGTGTGTTATGCATATCTGATCCTCGATCAACAAAAACAAATTAAAGAATTAGTATCAGAACTTATAAAAAGCAACAAAAAGACATTGATAATGAGGATTTAAAGATGGCAGTTGAAACCATCTCAGAAGAATGTAATAAACCATCTTGGGCTAAAAAGACATTGAGAATAGCATTTAATGCAATACAAGGAATTGCAACAGGTATTGCCGCCAATCAATTAACGCCAATTATTACAAAGGCATTGGCTCTATTAGCATAAACATACAAAACATGTGCTATTTATTCGAAATCATATAAGTTAAATATAAGACAAGAGCTCCCAGGCTATAAGGAAATCTCAACTTACTGGCAGCTCTTGTATATTTAGAGTCAGATTTCCCCAATTTCTCATCTCAAATAAGAATCTAGGTAAAAATCTCTTTTACATTATAAACCTCCAAGCAATGAAGATTTATTAAATATACGTTTTCTTCTCTTCATTAGTTTATCCATATCCTCCGAAATCTTATCATCTGTAACTTTTGCGTATCCTTGAGTAGTTCTGATATTTGTATGTCCCATCATCTTTGATATGCTTTCCATAGGAACCCCTGCCGAGACCATTAGGGTACCAAAAGTGTGACGACTTTGATGATATGATAGGTTATGTTTGAACTGATGGGAAAATCCCAATTCATGTATCTCAAACCAAATCATACTCCGTATGGGTAACGGGAAAATGGGCTTACTGTCATCTGTCGTATTATACAAGGAAATTATCTGCTCCGCTACCGGGTGCAATGGTATAAATGACTCAACGCTTGTTTTCTTGCGGTATGTTCTGATATATTTCCGTCCTTCTGCAGTTGTACCTATATGATGTGGATAGAGATTGCGTACATCAACGTAAGCCAAACCGCAAAAACATGAAAATATAAAGGTTCTTCTTGCAAGTTCCTGTAATGGATCCGGTTTTGGATGGCTCATTATCTCCTGAAGCCTGGTTTTTGCTTATATACATGAGCTTTGTAGGTGCCTTCTTTTCATATTTTATATCATCTAAAGGATTATATCTCAAAATTCCGTTATCCACGGCAAGATAAACCAGACGTTTCAGCCAGCAAAGACAATGGTTACGGTATGACGGCTTATGAGGGTAATTTGTTTTCAGATACAAAATGAAATTGGTGCCAAACTCTTCGGTAATATCTGTAAAAAGCATGTCCTCCTTGCCCAGAGAACGGATGTATTCCCCCAGATAGTAATGATACATTTTTGATTGCCTGTAACTGGAGGTTGAATCTATTTGAATGGAACGGATTTTCAGATTTTCCCGTTCCACCTCCCCTGCCTGTAATATGTACTTCGGGATGTCGACTGCTCCTGTCATGGCTGTTTTCAGCAGCTCTGCACTGATGACACCATTTACTTTCAACAGTTCAGCATAAGTTTCATCTATTCGTTTTTTATACTCGCAAAGCATCCCGTTCAGTCTGTTGTTCTTGACTTCCCCTTTTTTGCTGTTCCACTCTTCCGGTTGGCAATATAACCCAGTCGATAATACAACAGCCTTTCCGTCTATTGTAATACGACACATGATTGATGTAGTCCCGTCAGATTTGACTTTACTGCGGTTTATATAATACAGTTGCTTATATGTACTTCTCATGATTCTTTCATTCTTGATTTATAATACCAGTTTCATATCACTTGTAGCTTCGATGAATTTGTCCATATCATCGAAAAGTTTTTTAGGAGTTACCCTTGCATAAGAAAGCTGTGTCGTGGTCAGATTGGTATGGCCCAGCATTTTGCTGATTGTTTCAATAGGAACACCAGCCTCAAGGGTTATCAGACTTCCGAAGGTATGTCTTCCCATATGATAGACCAAATCACGAAGCTTATGCCAGCCAGATCCCGCAAACCTTTCATGTGGCGTCTCATATTGGGATGGTGTATCATCGGGAAAAAGCTCTTTCCTGTCATCCGAACGATATTTTTCTATAAGAGAGATAGCCTCCGGCAGCAATTTGACGCGGGCCAGATATTCATTCTTCTTTCTCAGATACTTTAACCATAAGTCGCCTTTATCGTCCTTGTATATATTATCTCTAGTGATTGAAACTGCATCCGCATACGGAACTCCTGTATAACAGGCAAAGAGAAACAAATCCCTGGCTATATTATGAGTGATTCTTTCCGGTGGTATTACGACATCACGGATCTTCTCAAAATCCTCACGACTCAAAGCCCGTGGTGGTTTCCGGTTCTCTTGGGGTAGTTTGAAATTCACAAAATAACGCTTCTCCGCATGTCCTTCCTTGAATGCCATCCGGCAGATTTTCTTCAGGATTGCCAGATAATGTCTTACCGTATCTACCGCAAGTCCTTTGTCCTTCAGTATATAATCCTGAAACTCCCATGGGATGTGTTCATTCAACTGTCCAAAAGCAACATCACTTGTCTTGAATCGTTTTTGAATAAATTCGCCAAGATACCTGCGGGTGTAAATGTATGTTGACATGGAGCTTTTAGCAACATCAATACCGATTCTTGAGCGCATATCCTCGATATGCATATCAAGCCGTTTCAACAGAGTAATCTGGGTTTCTACACTTCCCTGCAAAAGCTCTTTGACGGCAGTTGCGTCAAAATCAATCTTACGTTCAACAAGTGAATCAAATGCAGAATTGACCGAAAGCAAGAGCCGGTCAATTTTTTGCATTAACATCAACGGCTTCTTTACTCTTTCCATTCAGTCGGCTCTCTCTTGGATTCCATAACTCCGGAGTACATGACAGCTTACAACTGAATTGCGCCATCGTGTTGTTTACCGTTATTCGCCCCATTATCGGAGCCTTTCCGAATTTGTCAAGACCGCTCTTTTTCAGGTAGAGCAACACCTTGAATTTTTCTACTTTCATACGCTTATTTTTTAATGGCAAAATTACCTATTTTATAAGCGTCCTTAGATATGCAAAACGCTGACATACAGTGAATAATAGCCTCTGTGACAGATTCTTTATTGTTCAGTCCGTTACCTATTCGGTTCAGGTAACTAGACAACTAACACTCTGGTAACTGAACACCTGCAATATCCTGTCCATTTTTGCTTTCCCTTATCTCAGCAAAAAACGGAACTACTGCTCATATTCAACCGGTTACGTTTTTCTTTCTCATCCCTTCATCTGCTTGCTTCCTATATTCTGTTCCACTGCGGAAGGCATACCTTTGCCGTGATGATGCTCGACCTCGGTACCGACATTTACACCGTGTCGAAACTTCTCGGACATCGGGAACTGTCAACTACTCAGATTTACGCAAGTGCGCCCAGAATGGTCGCTTAATAAATACTTCTTTAGCAAGAAGTTAGGATTGGGTTCGATATAGTCCTATCGTCAATCAGTTTACCCAAAAGGGAAACCCGATGGAGAGTGTAGCATACTGATTAAAGCTCCAAGTCCACTAATAGTCAGGTGGCGACTGAGGGGCAAGACGAAAAGACATACATAAGGATGAAGCCTTGATTGGTTGAACGATAGTTCAGTGGTACCACATCTTGCAACAACGGAAGACTATTATACATACGTTGTTTCATAGTACTCTGCCTATTCTGTGCGTTAGTGCAGAGCATAAAGAACCGACTATGACACAGCCGCAATAAGCGGACAAGAACGAAAGTCGCATCCGACAGTATGTCGTGCTAATAGTTATTAAGAGAACTAACTGGGGATTACCTAAGTCGGAACGCTGGAATAAACAGCTATAAAGAAAGCTTTTGAATATCCGATATGGTAACGGAACTTCCATAGTAGTCCGAGCAAGGGAAAGCCTTGTACATGGCGAAGGGAAGTAGTCTGTAACTTTAATACAAACAACGGAAAACGTGAGAGACGTATGAGAAATCCAGAGCAAGTATTAAACATTTTAGCTGGACACAGCAACGAGCCCGAGTATAAATACGAAAGGCTTTACCGTATTCTATTCAATGAACAGATGTTCTTTGTCGCCTACCAACGTATGTATGCAAAGCCGGGCAACATGACACCCGGCACAGATGGCAAAACTGAGGATGAAATGAGCATTGATAGGATAAACAAACTCATAGAGAGTATAAAGGATGAGACTTATTGTCCCAATCCTGCAAAGAGAATTTACATTCCGAAAAAGAATGGGAAGATGCGTCCGCTAGGAATACCGTCTTTTGAAGACAAATTGGTTCAAGAGGTAGTAAGAATGGTGCTTGAAGCCATATATGAGGGACACTTTGAGTGGACATCGCACGGTTTCAGACCATACCGAAGCTGCCACACAGCACTGAAAAGTCTACAAAACAATTTCAACGGTGCAAAATGGTTCATTGAGGGAGATATAAAAGGCTTCTTTGACAACATAGACCATAATGTGCTGATAGAAATAATGAAAGGCAGAATAGCAGACGACAGATTTCTTCGTCTGATACGGAAATTCCTCAATGCAGGGTACATGGAAGAGTGGCAATTCAACAAGACTTATTCAGGGACACCGCAAGGTGGTATCATAAGCCCTATTTTGGCAAACATATACCTAGACAAGTTCGATAAGTACATGGATGAATATGCCAACAAATTCAATAAAGGGACAGCAAGAAGCCGCAACAAGGATATTTGCAAACTCAACAGCAGAGTACACTACCTAAAACGTAGGATAAATGAAGTAGAGGATGTAAACGTAAGAACAAGGATGGTAGAAGAACTGCACGAAAAGCAGAAGCTGATACTTACAATGCCAAGTGGCAATGATATGGATGTAAACTTTCGCAGGTTGAAATACGTGCGCTATGCCGATGATTTCCTTATCGGAGTTATCGGAACGAAAAACGAATGTGAGACAATCAAAGCTGACATCACTAAGTTTATGCAGGAAAAGTTAAGGCTGGAGATGTCACAGGAAAAGACTTTGATTACAAATGCACAAGACAGCGCAAAATTTTTGGGTTACGAAATATATGTCCGTAAAGACTATGCCACAAAGAGAAACAGTAACGGAACAGTGCGCAGATACTTCAACGGGAATGTGATACTACACGTTTCAAGAGAAGTAATCAAGAACAAGCTGCTCAGCCTCGAAGCCATGAAAGTTGTCACCAAACACGGCAAGGAAACATGGGTGTCAAAAGGCAGGACTTATATGATTGACAATGAAGCGCACGAGATTGTATCTCAGTTTAATACCGAAATACGAGGGTTCTACAACTATTACTCAATAGCAAACAATGCATCGGCTTTGGGACGCTCTTTCGGCTGTATTATGAAGTTTTCCATGTACAAAACTCTTGCTCAAAAGCTGAATATGTCAGTGAGAAAAGTCATTGAAAGATACCGCAAAGACAATCTCTTTGCAGTGCCTTTTGTAAACAAGGGAGGAGAAACCAAGTACAGGGTATTCTATAATGAGGGATATGCCCGCAAAACGGATTGTGAAACAGCCCCAAGTGACAATCTGCCGTACATGTTCAAAACGCCATCGTTGAGTCTGATAGAAAGGCTTACAACAAAAACGTGCGAACTATGTGGCAAGCACGGAGAAGTGGTAATGCACCATGTCCGCACACTCAAAGAGTTAAAAGGTAAAATGACTGGGAACGCAAAATGCTCTACATGCACAGAAAGACTTTGGTCGTATGTGCGGAGTGTAACGCAAAAATCCAGAGATGTGTCAAGTAAGATGATGTTACAGATGGAGAGCCGTATACATGGAGACGTGTAAGTACGGTTCGGGGGCAGGTAAGCGAAAACCTACCGCTGTAAAGCGGAAAGGCGTTGTTTGCCGAGCCTACAGGTGCTTGACAAGAACAAACAGGCGGCTGTTTCTAAGATACCTGACATTCTCGAATGACAAAAGCAAAAAAAGCAAATGCTTTTCAGAAAAAGCAAAAAAAGCAATTGGTTTTTATGATAAAGACAAGCAAACTTGGTTAAATTCTTTTTGGAAAAGTGTATTGAGTTCTTTACACTCCCCTATATTCCGACCTTTGAGTTGCTGTATTTCCTGTTTCAAAGCCGTATTTTCCGCCTGCAGTCTTTGATAAGCTTTCCAAAGTTCTTCATAGGTATATTTCATATCCATAGTCGAGTGAGTCTTTTACCCAAAGTACTTCGAGATGGCATAGAGCGGAATGTTCTCCATCCAATCCTGGTCTTGATACCCCATCATGGAGATGCGCAAACCTTTCAGCGAATATTCCGGATGGCTCTTGATGTATTCCGACATGGACCGAGCTCGCACATTCTCCTCCGCCTTCACCTCGACCGGAATCACGCGCTGGTCCGTCTGCAACACAAAGTCAATCTCGGCGGGCGTTTTGTCGCTGCTCCAATAATAGGGCGAAAAACCTTGAGCCACCAATTGCTGCAACACAAACTGCTCGGTAAAGGCGCCCTTGAACTCCTTGAATACATTATCTCCTACCAACATCTGGCTGGCAGGTGCTTCGGTCATACATCCAAGCAAACCGCAATCAAGCAGGAACAGTTCTTAAAGGCACTCAGGTCTTCATAAAACTTGACGGGCATCTGCAACTCTTTTCACACGGCTTACTTTATGTACCAGTTCCGCATCCATCAGCCACTGAATGGCAAGTTCATATTCTGCAGCTCTGGCACCCTTTTTCAACACGTTATATATGAATTTCTTATTTTCCCTGGCCAGTTGCGAAGGCAGTGACTGCAGTACTTGTCCAATGCGCATACTTTCCATAGGGGTGGTATGTTTGGAAATGTCCCGCCGGTAAGCATCCAATATTTCACGCTGTTTGTTGCGCACTTCCTGCAAGTCGTGATGCTGAACGAAATGGTCCACCACTTCGGGCATGCCTCCTACATAATAGTATTGACGGAGGAAATCAATGTATTTCGTGCTGAGAATCTTCAAGATTTCCCAATCGGGCTGATGCAGCAGGTTGCACAAATCGGCTTCACCGGCGGCCATCAGAAATTCTTCAAAATCCATTGGGTACAGATGCATCGTGTTGACCTTTCCAACAGGGAACGATTGTCCTTTGCCTAAAGTAATTCCCAACAACGAACCGGCAGCCATCACGTGATACTCGGGTGCATTCTCCTGGAAATATTTCAAGCTATGCAAGCCTCTTTCCACTTCCTGCAACTCATCGAATATAATCAACGTTTTCCCGGCTTCAATATTCGTCCCAGTAATAGCTTGCAGCGTCAGCAAGATACGGGGTATGTTATAATCGGCTGCAAATAACTCCTTGGCCAGCGGCTCGACATCGCAGTTGATGTAGGCTACATTCTGAAACTCAGTCTGACCAAAGTGTTTCATCACCCAAGTTTTGCCTACCTGACGAGCACCCAGCAATATCAATGGTTTTCTTTCAGGATTCTCCTTCCAACTTTTCAGCCTGCCCAATAATCTTCCGTTTCATGGTTTTTCTTCTTTTATTCTTTTGACTCTATGCAAAAATACACTTTTTCGAGGATAAAACCAGCAACCATCACACTTTTTCGAGGATACTTTTGTCGAAATCCTATATTTTTTCGAGGATAACTCCTTGTACACTGTACTGGATTCAAAAAGTACACCCACAAAAAACCTTCATCCACCCATCAAATATCCAACAAAAATCGCTATCTTTGCTCACAACCAAGTCAGCAAAAAGAACTTCATACGAGGGAAGCAAAACAGGGACTTTGGATACATCGAAAGCACGAAAAAGTTCCTCAAAAGGCAACCGGAATAGCATCATTCAAAATTACACTGGAGAGGAGCTTTTTCATCTCAAATCGGGATACTACAATCATAAGAGGTAACGAAAGCAGCATGACTACAAAAGCATAAATTGATATAATCATTCCAGGCTCTTGAGCTTCTGTTGTCAAAAAAAGTCATTCGCAATATCTGTCAAGAGTCCTATCGGAATGAACTCAGAAGTGTTAAAGATAAATGCGGCACAAGTTAATCCTACCAGTGCCATCCAGTTTTTTGTCTGCATCATGTTACTCGTTCTCATTTTTTTGTTACAAAATTATACATTTTATCGAATCCTGGTATGAGAATAAACAAAATATAGCACTAAAAGCATTAAATTCACAGTAACAAATATAACATTTAAACGGCTTAATCTTCCACGAACGGCATCTATCTGTAAATCAGATGTTTACTCAATTAAACCGGGACATCAGAAGCAGGAAGAAAAGAAAAACTCCCTCCTGCAGAAAGCCTTATGTTTTCTGAACACGAGAATACCTTCCATCGTTCCCTATCTGTATGTAGAGAATAACAGGGATGTAACGGTAAATGTCACCACAAAAGAGAATCTTGATTTCCTGTACCGCTCAGCCATGAGGTATGAATTCTGTTTTTTGCTTCTGGCAACTATCTTCTTCCCCCATTTTTTATGTGGACTTAAAAACACCTAAGCATAAATACTCATTTATGCTTGAAATTTCCATGTTTTCCACACAGAAACCGTATGTTTCCGCCTTGAGAAACGTACATTTCACAGATGAAAAACATACGGCTCTCGTATGGGAAACATAAATAACATTTCCTCATGAGTCACAATTCAATGAACTTTTTCCGGAAACACTACAGATCAATTATTTTTCTTGTAATAAATCGCGCATATTTTTCCCTATCAGGACGCTGCCTGCATAAAAATCAGTGGGGCTGTTATCGCATACTTACATTTAATCAATATCCGCAATTATGAGTATCCACCTCTACCGACACTTGAAAAGCCATCTGGTTGACATATATCAAGTATTAAGGCCTCTCATGAAAATTTTATGCTATACAACATATTATGTAATAAACAATGCGTACTTTTGTGTTGTAAAACATAAAAACAACTACGAAAATGAGATTTATTATTAAATGCTTTATTAAAAGGCCTGAGAATGATGGGCGACAACCAACTACAGATTCTGAACAAATAATAGTTCACATTTGCCCATTTTGAACAGGAATAACAGGCAAACAAAAAGACAAGAAATGAAACCGACCACCGGATACGACTTTACCATATTCCGATGATCGGTGTTTTTTTTGATATAAAGGCACCTAAGAGCGATGCCACAGCCTTGGCGTTTACTTAGGTTGCCGGTTCGGTAGTTCTCATCAATTACGTCTTATCACATTTCAGCCATCGTCCACGTTTCAAACGTACAAGGAAGATAAATCCACGAAAACACAGCTCTACGCACATGGCAATCCATACGCCTTGCAGTCCCAGTGTCGGGGCGAGCCAGGCAGCCAGAGTCAGACGTACAGCCCAGATGCTGAATAAGTTCATCAGGCATGGTATCAGTGTATTGGTTGCTCCGACAAAGACTCCGTATGCAACAATAGAGGCCGCAAACATCGGCTCAGCAAAAGCTTCGATGCGTAAAGCCATTACCCCCAGGCTGACGGATTTCCTCCACAGGAGTCATCATCCCGATAATCTGAGGGGCAAACAGATACATAAGGATACCCATTACGCACATGATGACGCCCAACAGACTGGGGATACGCATATTTCCACTACAGCGAAGCATACCGCCTGCCAGAAAAATCATTTGCAGGACAGGCAGGAAAATGGAAAATATGAAGAAATAAATGGAAGCATCCCGACGGATGGAAACATCGCCTCCCAGCCATGCCGGCAGCGAAGAGCTGATACCTGCACCCAATACAACCAGCAGCAGGCTGAAGACCAGTGTGCCGACAAGTGACTGTAGCAGAATCATACGTGCTCCCTTCAAGTCGCCTGCTCCGATTCTGTGAGCCACCTGTACGGAAAAGCCGGTAGCAGCAGCCTTGCAGAGTCCCCAGAAAAGCCATGTAGTGGTCGATACCAGTCCGATGGAAGCAGATGCCTTCGCACCGATACGTCCCACCATGGCTGCATCAATATACTGCATGATGATGGAAGACAGCCGGAAGTTATCAAGAAAGCGCCAAGACTTCAGTGATGGTGCCTTTCAAACCAGCGGGTTACTGCCGTATAGTATTCATCGGGGACACGCACATACCCGAATATACCGTGCACTACACGTCTGGCCAGTGCTTCGGTAATTGCCGGTGCCGTACGGAAATCCATATCGGCTACCCAAAGGAGTTCACCAGACGGAGGTTTCTGGAGTGCCAGCCAAGGTATTCGCCGTTAAGCTCAGAATCGTAGATAGTCACATTCTCCACTTCCCAGAAAGCATCCTTAGTGGTAATCTTAGCATTGTGAATCTCCACATTCTTCACATACTGGAAAACATACTTGCTGTCACTCTCCAGTCCGTCCACATAAATGTCATTGCTGAACATGAAGGGATAAGTTCCTCCATGCAGTTTAAGGTTTTGATACGGATACCTTTACAACGCCAGAATACCTCATCAGCATCGTTCATCGTGACGTTTTCAATGTCAATCTCACTCATCTCGCGGAACATTTTGGGAGCGTCAATCACGGTATCCTTCATCTGCAGATGGTCGGAATACCATAACGCCGAGCGTCCTCCCACATCGAAATAGCAACGCTCAATCTTAAAACCGTGAACATGCCAGAAAGGGTAATTCCCCTCAAAACGGCAATCTACTGCCTCAATGTTGCTGCACTCCTTGATGGCCGATTCTCCGGCACGGATTATTACATTTTCCAAACGCAGATTATGCGACTCAAACAAAGGGCGTTCACCACCGAATTCTGAATTTCTGATAACTTCCATATAATTTTCTTCTCCAATCATATCTGTTACTTATCAATTAACTGATACAAAAATAGAAAAGGGCAGAATGCCGGATGGTATACAAATCCTCGGACAATATACCCATGTTACAGATTTTGGAAAAAGGCAGACAGAGCTGGCCCTGCATATACAGCAGAAGCTGAATCACATTCCACAAACCAGGAAGAGTAGTTTGCCCACATTCCCGCCAGGATTCGCACGAAATTTTGTAGCTTTGCAGACAATTTTGAAAAAATGACAATGAAAAATAAACTCATCCAAATTTCTGCATGGATTGCGGCCCACATCACCCTTGTGGTGGTGCTGGTGACGGCCGTGGCTCTCTTTCTTCCCTCCTCGTTCGTCTGGATAGATACATCGGCCATCACACCGATGCTGGGCGTGGTGATGTTCGGCATGGGACTGACGCTTCGTCCGTCCGACTTCCGGCCGGTCTTGCAGCACCCGAAAGACATCCTCGTCGGCGAACTGGCACAGTTTCTTATCATGCCCTCGCTGGCGTGGCTGCTCTGCAAGTTATTGTCGTTGCCGGAAGAACTCGCCTTAGGAGTGGTTCTCGTGGGATGTTGTCCGGGAGGTACGGCCAGCAACGTTATCTGCTACCTGGCTAAAGGCGATGTAGCCCTGAGCGTGGCCATGACCGGAGTTTCTACACTGCTGGCTCCCATCGTAACGCCTGCTCTCGTATGGCTGCTTGCCGGAGAATCGGTGAAAGTAGACGTGGCAGGCATGTTTTTAAGTATCGTACAGGTGGTAATAGTGCCCATCGTACTGGGAGTAGCTGCCAATCATTACTTCCAGCGCACCACCCGACGGATAGTACCGTTGCTACCGATGATTTCCACCTTGTCCATTGCGTTCATCATCGGCATTATCGTAGCACACAACGCAGCCAGCATCCTTGCATGCAGCCTGATAGTGGCCGTAGCGGTGATTCTGCACAACGCACTCGGACTGGCCCTGGGCTATGGTCTCTCCTCTCTGGCCGGAAGCAAGCCATCCAAACGATCAGCCATTGCCATCGAGGTGGGCATGCAAAATTCAGGTCTGGCCACTTCACTGGCCGCCACTCATTTTGCCCTGTTTCCCATGGCGGCCGTACCCGGAGCCATGTTCTCGGTATGGCACAACTTTTCGGGCAGCATTGCGGCACAGATTTTCAGAAGACAGGCAGATAAAAAATAAGGAATCAATGCCTGCACATGCAGCATGAGAATGACAGCATAAAAAAAACCTGCGGTTCAAAGACGCATCTGAACCGCAGGCTTATCATGTTTCAGTAACTGATGTTACTGCGCTTTTCCCAATAGCACTTCTTCTCCCTGCACAAAGGTAATGTCACGAGGAATTCCTGCTCCGTTAATCCGGTCAAGGTCAGCCTGAAGTGCCGGAGTGATTCCACCGTTCTCTTCTCTGTATTTCTTCGCAAATTCCACATTGCCGTCACCCTGCGTCTGAAGAATCAACGCTGCCCAACCGTTCATGGCTTCCTTGGCCTTTGCAAAATCAATCACATACTGACCTTTGTCATCACGTGAAAATGCTCCTGCTTTCTCCATATAATTGAAGCACATCATATTGGCTTTTCCGTGTGAAGAAGCTGCTCCAAAACGGACTGAACGCAAGATGCCTGCAATGTAAGTAGCCATCGCATCCTCGGCTGTAATGTTCGTAATTTCACCCATTTCAATCAGCTTGGTCACCATGAACAGGCCCAGAATGTCAGCCTTGGCTTCTTCCCAGGAAGTCTTCTCTGTGCCCATCACTGCATCCACGCTTTCATTGGTGCGGATGGTCTGCTTCACACCCAGTCCGTGTGCCACTTCATGGAAAGTCACGTTCCAGAAAAACGCATCGAAGTTAAGGTATTTCTGCTGTTCGGGCGTAACAACAAGCTGTCCGATAGGCAACAGAATCTTGTCAAACTTAGCCTTCATGGAGTTCCGCAGTTGCAGACGGCGTGTACCTTTCAACGCATGTACCCGCTCGTCGTTCGGCAGGTTGATGGCAATCGTCTTGCTTCCTGCGTTGCAGTCGCCGGCATAGTACACCGCATCATACACATTCAGGTCTGACGACGTGCCCGGCACGAAGGTTTTATATTCTGGCGGACAAGGTAACTCTTTCTGAAGGGCCGGAAGCATGGCTACGAACTTGGCCAGGTCCTTGCTGCGGGCTTCATCCTTCAGCAGAATAAACGACTCGTACGATGCCTTGGTTTCGCGGAACTTATCATCATAAGTTTCAATAGGTCCTGTCACAAAGTCAATCTTGCTGTCCTTCATGTCCATCCATGCCAGATCGCTGGCCAGATAATCATCTGTCTTGAATGCTTCGATACGCTTTTCAAGGTAAGTTTTCAGGCCCGGGTCTTCTGCCAGTACCACTGCTTTCTCCAGCAAAGCACAAATACGTTCTATTTCAGGAGCATAGGCTTCATGATACCATACGCTCTTTAGAGAACCGTCTTCGTTGCGGCGAACAACCGTGTACCATGAGTCCTTGTTTTCATCCTCAAAGGCATTGAACTCGGCTTCGGTAATATCCAGCGGGTAATAGTTGCATACATCCGGTTTCTCACCATAACCAGCCAGGAAAGGCTTGTTATTGTCCAGACGGTCCCATGCGCCATAGTGAATCATGGCAAACTCTTTCGCATAGCTGTCGGTAATAGTATCAAGCAGGCTTTTATCACCGAATGTCTGCTTCCAGAAAAGGTCGTCGGTAATTTTCCCCACCTGGAAGAATATTCTCACCAACTCTTTTTCCTTGTCGCTCAAGTTATTCACAAGGTCAGACTTGAGTTCAACAGATGCATACTCCTCTACCTTTGCTTTCATCGGCGATTCCTTCTGCTGGTTGCTGCACGAGCACAGGCTGGAAGCCATCGTAGCAACTCCCAACAAGGCTGCCGAAAAATTAATCATTCTTTTTCTCATACTTCATTGATTGTTTTGTTTGTTTGCGAAGATACGAAAAGTCCTCAATATCTCAGACATTCAGTGATATGGTTTTGCTTCTGTCTACACACCTTTCATATGGAAAAGCTGATAAGCCTGTAATACTCGGCAAAAAAACTATAAATTTGCTATCGAGTTTAAAGCAAACCAATTGGAAGAAAAAACCAACTCAAAACAAGATAACATGAAAAAAGTAATTGTGATTTCAACCAGTCTGCGTGCTGGTTCCAACAGCGACATGCTGGCCGACAAGTTTATGGAAGGTGCCCTCCAGGCAGGCCACGAAGTAGAAAAAATCTCACTCATCGGAAAAGATATACGTTTCTGCCGCGGGTGCCTGGCTTGCCAGAAACTGGGCAAGTGTGTGATTCAGGACGATGTAGATGCCATCATGCAGATTTTGCTTTATACAATAATACGCAAATATATCTGTTTTGTTCATTATCTTACAAAGAAAAATCACCGTAACCATGAAACAAGAACCCCTACACTCCTGCCCCGAACTGATTGACTACATCAATGAAACGGGTTTCCTGCCCTTGCTAAGCATGGGTATTGCCGGATGGTCGGCCGAAGAAGTCACGGACGAAGACTGTCAGTACACCCGTTTGCCCGACGGCGGATGGAAATGGCCGCTTTGGGAATGGAAAGGTGCCATCCTGCAAGAAAGCGGTTGCGCATACGGCAAGTTCTTCAAGGACAAAGCTGCATTCATCAGCCGCGAGTGGTGGCCCGACTTCTGCAATTACCGGCGGAGTCTGTTTCCTTATCCGGAGGCGGGAAGTATTGAAGAAACCATCCTCGACGTACTAAGATGCGAAGGCAGCCTGATTACACGAGAGCTGCGTGCGGCATGCGGATTTACAGGACCAAAGATGCGGAGCCGCTTCGATGCCTATCTCACCCGGCTGGAAATGGGCGGCTACATTGTGACGGAAGATTTTATCTATCCCCTCGACCGCCACGGACGGGAGTATGGCTGGGGCTGGTCACTGCTCACCACGCCCGAACGTCTCTTTGGACGGGAGGCCTGCCACCCCGACCGCAGTCCGCAGGAATCACGCGAACGGATGCTCACCCAATTCCGGAAGATACTGCCGCATGAATCCGAAAAGACGTATGCAGCCCTGCTGAAATAAGTCTACAGGAACATCGTCAGCAACGGAATGCTCAGTACGGAAAGCAAGGTGGTGAGGAAGGTTCCTTCTGCCATGATGACCTCCCCTTTCTGGTACTGAATACAGAACAGGGTGCCGTACGAAGCTACGGGCATGGCCGCCAACACCACATTGATATTGGCAATGGACGAGCCGATGATGAGCAGCGCAGCAGGCACGGTGACATTTCCCAACAGGACAAACGGAGTACTGATGACACGGGAGGTACCCATCCGGTCACGACAATCAGAATGGAGAGGTACGACGCAATCATGGCCGGACAGTAGAGAGTGCGCCAGTCAAAACGCATCTTTCCCTGACCGCCTGAAATAAACAGGGTACCGAATACAAAAATCAGCAACGTGCTGGGGAAATTAAGAAAAGTCGTGCAAAGATACAGATTTTTCTTTACTATTTCATGTTCACCATTAATCGGCTTTTCGTACATTTGCACCGCATTTTAAACGTATCAACTACACATCGTACACTAAGATTTTTATCTCTACCAACACATGAAAAAACTAAGCAAAAATGCCATTATAGGCTATCCGGCAGGAATTATCACCGGTATTACCTACGGATTGAATCCCTTATTTGCGATGCCGCTGATGAAGAACGGTGCCGCCACAGAGTCCATACTTTTCTTCCGCTACGCTTTCGCAGTGCTGCTCTTAGGCCTGTTCCTGCTGTTCCGCAAACAGAGTTTCCGGGTTTCAGGAAAGCAAATCGGCGTATTGTTCATCCTCGGACTGCTTTACACCTCCAGCAGCATCTTTCTTTTCGATGCATACGAATACATCGCTTCCGGACTGGCTACTACGCTGGTATTCCTCTACCCCGTCCTCGTGGCCATTATCATGGTGTTCCTGAAAGTCGTTCCCTCGTGGCCGGTATGGCTTGCCATTGCCGCCACCTTCGGAGGTGTGCTCATCATGACACAAAGTGACGGTTCACAAACCATCAACCCCATCGGTGTACTGCTCTCCATCGCCTCGGCACTGGTGTATGCACTCTTCATCGTCATCATCAACCGTAGCAAGGCCATTGCCGGCATATCCAACTCCCTCCTCACCTTCTATGCACTCATGGTAGGAGCGATTGTCTTTATCGGAAAAATCCTCAGTTCCGACACTGCAATTACGGCTGGAATCACTACCGGAGCAGACTGGCTTAACCTTGTGGGACTTGCCCTGCTGCCAACCATCGTTTCTACGGCCACCCTCGCCATTGCCTCCCGTAACATCGGAGCCACCAAAGCCTCTGTACTCGGCGTATTCGAACCCATCACCGCCATCATTGTCGGCACACTGATGTTTGGCGAACCGCTGACCACCAACATCATTGTCGGCATTTCCATTGCCATGGTAGCCGTCACGTTCATGATTACCGTGACCAAGCGATAACGCATATAGAGCAAGTAAAGACATGAGAGACTTTGCCGCAATAGATTTTGAAACCGCCAACAACCAGCGCTCATCCGTATGCTCGGTGGGCGTGGTCGTGGTGCGCGACGGCGAGATAGCCAATACCTTTTATTCCCTCATCAATCCGGAGCCGAATTATTACACATACTGGTGCTCACAGGTACACGGACTCACCCGTGAAGATACCGAAGACGCACCGGTATTTCCTGCCGTATGGGCACAGATTGAACCGCTGATTGAGGGCCTGCCGCTCGTGGCACACAACCGTCCCTTCGATGAGAGCTGCCTGAAAGCCGTCTTCCGCGTCTATCAGATGGACTATCCCGACTATGAATTTTATGACACCCTGTGCGTGGCACGCAGAGTATTTCCGGAGCTCCCCAACCACCAGTTGCACACCGTGGCCGCTGCCTGCGGATACCGTCTGGAAAACCATCACCACGCACTGTCCGATGCCGAAGCCTGCGCGTGGATAGCCAGAGAAATATTATGACACCCATGAAAAAAATCCTGCTCGCCATCGATTCCTTTAAAGGCTGCCTTTCTTCCGAAGAAGTGGAAGCCACCTTCTCGCAGGCCCTCACCGCCGCGGGGCAGAAGTCCGTTCCCTCCCCATGTCCGACGGAGGCGAAGGGATGCTTCCGGCATTTATCACCGCCCTCCACGGACAACTTCTCCAAGCGAAAGTACACGACCCGCTGATGCGTCCCGTCACCGCTTGCTACGGCATAGCTCCCGATGGAACCGCCGTCATTGAAACTGCGCAAGCCTGCGGACTGACGTACCTGTCTGCCGAGGAACGCAATCCGTTAGTGGCCACCACCTACGGCGTAGGCGAACTCGTGGCACACGCCGTACGGCACGGATGCCGGCGCTTCCTCATCGGACTGGGCGGAAGCGGTACGAGCGATGCCGGAAAAGGCATGCTTCAGGGCCTGACCGACTCCCTGACTCCCGGCGGCACGATAGAAGACGTATTGAAAGGTTCCCTGTCCGACTGCCACTTCATACTGGCCAGCGATGTACGTAATCCGCTCTACGGACCGGAAGGCGCCGCTCACATCTTCGCCCCACAGAAAGGAGCCACTCCCGCGATGGTAGAAGAACTGGACCGACGCGCCCGTCAGTTTGCTGAAGAGTCCGCCCGACGCATGGGCAGAGACGCATCCTTCCAACCTGGTGCCGGAGCTGCCGGCGGACTGGGATACGCCTTCCTGCAATATCTTCAGGCTACCACCCAATCGGGTGCCGACCTCCTGCTCGACCTCTGCGAATTCGACACCCTCCTGACACATACCGACCTCGTCATGACCGGTGAAGGACATGCCGACCGTCAGACACTCATGGGCAAGCTTCCCGAACGAGTAATGCGACGGGCACAGGCACATCAGGTTCCCGTCTGGCTGGTAGCCGGAAAAGCCAGCGATGCCGAGTCCCTACTGAATGCCGGATTCAGCAGAGTGGACAGCCTTACGCCCGACGGTATGCCCCTTGCAGAAGCCATCCGTCCGGAAGTCGCCCGGGAGAATATCCGCCGGTGGGTAGAAACCGTATGATATCCGCCGGTGGGTAGAAACCGTATGGAATCAGCTGAAAAAAATAGTATCTTTATCCCGAAATACACATCCAACCCGTAAAAACATGAAAGCTTATTCATTACTATATTTGTCGCTGTTTTCCTTTGTAACAATCTCTGCATGCAAGCCATCCCGTACAGCTCAGACGGAAAAAATGAAAGAAATGGAAAAGAAAGAGCTCAAAATGCTCGAGAATTCTCAGGCAAAATCAGAAGAGGAAGCCCTGGAAATTTCTTTCGGACTCTCCCATGAAGGCCTGGTCAACTGGGTACTTTCTGATACTGCCACCTTTTCCTACCCTTTCACCCGAAGTATCGAAAAGGAATACGTCACCATCGCCACTTCAGCCGACAAATGCCTGCGCATCTATTCATGGAATACGGGCGAAGGCGGAACCATGATCTGCTGGGGTAACCTCATCCAGTACAGAAGCGGAACGGAAATGACACCGTAGGCTTCGAACACACCGCAGCCGACTGGTACTTCCTTGCGAATCTAGGCGAAGGATGGGACTGGCTCTTCCAATTCGACCCAAAAGCACAAAACCTGTACGTGGCCACTACAGACAGCATGAGCAGCATTACCGACCGGTACGACATCTACCATTTCAATGGCACGGACTTCGTCTATCAGAAAACCGGAGTTCCTTTCTGGCTGCATCCCCAATTGCATCACTACCAGCGTCTGGAACTATTTTTCAGAACGAAAGATTACATCATCCGCATCGACAAGTTGGACGAAGAAACCATGCGATATGCTTCCTGGAAAAGCACACAGCAGATGTCAGATACTCCCGAACTGGTGCTTACCGGCAGCTATGTAGAGAAGGACAATACCTTCCTATTCTCAAAAGGCAGCTACCGCTATGTGGTAACCATGAGCGATAAAGCTACCCTGAAAGTGCAGCACAACGGAAAAACGATTCTGCAACAAACGCAAGAAACGAAAGAGTTCTGATACACCCGATGCAGACTTTATAAGGCAAACAACCGGGGCTGGCGGCACAACCTGTTGCAGTTGTCCGCCAAGGCCCCATTAGAAAATACAACGTCCTCCATCTTCATCACTCCCCAAGCTTCGTGAGCATGCCCAAACAGATGATAGCGTGGCTTTACTTCCAGTACCCGTCGGCGAAGCGGTGCATTCCCCCAATGCGTTCCGGCCGACTTGTCCAGCAACATCACCGGAGGCTCGTGCGTAAGGAGCACATCCACCCCGTCAGGAATCAAACTTTCCAGATGATTGTAAGTCAGGCCGAAGAACCTCACTCCGTCAATCACGCACCCACGGTCTTGCAGAAAGTGCATCCCGTCGGGCAGGTCCTCAATCCCCTCCGCATCCCAGAGGCACAAATCATGATTCCCTGTCACAAATAGCTTATGAGGATACGGAAGTCCCGCAAACCAGTTCAGGAAGTCAAGTACCTCCTCTTCCGTTCCGTTTTCTGTAAAATCTCCGCAATGCACCACTACATCCGCCTCCGGAAGTTCCGTCAGCCGCGCATGCTGATTATGCGTATCTGATAATTGAAGAATTCTCATAAGATAAAATTATTACGTTATTCCGCTCCTCCAATACCCACACTTTGCCAATATAATCCTTATATCAAAAAAAAAAGTTCAAAACCATGATAGTTCTGTTCTGACGGGATCACACCTCTTAACCTTGCATAATTACAATCAGTGAGACTGTCTCTTCCCTTTATACTCTCACACAGGCGGAAGATTCCTTTCCGCAAATCCACATTACCGTTGAACAGGTAATAGTTCAGGTTAGCGCTAAGTCCAAGCATATCATCCTATCATTTTATTAAGCAACAGGCTCAAATCAAGAACTGTGGTGTTTCTCAGGAACAATGTGGCACCTCACCTGATGTCAATTGCAGTTTTACCCACTTAATCGGAGATTCACCTTCAGGTTGTTTCACCTCCAACTTTACGGTTGGACTGTTGCAAGGCTTGCCGGTTATCCGGACTTTGGCAACCTTGGGTTGCTCAACCTGAACTGTCTTGCCTAACTTTTCGCTCCATAGCCGGTGACGCTGCCGGTTCATGAACTTGTCGTAATTTACTCCATAATCCGCACAGAACTCACGAAGATCCTTGGTCTCACTGCATAACTGATAGAGGTCATATACCTCCTGGTAGTTTACTTTTTCTTTTGCCATAATCATTGTTGTTTAAAGGTTACGGCGCAAAGGTAGGTTTAGGGAACATGCGTGTCAAGGCGGAAAATAGAATGGTTACACTGTGCATATCTCCACTTTAGAAAAAACAGGTATTGGTTTAAAAATCCTATCAACTTTTATCTTGCAATGATGGAATAATATCGGCAAATGCGACATCAGAGAATGGAAGCAGATTTAACTTATAGGATAAATCTTCTATACAATCCGGAAGTGTTTTAAATTGATTGATCTCTTTTTGTATTATATGCATATACTTTCTTAAAAATAAAATGCTTGTTATACAATTCTGATGGCGAAATCCTTCTCTTCTCCTTCTCGATATTAACAGAAAATTGTAAACTATTACAATAATTCGAGTTTGTAAGCATATCGGATATTAAATCATTAAGTGTGCGACCAATGTTACTCTCCGAAATGACAACTGCCACAAGGTAATTATTTGTATTGCTAGCGAATAACTGATCATGCTTGATGGTAAATAGCAAAGAATCATTAGACGTTGTTTTTACTTCGAAATTAGCAAACGGACATACAAAGTCAAATCGAGAAGATGAACCTTCGCTATGCCAATATATAGATAAATCAACACCATATGTATTGTGTATAAACTCAATAAATAGCAGTTCTCCCATTAAACCTATCAGATTTTTGTAATGCTGCTCTCTTGGCAGTTGAAACAGAGAAACCAATGAATCAAAGAAGCCCATAAGTTCTTGCCCCTTCATGTAAGTTGAATGAGCCAAACATAAGTTGGCAAACGCTTTTAGGTTCTCAACAGATTCGTTAAGTTGGGGCAATTTGAGTGTAATTGTGTTATAATACCCATTCTCAAATGAAGCAGAGGTTTCATTAAAAGCAGAAACAAAGACATTAGTTTGTAGATGCAAAAACTCTGTTATAATGCTTAACGATGTACTGTGTTCTGCATTAGGGACTAAGTATATAATATCTCCATTCGAGGCAAACAAACCTGTTCCACACGACAATCTTTCTAATAAGTAAAGCGTATCGTCATGTGGAATTATATTGATTGTATCTAATAAATGGCAAATGTTAATCATTTTCTTTTACAAAATAAACCTTGTCTTTAGGTACATAAATCGCAAACATATATTGTTCCTTCCCCAACCGATTAGATTTGGAAAAACCCGGTGATACATAATGAATTTGAACATTAATTTTGCTTGGGTCTACTATCACTTTCTTGTCACCAAGATAAGTAAGTTTTTCCTCATCCGTAGTGTTGGCTCCTTGATGGAGAGCTTTGATTCGATCTTGAACAGCATCATTATAGATAGAACGATAACGTGTCTTATTGTTACCTTCTGTCCACATGAGGATTACAGGAATATCAGAAGAGCCTACTAAATCAACAAGGGGTTTTTTATTAAATGGCTCTCTGTCAAAAGCAGTATCAATTGAATCAATGAGTGTAATTAGCTGTTCAGCTGAAAAAATAGCATATTGTGCAGTTGATGCATTAACCGTACTACCTGCTGTTGTTATTTTCCAGTTTGAAACGGATGTTATTAATCGTTGAATTTTTTGATTGTTTGTTGCAATCTCATCATCATTTGTTACAATAAATCTCTGTTTAATCCAACGACTTTTAAATGATATTTTCTTAAATTTCGCTTTATTCTTCGCTGTAGGAATTTGCTTTGTATTTTCAGCCTGAATAATTATATCTTTGATTTCCAATAATCCATTCTCAACATCGTCAAACTGTTCCCATAAATCATCTTCCACTTCTGCCAGTACAGTAAATTCCTTAGCGATTTCATCGGTAGTGAATATCTTACATAAATCCAAATATTTACTGCGGTATCCAAACCAACGAGCGCGCTGAAGCGTTGTATCCATATTTCCTCCACTTTTTTGCAAATCGAGTGAAATAGGAAACAAGCAAGTTAGGAAATGTTAGACCTCTCTGTAACAAGTCTCCTCCAATATATATTTTGTGTAGTTTAGTCAGTTCTTTTTCTTTTGTAGATTTCCCGATTCCATTTTGTAATATGGCCCCTGTAGACTGTATAGTCTTCGCGACTTCACTCAAAATGATTTCTAACGGATACTTTGAACGTAACTCTGTGTCGAGATACTTATCATAGCTTTTTTTTTCAACTGCCCCTTGTAAAAAGATAAAGAGTCTTCATTTGGAAAAGCTTTGCTTAATTTCATCCAATAGAGCATGTATACCATTGTATATATACCCATGCGCACTAACCGTCCTGTCTACATGAACAATCATATCTGAACGTTTTTTCTTTCTTATCTGAGGCAGCTCTTAATCGTTTAATCGTACTCACGATAATGAAATAATATATAGCTTCTCGGAGTGAGTCAGACACATATGTAGAAGATTCCTCTTCTTGAAGCGTCACTATAATCTGATTCTCCGATAAATGGTAAATACTTGCCCCATCATACCCATTTCCCGGCTGAACAGTATGGATAGAGGCAGGATTCAGAGCACTGATGTCATCTTGAAATATATTAGCCTGAGGCGTAGCCGTTACTGAAAGATATAGGGATTGTGTAATATGTCTTTTATCTTTACAATTTGCTTATAAGTGGGTGTCGAATTGCGGGCTTTGTCTTTGGCTGTATTTAAACTTGCTTGATCTCCTTCATCGTCAATCACAAAGGGAACTATTCCGGAAACTGATTCTTGTACCTTAGTAATTGCCTTTAAGACTGCTTTCATAGCAGGTGGACGCTTCAGACAGGTAATAATGATGGGCCTGCCTTCTTTCAGTAGTTCCATTACGAAGTCGGGATCAAGACTGTTAATCGACAAAGCCTCCTTGGTCAAATCATTAGTCGTAAATAAAACAGGGCTCTCCGAGTATGATGCCTCCTCACCACCGACAGTTTCAAATGTACCACCGAATCGTTCTGTACTCTGGCGGAGCAATTCTTTATCATATCCACCAAATATAAGCAATAAGTTATATCCATTATCAAATGCTAATGCACTCAATAGTTCCAAATTGGATGTCTTTCCCGACTGTACTTTTCCTACCAGAAGTGAGTTATGATTTCCCTCTGGATTAGAAATAAGTTGTTTCATCAACTTACAATAAGTTGCTCGAACATTTTGAACAATATTATTCGCACCTTTTTCTCCGTATGATTCGATATGCTTCTGATGAATCTTACGGAAGAATTTCCCTTCAACAATCGACGGAGCCTCGTTAGACCTACTAATAGTATATTGTTCCATTATTCATTATCTATTAATTGTTCTAAATATCTATTAATATGCGTTCTAAACGTATTAGGCTTATCATGCCCTCAGAGTTTGCATTCTTTTTTGCTTGTATTTCAGCAAGTGCGAATGCAAGTGCAAACTTCTCTAACACCAATTTAAAGTCCTCTTTTTCAGAAAAAGGCTTAAAAAACGGATGATTGATATTTAATTGAATATTGGCTGCACTGCCATCCTCCTCAGAATCAACTTTAATCCATGTTGAAGCATTGCCCAATGTCCATTGAACCGAAAGTGTGCACTTACTTGCCGGATTGAGTTCAATCTTATAGCTTCGTATTTTGTCATCTACCGTTTCTGGAAGATTATTTTGTTCTTCTTGATATTCTCTATATTGATTAAGTTCTGAGAACTCTTCTTGACCAAACAATTGCAGTTGGTCGTCTTGATTACCAAATGAACGTTCCAACACTCCTTTTACTTGGGTTTCTACCTTATCAGAAACTTCTTTGGAGGTTTCTTCCTCTTCGGTTCTTTTCTTATTGGTAATTTTAGCAATATCAATGTACTCCTTAATGTGTAGCTTCAATTCCCTAATAAACAGTTCCTCCAGACCATCATCCCAAACAAATCCATCTTTTGCTTGGTTGATTGGAAAATCTTCCAAATCAATTTCTCCAAACAATTTATGTGCAATTGTACTTTGTGCCTGACCAAAAATCTCCTCCGGCTTATAGTTAAAATCGTCTCCACCAATAACAACTCTATTCCTCCTAAACAAAGCAAAACCAGCTCGTCCAAATCCACCATGCGCCAATATGCCCACAAAGCCTGTTACATGATGAGTTGTACCTTCGAAATCAAAGTTAAAATCGATATCCATCCTCCACTTCCGATTTCTAAATGACAGACACTCATGTTCATCATAGTAAAGAGGTTCACCATCGTATGTAATATGCACCAATCCGTTGTTAAGGTCACGACGATACATACTTTTCAATAACTCCTTAATCTTACTTTTTTTGCCCGCGAGGAACCTATTTTCTTAGTAATCTCACGAATAATGATTGTCGTGCCATGACTTGTTGGAGCAACCTTTGATTTCCTAATGGAAACCGAATTAATATTTTTATTACGTAACTCTGGGATATTGACCTCAGTATAATATTCATTCATTGAGTTTAATTGTGTAGAGCGTACAGACCAAATATTCCCAAACCATGAAGCTGCAGTTTTAAGTCCCATTCCAAACTCATTACGTCCATTCTTATTGACAGGAGGAGAGTCAATCTTTACAGCGCGTGCAAAGTCTTCAATCTCCATACCAAAGGCATCATCAATAATTGTGAGGATGTCTTTGTCATCATCATACTCCACAGAAATGTGGAGATTGCTTACACCTTCCTTTGCAAGTTGGTCTTGATGAGAATAGAATGACTGCGTTGAATTATCAACAAACTCAGCAATAGCATACCATGGTTTGTAATTCAAACGGGAAAATACACCTATAACTCCAGGCTTGAGGTTGAATGTTTAACTCATGTGTTTCAAACTCTTGTCCCATAATAATCTATTCTCATTTTAATAATTCTGAAGCAATACGTTTTACGACTTCGACATTGACCGCATTTCCAAGCGCCTCGAAGCATCGTGCTGGGCTCATACGAAAATTCTCATCCTCAAATTGAAGCGTCTCCATTTTTTGAATCTTCGCAGCTTTTCCTTAACTGTCATATACCTACCCAGTAAATCTGAGTCGGGGACATGAATCCAAGGGAAAATAGGTATCTGCGTTCCTACCAGATTTAATGCTGGAGAAAAAGTTGGCAATTTCACTCTAATACCTGATGCCCGGAACTGAATAATCTTGTCCTCCAGTGTCATATTAGCATCTTTCCCACAGTTCCACTCAAATTTCATATGGCTATTTTGTAGCCCTTGAATGTTTACAATCAAGGGTCTATCCATTTTTGTTCGCTTCATAAAAGGCTCTGTTTTGCTTTATATATTTTCTTTTCCACTCCTGAAACTGCTCCCCATCCGGCCTAGTATCCTGAGCATATATCGGTAATTTTGCCATCATCTCTTCATGACTGTTACCCGTGATAATGCAACCTAACTTTCCACGTTTACCTTCCAATTGCTTTTCGGACTGATGGCAAGGAGGAATCCCCTCATAATCATAAGTTGCTCCAAACTCCATGGCCCATATTGGGAAACCAGGTAATACACAATTATTCTCAGCAGCAAATCGAACAAATTCGCTCCATATTCTGATATATCGTCGAGTATCTTCTTTCAACGGTATATACTTTGTGTCTTCTTCATCAATAATATCGTGAATGTCACACGGAGCATTTGTCGGTTTGGGAAATTCAAAACTCTTTAGTCCGCCCAAATCGTTCCTCACACCAACGATATAAATTCTTTTTCGGTGCTGAGGAATTCCAAATTGGTGCGGAGAGATAATGGCTTCCTGTACATCGTAACCAAGTTCATCATGTAATTTATTATAGATAATCCTCCATGTATTTCCCTTTGTCGTGTCCTTTCAAATTTGCCACATTCTCTAAAAAAAATATATTTAGGTTTATGGTACGCCACTATCTCGCAAATGTAATCAAACAAGTTTCCTCGTTCCTTCTCATCATTGAATCCTTGTCTTTTTCCTGCCTGACTAAATGGTTGACAGGGAAATCCTCCACATACAATATCATGTGCCGGAATGTCTTCCGGTTTAATTTTTGTTATATCTCCATAAATTGGGGTTTCCGGAAAATTTAAAGCATACAATTTTCTTAAATCATCTTTAACTTCAGAAGCGAAAACGCACTTGCATCCCAATTGTTGTAAAAGCGAGGTGAAACCCACCAAGTCCGGCGAATAAGTCTATAAATGTATATTTTCGTTTATTTTGTTTCATCACTATCAATTAAATCCCTGGAATCTACTTGAAGAATTTTTGCAATTTCAAAATATATCTCTAGTTGGCTGTATCTATTGCAAACATAAGTAGAAATCCTTTCTGAGTCGTTTCAACAACCATATCTGTTTAATGCCTTTTTCTTAAAGACATCATTTTATTCGATTCATAAGTTTATCCATTATTTAATTTTTGTCATCTTACAAAGATATATAACATAATGCAATTAAAAAGATAAAAAGGAGAGAAAATCCTCTCCTTAGTAAAAATATATTATTTAAAATTATGCCAGTAAGTATCAGAATCAACAAACCAAACTATTACATTTCCACATACACCGGCTGATACTTCGTCCCCGCATTCTTCAGCACTCCTTCCTTCACCAGTTCCCGAATCACCCGTGTAGACTTCGACGAATTAAACCCAGTGAGCCGTTCAAAGTCGCGGCGTTGCAGGAAAGAATGCGTCTTGAAATACTCTGCTAATTTCTGTTTCACCTCTTCCTCATCCAGTCTTAGTAGAATGATGCGCCTCGTCTACCTTGCGCTCCAGATACACACTCTGAAAACGGTCAATCAAGTCCTTGTCGGGCGTGAACTTAATGCTTCTCACCTGTACATCGTCATCCTTAATATACTTCGGATTAATATCTGGCGCACATTTCAGGCTCAGACTGAAATAGCCGATTCCTTCCAGATGCACCGCATATCCGTTGCTCAGGTTCTCATAAAGTTCATCGTTCAGGGCCGTGATGACGGCTGCCACATCGGCCGGAGAGGCGGTACACTTCTTGCGTATCGCTTCACGGATTTCACGGGTGGTCACCACGTCTTTGGTAATCACTTTTGCATGCACCTTCGGTACGGAAACTCCCTCCTTTACCGGATTCTCAAACAGGTCAAATTTTATAGCCATAATCGTTTTAGTTATATTGTAATTATACTTTTTTTCAAAACGCTTATACAAAAAATACCTCGACACGTAGCTGTCAAGGTAAATTTAACTCAAATTTTAAGAAAAAGCAAGGATTTGCCTTCTAAATTTCAAGAAGCTCATTCCCTATTTTTATACCACTTTCAGGTATTGCGGCATCACTGGTTTCTCCAGTTTCCAGGTGATGTTCATGGGGAAATCACCATGCGAAGAAACATAGTCCACAAGGCCGAAACAATGGAAAGGACAAGTGTTTCCAAAACCGTCTTTCTTTTCCTCACGCACAAAAAGCACAATCTTGTTATGCCGCTGCGGTTGCTCGGTGTAAATCCGTCCTCCACGGTTGTAATGGGAGTCGGTGTTCTTGGACTGCCAATGGAAGTAATCCTTATTGATGACATAATCATCGTATTGCGTAGAAGGTGAAAAATCTTTGTCGGATTTGTTCAGGGTGACAAAGAGCAAGGTGGCATCGTATTCTGGCAAATTGAACACACCAGACACCGAACCTGACATTCTTTTCCCTTCAGTTTGCCGTCCAACCAAAGTGAATATCTCCTCACGGGTATAGCATCCATAGAGTTCAATGCAAGGCAACACCTCAGGACCAAGTGGTGTGGTGGTAATTTCCAAATGTGACAACAAGTAAGACACGATTTCAGCAGCTTCTTGCTTAAAATACCGATAACGGTCATCATGCAGTAAAGCCAACGCCTGATACATGCCCATTTCTTTCAGCTCGGTTTTGTCGATTCGCTCCTGATAGAGATTATAGTAAAGCATAGTGGCATACAGCCGCTTGTCTTCGTCCATATAACGTTTACTTCCCGCCAGGAAATCGGCCACGAAATGCAAGTAAGAGACGGTGTTATGATGTATCAGATTGCCCATGCCTTTCTCCAGGCGTCGGGTAATCGTATCATCGGTATAAGAGATACGCTCTGCAGCCCGTTTGAGGGACGTCCAACAATTGTTACCCACATATACCACACGGATGTCTTGTCCGTTATTCTCCAGGAATTGAGTAAGCGTGGGCAATGTAGTGTAGGAATTGATTTCTTTCACCAGACGATTTTTGTTATAGATGGCTTGCTGAATGTTCTCTAAGATGTATTGTCGGGCCTGCTTTTCCATGATGATGCTGCACCCGGTAGGCAAAGGGTGAAACCGTTCGCTATCTGCTGGGCGATGTTCTTTTCGGGACGCAGAAAGGGCACGGAATTTTGAAGCGAAATCATACTTCTTATGGGCTTGTGCCACAAAGTCGAGGACGGTGAGTTCGGTCTTCCCTGGAGAAAGACGGAGACCACGGCCCAACTGTTGCAGGAAGATGGTCAAACTGTCTGTAGGACGGAGGAAAAGTACCGTATCTACTTCGGGTATATCAACTCCTTCATTGAAGATGTCGACCACACACAGGTAGTGCACCAGCCCGTTACGAAGGTCTTCTGCCAGTTGCTTACGTTGCGGTTGCGGCGTATCGGAAGTCAGGCTTTTTGCATTGAATCCGTATTTCTGGAGCTGAAGGGCCATAAAGTCGGCATGTTTCTTATTGACGCAGAAGCACAGAGCACGACAGGTGTATTCATCGGCCAGGTAACGGTGTAAGGCATCTACGATGTGTTGTGCCCGTTCGGGTACGCACAGTTTGTCGGCCAGTCGGTCGATAACATAACGTTGTCCGTTCCAAAGGGAATCATCGGTCAGGTCGGTATCATCGGTCACGCACAGGTATTGGAAGGGAGTCAGCAATCCGGCCTGAAGGGCTTGCGGAAGGCGTATCTCGGCACTGATGCGTCCGCCAAAATCCGGGCGAAGGTCTTTTCCGTCCATGCGTTCCGGTGTGGCGGTGAGTCCAATCAACAATTGAGGATGAAAATGTGAAAAGAGTTTCCGATAGCTGTCGGCTTGGCTATGATGAGCTTCGTCAATGACGATGTAGTCGTAATAATCGGCCGGGAGCTGCGAAAACAGGACTTCAAAACGTGAGTTGAACATGGAGATGGAGACAAACAGATGGGCATAGTCGGCCTCGGTTTGAGGAGCTTCATTACCAACCCACAACGTACCGAAATTGGCGTCTTGCAACACGCTGCGGTAGGTGTGCAAGGACTGGCGAAGGATTTCTTCACGGTGGGCGGTGAACAGGATGCGACTGGTCCGCCCTACTCCTATCTGCTGTTGGCAGAAGGACTGATAATCGAAAGCGGAAATCACGGTCTTTCCTGTACCGGTGGCCGCCACAACCAGGTTACGGAAGTTGCCACACTCCTCACGCTCTACTTTCAGTTTATCTAAAATCTGCTTCTGGTGTGGGAGCAAAGAATAGCGTTGGTACACGAAAGTATCCGGTTTTCCTTTGAAGGTGTTGCGATGCAATTCCTGTTGGAACTTTTCAATGCCTCCTAACCGGAAATCTTCAAAGTTCGGGCTGTTCCAGTACAAGTCGAAGGTAGCCAACGCGGTCTTGATGATGTGCGGATTCTCTACACTCGTCACACGCATGTTCCATTCCAGTCCGTCGGTCTGTGCCGACTTAGACAGGTTGGACGAACCGATATAGGCAGTGTGCATGCCGGAATTACGCACAAAAATGTAAGCCTTGGCATGGAGACGTTCGATGTCGGTTTGATAAGAAATATGAATTTCCGTATGAGGTAGTTCAGCAAGTTGCTGCACGGCCTTGGTCTCGGTCGCCCCGCAATAGGTTGTGGTAATGATGCGCAAACGGGTGCCTTCGCGTTGGCAGAACTTCTTCAAGTCATCCAACAGCAAGCGTACACCGGAGAGCCTTCAGAAAAAAAGAAACAATAAAATAAATCTCGTCGGCACTAGTAATTTCCCGTCGAATTTCCTCGCCCAATGAAAGGACACTGTTTCCACCCGTAAACAGGTTGCTCACCCGGAAACCGGATTGTGGGCGGACGGTTTCTGAACGACTGTGCTTTTGCAGGAGGTTCTTTTGCTGGGTCATCACCTCCATCAAGAGGTTGGAAGTGTCGGCTATCTGCACTTCTTCCACAAGCCCGTACTCGGCCAATATCCGGTTAACCAGTGTCATCCGGTCGTGCATATCTTCCGTGTCTTCCAGTTTCTGCCGAATGGCTTTTGCCAGATAATCCGCTAAAATCTTAGGGGATTCGGCCGCGTCTATCTGTTCGCGCAGGCAAACCAACTGCTGGGATTCAGCCTCCTGTATATCTCGTTCAACTTCCTGATTGATAATATTCTCGTAGATTCCTTTCTTTAACATCGCTTGCTGATTTCAGAATTTCATGCTGAAAGTACAAAATAAAATGAAACTAACTGACATATTTTTAGAAAGAATCCCGAAAAACTTTATCTTTGTAAATATAAATCATTGGACATTATGAACTCATTCATCCCCATCTTTTCAGCCTTCTTCATCCTGCTCGGATTCCTCGTCTGGAGATTCCCCAAGCTCATTGCAGGATACAATACCATGACGCCCGAGCAACAGAAAAAAGTCGATGTCAAAGGGCTCAAAGCCTTCATGTGCCGTGTGTTCTGCGCAATCGGCGTACTAGTCTTCGTGAGCTACCTGCTCATGCGGCTGTTCATGGACGAAGCGTCGGCCATCAACATCAGCTCCATAGTAGTACCCATAATAGGGGTAATCTATCTGCTGGCCGGTGGACAACGGTACGACCACAACTAACGGGATGTCTGGGCGATAATTTCCTTTACTTCGCAGCACTCTCCTTCCCGACGGATGCACCAGAACGGGACGGACTTGGCGTCGGTAAACTCTTTCATCCGCCAGGCTGATTCGAAACCGCTGGCCACGAAATGCATGGGCACGAACAGACCGGTACGGAACACGTCGAGGAACTGACGGGCTCCGCGAGTGTAGCCGTTGCCGATGCGCCCGTCTACGGGAAACATCACCACGTCAAAACGGTCGGTGAGCTTGCGGATGTCTTTCAGCTCGCCCAGGAAACGCTTTTCTTCCTTGGCAGGGTCAATGTCGATGCCGAAGTCGGGGCTGTAGACCAGTCCCCCGTTATAATCATCGGTCAGGAAACGGGCGTACCAGTTGTTCAGGTCGCCGGCATGGAAGATGCGCTTGCCGTCGGTCTCTATCACCCACGACACACCGCTGTCGTTGCTTCCGGTGGCCGTCACGCGGAGGAGTTCGTCTTCCCACGTGGCACCTTTCCCCAGCCAGGCGTCGGCTTCTTCCTTCTGCGCCCGACGGTGTTTCAGGATGTCTTTCGAAAGGATGTAGCGCACGTTCGCTTTCCGGGTCCGCCAGGAGAAGATGTCGCGGTTAAAATGGTCTTCATGGAAATGGCTGGAGAAGACATACAGGGGCTTGGGCGACTGCAACAGACGGGGCATCACGCCGGCAGGGTCCATCCAGTAGTCGAACACGAGGATGCAGCGGTCGGTTTCGAGGGAAAGGCCGCTGTGGAAGATATAGGTGAGTTGCATAGGCTGCTTGAATAGTTTGTGCAAAGATAGCGTTTTTGCCGGAAAGCACGATATTACTTAAAAGGCAGAAAAAGACACGTCCAAAATATTCGTATCTTTGTGCCAAACAAGTTGCCGCATGAAGAGTACGAAACAAGACATAAAACGCATGCAGTGGGAAAACGACCCGCTTTACCGGCTGATAAGAACCATCAAGAATGTGATGGACCGATACTACCTCGATCCTCTCATCGGACTGTTTTTTCCAACGGCGGGCGACATTTTCTCTTCGGCCATGACACTGCCCTTTCTCACGGTGTCGCTGTTCAAAATCAAGTCCATTCCCCTCACCCTGGCCATCCTCTACAACATGCTGGTGGACATGATGCTGGGTATCATTCCGCTCTGGATTGGCGACCTGCTGGATATTTTCAGCCGTTCGTACGCGAAAAACTACCGGTTGATTGTGGGTTTCGTGGAAGGTGACAAGGAGGTGATTCAGGAAGTGAACCGCAAGGCCGTACTGACAGCCGCAGGCATCCTGGTGCTGTGCGTAATTATCTACTGGGTGGCCAGACTGGCGGTCTACCTGACTTCCGAACTGTGGGGATGGATAAGCGGACTGTTTTAAGTATCCCGGAAAATACGTACCTTTACGCCAAAATCATTCATCATGGGAAAGAAAGAATACATGCAGGCCAACAAGGACTGGCTGGCCGAAAAGGCAAAGGAAGAGGGAGTAATGCCGCTCCCGAAGGGTATTTATTACAAGGTGCTGGCATCGGGCAAGAACGACGGCAAGCATCCCACACCGCGGAGTATCGTCACCGCGCACTACACGGGATGGACCATCAACGGCAAGAAGTTTGACAGCAGCCGCAGCAGTGCACCCGTAGCCTTCCGCCTGAGCGACCTGATTGAGGGATGGATTATCGCCATGCAGCAGATGTGCGTGGGCGACAAATGGGAGGTGTACATCCCGTCGGAAATGGGATACGGCAAGTTCTCGCAGCCCGGCATCCCCGGCGGCTCTACCCTGATTTTTGAGATTGAATTGTTTGGAATAGCCTGAGTGCAGGCTATTCCGAATTATCTTTATCTTACAGCGCAGCCTTCAGAATAGAAAGGATGTCCTGTTCGTTCAGCGGAGCAAACGTGCCCGGTGCGTCCAGCCCCTCATTCACGGCAATGTGGTGTGCCATTTCTTCCAGACGGGAATCGTCGATGCCTACCTCGCGCAGGGTCATCGGCATGCCCAGACTCTTGAAGAACCGTGCGGTACGTGCGATGGAAACACACCTTTGCGTTTCGATGAGAACGCAACTGCATTTCATACAAAACGTCCTTGCGTCTGAATTGAAACGCAAGGACGTTTTACTGAAAACTCCTTTACGTTTTTTTCAAGCGTAAAGGAGTTTTTTTTTCGGAGTATAAACCCCGTATTTTCAATGGTTCTCACTGCATCGTAACTCCCAGAAAGCCACAGCCGAAGCGGCTGCCACATTGAGCGAATCCACTCCGTGTGCCATAGGAATGCGCACCACATAGTCCGCTCCCTCGATGGCAGCTTCCGGCAGTCCGTCACCTTCGGTACCCATCATCAGGGCCAGTCGCGGTTCCTCCTTCAGCGGCGGATAATCCAGCGGCACGGAACGGTCGGTCAGCGCCATGGCTGCCGTGCGGAAACCCAGTTCCTTCAACCGCTCCAGTGGACGGTCTACCCACGTCCAGGGCACCAGGAACACCGAACCCATCGACACCCGCACTGCCCGACGGTTCAGCGGGTCGCACGAATCCGTGGTAAGCAATACGGCATCGATACCCAGTGCGGCTGCCGAACGGAAGATGGCCCCGATATTGGTGGTATCCACCACCCCATGAATGACCACTACCCTGCGTGTCCCACGACATACTTCCTCCACCGGACGCGGAGCCGGACGCCGCATGGCACACAGCACACCCCGTGTCAGTGTATAGCCGGTGAGCCGGGCCAGCAGTTCCCGGTCGCCCGTATAAATTGGCAGATGCGCCATGCGCTGCACAATGTCTGCCGCATCACCCGTAAGGTGCTTCCGCTCACAGAGCAAGGACACGGGTTCATAGCCGGCCTCCAGCGCCACCCGAATCACTTTCGGGCTTTCGGCGATAAAGATGCCCCGCTGCGGGTCAATGCGGTTGCGCAACTGGGCTTCGGTCAGGGTGCTGAACACTTCCACTCCGGGATGCTCCAGCGAGGTGATTTCGATAACGGGCATAACATAGACTTTTTGAATGAACCGCAAAGTTACGACATCTGCCGCACATTCCAAGAATCACCCCACGGGAAAATCAGGTATCCCATTCACTCGGCTGCCGTATCGAGCAACGGAGCTTCCTCTTCCTCCGCTCCACGAGGTCCCGGCCCCGGTCTCTCGCCTTCCGGCATCGGAGGCAACACCTGCGGCTGCATTCCACCTCCCATCGGGGGTCTTCCTCCCATGGGAGGCTGTCCGTCCATTCCTCCCGGATGACGCTGCATCATGTTTTCCACTTTTTCCTTTTCTTCCTTCAGGAACAACTTGTAAATCTTCTTGTACTGCTTCTCCGTCAGGTTCAATGCCTTATCCATCTCGTCGGTCCGTCGCTGGGCCGCCTTCTCCGGATTGGGCACTTCTTTCTTCTGTACTTCCTCCTGCGGGTCATCGTAGCGGATATTCGCACTTGCACTCAAAGGTGCACACATCAAGGCCATTCCGCAGGCCATCCACACAATTTTCTTCATCTTACTTACAATTTTAAATGAAAACTAATCGGAAACAAATGTAGAAGTCGCCTGCAATTTTTAAAAATAGAATCCACCAAATGCGGTTTTCTGTCTACCAACTGGAAAGAAATCTCGTATCTTTGCCCTCAGTTTAACCAATTACACACGCCTTTATGGAAAAAGAAACAATACCTACCTGTGTGGACTGCGGCACACAGAACTGCAAATACAAAGACCGCACCTACCCTGATTTCTGTCCTACAGATAACCTGAAAGAGGAAGACCGCCAATGGGCACTGGAGCGTTACGACGAGGGGCGCAACCGCGAGATTATGATTGCCAGTGCGGAAGTGGAATACGAAGGCTACTGCCAGTGGACCCGCGTGCAGGAAATCATGGAGTTTGCCCGGAAAATAGGTGCGCACCGCATCGGCATTGCCAACTGCATCGGCCTCATCCGCGAAGCCCGTATCTTTGCCCGCATCCTCCGTGCCAACGGCTTCGAAGCCTTACTCGGTCATCTGCAAGGTAGCCGGTCAGCCCAAAACATCGATGGGCATCCCCGCACAATGTGAAAGTATCGGCGCCGCCATGTGCAACCCGATTCTGCAAGCCCGTCTGCTGAACGAAGCACATACCGACCTGAACGTGGTAATCGGTCTCTGCGTGGGACACGACAGCCTGTTCTACAAATACTCGGATGCTTACGTCACTACCCTCGTAACCAAGGACCGTGTGACAGGCAATAACCCGACGGCAGCGCTGTATACGGCAGATTCTTATTACCGGAAGAAGTTTTTTGGAGGGAAATAAAAGACTCTGACTAATAGTATATAAAAAAGGGAAGCAGCACATCGATACGCCGCTTCCCCTTTTTATAATATTCTATTTCAATCATGCTACAATCCACCGCTCAATGCTTCGTGTCTCGTCACTGAAGTTTATCCCGACCTTTATCACCTTCCGGCTATCGGAAGCAAAGGCAGAGGCATAGCCCTTCTCCTCTATCTGCTGCATGGCTTCTTCGGCGGTACCGTTCAACTTAAACTCCATCACGTAGATGTAATCGGATGTCTTGAGCACTAAATCTACCCGACCACGCGATGTGCGGTATTCCACCTCGGTGTGGAAACCCATCAGCTTGAACACAATGTAAAGAATGTTCTGGTAATGCACCTCGCGGTCACGGGCCAATTCGTAGGGAGTATCATCGAAGAAGGTCTGCAAACGACTCAGGAAACCATCCACATCACCCTTGCGTACCTCACCCACAAAGCACTGGATTTCATAAGGGGACTTGCTCACGCTCACCGACGCATAGTGAGGAAGCAGGAAACGGAGAAAACCCTGCTCCACCTCACGGTTCGGGAAACCGAGGGTATAGTTCTCAAACTCCGCGTTATAGTCCTTGATGGTCAGATAACCGCTTTGATAGATGACCGGTACCGGATCGGTAGAAGCCGCATCGATAGAATCCAGCACCGGACCGCTGGTTACGATGTGCTCAATCTCTTCCACCGGATAATGATGAAGTTTCATCAACTCTACCAGGTAAGTCGGGGTACCCGTTTCAAACCAATAGCTGCCTATCTGCATATTGGCAAAAGTACTCAGCAGGCTGAAAGGATTGTACATGCCGACTGAATTATAACAGAAATGATAACCGTCGTAGTTTTCCTTCAGCAGTCCACAAAGAGCTTTGGTATAATCTATACTCAGTTTATCGGCAAGCGAATGAATGTCCCCGTCAAAGTACTGGTGAAGCCTCCGCATCACTGATACCACAAATTTCTGCATACTGATTCACCATGGATATATCACGCAGGTTATTCAAATCACTGAACACGCTCACCTTGCTGAACTTCGTCACGCCCGTCAGCATGGCAAAATGAATAGAACCGTCGCACGACTTGAGGGCACCGTAAAAAGCTTTGAGTGTGTTACGGAATTTTGTCTGCAATTCCGGATTTGTAATGGCCTGAAGCATGGGCTTGTCGTACTCATCAATCAGAATCACTACACGACGTCCCGTCTGTTCATACGCCCGCTTGATGACATACATGAAACGTTCCTCCGGCACACGGTCTTTCTTTTCGTCGCCATAGAGTTTTTCCCATACTTCCAAGTTCTGATTCAGAATACCAAGCAAAGACTCATAATCATAGTAATTCCGGGTATTCAAGTCCATGTGAAGCACCGGATGCACCGTCCAGTCCTTTTCCAGACTTTCCATGGCAAGCCCTTTGAACAGCTCACGCTTTCCCAGAAAATAAGCTTCCAATGTAGAAATCATCAGGCTCTTACCGAACCGTCGGGGACGGCTCAGGAAATAGTACTTGCCTGTCTGTACCAGGGTATATAAAAGCGAAGTCTTGTCTACATAAATATATCCCCTGCTACGGAGATCTTCGAAATTCTGTATGCCTACCGGATAAAGTCTGTTCATGGCCGTGTCGTTTTAATCCTTTCGTACACACAAAGGTAAGATTTATCTCCCGCAATTCCTAATCTGGCAGGCTGAAATCAAGGCGGCAATAGATTCCGGATGAGATTTATAGTCCCAAACAAAAAATTCCTTCAATGTATTATACTGGGCAAGACCCGTTTCGTCCACTAAATACATGGCTTTGTCCATTGTGTACTTGATATATTTGTCGTCTGGAGCCAGGGTGAAAACAGATGGTGGACTTTCTTTATATCTTAGCGCAAATGACTGTATTACAATGATTTTGTATAAGTACAAGAAATGAGAGTAACAAACAAGACACATTTTAGGTGATTTATGAGAACTCAAAGGAACTTTACTTTTGGTGTTTGCAATGTTATTCTTGAGAAATTTAGGGGGATATAAGCATTCATTGCCCCTGTTATATGGGGAAATTTTATAAAAAAACGACAAACTGCCGTGTTTTGTCAGTTCTAATTAGTAACTTTGCATAGACCACTAAAAAAACATATTGTGCGGTATGGAAAACGATATTCGTGAGTTCTTGTTAGAACCCAAGCCAATTAAGGTTGGTAAATTATGTTTGAAGAATTTCAACCTGAAAATTCCATCGTATCAGAGAGGATATCGATGGACTAAAAGGAGGTACTACGACTTATTGAGGATGTATTCCTTTATGATGAGAAGAAGGATGGTTCTTTCTATTGTCTTCAACCTCTTGTAGTAAGACATATTGAGAGCAATGGAAAGCATGAATGGAGAGTAATTGACGGACAACAACGGCTCACGACCATCTATCTTATTCTGAAAGCAATCGGTTACGATAGTAAATGTTATTCACTTGAATACGAGCGAGATAATATACTTAGGAGAATGTGTGATGAGGACTTCGACCCTGAATCTTCATGTGAAATATGGCACCTTTCAATGGCAAAACAGGTTATCGTAGAATGGATAAATCAGAATCTTGATTATAAGGAAATACTTAGGACGAATATACTTGAATATTGCAGATTTATCTTGTATGTGATGAAGGAGGACGAGCGATTGTCAGAAAAGGAGAAAAGCCAAATGGAACATGACCTGTTCAATAATCTTAATTCGGGCAAAATATCCCTTACCGAGAGTGAACTCATCAAGGCTTTGTTTCTCCACAATGTTGGCGAGACTAAAGCAGTAAAAGAAATCAAACAAATCTCAATGTCCGAAGAATTGGACATTATGGAACGCACTTTACGAGAAGATGAAATGTGGTATTTCCTTGCTGGGGATCAAGACAGGCCTTCGAGTTGTATTGACTATCTCTATAAAGTTTGGTATCTGTCAAAGCATGAAGAGATTCCCAAAGATGTAGATTATCCTCTATTTTCTTCTTTGGAAGATTCTATCACAGCCGATACAGAGATGATCAGGAAATGGGAAGAACTCAAAAAATGCTACCATATGATTACAGGATGGTATCGTGATCCGTTGTTATATAATCTCATTGGCTATCTTGAAGGAAGAAAATATCCTAAATATATGCCGCAGGATTATCCTCCGTTCCACGAACATCTGCTTGCGAAATTCTACAAATATGCAACAGGAAACAATGAACAACAGAAGCTGCCTACTCGAAAGGAGTTTATCGGCTATGTTAAACTACAATGCTCGCAATCAATACCGAAAAACTATTTGGAGGCTCGTTTTGATAAAGACAAAAATGAAGTGTTTAATATATTATTGCTCTTGAATATAGCAATGCTTGTCAATAACAAGAGCCCTTTGCTGATACAGGATTGCGGTAAGTCAACAGGAAAGGGAACTGAAACAAAAGTAAGCCGATTCCCATTCCATGTATTTCATACTGTAAATTGGAATGTAGAACACATCTCACCGCAAAACCCCAAAGACAAGTCTAAACTCCTAGAACGTCTTCGAGATTTGAAAATTGAATACCAAGAAAAAAGTCTACCCGATGAGATTGAAAAGCTCTGCAAAATGTTAAATGATTCGAAAAATAATCTTTCAGCCCTTGACAATGATGCAGAATATATCAGTTTGGTCAATAAGTTTGTAGCAGAGGGGGAAGATGTAATGCGTCTCAAAAAAAATCTCACACTCTTGACGGAACATGATAATAAAGGTATAGGTAACAAATTCTATTTTGACAAGCGAAATTGGCTTAACGCATACCAAGCTAATGGAAGTTTCATACCAACTGCAACAATAAATGTATTTAGTAAATGGCACACCCACTCACCAAATGGATTTGTGTTTTGGGATGAGAATGACCAAGAAGCCTACGAGAAAGCAATAGAAAGAACAATCAACGATTTTGAAAAATTTTGTAAGGACAATGGGACAGAATGATTCAAGAAAAACTCTTCAAGCATTGTTTGAAGAAGAAAAATATGACTATATTTACATTCCACGCATCCAACGTGATTATGCACAAGGAAGAATTGACAAAGAAGCTACTGTAATTCGTGACAATATTCTCGACGATGTGGCCTCTGGCAAGCCATTGTCATGGGGGATTGTTTTCGGTGTCTCCGAGGTGAGAAACATGATAGATGGAACAACCAAGAAATGTTTTATACCTATCGATGGACAGCAACGCCTTACTACGCTGTATCTTCTTTCTCTTTATGGTGAGAAGGTACACGGAATACCGTTCGGCTATTTACAGGGATTCATTACGAAACACGCAGTGCATCGCGTGACTTCCTGACTGCTATAGCCGAGTATTGGAAAGGTGAGAAAAATGAGACAGCTGACTTAAAGAAGCATATACTCAATCAAGGTTGGTTTTTGAACTATTGGATTCTTGACCCGACAGTCGGTGCAACTCTTAATATGTTAAATGCCATTGATTCCCGTTTCAGAAAAGCCCCAGGCGTATTTCATAATCTTGATAGAATCAGCTTTGAATTCTTGGACCTTAAAAGTCTGGAACTCAATGAAACTCTGTATCTCAAGATGAATTCGCGTGGAAAGAAGTTGTCCCAATTTGACAAGATTAAGTCTGAAATTGATAAAATCCTGCCGGACGATATACAGGGATTATGATTCCGAATTTTCGCTTTACGAAAAGGAAGATTCTTATCTGAAAGAACGTCAAGAACGTCATGAATGCCCCACATTTGCGGATAAATGGAGATATTGCTTGGACCGAGAATGGAGCAATCTTTTTTCTGGGATAGAAAAGCCTATAATTTCGACATTCCATTATTGGCATTTCTTTCTAATTGGCTTATCGCTCGTGCCGGAAAAGAATACCCATATTCAGACAATCTTCTAGGGTTGAACTACGATGATGGGAACTTCTTCTTGCCTTGGAAATATTTTGGGTACCTCTTAGACGCAAACAATGCAAAACGATACCTTGGGGAAATAGCATCTTTGTTAAACAGACTTTATCATAATCGAAATAACGGGATAGTAAAAGAATTGATCTCTATTCCAAAATCATATCCTGAACGAGCATTTAAGTTTGGTTTGCTTTCTTACAGTGGTAACGATTATTCTTCCAATGAGTTTGCAGAATGGAAGCGATTCATACGCAACTATTCAGCGAATACGGTAAGTGACAAGGATACGTTCTATGCTTATGTTAATAGAATAAGGGAAGACTTTTCTGAACATTTTACTGAGATTCTTCCTTATTTGGCTTCTCTTAATAAGGAAAAGGTCAATGAGCAAAATATGCAGCTTGCCGAAGAATACTTTAAGGCAACGGTCTTGCTAAATAACGAAGAGTTATCTGGAATTATCCGCCAGGCAGAAGAGCATCCCATACTCAACGGACGTTTGCGACCGCTTCTGATTGATGGTGATAAGTTTAATGAGACTACATTACGCAAAATATGGGACAATTTCCGACATTGGTTTGGCGAAGACGGTAAAGCCTTAGAGTTCAAAGATGGAGATGAAGAATCGCTTAGAAAGCGTTCGGCTTTTGCACGTGCGTTTACAAAGTGTATCGTAAGGCAAAATCAACTGTTCAATGACTGGCGTGTGCTTGATTTTACTGCTGGTACGCTCAAAGATAGGCTCCAACGAGAGAGATTTAATCTTATTTTTCGTACCTGTCTTTTTATCAGAATCAGACAATCTTGATGACATTGAGGATTTGCCTTGTGAAAATTCCAATGAAATAGAGTTTATACAGGCCAAAGAAACGCTGCTTCAAAAGCTGGGATAATTGAAGGAATACTAAAATATGATGTTGGAAATCGTCTAAGGTTCAGATGGTATCACAACTCTTTATGTTTCTACCCTGAAAAAGGAAGAATTTCAGAAGATAGGATTGGAATTGACCGTGTGAATGATAATCCAGGTTGGGATCGTAACCGTAATCAGACACTGAAGTACTTGCAATCCCAATCATATATTATAGATGCGACACCTGTATCAGATGATGAATCTGTTGCTTTGTGGTGGGGAAGCGACATCTGCTTCCATCGCTCTGACCATCCTGAGATAACGCTTTGCTGGACTTCTGACTATAACCTTGGAATCATTAACAAAGAATACCAATGGATAAAACGTCGAGTTTTAGTTGAAGGTAAAAATCTTAATTTTATGTTTGGTACCGTCGGAAAGAATGAATCAATAATTGAACGTGAAATCGGCACGTTAATTAAAGAGTATTTACAGGAACAAGAAAATATAAATGAGTAAATTATGGCAGCATCAGAATTATTCAACCGTTATATTTGGCTTGTTGATTTGATTTTTAGCTCAGGTGGGATTACACGAGAGGAAATCAGTAGTAGATGGTCTCGTAGTTCACTTAATTATAATAATGAACCTGAAATTCCTGAGAGGACATTCCATCGCCATAAAAGATGCTATTAAGGAACTCTTTGATATTGATATTGTATGTGACCGTTCAGCAGGAAAAGTTTATAAAATAGCCAATAGTGATGACATTAGAAAAGGAGGAGTCAGAACATGGCTTATCAATACGTTTGCGGTAAATAATCTTATAAATGAGAGCCATCAAATAAAGCAACGTATTTTGTTTGAACAGATTCCTTCTGGTCAGCGATTTCTTACGCCTATTATTGAGGCTATGAGAGACAATCACACATTAACAGTTACGTATCAAAGTTTTCATCGAGATCGACCTTCAACTTTTGAGGTGGAACCTTATTGTGTCAAGGTATTCAAACAGCGATGGTATCTTCTTGCGCGAAGTACATATAACGGAGATATTCGTATTTATGGGCTTGATAGAATCCTTTCTATTGAACAGAACGATAATACATTCAACCTCCCAAAAGGATTTGATGCTGAGAGTTACTTTGATGATGTGATTGGTATCATTATTGGATCAGACGATAAGTTAGAGACAATTGAAATAGAAGTTTCAAATGGTCAGCAGAACTATTTTCGCTCGCTTCCACTTCATCACACACAGCAAGAAACATCCAAAGGAGAATACTCATCTACATTTACTTTTTTCTTGCGACCAACTTTCGACTTTATACAGGAACTATTGAGGTACGGGAGTGATGTTGAAGTAATCCGACCACTTGAACTTCGTAAGCAGTTTGCAAAGATAGCCAAAGATATGAATGAACTTTATAGTGATGATGGTTCTAAAAAGGTGTTATAATGTAACGTTTAGTTAATTGTAGGCGGACAGAATCCCGGTATTAGAGAAAATATCGGGATTTTTTGAAAAAATAATTTATACTGCCGCATAATGGCAGTTTTGTAAACTACCTTTGCATCAACAAAACAATTAAAGCTATTAAGTATGGGACAAATTACAAACAATGAATTCCTATCGTCTGTGCTAAATGCAGAGGTTTGGAAAAAAGTTTCAGACGAAAGCCTGAGCATGGAGATGATCGAGAAGTTTCAGGACAAGCTCGATTGGGAAACGCTGTCACAGAACCGCAATATTCTGTGGACAACAGCAGGTATTGCCAAATTTGCTGGCAAGATTAACTGGTCTGATTTTTCGCAGTACTGTAATGCGAACATTCTTACTGAGGAAAATCTTCACAAGTTTAAGGAGAAGTGGAACTGGAAAACTCTTTCGTCTCGCGATGAAATCTACAACAACTGGACACTACTTGACAAGTTTGTTGACATGATGGACTGGGCTGACATCATAGATAATTGGGACATTGAGCGTGCAGAGGAGTTCATAGAACGCTACCAGCAGTACATTCCTCTCAATAAGTTCCAGACCTCACGACTATGGGATAAACTTGTCGAGGTCAAGGCGGAGCGACTTCTCAAGGAAACGATTTACTCAATCTAATAAACTACTAAACTACAACAGTATGCCACTTTGGAAATTCACAACAAAGAACAAGCGTCAGTGCAATGGCGTGTTCGTCGAGAGAGGAATGACCGTTGAAGTCGTCACACCTACAACATCTAATCCCCTACACAACCCACAGGGGCGAGAACAGATTGCTGCCGCTTTCATGACAAAGTATGGTGTGGATATGAAGAAAGCGCAAATGCTCACTTCTAGTTATTTGGACTACACGATGTCGAAGTAGAAGCTAACAACTTTTATCATTAACAGGGGAATCATGATGCAACTATCATGATTCCTCTATAAAATTATAACAAGAATTATGAAGAAAATAATAGCTGTTGGAAACGCTGGTGGTAATATCGCTGATTCTATAAGAAAACAAAGGGATTGGTGTTAGAGATGCCGAGTTCGTCTATTATGATACTGATACGGAATCCCTCTACAAACATGGTAAAAGGAAGATACACATATCTTACTACCCAAAGAAGCAAATGCAGAAGAGCATTTTGACGCTAGTCTCAATGGCGTTGACACTCTAATTATAACTGCTGGACTCGGAGGTAATACAGGTAGCATTTATGCACCTTGTATCGCATGGTCTAGTGAAGATATGAATGTGGAGAATGTAATAGCTTTTGTCTCGATGCCGTTCACGCTTGAAGGTGAAGACAAACGTGCTATTGCTATGGAAAGTCTTGAAAACTTAAAAAATCTCTGTGATGAAGTCATTGTTCAGGAGAATGATAAACTTGATGGAGAACTTGGCATTACCGATATGGATGCTGACCTCTGCTACAAATATGCAGAGATGTCTAAAAGACAGAAGAGTAATCAAAAATAAACCATCATAAAATGTCAGATTAATGCTGTATTTTCGTCCAAGATAAGTCTTAGATAGGTTGTATACTGAATTTACCCCCTAGTACTGAATAGATATGAAAACTATAGAAGGATATGACGTGAAGATTTTCACGGATAACATTGAAGAACGCGCATTGGAGCAAGTCAGAGGTTTGCTTTCCATTGGCGTGTTTTCTGACAAGAAGATACGTATTATGCCGGACGTTCATGCTGGTGCGGGCTGTGTCATCGGGTTCACGGGTAATCTTGGTGACAAGGTTATCCCGAACATCGTGGGCGTGGACATCGGCTGTGGTATGCGTGTACTTGAATTTGGGAAAATAACAGATATAGATTTCCATGCGTTTCATGAGTTTATCCATAGCAATGTGCCTTCCGGTATGATTGTGCGTGAAGACCGCTTTGGTTTCCGTCCTCTTGTGGGTGAAGAGATGGACATTTATCGTGAAGCAAAGCAGATAGTGACAGAAATGCGTTGCTATCGCTCACTGAAAGATAGTAGCCGTATCTATAAAGCTATCGGTTCGCTCGGTGGTGGCAACCATTTCATCGAGCTGGATAGAGATGATGACGGTAACGTGTCTCTTGTTATCCATACGGGTAGTCGGAATCTTGGCAAACAGGTGGCGGAGATTTACCAGACAGCAGCAGTTCACCACATGACGGAAGGCTATGACGAGTTTGAGGACTTAATTAAACGTACTATAGAGGAGTACAAGGCTGCCGACCGTAGGGCGGAACTTCAGTCTGTCATTAAGAGAATGCGAAAGGAACATAAAGAAGCCGAGCCGAAACTTCCTGCGGATTTCTGTTATTTAGAGCATCAGGCTAGAGAAGATTATCTTCACGACATGCGTCTTTGCCAAAAGTGGGCAGTACTTAACCGAAAACTCATCTCCATACTACTCCTTAAATTCTTCCCGGATGTAGAGGTTTTGGAGGAGTTTGAGAGCATACACAACTATATCAGTGATGACAACATGGTGCGCAAGGGTGCCATATCTTCCGCCGAAGGTGAACGCTGTATTATCCCGTTGAATATGCGAGACGGTTCTTTACTATGCACAGGTAAGGGCAATCCGGATTGGAATTGTTCTGCACCTCATGGTGCCGGTCGTGTGCTCAGTCGTACACAAGCTTATGAGCAAATCAAGATGGAAGACTTCGAGGAATCCATGAAGGGAATTTACTCTGAGAGCGTAAACGACTTCACCCGTGACGAATCTCCCATGGTTTATAAACCAGCCGAAGAGATAATTGCCAACATTGCAGACACGGTCTGTATTAACAATATCGTTCGACCTACTTTTTAACTTTAAGGCATGTAAATAATATGCATGAAGCCAAGACATATAGACAATACATAGAACAGACACCTTTCGAGAGTGTTTGGGGTGTTTTACGAGTTCAGTATGGTGAGACAGAAGATGTTAGGCAATCCTATATTGACTTATGCGAGGAACTTAAAACTTTACCCCCGTCCCTAAATGTAAACCTATTCAAATTAAAAGCGTATATAACTCTCAAAGAGAAACGGAATCAGAGAAGTTTTTTATATTTGAACGTATTTCATGTTTGTTATCGTCAAGAAGCACTAATAGACCAAATTGTCAAAATCGAATCTACTATAGAAGTTAAGGACGAGGAAGTCCTTGCTTTAATACTGTATATGTCAACTTTGCATGGTTTTGAAACCGGTAAGCAAGGCTGATAAGGCAATGGGTAACTGGTTGAAATCTTTGAAGGATGACGAGAAGAATTCTATTCCGCTATCGACAGAAAAGGATAAGGCAGAGTCCAAAAGTATAGAAAGAAAAAGACACTATTTTTGGAAATATACCATCGGCAATGACTATGCATACGATTGGAGTTTTATTCTTCAAATTCTGGAACGTAAGATAGAATACAATATCGGTTACTGGTATTATCATCAACGATATGTTGGATGGGATAAAGATGTAGCACGAATGGAATTGTGCTGTCAACTAATTGACATTGTTGTTGATGAGTCTTATCGGAAAATTCCCATTGTGAATTACAAAAACGCATATCGTTTCAATAAGGAGTTTGAGTTGTCGGATGATAAAGATATTATGAATCTTCATATCAGAGAACTTCGTAAGAAAAAGGCATTCCACCTTATTTTTAAGTTACTGGATAAAGAGATGTGTAGATGGTGGGATTAAAATTTGTAATAATATGACCGATTTCGCAGCAATAGATTTTGAAACGGCTAACCAATGTCGTTCAAGTGTGTGCAGTGTAGGGGTTGTTATCGTTCACGATGGCATGATTGTAGATAGATTTTACAGTCTTATTCAACCGACACCAAACTACTACACTCATTGGACTACTGAGATTCATGGTTTAACACACAATGATACGGATAATGCTCCTATCTTTCCAGAAGTTTGGAAGCAAATAAATCCACTCATAAAAGGGTTGCCACTTGTGGCTCATAACAGCCCTTTTGATGAAGGATGTCTCCGCTCTGTATTTAAAACATACGAGATGGAATACCCCCGAATATCCTTTTTATTGTACCTTAAAAAGGCTTCGCGTAAACTCCAACCGGGATTGCCCAATCACCGTCTTGACACAGTCGCTGAGACTTGTAATTTCAATCTTACTAATCACCACAATGCTATTGCTGATGCAGAAGCCTGTGCTGCCATAGCATTAAAACTTTTGTAGCAATGGGAAAAAAGTAACTTATTTCACTTTGAGACACCTCGTCCTTTTGCAAAGATTATTGGCATAGGGGATGGAACGGAGTCTGTACTGAATGATATTAAATCAGAATATGGCAAGAATATCAACGCTATAAAATACGAAAAGGATAATTATAATATATCATCGACAGAAGAAAGACTGACAATTATAATTATTGATGAAATTAATGTCAATCTTTCCGAAATGCTTAACGCGATACCTAATACATCTGAACTCTTTCTAATAATGAGTCCTTGCGAGATTACCTTGCAAGATATGCTGATGGAGTGTTGGTCGCCAATAAGTCTGAAATTACTGATGGAGTTAGGGCTATTCTTGATATGATTTTTTTGCCAAACATGATTAGCCTAGACTTTTATGATATTTGTTATATCTTAAAAGATTGCAAGAGGTTTAAAGTTATCAGCATTAAGCAAAAAGGGGAGAAGCCCTTAAAAAATTCCTTACCTTTGGACTAAACAACATAATATCTCATAAAACTTAAACTCTATAGTATATGAAAGCCAAACACATCGCATTCCTTTCACTCAGTGTGCTTGCAGGAACATTTGCCTCATGCACCGGCTCACACGAAATAAAGATTACAGGCTCGGTAAAAAATTTAGACGGAGGCACAATTATCTATCAGAAATCCATCGACGGAATGTTTAATTCGCAATCTCAGGATACATTGAAACTGAATACGGACAGCACGTTCAGTCTCACACTCCCCAGCAACGGGTACGAACAGATACGCCTGTTCCTGTGGGGAAAGCGTTACTTAGGTTCTTTTATTGCCGACGGCGGAAACTATCGCCTGCAAATTGATGCCGCAGCCACGCATCCCATCTCCATTCTGGAAGGCAAGAATGAAAAGAACATGGAGGTATCAAGGCTAATGGACGAACTGGGACAAGACGTGTTTGATGTACTTTCAAGAAAAGGCGACAAGTGGGGTATTACCCAGGACACCATAGCTACTTCAGTCAGCAAAAAGTTGCAGGATGCGGTATTAGCCTTAGATGAAAAGATGAAAGATGTGGATAAAGATTTATATGAAAAAGCCTGCCAGAATACACGCATACAGACAATGTGGGCCTTCCAGAACCAGGCCTTTTCGGCATTGCCTACCGCTATTCCGAAGCCACCAAGCAAAGGCTGGCTCAAGGAATGGGAGAAGATGATGGAATTCTGTCGGGTAAATCACCCGGCCAGCACTTTCTCGCCCGCTTTCCATGAAGTAATCTATAACAATGCCGGCATTACTTACTACACTAAAGAAGAACCGGTAGACGAAAACTTGAAAAAAAATCCCAATAAGTTGATTTTCCATTACATCGAAAAAAGAACCTTACGGGTCAGGCGCAGGAATCGGCCATGGCACTGCTTTTCCTGAGGGACGCAAACGAGGAAAAATACGACCCAGAAATACTTCCGTTGGAAGAACGATTCGAGCAGCTGTATCCACAAAGCAAATGGCAACCGCTGATAGATGAAGCCATTGCCAAGAACAAGGCTTTCAATCAAGCTAAAATACCCGACTACATCCACTTTCCTGATGTAGACAACGCCAAGACATTCAAAGACATTACCGACTTATATAAAGGAAAGGTTATCTTCATGGATATATGGGCAACCTGGTGCGGTCCTTGTCGTGCCTCTTTCGCCTATGTAAAACCCTTATAGGAGTATGCCAAAGCGAACGACATCGTACTGCTGTATCTCTCCATCGACCGCCCGGAAGAAGATGCCAAATGGCGCAAGATGGCAGCACATTATGACCTGATGGGCGAGCATGTACGCGTGCAGGAAGCGTTTAAGGATGAAATATACACAACCTTCGGCAACGCACAAAAAGCACTTTCCATTCCTCATTGCGTGATTATCGGGAAGGATGGAGAAATCAAGTTCAAATCGGCTGCTTCTCCAGAAGATATGGAAAAACTAAAATCTCAATTGAAAGAGGCAGCGCAGGCAGAAGCATAATCCCTATTATGCATAGAAAAGCCGCCACGTATCCCTTCCAAGATGCGTGGCGGCTATGTTTTTACTTCAATGCTTTCCCGTCGGAGAAGGCATTACCCGCCTTCTCTCCTATCACCAGATAATGATGATGAATCGGGTCGTACGTAATCGGTTTCAGACGGGCAGGGTCAATCTGTCCGTTTTCATCCAGAATCTCTTCCGCTGCCGACACGTTGACAATACGGCCTACCAGATGATTGCTCTCCTGATCGTATGAAACCAGGCTCACATTCCAGTGTCATGGGCAGTTCCTCAATGACCGGCGCATTCACAAACTCCGATTTTACGGCATGGAAACCGGCTTTGGCAAATTTATCCGGCTCTTTCTTTCCCGAGACAAGCCCCACATAATCGCAGGCTGCCACATGGTCGGCTGTAGCCATGCTCACGGTAAAGGCTTTCGTGGCCAGAATATTCTGGGTCGTCTTGTGTCCTTCGGCCAGGCAGATGCCCACCATGTCATCCGTATAGATTCCTCCCCACGCCGCATTCATGGCGTTGGGGTTTCCATTCTCGTCGTACGCTGCCACAATAAATACGGGCATCGGGTACAACCATGTTTTTACTCCAAAATTCTTTCGCATAGTCTGTATATTTTTAGTTGCAGTATCGAATCATTTGTCATTTCGAGGACTCACCGCCACCTTAATCACCCCATCCAGACGGTTCTCGAAGATGCGGTAGGCTTCTTCTATTTCATTAAGCGGGAAGCGGTGTGTAATGAGCGGCGTAGTGTCAATCTTTCCTTCCGCTATCAACCGGAGGATTTCGGCACAGTCACAACCATCTACTCCGCCTGTCTTGAAAGTGAGGTTCTTACCGTACATGTCGGGCAAGGGAAGCACCTGCGGACGGTCGTACAAAGCCACGACGGTCACAATGGCATTCGGACGAGCGCACTCCCAAGCCAGCTGGAAAGTATCATCAGCTCCGGCCACTTCAATGACTACGTCGGCTCCTCCATGCGCACTGTGGGCTTTCACAAACTCCTGACACTGTTCCGGTGTAGTGACCAGAACTTCGGGATAATGGGTCTGTACAAAACGGATACGCTCTTCCGATTTCTCACATACAATGAGACGGCGCGGATGTTTCAGCCTGGCACAGAGCAACGTACAGATTCCCGTAGGTCCGGCTCCAATCAGCAGCACCGTATCTTCGGGCGTGATTTCCGAGATACGAGCAGCCCAAAAACCGGTGGACAGGATGTCGCCCACGAAAAGCGCCTGCTCGTCCGTCACTCCGTCGGGAATACGGTTCAAGCCCTGATCGGCATGCGGCACCCGCACGTATTCCGCCTGTCCGCCGTCGATGCGGCAACCCAATGCCCATCCTCCGTCGGGGTCCTCACAATTGTTTACATATCCGTGCTGGCAGAAGAAACATTCTCCGCAGAAGGTCTCCACGTTGACCGTTACCCGGTCACCCGGCTTCACGGTAGTGACTTCTGAACCGACCTTTTCCACGATGCCCACCATCTCATGCCCCACCGTAATACCCGGTACAGCACGCGGCACACTGCCGTGCTTGATGTGCAAATCACTGGTGCAGATACTTCCCAACGTAACGCGCACCAGGGCATCCTTCGGGTCTTTCAATTCGGGCACAGGCTTCTCTATCAGTGAGAAACGGCCGTGCTCCATATACGTATAAGCTAACATATTCTTCTGTATTAATCGATTACTTCTATCAGGAAACTCACCGGACGGAAACCGTCGTTGCACGAAATCATAGCCGAACGTTCGTTCTTCATCCAGCCGTCATAAAATTGCTTCCCCCATGAGCCAGTGCCATCACGAAAGGCGACATGCTCTGCCATGCACTCTCACAAAGTCCCTCAGGCTTCTCCCAGCCATTAGCAATGAACACCTGCCCTTCTTCCATGTCACACGCATGTTCGATGGGATTCTCATACTTCTCCATTAAATCCCGGTAACACGCCTTTCGCATTACGGTTATTCGGATTTTCTTCATGCCTTTTCCTCCTTTCACTCATAAAAATACGCCTTCAGCACTTCTCCGAACACCTCTCCCGGTGCAATCTTATCAAACAGCTTCATCGAAGTATGCAGTTTCAATACATCCACCTCCGACCCCATCAGTTCCCCGCACCGTACGATGGCCACGATGACCTAACAAGGCATGGGAGATTTCCGCAGGCGGACACCCAATACAGGATGTGCCAGATAAGCCCGGGCCTCTTCTTCCCCGTCCAGTCCATAAAACTCCGAGTTGTAACTATAGCCCAGCCCCTTCTGCTGAGGGAAGATATACCAAATCCAATGGCTGCGCTTACCTCCATTCCTGATTTCCTTCAATGCCACAGGATACACGCCTTCCTGCGCATCCAGAAACCGTTGCAGATTAAAATTCGTGTGCGACATATTCCTTCGTTTTTATCTTTACTCAAATGTAAGGATAATCCCTTAATGAGCCAACGGTCGCGAGGAGAATTATTTTTGTCACAAGTATGATTTTCCTCCCTAATTCTTCGTTTATTAAAGAGTTATGCTTATATTTGTTCCGAAAATTCGCACAAGGCGGTTTTCATCGCACATTGATTTTTAGATACAACAAATGATCGTTAAAGATGTCACACAAAGTTTTCGTTACGTTCCGCTGAGGTCCTGACCGGACTTTTTCTCAGCATAGGAATCGAATGAATTATTGCTTCCGACAAGGAGGCCGGGATTGTTGTGCTCTTTGACGTACTAGCCGCACACCTCTCTTTCGATGGGGAAACGAGAGGGAATCTACGCTGCTACGGACTTCTTTACCTTCTATGTCCGTAGCTTCTATCTTTATCTATTTCTATTTTCTCATTTTAAAATTCGTTTGTTGTATATGAAAAATGTCATGTTACGTGCTACACGCACCTTTATTGAAAGATCTCTGTGCTCCCGAATATGCTCACAACCACCTCGCCGTGGAAATCTCTCATCCCGATGGCTTTACCGATACCCAGGAACTTTCTATCCGGGTATATTCCAGCGAATACCGTCTGCTGGCCCTCCATTTCTGTGGGAAGCAGACTGCTCTGTGCAGCCATTTCTCCCTACAGGAATTGCTGGAAGGTTCCCTGCAATGGAAAGTCCTGCAAGAAAAGATGGACACCCGAAAAGTAGTGCTGGTAGAAGTACCATACAAGGAGTACTCCCGACAGGAATCAACCTGCTTGACCTGTTAGGAAACCTGATGGAGCAGAAAACTTCTTCCGGCCCTATCTTCATTTTCTACGGTACGATGGACAGTACCTATCAGTTGCGCAGATGCAGCACAGCGATGAGCCGCATCTTCACGGAAGAGAACACCATCGGATGCCGAACAGGCCTTGCAGGAGATGGTGGGACTGACCCGCCTGAAGGAAGACTTGCGGGAAGCCCGGACGCTGGCCGCCTTCATGAAACGGCGTATGGAATTAGGGCTCGACACGGAGCTGGACAACCGCCACCACATGCTGTTCTTAGGCAATCCCGGTACAGGAAAGACGACGGTGGCCAAACTCATCGGACAGCTGTATCACCAGATGGGACTACTTTCCAGCGGACATACCATAGAGACATGCCGCACAAAGCTGGTAGGCGAATACATCGGTGAGACAGAAAAGCACATCAGGCAAGCCATTGAGGAGGCCCGGGGAGGCGTACTCTTCATCGACGAAGCCTACACCCTGATTACGGAAACCACTGCCCAGCGCGATGAGTATTTCGGCAATGGACGCTGGCTGCACAACCTGATTGAGCAGGGCATCATCAAGTGCATGGCCCAGCGTATCATGTCGCAACCTTCCATCCCCGACAATACCTTCCTGTTTCGTACCATCACCCAGGAAGATGTCGTGAAGGCAGGTAATCGTCTCCGCGGCAAGCAGGTGGTGAAACTGGAACCGCAGCCCATCCGTCGCATCGGGTTCAGGGCCTGAGAAAATTACCGACCATTCGCTACCCCCTGCTTTCGCTGCAAAGTGAAGCAGAGGGATTCCTTTATTTCCAGTATTCTCTCATTTGTTGAACACCAGTCTTTCCGTATCATATCCGCGCTTCCGAAGTTTATCCAGGAGTTCCTGAAGCACCCCGTCAGGCAAGGTTTCCTCGCGACTCATGATCCAGAGATACTTGTCACTGCTACTGCCTATCAGCACGTAGCGGTAGTCCGGGTCAATATCGAGCACATAATAGTCGGCATAGAACCACAGGAAGAACGATACTTTCAGCTTTGCCGGGTTCGTTTGGATCGGGCTGTTTGGCCTTTCCCTTGATCTCCTTATACTTACCATCTTTGTATCCGCGTTCAGCACCTTGATGCGCCCGTTGGGAAGCAAGGTATAAGTGGCCGTTACACGGGTCATGCCCTTTTCAAAGCGGTGGTCGTAACGGGCTATTTCGTGCCACTTCCCCATAAAACGCGGTGCGTCGAATATCTGCACCTCCCGGTTGTCTATCTCGGTGCTGTTACCGCCATGGCAGCTACTCAGTCCCAACAAGGCACACAAGAGAATCAGGATGTGTTTCATAACGTGTATTTTTAAGTTCAAAGGTTGTATTTCCCACAAATATACCAAAACCTGACCAATTACGGAGGCATTTATCAAAAAATAAATGCCTTCAATCGTTAGGTCAGCTACACAAGAATACCTACCTTTAAGACCGTTATTTTTACCAGGCAATCTATCAGAAAAATATGAAAAAGACAAAACTATTTTTTTGTAGGTGCTGCCATCCTGATATGGGGAGGAACGGCCGTACATGCCCAGTCGTGGAGAAACGGCGGGGCAGTTTCTTTGGATAAGCAGTATGCCGATTATCCTTGTGTGAATTTACTGGACAGTACCAGTGTGACAGTGGAACCTACCGGACAAGGCTCGTTTGCGGTCTGCCGAGCCGTACGGGTGCAGACAACTGTCGGAGCCTTGCAGCAACGGGTACTGAAATACGATTACGACCCGCTGACGGCAGCCGCCACCTTCAAGCGAGTGACCATCTACCATGCCGACGGGACATATACATCAGTCGATGTGAGCAAGGCGTGCGACTATGCCGCTCCGGCCAGAGCTATCTACTGGGGAGCCCGCCAGATTATGCTGGAACTGGGCGCATTGCAACCAGGCGACATCATCGATTATGAGATTGACAAGAAAGGATTCACGTACGCCTTGCTGGGTGATGCACCCCAGACAGGAGACGACTCCCGCTTTATCCCGCCCATGCGCGGACAGTTCTACGACATCGTACCCTTCTGGTCGGACGACCCTACCCTGCGGAAAGTGTACCGCGTCAGTCTGCCGGCCGAAAAGAAATGCAATTCCAGTTCTATCAGGGCAGCTGCGCTTCCTCCATGCGCTACGAAGACGGACGGAAAGTCTATACCTTCGCCAAAGATGCCATCCTTCCCTTCCGTCGGGAACCGAATATGGTCGATTTCTATGATGCCGCACCGAAACTGATGATGTCTACCACCGCCGGCTGGAAACAAAAGTCACGCTGGTTCTACGGGTCAACGAAGACTACGGCAGTTTCACCGCCATTCCAGAGGCCCAGAAGAAAGTAGACGAGTTCTCTCATTCGGGGTAAAAAGACCGAACTGGAGAAAGTAGCGGTACTTACCCACTGGGTAGCCGACAACATCCGTTATGCAGGTATCTCCATGGGCAAGGGAGAAGGATTCACCCTGCACAACCTGAAAATGAACTACACCGACCGCTGTGGCGTGTGCAAGGACATTGCCGGCACGCTGATTGCATTCCTGCGGATGGCTGGATTCGAAGCCTTTCCGGCCATGACCATGGCAGGCAGCCGGGTGGAGACCATTCCGGCCGACCATTTCAATCACTGCGTGGCTGTGGTGAAACTCAGTGACGGCACGATGATGCCGCTCGACCCCACGTGGGTACCTTTCTGCCGGGAACTGTGGAGCAGTGCCGAACAGCAGCAGAATTACCTGCCAGGCACACCGGAAGGCACCGACCTGTGCCTGACTCCCATCTCCGACCCGGAAAACCATTACGTACGCATCAAAGCACAGAACACCCTCGATGAAAAAGGCACGCTGAAAGGCACCTTTACCATCGAAGCAGAAGGACAGAGCGACAGTAACATCCGCCGCATCTTCACCACCGGATTCCAAAGCGAATGGGCACATACCATGGAACGCCAGTTGCTGAACGTATCGCCCAAAGCCCGATTGAAAAGTGTGGACTACGGACGAACACCGAAAGACTACCAGCGCCCCATCCGGATTACGTTCCGCTACGAAATTCCGGAATATGCACTAAAAGGGCGACCAGGGAAATGTTTTTCAAACCCTTCGTGCTGAACAACCTCTACACGCAAGTCCTCTCCTACCTGCGGATAGATACCAGCCTGGAGAAACGAACCTACGGCTTCAAGGACGGTTGCTCTCGTCTGGTGGAAATGGAAGAAAACCTAAAACTTCCTGCCGGATACGAATGGCAAGGAAAGGAGAAACGCGACCAGATGGACGGCTCCGGAGCCGGATTCACCGGATACATGGGCCAAAACGGCAACCAGTTGCAGGTAAAAACATCCTTACGCCTGAAAAAAACGGGTCTACGAAAGCTTCCGACTGGGAAAGTTTCGAAACGCAGTGAACACAGCCAAGGGATATGGAGAATATATTGTGGTAAAGAAATAACCACTCATTCGAGGATTTAACAAGAAACGAAGCGTAATGAAAACATTATCAATCTACATAGGAATCATAGGAATGCTTTTGCTGGCAGTGCTGCCGGCCAGAGCCGCATCGGAAGCGGAATTCCGCAAACTTTCGAAAACGTACACCCTGCGTGCCGACGGCAGTCAGGAGATGCGGTACAAAGGAACTCACCCTGTTCACCCATGCCGCCATGAACGGCTTGTACGGAGAAACATTTATCGTGTATAACCCCGACTTCCAGAACTTTGGAGATTCACGCGTCTTACACCCGCCAGAAAGATGGTACCGTGGTTCAGACACCCGCCAATGCCTTCGTAGAAGTATTGCCTGCCGCAGCCGCCAACGCACCAGCCTACAACCAGCTGAAAGAGATGGTCGTGGTACACACCGGACTTGAGTTAGGTGCCACCATCGTGCTGGACTACTCCATTGTGAGCAAAGCCGGTTACCTGCCGGAACTCGATGTCTGCTGTCCGGTCAAGGAACTCTCTCCCATTAAGGAATTCACCTTCCGCCTGAACGTACCAGCCGGAAAATCTGTACACTATGAACTGCTGAACGCCTCTGCCCAGCCGTCCATTGCCCAGAGAGACGGAATGAAATCCTTCACCTGGACACTGAAGGAAGTAAAACCCCGCCCTTACGCCTATCCTTCTGCAAGAGAAAGCATAGGACAAGCACAAGCGATAGCCAGCGGCATGATGCCCGTATTCATGGCCTCAACCTGGTCACGATACGATGAAGCCCTGAAAAGCCTGAAAGCACAGTTCCAGCCCGGCAACCGATCCGTTATTGAAGCAAAGGTTGCCGAACTGACCCGAGACATCCAAGACAATCCACAGGCAGTCCGCAACGCCATCGCCCACTACATGACTGAACTGTATCAATTGGGCCGTTGCGGTGTATCACTGCAGGATGCCGGTTATCGTTTGCGTCCGGCATCGGAAGTCATCCGTTCGGCTTACGGCACCCAGGCAGAATTAGCGAACCTGGATGTTACCCTGCAGCAGGCAGCCGGACTGGAAGCGGAAGTAGCCGTATGTGCCTTGCGTCCGTCGAAAGCAGAAAACCAAGGTTTGTCTACCATCGTATCGCTGGTAGCCCAAAGCAAGCTGATGCCCGAAAAAGTCTCCCTGACAGGCACCGAAGAAGCCAACCTGCAACCCCTTCCTGGCGGTGACCAGTCTGGATGGAAAACCACTGACAATGGAAGCTTACTTAGGAACCAAGGAAATGCAGCAGACCGACACCCTGAAGGTGGACGGGGAAGAAGTTGCAGCAGCCCGCCGAAGGATGGGGAATCGTGACACTGAACGACCCTACACCGGCCCGCACGCTCTATGCGTATGCTGCCAATACAACCATTCCCGAAAATATCCTTCTGTCGAGAACGGTGAACTGCACACTGGAGACCATTGTCTGCCTGCCGGAAGGTATGAAAGTGACTCCCCGCGCCAACAAGGAAATCAGTAATGCCTGCGGAAAAGTAGTATTCAGCTACCAGCCCACGAAAGAAGGCATGAAAGTAACCCGCAGCCTGCGCATCAGCCGCCAGTTACAGACTCCGTCGAGCTACAAAGAACTGTATGCCCTTCTGGCAGAATGGAGAGATGCCAATAACCATACGCTGGTGGTGAAGAAAGTAGCAGAATAAACTGAAAAATAAATCTCACCAAAAAGGAATCGACTCTTAGATGGGTCGGTTCCTTTTCTTTTTTTCCCGAAGTCGATGCCACACCCAGCAACATTTCCGGCCAACTTTTCCGTTTCCTGTTTCCTGCCTGTTTGAATGTTCACTGAAAATTACTACATTCGCAGTAGAATCAAAATCCAGTGGTTATGAGCAAGCTATATCCGGTAGGAGTGCAGAACTTTGAGAAAGTGATATTGGGTGGTTATGAATACGTCGATAAGACCGCCTTGATTTATCAGTTGTTCAATACAGGAAGTTACTATTTTCTGAGCCGTCCGCGACGCTTCGGAAAAAGCCTGCTATTGTCGACCCTTGAAGCCTACGCACAAGGAAAGAAAGAGCTTTTCAAGGGACTGACACTGGAGAAACTGGAGAAGGACTGGACGGTATATCCGGTACTGCACCTAGATTTGAATACGCAGAAATACGATACGCCGGAATCGCTGACCAGCATTTTGAATGATAATCTATGTATTTGGGAAAGTCGATACGGCGCACGGGAAAGTGAGACAAGTCTTTCCCTTCGTTTTCAGGGTATCATCCGCCGTGCCTGCGAGCAGACAGGCCGCCGCGTGGTGATTCTCATCGACGAATACGATAAGCCCATGCTTCAGGCCATCGGCAACGAAGCCTTGCAGAACGAATACCGCAGTACCCTGAAAGCTTTCTATGGGGCATTGAAATCCATGGACGGCTGCATCCGCTTTGCCCTGCTCACGGGAGTGACCAAGTTCGGCAAGGTCAGCGTGTTCAGCGATTTGAACAACCTGATGGACATCTCCATGGACGACCGCTACGTGGAAATCTGCGGTATCAGCGAAAAGGAAATCCATGCGTATTTTGAGGAAGACATTCATGCGCTGGCTACAGCCACAGGCCTGACTTATGAAGATACTTGTGCAGAGTTGAAATCCAATTATGACGGTTATCACTTCACGGAAAATGCCGTGGGCATGTACAATCCGTTCAGTCTGCTCAATACGTTTGCGAAGAAAAAGTTCGGCAGCTACTGGTTTGAGACAGGCACACCGACCTACCTCGTCGAACTGCTCAAGCTCCACCACTATCCGATAGAAGAACTGGAACACATCGTCACCAGTCAGCCGGTGCTCGACAGCATCGATACGGCCTCTACCGACCCGATTCCGGTTATCTACCAGAGCGGCTACCTCACCATCAAGGGTTACAACAAGATGTTCGAGAACTACACATTAGGCTTCCCCAACCGTGAAGTGGAACAAGGGTTCTTCAAGTTCCTGCTGCCCAACTATGCATCGGTAAGCATAAGCAAGTCACCCTACCAGATTCAGTGCTTTGTGGAGGAAGTAATGGCGGGCAAAGTGGATGATTTTTTCGAACGGTTAAAGACCATGTTTGCCGACATTCCATACGAGCTGGCGCGTGACCGCGAAGTGCATTACCAGAATATCCTCTACATCATTTTCAAGCTGATGGGTTTCTATGTGCAGGTGGAATACCACACCAGCCGCGGTCGGATTGACCTGGTGCTCCAGACGCAGGACTACGTGTACATCATGGAATTCAAGCTGAACGGCAGCGCGGACGAAGCCCTGGCCCAAATTCGGGAGAAAGGTTATGCCGCACCTTTTGCCAAGGACAGCCGTACGGTCTACAAGATTGGTATCAACTTCAGTGATGAGCTTCGGAACATTCAGGAAGTGAAGGTGGAAGTGGAGTCTTGAGCATCGTGTCAGTTTATTTCAACTCATAAAAGAAACAATATCACATAGAAGTGTCAGATGATAATTATTATATTGACATATGGAGATTAGTATCACTTTATGTTTCAGATCCGAGTCAGTATCGCAAATATAATGCTTATAATAAAGATTTAGAGATAAATCTTGTTTTTTAATATAAATATCAGTACATTGGCACAAAAGCAAATTCAAATATGAAGGAAAGGCTTCTTATAAAATGTGATACGACTATTTATGCAGACGAGATTACAAATCTGCTCATTGAAAATAACATTGTTTCTCGCCAGCATGATGAGGGGCAAGACCAAAATCCTGGTGCTTATGGTGCTATCACAGGTATTGCGATATATGTTTTCGAGAAAGATTATGAAAAAGCTGTTGAGATAATAAATCCTATTGCTGACAGTAGAAATAAATCTCATGTCTGGTGCCCTAAATGCGGAAGTTACAATGTGTCAGCCATAGCCGTAAGTAATAAATACGGAACTGCTATAGCATTATGGTGCATCTTTCTTTTTCTTATTCCGGGGCTTTATCTTGTTTGGGCAAATGATTTGGGTATCAGATCAACTATTGCCGATTATATAGCATTGTCTATGTTTATTTCGTTTTTTATAGTTGCATTCTTGGGAAAAATTTCTAATGCCAATTATATATGTAAAGACTGTAATAAAAGGTTCCACCATAAATGACTTTCTACAGTAAAGGCTCCACCGAGTTTAAAGTAATATACTATATCCGCTTCGTTATTCAGCAAACTTTAAAAAGACTTCAGCAGCGAACTGTTCACCGACCTATCGACCTCTCGTCTGACTTTTTTCGTTTTGTAACCGAAGTCAAAGGTATAAGCTAATTTGATGTGGCAGTACTGACCGTTTGTCCTGAAATCTTCGTCCGAATCATATGCATAGAGGTCATGCTGGAACGTTTTTCGAAACTTCCGGTCGGTAAACGGAGACACGACATTGACTTCCGCAAAGAAGTTTCCTTTGCCGTAAGTACACTCAGACCGTAGTTGACAGGAGTTTCTTCATTCCCAGGGAAGTGGTGTTGACAATCTTGTTTCTGAAATTGACGTAAGGCGAAAGACTGAAATCACCCACATAGATATTGGCATTGAGGTTGCCGGTCAGATTTCTGTTGCCGAAACCACACACGGAGTGAACAGACGTATAATTGTATCTTATATCGCCCGACAGGCTGAACATCCGGTTGAACGAGTGCGAAGCCGCCAGTATGGCAGCATAGTAATGAATGTTTCCACGGTTAATGAACGACCTGACGAGGTAAGTATCCTGAACATAATAGTCGTGAACCACCGGATTATGCTCCAAGCTTGTACTGGAGAATGGCCGAAAGTCCGGTTTTCTTTATCTTACCGGAATAATACAGGAACGAATTGAATGAACATCCGCTCTTCAGGTTCGGATTGCCGGTCTGTACCAGATAAGGATTGAGACCGATGCGTGCCTGATTGATGAGGTCTATGCCGTAATTATAATTGTTATAGGAGGAAGACCATAACAGCATCCCTCCTTTCAGGCTGATACTGAAGGTTCAGATTGACACGCGGCGACAGCTTTGCTGAATTTTTCGCTGCCGTGAAGCCGGTACTGAAGCCAGTCCACTCCACCCTTGACCGTAGCGACAGTTTCGGGCTAAAAGCATAATTATAGGAAAGGAAAGCCAGCGACTCATTTTTCCATAGTGACTGCCTCAGCGGATGGCTGCCCTCGTATTGCGCATTCCACACATGATGAAAATCGAACAGCTCGGCCGAAAATGAATGCTTTCCTTTGGACAGGTTATAGATGGCCGACAACTGAAACCCTCCGGCATTTTCCGATTCATAGGAACCCGTCTCATAGTCCTGTTCAGAGTAAGTACGGTTGTACAAGTTACGAGAATAAGTGCCATGTAATCCAAAAGTAAAATCCTGTGTCTTTGATATAGAGATAGTACCCGTAAGATCTAATTTAGGAAACAGGCTCTTCTGGTCAGTGTACAGCGCAAAATTAGAGGCATTACCCATCGACTCTACCGTGCCAGCCACATTTTCACAGGGAGTGTTTTTATTTATAAGCGACAGTTTTCCAACGATATACCGGCCTGTCTTCTGGTGCTGGAGACGGAATTGTACATACTCACTGTGCCGGAAATGATTTTCATCGGATGTACTTAAACGACCGACGGACTGCCCTGGTAATGCATAAGTTTCAGACATGCTGTTCCGATTATCCCTGACATTAAAGTAATCACCTCCAGCAAACAAGGAATAAGTCGTATTGTTACGGTTGACGGTTGTAGCAATATTGTAGTCGCCATGCGTATATCAATTGTCTGCCGACCATCCATCTGCAGGTAACCACCCGTCTTATATTGCTTCAGTATAAAGTTGACAGCTATCTTGTCTTTGGCATATTTCCCGGTTGGATTGTCATGATACTCAATTTTTTCTATGTCCTTCGGACGGAGCATCTGGATGTCTTTGGAATCGGCCTGCTGCCCATTGATATAGAACGACACAGGCATCCCCATTGCCTCAGCACTATTAGACTGTGTATCGATAATCATACCCGGAATCATCAAGCGTTTCAACACTCCATACCCGCTGTTAGCCGATTTCTTCTGCTGAGAGTTAGGATAAATTACCAAGTGATTGTCCACCCGCGACACATTCGATGCCACAATGGTCACCTCATCCAATGCGATGGTCTGGCTGACGGAATCATTTGGCAACGTCTGTGCAATCATGCGGAAAGGGCATGAAAGGAGAAAAACAGCCCATTACTATTCTGGACATGTATTTCATTTTATCCATATAAGGCCTATACTTATTCATTTTATTCTCATGACATTTGCAAATATATAACATTATTTCATTTATTTCCATACCTTTGTGTCTATACAAACGAAAAAAATATGGTTGGAAGCATCCTTGGCGACATCGCAGGCAGCGTCTACGAGTTCCACAACATCAAAGACAAAAGAGTTTCCTTTCTCACTCCGCAGAAGGGATATACCGACGACAGTATTCTGACCCCTCGCCACGGCCGACTGGCTGCTGCACGGCGGAGACTGTGCCACCTATTATTTCCGTTATGCCACCCGTTACCCGTGTCCGCTGGGAGGCTTCGGAGGACGTTTCCGTGAATGGCCCACCAGGGACAGCAAACGGGACACTTCGTCCTTACGGCAGCTGCGGCAACGGCTCAGCCATGCGTGTAGGCCCCGTGGGATGGACATTCCGCACGGAGGAAGAGACACTGGAGGCTGCACGCACATCGGCAGCCTGCACGCACAACCATCCCGAAGGAATCAAAGGTGCCCAGGCTACGGCACTCTGCATCTTTCTGGCCCGGAACGGAAAGAGCAAGGAGGATATAAAAAATACCGTCGAAGCAAAATTCGGCTACAACCTGAACTTCACCTGCGACGATATCCGTGACACCTATCAGTGGGATGCCACCTGCCAGGGTACTGTGCCCCAGGCCATCCGCGCCTTTCTGACGGGACGGACTTTGAGGACTGTGTGCGTACGGCCATCTCACTAGGTGGCGACAGCGACACACTGGCCTGCATCACGGGCGAGCATTGCCGAAGCATTCCACGGCATTCCCCCTACCCTGCGCATGCAAACCATGCTCTACCTACCGACGCATTTCCAGCAGATTGTGACGGAATTTGAAGGGAAATTCGGGCCGGAAATTCGCTAAAATTCATCCCATAAAAAAACGCAAGTGCATTTAAGACAAAACGCCCTTACGTTTTACCCAAAACACAAGTGCGTTTCAAGTAAAACGTAAAGGCGTTTTTAAGGTGACAGAAAACCTGTCTGAGGATTTCTTATGACAGCATTCCGCCCGGCACGCGACCGATTTCCACTTTCTCGAATTTATATCCCAGGCGTTTGAGCTCAATGGCCACCCCGATGCGGAACATCGTACGGCAGGCACGGGCAAACACATGGAAAGCCAGCGGACTCTGCGGCTCTATCTGTTCGTGGCGAATCAGTCCACGGTAGTCTGTCCGCAGCGGCGGATGATGTCCTCCAGCTGGCGGGGCCTCTTCACCGTCGAGCGGCAGGCCGAGCAAATCGCGCACGATGTGTTCATCCATATCTGTCAAATCCCTGCTCTCCGTAGTACGACTGATAAAGCCTTTGCGCTGGCCTCAGTCCTCGTCCCAGCAAAAAGCTACTCCAAAGCCCGGAGATAAGCTACACCACGGGATAGTCTGAATCTGACAAACGCAGGATAGTCTGCTGCAAGGTGCCGTCCGGCACATGATAGTCAGTACACAAAAAATTCCTGCTGCAATTCAAAACAGTCCCAATATTCTGGTATCCATTGGGGTTTCTTTTATTTTTTTTGCCAGATACGAATTTAGCGAAAACACAAAAAGCCATCCCGAAAAAGAAAATACAAGTTCTTACGTGGATGGCATCTTATGTTAAAAATCATCAAATTACAAACTTTCTTCAATCACAGCCTGCCAAGAAAAAATACTTATGACAATCAATAAGTTGGTTTTTTGCTGTAAAATGCAGTAAACTTATTTGAATACAAATAAGATACTTTCTATCTATTATATAATTTGATTCTATTTCATGCAGCGATTACTAATGTAATATTCTATATATTGGTAATTTAATCAAATATTTAGGTTTCACCAACTGTTCTTATAGCATAGTTAAATGACTCTAAACCTATTATTGCAGTATCTTTAAACTCTTGTCAAGAAGAAAAAGAAAGAAAGTGTATCCTTATACTCAAATTCAGGCATAAATACTTTG
>VOFG01000423.1_pt1 | contig 80001 bp, 96 predicted proteins | sample 5384171 | NCBI WGS metagenome assembly VOFG01 (sample SAMN12384726, study PRJNA508395) | human gut metagenome | isolation source: healthy gut F | host: Homo sapiens
TAACATATCTCCTTTCATTTATTACCAATATAACAGATGTCCTTCCAACATTTACTGATGATGTCTTTATTCGCAAGTTTTTTCCCTCGATTCTTTCTTATCTCAATCCATGCTATGCAGATTTATCACCTTGAATATTGATTTCCTTTTAGACCACCTGCATCTATACTTTAAAATCTAATCCACCAAGAGTATCATCCATCTGATCTAAAATACTTGTATCAAATGCATCTCCCGGCTTCCATCCAGGATTATTTTTCTTTACCAGTGTCTCCATTCTTGAAGCATAATCTCCAGCCATTCTGCTCAATGTCCACGAAGCGGAATTTCGCTGTTCAGAAGGAATCGTATTCAAATACTGTTTGATTACATCATGTCTCTTGCTTTCTTCTGGTATATATGCACCATTGCTACTGATAAAATCCTGCTTTACAACCTTTTCTAAATCCGACTTCACCTTATCCGATACAGACACTATCTTTTTCCAATCCTTACCATTGATACAACGGTCTGCCTGTTCCTTTGATAAAAAAAGGTACACCATCTTTATTATAGTAATAATTGTTATTTCTATATTGACACCCAGAATCTAGGGTCGTAATCCCAGTCTGCTTGTGTGAAAAATTTTTCTGAAAGAAGAATTTGTTTATTAGCAAACTTTGCGAAAATAAATTTTTATTGTTAATATTTACATTCATATTTCACTCTCTCCTATAATACAAAATTGTAGCCACATTACATTTTTAATATGTATAATATACTTTTATTGTTTCAGTGGATGTTGAAACTGTTCCTTTTGTAACAATCCATATTTTCCACTTGCCTGACGGATCAAAACCATTAAAATCATTAATTGTTATTGTTCCACTCTTACTTACTGTTGTATAATTAACATTTCCATTGCTCAGATTGACCAGCATTTCAATCCCTTTGCAGCTCCGCACCATATAGCTGCAAAAAAGACCAGAATGTTTTCTGCTCATAGTCGCTTGTCTCAATATTCCAGCGAAATGAGTACAAAAACAGTGGGATATATTTCATCCAGTCACTGCCGGTCTGGTTCAATGGAGCTTTTTCCTGCCATGCACAGAAAATCTGCAGTTCTTCTGGAAAAATCGTACTGAAAACAGGCGTTTTTTACCATGCTCTTTTCTGTGGCTGTGACATAAGCCAGAACTTCCTGATTGCCAAAGATCCTGGTAAAGACACGGCGGACACCGGTATAGTAATCACCGATTTTTTCACCGGAAAAGGTAAAGTCAGTCTCAACTGAAAGCCGTTTTCCATGTTTAGCCGGACGCCCCTGCGGCCGGTATGTGCAGGAGCAAGGTCATACATAACAGAATCAATCCTTGCATTACCAATAAGATCCAGGTTCGGATATTCATTGACAATACAGACCAGGTGGTAATTTTTGAAATTTTATTCATTTCTTCACCAATAATTCCACGGGCATGCTGATTGGTTGTCTCCATTGTCACAAAGTCATCCACTGTTTTTTTATATGCAGCATCTAAATTGCTTAACTCTTCATCCTTTGTAAGCTTATGAGTTCCATTTTCATCAGCTACATATATTTCTCTGGTTCCATTTTCATAGCCCTTCACAATTTCATCATATAATTCTGCGTATGCTTTAACATAATTATTTGCCTTGTCAGTAATATTTAAGGCACTTTTTCCTGTATCAACATTTTGATTCTGCTGTGCTGCCTTCTTTTGAATTTCATAACTATAATCAATATCACTGATTTTTTTACTCGCTAACAGTTCCTTTCTTTGAACCACATCATCATATTTTTCCTGTCCACTCTGCTGTATACGATTACGATAATACTCCAATCCCTCATTAGAAATCGAAAGCTTCACTGATTGCCCCACTGTATGTTTTTCGTTTGTCTGACTATTTCCTTTCTGTACTTTATCAGTATTTTTTTCCATTATTGAATTCGTATTATTCATGTAATTAGATATTTTCATATTGTCACCACTGCATAATCATAATAATAATTAAAACTTTCTATATCTATTAACTTACCTGTTGACGGATCAATAATAACTGTCACGGCTTTAAAGTCCTGCCACAAATTATTCTCTTTATATGCCCCTGTGCATCTGCAATGAACACTGTAGAAGTTACTGTTATTTTAATTGCATACTTCATGCCTTCATATCAAAATTATCTTGCAATATTATGTTTTCACCTACACTACCAGTCTTTTCTTCACTATTTAGTGCTTTTCTCGCCTCACTAAACGCCTCATAATATGTCATTTTTAATGCTGAATGAACCTGTGACTCTGCTTTTGTTTCTTTTTCCTGCCAGCCTACTCCCCCTGTATAGGTCAAAACTTCTTCGCCCTCTTCATTGTATACATGAATTGCCGAGCCTGTCCCTGTTCCCTGATATTTTGCCTCATAAGGTATTCCAAACAGCATACAGAGCCATTTTTTGTCTGCTTCCTCAACTTCTTTCATTGCTGACATATTACCTGAATTCATTGATTGACTAAACTTTCCAATTAAAGCAGCTCTATTCGGGGCTACTTTGCTTACTTCCGTCTTTCTCAAATTCATAAATGCATTTCCCATATATACATTGTCCTGTGCATCTTTTTTGCCAGATCAACAATCTTCTCTTTTAAAGAATCCGTTAATTTCCATTTGTTTTTTTAGAAGATTTAGAAACATTTTTATTCGATGTGTTCCACACTTTTGCTGTGCTATAATTATTTGATATTTCCATTTAATTGAATCACCTCTCTGTTCTGTCATTTATGTAATCATACAATTCCTTATATGACAGATAACCTGATAAGTTGTTCGAATCATATTGTAACTGCATAAATTCTTTAATCATGCTCATATAGTCTTTCTTTTCATTTATGCTGTCAGAATCATAAGTGATGTTGCCATTCACACCACCAGCCGCATTCATGAAATCTCCAAAAGCATTTTTCGTAAAAGCCTTCTACATCACTATATGTTGTATATGCAAGCATTTCCAAATAACTTGCATTTCTTGGATCAACATCATTTATCTGTACATTTGTATCTGTGTAATTTCCTTCTTTGTCCCAATATCTTACCCTGTATTCTGGGTTTGCCGAATCATATGCATCTGATTTATATACAGATGCACTACTGCCATCCGGAAATCCTACTGCTGTTAATGCATTTCCACTATCTTCTGTTCCCGACATATGTAATGTAATATTAGAAGATGTACTGCTTACATTTGATAACAAACCGGAATTCATACCGTTCGCTTTCGCAGTGTTTCTTTTTGTTCCTGTATAATAATTTGAATAATTATAACCGTTAATTCCTGCTATACTCATTTTCGTTTCCTCATACTTATATTTTTTACTTTTAGTTTTTCTAATTTTTCCAGAAAAGCAACATAAAACTCTCTTTCTTTCATACAAGCTCGCTGAACTTCGATACTTTTCGGAACATATTCCCGTGGGTGATCTAAATCGTAAAGAGCCTGACTCGTTGCCTGAATTGCAGACTCTGTTGTATTTCCCAAAATGTCGATGTTATCCACATCTCCCTCTCCGTTAAGCTGTTTATTCAGCCTTTGTACCATCATCTGCGATATATGGCTCAACATTCCATTTTCTTTATTCCCATGCCGTTTGCATTAACTTCCTTAGCAGCTTCCATTCATGCATCTTTTACATCCTGTGGAGCATTCGATCCAATCATACCAAATGCTTTTCGTTAAAATCCGTATCTTCCATATATGGATTTATACTCTCATTTTCCTGTTTGGCACGTTCTGTACTAAATTGAGGAATATCATTCTGTCTGCGTCTGTTTTCGTATGACACACCATTCATAGAATAGTTGGAACTAATCTGCATATATCAATACTCCTTTTTATTTGAATTGCATTATTATCATTAGGCTTTCGCTTCAAAAACTGGTCTTTTCTCCAGATAATCCGGTAGTTCTTTTAATTCAGAATTCATACCATTCTTTACGGCATTATATTCCTTCCAGTAAATGGAATAGAATCATCATCTACCGGAGTCATTTTCGTATCCCCAACCGGCACCGGTATTTAACAATAAATTCACGCCTGACTCAGATTTTAACCACCTGATGTTAAAATAGGAAGTTCCTCCTGCCAGTGCAATCTGCCTGCCTGATTTTTTCCCTCTGCCTGTTCAAAAAATCAGTAAGGTTAACATCTACATTTTGTCATTTGCTGGTTTACTGTGTTTACATCTGTTACTGTCTTTTAAACCCTTTTCATTTTCAATTTTCATTTTCTGTCAAATATTCCTTAATTCAACCTGCTTCCATAGTAATTTTCGTCCAGCCATTTTTCAAAAATCTCTTTCTTCTCTCTGACTGATTTTCCGAACAGCCTTCAAACGCACTTTGTTCTCCAGAAATGGAAGTTGCTTTCAAATCTAATTTGAATAAATTTTCACATTTATACTTTCTGCTGGTATCTCTTATTTCTCCATTAATAGATGAAAAATGCATTGTATGAAATTTCTCCATTAATAGATGAAAAATGCATTGTGACTTTATCACGAGCAGTCTCAACTAACTTTCTTGCTGAATCACTGATTTTCACATCATCCTCCGAAATAATATTCTGAGGAACAATTGTTTTCTTCTCGACCTTATTTTTATCATCTCAGGATTATTAATATACCTATTTCCTTGAACTTTCATAGCAACCTCCCTAAGTTAGTCCACACTTTCTATACTTCTTTATCTATCTTGCTCGATGTCAAAGAAGAATCCGTCTTAGAGTACGTACCATTATTTGTATAGGTTGCACTCGCCCGGTTTGCAGCATTCGATATACCAGTTGCTTTCTGCGATATTTTGCTTACAAAAGAATTATATCCTGTAAAGACCGTTTTCAGCGAACTGATATCTGCCTGCTTTAAAGCATCCTCATCTAATTCCAACTTGTTTCCTTTTCCTATGGTAATACCTATTTTGGCAAGCATATTACTGTTTTTGTCTGTCATTCCAGTCATCCATGAAGCATTTCGCAATACATCCTTTGTATTAGATTCTCCGGCTTCTTTAACTACATCATTATAATCTTCAACAAAAGATTTTACTGCCTTGGTGATTTTATCCCAGTCATAATCCTCTACCTCAATCTCTTCCCCCGTTTTTTCATCTTTCTTTTTTTTATTTTCTTTTTTTCCCAAAGAGAAGAGTCATTCAAAGCATCTGCTGATTTTTTCAGAGAATCTGCACTTGTTTTCATCAAGGTAAGTCTTTGTGAAGTATCATCTTTTCCTGATAATTTTTCAGCATCCTGCTTTGCATAATATGCTTTCATAAGTTTTCTATAGCTTCCATTTTTGATTGCAGCATAATCAGAAAGCATATTTGTATTGCCTACTGATGAACTATCTGACGTTCCACTAAACAACGCTGAAAAATCTACATTGCTGTTATATTTACTTGTATAATCACTAAAACTTTTGATTTCTGACATAACACCAGCCTCCTTTCCGAACTATAAACGTATATCGATCGGTGTATATACTACCGACTGTCCACTTTCTGATGCTGGATTTTTATTGTTTCTGCTGTTTCTGTTTTAACATCTGCATTCTCTGATGCATCTGTTGCCGTATCTGCATTTTCCTGTGTATTCTCTGCTTTCTGCGTTTGATCCTTCTTTGTTTCTGCTGCATCTGTACGGTTGTCTGCCTTTGCTGCTTCTTCCATAGATTTATTTGCATCTGAAAGTGAAGACATCTGTGATGCTGTTGCAGACTGCGCTTTTGCCTGCAAATCTGCCAGTTCTTCTTCTTTCTTTTCGGTATTGCCTTTTCCAGCATCCTGCTTGATTTCAGACTCAAGCACACCGGCTCTTCCTTCCATCTGTGTTGCCATACTACCCTGCACTTTTGCTTGCTTCATAGATGAATCTGCGGAAATCATTGCCCGCATACCTGCCTGTGACAAGCCTGTTCCTTTCTTTGCAGATGTATTTTTTGTACCAGCCACCATATCATCCATAGATGATTTTTTACTCTGCTGTTCCTTTCTCTGTTCAATCAGGTGCTGTCTTAACTGTTGATTGAGATTTGTAATTTCCTGTTGTATCTCCTGACGTTTCTTCATCTTATCCTCTAATGACATTTCTTCATTCGATGATAAATCCTGTAGCTTCTGCTGTGCATTTGCAATCTGATTCTGAATATTTTTACTCACAGAATCATTCGCCTGTGCCATTCCCATTGCTCCTGTCTGCGTATTCGTTCCGTTAAATCCATTAATTTTCATCATTTCGTTGTCCTCCTTAAGCTAATACTCTGAAATCCGTTTCCTGAAAATCTGTATAACATGATTTCTCTTTATTTTTTCTTTCGGCATATCTTTCTTCACAATAAACTGTGATGTTGTGAACCGCCCTTTTTCGTTGTGAAGCATCAAAAAAAAGCACTACATATTTCTGTAATTTCTGTAATTTACAAAATACATAGTGCCAATTTATTTCTTTATTCTACCTGTATCATAATGCTAAGGATTACTTCCTCATTTCCCTGCTCCAAAGATATATCTCCCATATACATTCTGGCAACCCGGCGAATGTTATTCAGACCCATTCCATGTTCCCTCCCAGATTTGGTTGTTTCTGGCAAATGCGCTATCACCAAAATTAAGCTGACCCCCAAAACTGTTTTTTATGGTTATCATAAAGATACTGTTTTTCCTAAAAGAAGAAATGCTGATATACGGATCATCTCCACTTACATTTTCCATGCAGTTATTCAAGGCATTATTCATGATCACACTCAGATCAAATGCATTTAACTTCGTATTCTGCGGATAATGAAAAATCCGACAGAAACCGAATCTGCCTTTCTTTTGCTTCTCTCAGCTTTTCCATCAAAATGACATCAATTACCGGACTTCCTGTCTTTATTTCCGGAGATACCTTGTCCCATTCATTTTTCAGATGTTCCAAGTATTCTGTAGCATCATCCATATTATTATGTGCCACCAGATGTTCCAGTGTCTGTATATGATTTCCCATATCATGGCGCATGGAGCGGATATCCCGATACAACTTTTCGACTTCCTCGATATGCTTTTTTCATGTCACTGATCTGATTTAATACCAGCTCTTGTCCCCGCTGTTCTTCCTGCATCTCTTTCCAGTTTTGAAACATTACAATCACAACAAGAATAGCAACTATGGAAATCAGATAGTGTAAAAAGCTTAAAGCTCCATAAAATCCATATGTATCAATCAAGTTCTTTCCAGTATCTCTTTCGTATATCATGAGATAATATTGTAAAATGCCATACCCAGTGACGCCTACAAGTGAAGGTATAATAAGCATTACCATCTCTTTGACGCTCATTTCATCTTTTTTGTATATATACGCTTTATTGATCAGTCCTATTGCAACCGCAATAAAAGCAATACAAAGTACAATATCCAAAACTCTGGTTCCAACATATAGTCCGTATTGCAACCACACTTTTTCTGCACTCATATTCCGAAATACAAGTGCTTTTGTAACAAGATCATCAAGTCTGGCTGCCATTGCAACCGTTAACCATCGGATAGAAAAGAACGTAATTGCAAGAAATATTTTCTGATATATATTTCTTCTGTCCTCTACATACATTGCAAGAAACGCTGCTATAACTCCGATCAGATATGCGGAAAAATTATCAATCTGTGGCGGAATCATATATAAAACAAGCATAATCGTAATATAAACAATACTGACTGCCACAGCCCTTTTTTTTTTTCTTTTTTATATAGGGACAAACAAATTTTCCAAAATAGATTCCTGTAATCATAAGGAGTGCGATAACAGAAATTTTCGATGTAACCATCCAGCATTTTTCTACCAAACTCATCCGATTTCTTTTCCTTTCCTCTGATTATATTTCAAATATTGTTTTACAAACTCAGAATAATTCTGTTTTGCAATCAATGCAGTTCCATTTTCCATCGTCACACAATTTGCATCATATTTCTGAACATATTTGAAATGTACGAGGTAGGCTCTGTGTGTACGAAAAAATCTGCTCCCGCAATTTCACTCAGTTCCTGCAATTTTCCATAATATTCAATATTCGTATCCCGTGTATGGATAATGACTTTTCGATTATATACCTCAGCATACACAATATCCTTCAAAAACACTTTCATATGGCTTCCTCTGGACTGCACCATCATGTATTTTTCATCCAATTGATTTTCAGCATATTCTTTAATGCTTCTGACTGCACGTTTCACAACTTCCTCAAATTTTTCATCTGAAAACGGTTTCACCAGATAATGAAATGCTGCAACATCAAATGCCTGAAAAACATACTCCTCCACAGCAGTTACAAATATCAATACCATTTTTTCATTTTTCTGACGCAGAATCCTTGCCGTTTCCATTCCATCCATTCCTGGCATCTGAATATCTAAAAATAGAATATCCGGCTCACAACCACTTGCAATCAATTCATCACCAGATAAATATTTTTCTATTACTACATCCGGTAATAATTTCTTTATTTTTTCTTCTAATATCAATCCTATAGACTTTTCATCATCACAGATTGCAATTTGCATCTTGTCACTTCCTTGCTTACATACAATTATATTTATTATATCGGAAAAGTTCTTTTAATAGCTATCCACCATGTTGTGAACCGACCTTTTTTGTTGTGAAATAGAATATCACATATAATGCATTATTTGCTTCGCTCAATAGTCACCCGAGTTTCCCGTTTTGTAAACGAGTTTCACATTTTGAAAGCGACCTGCAAATTTTGTACCCGACTTTCCACTTTTGTAATGACTTTCCCGTTTTTTCCTTGCTTTTATGATATAATCACCTTATGGCAGAGTATTTTTTTGCACAAAAACCGGACGTCAGTTTTGGCTTACAAATTTTGCAAGCCATAATTCACGTCTTCTGCTGTTCCTATTTCAGCCGGCGGTCTGTGCTTTATTCTGTCGTCTGGTTACTTTTTGAGAAGTCTTGCGGTGAGGTTGATGTCTTTGGCTGCAACCTCTTGGCATCCCAGCCTCTCCGCCAGGTCTTCTCCATAATAAAAAGCAGAACGCTTCATACGGACTTTTTCCGTTCAGTTTCTTTCTCCGGTAGGAATTGATATGGTTCATCATCAGCTCTACGTCTGCCTGCGTCAGTTCATCAAAGCTTCTTCCTTTCGGCAGGATCCTGCGTATAAATTCATGTCCCACCTCGATCTCTGCTTTCTGGTACGGCGCACTTGGATTGCAGTAATAGATCCTCGTCCTTTGAAATCCTTTTCCATCCGGTCCGTTCTCTATACACCTGGGATTGGAAAACTCACTTCCGTTATCCGTCAGGATGACCGGAAACAACTTTCTGAAATCCTGCCCTCCCAGCCGGTGGTACAGTTCATCATAAATATCTATCACTGACTTTGAGGTATTTGCTTCCCGCAAAAACCCCAGCATCAGTGACACATTTACAAAATATATCGTCAACAGGACTTTTCCTCCCTTGCTCCCGATCACGGAATCCATCTGCACCACTGCTGTGTCCGGATGCTGTTCCATATATACTTCATAATCATGATAATTCCTTCCCACACGGCATCCACGATCTACTTTCAGCTCCGGTTTTTATATCTCGGACGGTACTTTACCTTTCTTGGCAGGTCTATGTTCCTGATATCAAACAGGCATCCATCCACGTAGTTGTAGAGGGTCTTTTCACTGCACATCAGTTCATCCTTATGTGTCAGGTAGATCTGATGGATAGACTGCCCCTGTTTTACCAGCGGCACCAGGATCTCATTGAGTCTGGCGATTTCCCCTTCCGTAGCAAGGATCCCGCTTCGGGATTCCGATATCTTTTCCGTCGCCTGTCTCTGGGCTTCCAACGCATCGTACACGGTTTTGGTCAGCGTGCACTTTTTCACTTCACTGCATCCGTTGCATACATATGGCGGTTTAAAACGGTGGGTACATATTTCTTCTTCAAAGTGCTCACAGTAACGGTTGCATATGAGTTCACACTGTTTACAGACAGCTACCAACGGATGCCTGCAATCATTTGTCCCACACACTTTTTTTCTCCTGCACGCCTTTCTGTATTTGCAGGTATTGTGCGGATAACCTCCATAACCGGTATCCTGTCGATGGAATAGTTCCTGATCTCCTTTGTGATGGTAGTCCTGTCCCTTCCCAGTTTCTCTCCAAGCTCTGTGAAAGTCATGTGCTCCTTTAGTCCGCTTTCTATCTCCAGCCGGTCCTCATAATTTAAGAACTTTGCCATACTGTCTCCTTTCCCCGCCAGCTGCTGAAGTTCTGTTAAAAACAGGAAGAACATTTCTGTTCTTCCTGCCAGACTGTAGACAAAACGCTTTTGGTCAGCACTCCAGAAGCGTTTTTCTTGTTTTGGGTTCAAAAAGTGTGTACTTGATCAATAATAAACACTTTTGGGTTCCCCTTTTTCCCTTCCTGGCTATCATCTTTGCCAGTTTTTTCAGATTCATGCAGGCAAACGTAAGCCCGACTTTCATTTCCATCCGGGCTTTTCCTATCATCTGTGTATAGCGGAATCCGTGGTTTTCTTTTGCTGTTCCGAAGAGGCGCTCTACGGTCTCTTTCCGTTGCGCATACACTTCCTTCATCCCAATCATATGCCGGATATCCTCACACTTTTCCATGTACGGCTCCCAGATATGCCGGGTCACTACCTTCACATGATCCCTGCTTTCTGTGCACTGCTTCAGATATAGACATCCTTCACAGACGATTCCGCAGCTCTTGTATTCCCGGTATCCGGAACGGTTCGTCGTATGATAAGCCAGCACCTGATCATTCGGGCATACATAGCAGTCAAAATATTCATCATACACATACTCGGCTTTTTTGAAAAAACCATCTTTGGTCATGGGGCGTTTATACGGTAGAAGCGGTGTGATACCATCATCCAGAAGTAACTTTGCTATCGCTGGTGTTTTGTATCCTGCATCGGCTACCAGTGTCTGAATGCCAATGTCTTTTATCTTATCATACAGGGATTTAAATGTCCGGCTGTCATGCTGATTGCCGGGATTTACACTATAACCCAGAATCCATCCATTTTTGTCACAGGCTGTCTGCACGGAATACGCAAAAACATTTTTATGCTCACCCCTTCGGAACCATCCGCTTTCCGGATCCGTTGTACTTTCCTTGACCGTTTTTTCTTCTTTTCCATCAGAGCTGCCACCACAGGAGGGGGGGATCTTTGGGATCTTCCTTCTTTTCTTTCAGAGGCTTTTTTCCCATGCGCTTCCCGGTCTTCATTGATTTCCTTCTTTAACTGCTCTTCGAAGAACAGTGCTTCCTCATCTGCAATCCGTTTCCGCATCTTTTTGCTGTTTGCCCGTGCTTTTACATGGGTGGAGACCTCGGAAGGATCGATCAGTCTGTATTTATAGCATTCCTGCAGGATACGGGAAAAGATCTGTTCAAAAAGATCAGTATTCTTAAAGCGTCTGGTATAATTCTTTCCAAACGTAGAGAAATGGGGAACCTTGTCCATCATTTCCAGACCGAGGAACCATCGGTATGCGACATTGACTTCGATTTCTTTTACTGTCTGGCGCATGCTTCGGATGCCGTACAGATACTGGATGAATGGAATTTTAATGAGCATGACCGGATCCATGCTGGGGCGGCCATTGTCTGCACTGTATTTATCGATCACAAGATCATAGATAAAACTCCAGTCGATTGCCTGGTCAATCAGGCGCAGCAGATGATCCTGCGGAACAAGGTCATCCATGCAGAACATCTGAATCTGCTCTCTTTTCTTATCTGCATTCTGTGTCATCATAGGAAACACCGCCTTTATTTTGATACTTTCATTATACCAAAAAAGTAGTGAAAAGTCCCGTAAATACGGCATTTTCACTACTTCTTATATGCTTGTAAGTACATAATTTTTGCAGTCATGACACAAGAAAAGCTCCCTCACAGGAAGGAGCTTTGTCTACAGTCTGAAGTATGGATACTAAGATATTACTTGAAAACGGAACAAATGAATTGGAGATTCTGGAGTTTACCCTGGCAGGTAATTCCTACGGAATTAATGTTGCCAAGATCAAAGAGATCATCACCTATCAGCCAGTAACACCGGTTCCGAATTCACATCCCAGTATTGAAGGTATTTTCATGCCGAGAGATACTATGATCACCGCCATTGATCTGAAGAATTGTCTGGGGCGTGGTGAATCTGAGAAAAAAGGATTATTTATCGTTACCAACTTTAATAAGCTGGATATTGCATTCCATGTAGAATCTGTATTAGGTATTCACAGAGTAAGCTGGAGAGATATTATTAAGCCGGATATCACCATTTCTGCAGCAGATGAGAGTGTTGCTACCGGCATTATCAAGAAAAATGACAAGCTGATCATTATTCTGGATTTCGAGAAGATCGTATCTGACATCAATCCGGAGACAGGACTGAAGATGTCCGAGCTGAATGAACTGGGAGAGCGTACTAGAAGCTCTGTTCCTATTCTGATTGCAGAGGATTCCCCCCTGCTTAACAAGCTGATTGTAGATTCCCTGAAGGCAGCCGGCTATGTAAATCTGATCCATACAGAGAACGGTCAGAAAGCATATGATGTTATTACGCAGTGCAAAGAGGATGGTACACTGGATCAGCATGTTCGTTGTATCATCACCGATATTGAGATGCCGGAAATGGATGGTCACAGACTGACCAAGCTTGTGAAGAGCGATGATGCGACCAAGGACATTCCTATTATCATTTTCTCATCACTGGTTAATGATGACATGAAGAGAAAGGGAGAGGCTTTGGGAGCAGATGCACAGCTTTCCAAACCCGAGATCGGTAATCTGGTAAGAATTGTGGACGAACTGGTAGCAGAGAAGCATTTAGACAGATAGTAAGTTTAGAGAAGCAAAAAGGCTGGGATAGTCCCAGCCTTTTGCTATAATATCAGGATACAGTTATGGATAAACAAACAGAAGAAATTCTTCAGAAAATTGAAGAAGCGGAATATGTGCTGGTGGGCCTGGGACAGGAGTTTGACATGGAATTTTTCCTGCAAAGCAGAGAAGATTACCGCAGAATCCGGGAACAGTTACAACAGCAGAATGTACTCTGGCTCTTGCCATATGTGGAAGCACAGTTTCGAAAGCAATATATGCCGGAGATGGAAGCAGAGATCGAAAAGGGATTGCAGAAGCTGGCAAAAGTATTGGAAAAAAAGAGTTATTTTGTGGTTTCATCTTCCATGAATCATAAATTGGCAGAGGTCCCCTGGAAAAAAAATGTTATTGAAAAAAGAGCGATTCGTGGCACCCTGTGGAGACTGGACGAAAAAACAGTGCCCGGACGGGTGTGAGGAAGGCATCCAGACAGTGACAGAAGCAGATGAGGAACAATTGCAGGAGAGTTTTAAGAAGCTGCAGACTAACGGGTTTTCGGTTCCGGATTTGGGAAAATGTCCAAAGTGCGGGAAAAAGTTGGTACTCAACAATGTCTATGCCGGCCGATACGATGAAAAAGGATATTTGAAAACCTGGACAGAATATCAGAACTGGCTGCAAAATACCCTGAATCATAAAATGGTGTTGTTGGAGATTGGGGAGGGGAACCGTTTTCCTACGATTATACGTTCCCCTTTTGAGAGAATCGCTTTGTTTCAACAAAAAGCAGACCTTTATTGTATAGATGGAGAACAAAATCCCATTGCCTGGCTGCTCAGCCTGTGTTAAACTTAACATGCTAGTAACTTGTGAGAAAGCGGAGGAATGACATATGCCTTCACAGGAGGAATACCTGGATAATTTATTAAAAGGAATTGAAACAGAAAATATGGAAACAGAGGTTACAAAGGAGCCGAAAATGACCGGGACGGAGGAAGAAACTGCCAAAGCACCGGAAACGCCGGAGCCTGTGGAAGAGATTGGAACTCAGGTCGATATGAGCGATATGGATGATCTGCTGCAGTCGGCGCTGGATGCTCAAAAAGCTGATTCATCAGAGCAGGAAACGGAAGCAAGTCAGCCTGTAGCGGAAAATACAGCCATTCTTCCAGAGGAGACAGCTTCTATGTCTGAGGATGAAATTAACAGGCTATTGCAGCAGAGCCAGGAGCAATCCGGGGATGCTCCGGCACAGGAGAGCAACGATGCTAATGACGATCTGATCAAAATGTTGGAGAATGCGGATGACGAGGGATTGTCAAATATTCTGGATCAGGTGACACCGGAGACTGCACAGCCGGAGGAAACAGCAGAGCGGGAAGAAGACAACGGCAAGCGCGGAAAAAAGAAAAAAGAAAAGAAAAAGAAGGAAAAGAAGCCGGGATTTTTTGAACGGTTTAAGAAGAAATCCAAGGAAGAACCGGAATCAGCACCGGATGAGACAGAATCAGCACAGCCTGCGGGAGAGGAAGTTACATCGGATATCCCGGAAACTGTGCCGGATGATCTTGCGGATCTGTCTTCCCTGACGGATGGCATGGATGATACAGACAAAACACCGATGGAGGCTTCTGACAACACGGAAAGTGTAGAAAGTACGGAAAATGCTGCGGAAAACGGAGATGCCGGCGGCCTGGATGACGATCTGGACGCTTTACTTGCGGGAGCATTTCCGGAGCAGTCGGAGAACAGCACGGATAATGCATCCGGAGAACCGGAATCTGCAGATGTGATGGATATTCTGAAGGCTGCAGGCGCAGACATCATGGATGAGCCGGAACAGAAGAAAGAGAAAAAAGGCTTTTTTGCCAAATTATTAGATCTGTTCACCGAGGAGGACGAGGAAGAAGAGGAAGCGGATCAGTTGCAGCTGTCCGATGAGAACAAGAAGATCCTGGAAGAGATGGACAAGGGCGGCAAGAACAAGAAGGGAAAAAAACAGAAAAAGCCTAAAAAAGAAAAGCAACCCAAGCCCAAGAAACCGGCAAAAGAAAAAAAGAAAAAAGAAAAGCCGGAAAAGGAAGATAAGCAGTCAGTATCGGAGAAAAAGCTTTCTCCGAAGAAAATCCTCCCGATTGTAGTGGTATGTATTTCTCTGGGGGCGGTGATTCTGTTGCTGGGTAACTTCCTGGCGGATTATACCGCGAAGCGCAGCGGTAGAGAAGCTTACTATGCCGGAGATTATCAGACCTGTTACCAGAATCTGATGGGCAAGGAACTGGATGAGACAGAACAGGTGATGTACAGTCAGTCCGAGAGTATTCTGACCATCCGTATGTGGCTGCGGGAGTACGAAGTATTCGTAAACGAAGGCTCTGAATTGGAGGCATTGGACAGCCTGCTTCAGGCAGTCAGGGATTATCCGACATTGTTAAATTATGCGACACAGTGGAATGCGCAGGATGAGGTAAGTCTGGCATTCCAGGATATTTTGAATATCCTTTCCCAGAAATATCAGTTAAGTCAGGAAGAGGCACAACAGATTGCGGATATTTCCGATAATGTAGAATATACGAAGAATGTAATGTTGGTTCTGCAAAGGCTGGGACTGGGATTCTGGGAGTTCCCGCAGGGAACGGTAACGGAGGAAACATCTGCACCTAATACGGAGGAGGCGCCCGCACAGCTGCCGGATCCTCTCCCCGAGGAAAAGGAGATTCAGCAATGATCACAGTGCTCGACTATGATGCTGGCAACATAAAGAGTGTAGAAAATGCATTGAATTTTCTGGGAGAAGAGGTAAAGATTACCAGAGACAGAGAGGAAATCCTGTCCGCAGACGGTGTGATCCTGCCGGGTGTGGGAGCGTTCGGTGATGCCATGGAAAAACTGCACCAGTACGGACTGGTGGATGTCATTCATGAAGTAGTGGACAGGCAGATCCCTTTTCTGGGAATCTGTCTGGGCTTACAGCTGATGTTTGAGAGTAGTGAGGAGACACCGGGAGTAGAGGGACTGCACCTGTTAGACGGTAAGATCCGAAGGATTCCTGCGGCAGAAGAACTGAAGATTCCGCATATTGGCTGGAATGACCTTACTTTTCCCAATGAAGGAAGACTTTTCCGGGGCGTGGAAGAGCATTCCTATGTATATTTTGTACATTCCTATTATCTGGAGGCAGCAGATCCTTCCATTGTTACTGCCACCACAGAATATGGAACTTTGATTCATGCTTCCGTGGAAAAGGGTAATATTTTTGCCTGTCAGTTCCATCCCGAGAAAAGTTCCCGGGTGGGAATGAAAATTCTGCAGAATTTCATAGAGATCACACAAGAGTTCCGGGAAAAAGATAAGCAGGGAGGAAGATGATATGCATACCAAAAGAGTAATTCCCTGTCTGGATGTGAAGGATGGCAGAGTAGTAAAAGGTGTGAATTTTGTGAATTTCCGGGATGCCGGAGATCCGTCGGAGGTAGCATCTGCTTATGATGCAGCCGGTGCGGACGAAGTGGTATTTTTGGACATTACGGCTTCTGCAGACAGTAGAGCAACGCAGTTAGAGTGGGTGCGGAAGGTAGCCAGCAAGGTATTTATTCCTTTCACTGTAGGCGGAGGAATCCGTACCGTGGATGATTTTAAGGCGATATTGAGAGAAGGAGCAGACAAGATTTCTGTGAATTCCGCAGCCATTATGAATCCGCAGCTGATCAGTGATGCAGCAGAGAAGTTTGGCAGTCAGTGTGTGGTGGTCGCTATCGATGCCAAGAAGCGGGCAGACGGCGGTGGTTGGAATATTTATAAAAACGGTGGTCGTGTGGATATGGGCATGGACGCTGTGGAGTGGGCCAGAACCGCAGAGAAGATGGGAGCCGGAGAGATCCTGCTGACCAGCATGGACGGTGACGGCACGAAGGAAGGTTATGATCTGGAGCTGACCAGGGCTGTGGCAGAGAGTGTAAGCATTCCGGTCATTGCATCCGGCGGTGCTGGACAGCTGTCTCATTTCTATGATGCTCTGACAGAGGGAAAGGCAGAGGCAGTTCTGGCGGCATCTCTGTTCCATTACAAAGAATTAGAGATCAGGCAGGTGAAAGAATACCTGCGGGAAAAAGGAATCAGTGTCCGTCTCTAGGGACGACAGGGAGGATTTGACTATGGCAATGATCACGAATGACTGGCTGACGGCTTTGGGCGGAGAATTCCACAAGCCTTATTACAGACAGCTTTTTGAATTTGTCAAAATGAATACAACACCACCGTGGTCTTCCCACCGGCAGATGATATTTTCAATGCATTTCATCTGACGCCGTTAAGCAAGGTAAAAGTGGTGATTTTAGGACAGGATCCTTATCATAATGTGGGACAGGCTCATGGACTGTGCTTCTCGGTGAAACCGGATGTAGAGATTCCCCCTTCTCTGGTGAATATTTATCAGGAACTTCACGATGATCTGGGATGCTATATCCCTAACAATGGTTATCTTGTAAAATGGGCCGAGCAGGGTGTCCTGATGCTCAATACGGTGCTTACCGTGCGGGCACACATGGCCAATTCCCATCACGGGAAAGGTTGGGAAGAGTTTACAGATGCCGCCATCCGGGCACTGAATGCACAGGATCGTCCCATTGTGTTTATCCTGTGGGGCAGACCTGCCCAGATGAAGAAAGCTATGTTGAACAATCCCAATCATCTGATCTTAGAGGCCCCTCATCCCAGCCCCCCTGTCTGCCTACCGCGGTTTCTTCGGCAGCAGACCTTTCAGCAAGACCAACAACTTCTTGAAAGAACACGGCGTGGAGCCCATCGACTGGCAGATTGAAAATGTGTAAATTGTGAGTTACGAGCCATGCAAAAATAGAGTGGAACACCTCGATGGGCGCTTGCGCACAAGCGAGGCTGGTTCACTCTATTTTTTATACTGTGCGTCCAACGGACACACTCGACAGCCGTCAATGAAATAAATGTGGAGCGTTCTTTACGACACATTTATGAATAGGGTGCATGGCTCGTAACGTAGTGCTGCCATACCCTCCACGAACGTCCGCCTGTCGCGAACGTCCTGTTCGCACCACCCTGATTTTCAAAACTTTTCGAGAAAATGTCATCACCGTCCGACAAACATCCCCGGAAGGATGTTCCATCCGCTGCGGACGTTCTGCTTTTTTCATAATATCTGTACACCATAGGCATTTCTGTTGCAGCCATTTCTATTGCTTTGGTGCAAATCGCATTAAAATAGCAAAATCAGTACAAAAAAACCTCTAAATCAAACATTTTTTGTACTGATTTTATTATTTTTCCTATTTTAGCGAAAATAAGCTCTTATAAAGGCCAAAATCTCCTGTTTTTGTATTTTTTTAGCAAAAAAGGGCGTTTTTAATACAAACAGAACTCCCGGAGGAATGGCATCACTTTCTATTTCTTTACTGACATCTTTTCTCAATAAGTATTTCCCCTATTGACAAAACAAGGAATCCTTACTATAGTGTTCCTGTAAAGAACTACTAAAAGGAGTACCTATGGAAGAAGCGGCAATCATAGAACAACTTATCCTGTTCGGACTGAGCAGGCAGGAGGCTGCCATTTACCTGTGTCTTCTTCAAAATGAAGAACTGACAGGCTATGAGGTGGCGAAGCTGACGGGGATTTCCAGATCCAATGTCTATAATGGACTGGCATCGTTGGTGGAGCATGGAGCTGCTTATGTGATCGAAGGAACCTCCTCAAAATATCTGGCTGTAGCATTATCCGAGTTCTGCGATAACCGGATCCGGTATCTGCGGAAAGCAAAAGAACGTCTGGTGGCGGATGGCCCCAGGAAAAATTTACCTAGAGAAGGCTATATCACCATCGAAGGCTATGACCACATCTGTGACAAGATCCGGCACATGCTTCTGGGTGCCGAGAAGCGTATTTATTTTTCCGCAACAGGTGAATTCCTGGAGCAATGGTCGGAGGAGATCAGGGAGCTGGTCCGGGCACAGAAAAAAGTGGTGCTGATTTCAGAAGACAACAGAGAACCTTTTCCGGAAGATGCGGAATTAAAGGCCGGGATCATAGAATACCTGGTGCCGGAGCATTTCAGAGAGCCTAAGGAAGAGGAACAGCAGATGGATCAGATCCGTCTCATCATAGATTCCGAGTACATTCTCACCGGTACGGTGACGGGAAAGAGCAGTGATACCTGCCTTTACAGTGGCCAGAAGAATTTTGTCAGAGTCTTCAAGGATGCCATGCGCAACGAGATCGCCCTCATTCGGTTGAAGCAGGGTGAGCAATAATTATGTAGAAAACGCTTTTGCCGGGTGGAAACGGCCGCAGCGTTCTCATAAATAGGATAAAATAGAAAGGGATAGAAAAATGAGTATCAGAGTCGCAATTTTAGGTTATGGTAACTTAGGAAAAGGAATGGAATGTGCAGTAAAGCAGAATGATGACATGGAGCTGGTAGCCGTATTTACCAGAAGAGATCCTGCTACAGTAAAGACTTTAACAGATGTGAAGGTTTATAATGTGATCAGTTACTGTCCATGCAGGACAAGATCGATGTCCTGGTGCTGTGTGGAGGCTCCGCAACCGATCTGCCCAAACAGACCGCAGAGTATGCAAAATATTTCAACGTGGTAGACAGCTTTGATACCCATGCGAAGATCCCCGAGCATTTCGCACAGGTAGATGCTGCAGCAAAAGGGGCGGCAAGGTAGCCATGATTTCCGTAGGCTGGGATCCCGGTATGTTCTCCCTGAACAGACTGTATGCCAATGCCATTTTAAGAGACGGCAGCGATTATACCTTCTGGGGTAAGGGTGTCAGCCAGGGACATTCCGATGCCATCCGTCGTATCCCCGGTGTCAAGGATGCCAAGCAGTATACAATTCCCGTAGAGTCCGCACTGGAAGCTGTCAGAAACTGTGAGAATCCGGTTCTGACCACCAGACAGAAGCATACCAGAGAGTGCTTTGTGGTAGCGGAAGAGGGCGCAGACAAGGCACAGATCGAAGAGCAGATCAAGACCATGCCCAACTATTTTGCAGATTATGATACTACTGTACATTTCATCACCGAGGAAGAACTGCAGAGAGATCACGCAGGTATCCCTCACGGCGGATTTGTACTGCGTACCGGCAAGACCGGCTTAAACGGTGAGCACAACCATGTGATCGAGTACAGCTTAAAGCTGGATTCCAACCCGGAGTTCACTTCCTGCGTACTGACCGCTTATGCAAGAGCCGCTTACCGCATGAACAAGGAAGGCCAGAAGGGCTGCAAGACCGTATTTGATGTGGCACCTGCTTATCTGAGCACTCTGACTCCGGAAGAGATGAGAAGCGCGTTACTGTAAATAAGATAGATGCAGAGGAGATACTTATGGAAAAAAAGGCATTTGTTACCAAAGAAATGATCGAAAAGATCGCAGAAAAATATCCCACACCGTTTCATATCTATGATGAAAAGGCAATCCGGGAGAATGCGAAGGCGCTGAAGGAAGCTTTTGCGTGGAACAAGGGCTACAAGGAGTTCTTTGCGGTAAAGGCGACTCCCAACCCTTTTCTGATCAACATCTTAAGAGATTACGGCTGTGGATGTGACTGCTCCTCTCTGACAGAGCTGATGCTCAGCAATGCTATGGGGGTAAAGGGAGAGGACATTATGTTCTCCTCCAACGATACCCCGGCCCATGAATTCGAATATGCGGCAAAAATCGGTGCCACCATCAATCTGGATGACATCACTCATATCGATTTCCTGGAGAAGACCATCGGTTATCTGCCCAAGACCCTGAGCTGCCGTTACAATCCCGGCGGATATTTTTCCATCAGCAATAACATCATGGACAATCCGGGCGATGCTAAATACGGTTTCACCACGGAGCAGATGTTTGAGGGATATAAGATCCTGAAGGCAAAGGGTGTGGAGAATTTCGGTATCCATTCTTTTCTGGCCAGTAACACGGTAACGAATGACTATTATCCCACTCTGGCAAGAGAACTGTTCGAACTGGCAGTAAAGCTGAAAGAGGAGACCGGCGCACACATTACCTTCATCAATCTGTCCGGTGGTATCGGTATTCCTTACCGTCCGGATCAGGAACCCAACGACATCAGAGTCATCGGCGAAGGCGTGCGTAAGGTATATGAGGAAGTTCTGGTACCGGCAGGCATGGGTGATGTGGCAATCTACACAGAGCTTGGTCGTTATATGATGGCACCTTACGGACATCTGGTGACCCAGGTCATCCATGAGAAGCATACTCATAAGGAATACATCGGTGTGGATGCCTGTGCCGTGAATCTGATGCGTCCCGCCATGTACGGCGCTTACCATCACATCACTGTACTGGGCAAGGAAAACGAGCCCTGCGACCACAAGTACGATGTGACCGGTTCCCTGTGCGAGAACAACGACAAATTCGCCATCGACCGGATGCTGCCGAAGATCGATATCGGTGACTATATTGCCATCCACGATACCGGTGCACACGGTTTTGCCATGGGTTACAATTACAACGGTAAGCTGAAATCCGCAGAGCTTCTGCTGAAGGAAGACGGCAGCGTGGAACTGATCCGCCGTGCCGAGACACCGAAGGATTATTTTGCAACCTTTGACTGTTTCGATATTTATAATAAGATTAATTTTGACGCATAACACTTACCCATAGGAGGTTGGCGTGACTGCTTGCAGGCAAAGCAGACCTCCTATGAGGGAAGTGAACGAACATGAGCAAGAAGGGCGATAGCCCGGAATGCGAATGGGAGTACCCATAGGAGGTTGGCGTGACTGCTTGCAGGCAAAGCAAACCTCCTATGAGGGAAGTGAACGAACATGAGCAAGAAGGGCGATAGCCCGGAATGCGAATGGGAGTACCCATAGGAGGTTGGCGTGACTGCTTGCAGGCAAAGCAGACCTCCTATGAGGGAAGTGAACGAACATGAGCAAGAAGGGCGGTAGCCCGGAATGCGAATGGGCGATATAGGAGGATACGAAGCAATGAAATATCCGAAACATATACAGCGGGGAGGGACCATTGGATTTGTGGCCCCTTCTTTTGGCTGTCAGATAGAACCTTATTACACTGCCTTTGGCAATGCCCAGAAGAAATTCCGGGAAATGGGCTATCAGTTACAATTAGGCCCCAACTGTTATGCCGGAGAGGGCATCGGTATCAGTAACACCCCCGAAAAATGCGGGCAGGAGCTGACGGATTACTATTGCAGCCCGGAAAATGACTGTCTGATCTCCTGCGGTGGCGGAGAACTGATGTGCGAGACCATGAGCCATGTGGATTTTGAGCGTCTGCAGGCAGCAGAGCCCAAGTGGTATCTGGGGTATTCTGACAATACCAACATGACCTATCTGCTGGCAACCATCTGTGATACCGCCTCCGTCTACGGCCCCTGCGCGGCCGCTTTTGGCATGGAGCCCTGGCATGCATCCCTGAAAGATGCCTTCGGAATATTGACCGGAGAGACCAAAGAGGTGCATGGATATGACAAGTGGGAAAAGGAGTCTCTGAAAAATGAAGAACAGCCTCTGTTGCCCTATAACACCACGGAATCCAGAGTGCTGAAAAAGTATCTTGGCAGACAGACAGCAGAAGAGGAACCGGAGATCCGCTTTTCAGGTCGGTTGCTGGGCGGCTGTATGGATTGTCTGGTGAATCTACTGGGAACCCGGTTTGATAAAACACAGGATTTTCTGGAAAAGTATAAAGAGGACGGAATCATCTGGTTCCTGGAAGCCTGTGACCTGAATGTTTTTGCCATCCGCAGAGCCATGTGGCAGATGGAGGAAGCCGGATGGTTTCAGTATGTCAAAGGTTTTCTCATCGGAAGACCGTTGTGTTTCGGACAGGAGATGATGGGACTGGATCAGTACCAGGCAGTTCTGGCCGTGGCGGGAGAGAAGAATGTTCCCGTGATCATGGATGTGGATCTGGGACATCTGGCACCCATGATGCCGATTGTCACCGGAAGCTGTGCGGAAGTACAGGTACAGGGCAATGATGTCACCCTCCGTTATGACTATCGGTAAAATGTATAAATTCATAGAAAAAGTGTAGAAATAAGAAAAGGCTCATCCCAAACGGGAGAGCCTTTTCGTGCGTCTATGGAACGCTCTATTCGTCGAAAACGATATTAGCAGCCAAAATTGAAGTAGCCGCAGAATGCATTCAACCACTGAGAACAGTTAATGAATTTGAAACACATACTTTCTTCCTCCTTTTCCTGTTGCCTGGTGTTCGGTTACGTCTGTGTTAGCTAAGCACAAATGAATTGTAACAATTTTGTAACAATTAATCCATAGGAGATGATTGGAAAAAAATTAGAAAAAGCAGGAAATGCGATGTGGTTATAAAAATACAAAAAGAAAGCGCAGAACCGATTTGATTCTGCACTAACTGCCGGCAATGGGACTTGAACCCATACGGTGTTGCCACCAACAGATTTTGAGTCTGCCTCGTCTGCCATTCCGACACGCCGGCATTCAAACACTCACAACAGAGATTATCTTATCATAGATTAAAAAAGTTGACAAGAGTTTTTTTCTGGAATCTTGCTACTATTTTTCTAGTCTTTTTACACAAGATGTTGTATAGTAGAAGTGTATGAGTATATGGGAACGCAATCTGTAGAACTGTTTTGGAATAGGGTGGAAGCATGAATTGCAAAGAATTTGAAAAGAATATTCCTGATTTCATTGCAGGAAAACTGGATTTTCAGACCTTGCAGGAATTCGGGGAGCATATGCGGGAATGCCCGGGCTGCAAGGAGGAATTGGTGATTCAGTTCCTTGTAACGGAAGGTATGCAGCGTCTGGAAGACGGCGATGCTTTTGACCTGCAGAGAGAACTGGAACTGAGACTTGCGGAAGCAAAGCGCAAGGTAAGATTTCATATGGCTTTTCTGAAGACAGGGGCTGTACTGGAAGTGCTGACGGTGATTTTTCTTATGGGATTTCTGGGATGGATCATCTCTTAGCGACACCTGATAGAATCAAGAGGATAGAATTAAGATAGGATAGACAGAGTATGAGTCAGAAACTGGTATTGATCGACGGACACAGTATATTGAACCGGGCATTCTACGGAGTGCCGGATCTGAGTAATGCAGAGGGACTGCACACAAATGCCATTTATGGTTTTTGAATAGTATGTTTAAAATTCTGGAGGAGGAAAAGCCGGAATATCTGGCAGTGGCTTTTGATGTTCATGCACCGACTTTCCGCCACAAGATGTATGAGGCTTACAAGGGAACGAGAAAGCCTATGCCGGAGGAATTGCGGGAGCAGGTGCCCGTCATGAAGGAAATCCTGAAGGCCATGCATATTACCATTATGGAGCAGGCGGGACTGGAAGCAGATGACATTCTTGGAACGCTGGCCAAAAAAGCAGAGCAGGCCGGATTGGAAGTATCACTGGTCTCCGGGGACAGAGATCTGCTGCAGATTGCCACGGATCATATCAAGATCCGGATTCCGAAGACGAAGCAGGGCAGAACGGAAATCGAGGATTATTATGCCGCAGATGTACTGGCTGCCTATCAGGTGACTCCGTTACAGTTTATCGAACTGAAAGCCCTGATGGGAGATACCGCCGATAATATTCCAGGAGTGCCGAAGGTGGGAGAGAAAACCGCACAGGCACTGATGGTGGAGTACGGTTCTCTGGATAATATTTATGCCCATGTGGAAGAAATCTCGAAAAAAAGTATCCGGGAATCCCTGATCGAGCATAAGGATCTGGCAGATCTGAGCAAGACGCTGGCAACGATCAAGACCGACTGCGAATTGCAGTTGGATTACGAACAGGCCAGAGCAGAGGGGTTCTATACCCCGGAAGCCTATACCTTGTGCAAACGTCTGGAATTCAAAAATCTGTTGGGAAGATTTGAAAAAGATGCCGCCGCCAATGACAGCAAGATCGCAGAAAGCTTCCGACAGATTGAAGATAAAAAAGAATTTTTACAATATCTGAAAAAGCGCAGAAACAGAAGGAGATCGGCCTGTGGCTGATCACGGAACCAGTGGATGCTACTACGAAAAAAGAAGAATTGCTGGGGGTGGCATTGTCTGTGTCCGATGAGGAGACGGTATTTTATGCCCTGACCCATGAAAAGGAACCGGAAGGGCAGTTAAGTCTGTTTGCGGAAGAGGTGGAATCTGTGGATGACACCGCAGAGATCACGGAAGCTCTACAGGAACTTTCCGCAGGTACGGATACACAGATCGCTACCTTTGATGTGAAGCACCAGTATGACTATCTGGACCGCAGCAGTACAGAACAGTATTTTGACGTATTGATCGCGGCGTATCTGCTGAATCCTCTGAAGAATGATTATGACATGGAGGCCATTGCTTCGGAGCATCTGGGAATTCTGATCCCGGGCAGAGCGGAAGTATTCGGCAAGAGAGATTTCCGGACACTGCTTTCCGAGGACACCGGGAAAGCCATGGAGTATGCGTGCTACGGAGCCTATGTCTCCCGGAAAGGCAAAAAAGTCCTGAAGGACAAGCTGGAGGCAGCAGGCATGAAATGTCTCATGGAGGAGATGGAGATGCCTCTTTCACTGGTACTGTATGACATGCAGAAAGAAGGTGTGGCTGTAAAGCGGGAGGAACTGAAGGCTTATGGGGATGCACTGGTGGCCCGCATTGAGGAACTGGAACAGTCCATTCACACACAGGCAGGAACAGAGTTCAATATCAATTCCCCCAAGCAGCTGGGCGAGGTACTGTTTGAGACCATGCAGATCCCCGGCGGCAAGAAGACCAAGACCGGATATTCCACAGCTGCGGATGTGCTGGAAAAGCTGTCGGCGGATTACCCTATTGTAAGAGATATCCTGGAATACAGAGGTCTGACCAAGTTAAAGTCCACCTATGCAGACGGACTGGCAGCTTTTATTGAAGAGGACGGCAGGATCCATACGAATTTCAATCAGACCATTACTGCCACGGGGCGTATCAGCTCTACAGAGCCGAATCTGCAGAACATTCCCATGCGTATGGAACTGGGCAGACAGATCCGCAAGGTATTTATCCCCAGAGAAGGCTATGAATTCATGGATGCGGACTATTCCCAGATCGAACTGCGAGTGCTGGCTCATATGTCCGGAGACGAACAGCTGATTGATGCTTACAGACAGGAAGAGGATATTCACCGGATCACGGCATCCAAGGTATTCCATACTCCTTTCGAGAAAGTCACGGATCTGCAGCGCCGGAATGCCAAGGCAGTCAATTTCGGTATCGTCTACGGTATCAGTTCCTTTGGACTGAGTCAGGATCTGAGTATCAGCAAAAAGGAAGCGGCACAGTACATTGAACAGTATTTTGCCACTTACCCGAAGGTGAAGGAATTCATCGACAAACTGGTGGCGGATGCAAAGGAAAAGGGCTATACAGAGACCATGTTTGGCAGAAGACGCCCTATCCCGGAACTGTCATCCTCCAATTTCATGCAACGGTCCTTCGGCGAGCGAGTGGCCATGAATGCCCCTATTCAGGGAACGGCGGCGGATATTATCAAGATCGCCATGATCAAGGTATGGAAAGCATTGAAAGAGGAAGGGTTAAAATCCCGTCTGATCCTGCAGGCGCATGACGAACTGTTGGTTGAGACCGCACAGGAGGAAGAGGCAAGAGTCCGTGAGATTCTTACGGAAAATATGAAGTCCGCGGCAGATCTGGCGGTGACGCTGGAAATCGATCTGCACACGGGCAATAACTGGTATGAGGCGAAATAAATGCGTTTTATAGGTATTACCGGCGGTGTGGGTGCCGGGAAAACAGAGATTTTAAAATATATCGGACAGCATTATAAATGTGAGATCTATCTGGCGGATGAGATCGGGCATAAAGTCAAGGAACCGGGAACCGAAGGCTATCATGCGCTGGTAGCGCTGATGGGAGACGGAATCCTTGCGCCGGACGGACAGATCGATAAGCCGGCAATGGCGGCAAAGATTTTTGCAGATCCGACACTGTTGGAACAGGTGAATGCCATCATTCATCCTGCGGTAAAAAAATATCTGGCGGATCGTCTGGCAGAGGCAAAGAATAAGGGCGATGTGGAACTGTTTTTTGTGGAAGCGGCACTTTTGATCGAGAGCGGGTATGAACATATAGTGGATGAAATGTGGTATATCTACGCCAGAGAAGATGTACGCAGAAGAAGACTTTCGGAAAGCCGCAATTACACACCGGAGAAGATAGAAAAGATCATAGCATCACAGCTTTCGGAGGAAGAATTCCGGCAGCATTGTGATTTTGTCATTGATAACAGTGACAGTCTGGAAGACAGCTACAGACAGATCAGACAGAAACTGGAGGCATATTCATGGAAGGAGTAAAAGAAAAACAGGGACAGCTGGTATTCGGACTGGATATCGGTACGAGAAGCATCGTAGGTACGGTAGGATACTTAAATGGTGGGAAATTCCATGTGCTGGCACAGCGCTCCAAGGAGCATGAGACCAGAGCCATGCTGGACGGACAGATCCATGACATCGGCAAGGTGGGAGAGACTATTTCCCAGGTAAAGGAACAGCTGGAAGCGGATCTGGGCAGAGAACTTACGGAAGTATGTATCGCAGCTGCAGGCCGTGTGCTGCGTACCGTCACTACCTATGTGGAGCACAGCTTTGAGAGCGACCGGGAGATCACGCAGGAAGATGTGTATTCCTTGTGTACCATGGGCGTGGAGAAGGCTTACGAGGAATTCCAGAACAGCAATACGGATACAGATATGAAATTCTACTGTGTGGGTTATACGGCCATGCGGTATTACATGAATGGCTACCAGATGGGTAATCTGAGGGACATAAGGCAAAAAAACATTGCAGTGGATCTGATCGCTACGTTTCTGCCGGATGATGTAGTGGACGGTCTGTATAAGGCAGTAGAACTGGCGGGCCTGCATGTGGCGAATCTGACACTGGAGCCTATTGCTGCCATTCAGGTAGCAATTCCGGAGAAGTTCCGTATGTTAAATATGGCATTGGTGGACGTGGGTGCAGGCACCAGTGATATTTCCATTACCAAAGAGGGAACCATCACAGCCTATGGCATGATCCCCGTAGCAGGAGACAGCCTGACGGATATTCTGGTACAGCATTGTCTCGTGGAATTCGAGGTGGCCGAGCAGATCAAGAGAAAATGCAGAACCCAGGAGACTATCGAATACGAAGATATCATGGGACTGCCCCAGACCATCAAAGCCAGCGAAGTGCTGGAACTGCTGGATCCGGAGATCGAACGTATGACCCAGCTGGTATCCGATACCATCAAAGAACTGAACGGGGACAAACCGGTCAGTGCCGTGTTCGTGGTAGGCGGCGGTGGAATGGTGCCCGGTTACACGGAGAAGCTGGCAGAGAAGCTGGGCATCGTGAAGGAACGTGTGGCAATCCGGGGACAGGAAGTCATGCAGACCATTACATTTGAACTGGAAAATGCCAGAAAGGATGCCATGATGGTAACACCTATCGGTATCTGTTTAAGCTATTATGTACAGAGCAATAATTTTATTTTCGTGGAATTTAACGGAGAGCGGGTAAAGCTCTATGATAACGGCAAATTATCCGTGACAGATGCCGCTATGCAGATGCAGTTCCCCAATGACCAGCTGTTCCCCAGAAAAGGGGAAGCCCTTCTGTTTACTGTCAATGGTAAGACCCGTATGGTGCGGGGCGAACAGGGAGAGGCAGCAGTCATCCGGGTCAACGGAGACGAGGCGGATATGTATACCCAGGTACATAATGGGGACCGCATTGTGGTAACACCTTCCACGGAGGGCGAACCGGCGGTGCTGGAGCTGGGAAAACTCTCTGAACTGGGGGATGCACTGCAGGTCTATGTGAACGGTAAACAGATCAGTCTGCCGAAGACAGCGGAAGTCAACGGTCACAGAGAGAATGAATTCTACCGGATCGGCCAGAACGATGATATTCGGATTCGGAATTTTATACTGTAAAGGAAATCGCAGAATTTCTGGATGTGCCTCTCGGTGCGGATATCAGGGTCAATGATACAGCGGCGCAGCCGGATACCAGAGTTTATGAGCATTTCACCGTAAGCTGGGATATGAAGAACCCGCTGCCGGAAGGGAGTTATGCAGACCTGCCGGATGCGGACACAGAAGAGGATGCCTATAGAGAAGAGCCTGTTTATGGAGAAGGGCCTGTGATGCAGAAGGCAGAGGCTGTGGCAGGAGAAGCGGCGATGACACAGGGGACAGAGACTGCAGCAGAAAACGGGACGGCTTCCGTGACAACGCAGGGGACTTCCGGGAAGCAGGACGAAAAGTACGAAAGCGTGGAACAGACGGCACAGAGCCAAAGCGTGTCACCACAGGGACCGCATCCGTTAACAGTGATCGTGAACCATTCCCCCATCACCATGCAGGGTAAGGCTTCCTATGTATTTGTGGATGTGTTTGATTATATTGATTTTGATCTGGGATCCTCCGCATCCGCAGGCAGATCCATTGTGACGAACTTAAATGGACGCCCGGCACAGTTCATGGAACCTTTGAAAGAGGGAGATGTGATCGAGATCTACTGGAAAAGCATGCACTAGTATGCATTAATGCCGAAGATGGAAAACGGCAAAGAGTAAGACAGAAGTAAGATAGAAAAGAGATTAAGAAGTTATGAGATTATGTAGTATTGCCAGCGGCAGCAGCGGCAACTGTATTTATGTGGGATCAGAGGCCACGCATCTGCTGGTGGACGTGGGAATCAGCGGCAAAAAGGCGGAGGCCGGGCTGAACAGTCTGGGACTCACCGGAAGAGATCTGGATGGCATCCTGGTGACCCACGAACATATGGATCATGTGGCGGGACTGGGTGTCATGGCGAGAAAATATGAAGTGCCGATCTATGCCACAACGGGAACCCTGGAAGAAATCCAGAAGATGGGGAATCTGGGCAAGATCAATCCAGCCCTGTTTCGGGAAGTGAAGGAAGATGTGAAACTGACTATCAAGGATCTGACTGTCAATCCCATGAAAATCTCCCATGATGCGGCACAGCCGGTGGGCTATCGTATTGCTTACGGAGATAAAAAGGTAGGAATCTGTACGGATTTAGGAGTCTATAATGATTACACCGTGGAGTGCCTGAAGGGAATGGATGCCTTGCTGCTGGAAGCGAATCATGATGTGAAGATGTTGCAGGTAGGACCTTATCCCTATTATCTCAAACAGAGAATTCTGGGGGACAGAGGACACCTTTCCAATGAAAATTCCGGCAAGCTGCTCTGTCGAATCCTGCATGACAAGCTGCAGGCTATCGTGCTGGGACATCTCAGCAAGGAGAATAATCTTCCGGAGCTGGCCTATGAAGCGGTCCGGATGGAAATCACCATGGGAGAGAACCCTTACCGGGCGGAAGACTTCCGGATGATGGTGGCAGACAGGAGCAATGTATCTCCGGTGATCAATATTGCGTAGCGGATGCGCAGCGCATCAGCCAGCATTATTCGTTGGAGCCGCATCATAGCACGCTTTTGCGTCATTTCATGACTAGCTTTGCTCCATAGTTTGGCGCTCGGTGCCTGAAACATATTCGCTCACAAAATGATGCAAGTATGATTTCTGTGTCTGAATATGTTCATAGGCTGAACTTGAGGTTGCAAATTGTAGTAAAGTGTAGTTTAATAGATAAAAATAATAGCATGATTTCATGCAGAAAATGAGGGCGATTATGAAAAGAACAATTATTACGGTAGTTGGTAAGGACACAGTAGGCATTATCGCAAAGGTATGTACCTATCTTGCGGAAAACGGCATCAATATCCTGGATATTTCCCAGACCATCGTACAGGGATATTTTAACATGATGATGATCGTTGACACCAATCAGATGCAGAAAACTTTTGGTGATATGGCAGATGAACTGGCTGCTCTCGGAGAAGAAATTGGCGTAGTGATCAAGTGCCAGAAGGAAGAGATCTTTGACAAGATGCACCGCATCTGATAAGCCCCACGATTTCGAAATAAATAAGACCCGAAGGGGCAGATAGGAGCCGTAATGATCAATTTATATGAAGTAACAGAGACCAACAAAATGATCGAGGAAGAGAACCTGGACGTGCGTACCATCACACTGGGTATCAGCCTGTTAGACTGTATCGATTCCGATCTGGACAGATTAAATGAGAAGATTTATAACAAAATCTACGAAGCAGCCAAGGATCTGGTGAAGACCGGAGAGGAGATCTCCAGAGAATTTGGCATCCCCATTGTAAATAAGAGAATTTCCGTAACTCCCATTGCACTGATCGGTGGTGCGGCATGTCATACGATAGAAGACTTTGCAAGTATTGCAAAGACATTGGATAAGGTAGCACATGAGGTTGGTGTGAACTTCCTGGGCGGTTATTCCGCATTGGTCAGCAAGGGAATGACCCCGGCGGACGAACTGCTGATCCGTTCCATTCCTCTGGCGCTGTCTACCACAGAGCGTGTGTGCAGCTCTGTGAACCTGGGCTCCACCAAGACCGGTATCAACATGGATGCCGTAAAGCTGATGGGTGAGATGGTCAGGGGAGACTGCAGAGTATACCAAGGAAGATGATTCCCTGGGCTGTGCAAAGCTGGTAGTATTCTGTAATGCACCGGATGATAATCCTTTCATGGCAGGTGCCTTTCATGGTGTGACCGAAGCAGACAAGATCATCAATGTCGGTGTCAGCGGCCCCGGCGTTGTAAAGACCGCACTGGAAAAGGTGCGCGGCGAGAACTTCGAGGTTCTCTGTGAGACTATCAAGAAGACTGCTTTTAAGGTAACCCGTGTAGGTCAGCTGGTAGCACAGGAGGCATCCCGGATGCTAAATGTTCCCTTTGGCATCGTGGATCTGTCTCTGGCACCGACCCCGGCCATCGGCGACAGCGTAGCGGATATCCTGTGTGAGATCGGTCTGGAACATGCCGGAGCTCCCGGAACCACTGCAGCCCTGGCGTTGTTGAATGATCAGGTGAAAAAGGGCGGTGTTATGGCATCTTCCTACGTCGGCGGTTTAAGTGGTGCATTCATTCCTGTCAGTGAAGATCAGGGAATGATCGATGCCGTGAATGCCGGAGCCCTCACCATCGAGAAGCTGGAAGCCATGACTTGTGTCTGCTCCGTAGGTCTGGATATGATCGCCATTCCCGGAGACACCAAGGCAACCACCATTTCCGGTATCATTGCGGATGAAATGGCCATCGGTATGGTGAACCAGAAGACCACCGCAGTCAGAATCATCCCCGTAATCGGAAAAGGCGTGGGAGAGACCGTGGAGTTCGGCGGCCTGTTAGGTTATGCACCCATCATGCCCGTGAATACCTTCTCCTGTGATGCTTTCGTCAACCGCGGCGGCCGCATCCCCGCACCTATTCATAGCTTTAAGAACTAACTGGAAAGTTAGTTTGGTGTAAATAGTCCAAAAACGATGAATTCCGTACAAAAAAAGTTCCTAAATCAGGAATTTTTGTACGGAATTTCTTTATTTTGCTTATGCAGCGAAAATAGAGACTTTTTACATATCAAAATTTCATATTTTTGTATTTTTTTCGCAGAAATTGGCGTTTTAAATACAAACAGAACTCCCGGAGTAGCAGAAGGTCCTCAGGCAGATATCGGTCTCCGAGTGTGAATTTTGTAAAGCAGTGGATAAAGTGTATCTCATCCGAACGGGCACGGCTCTAGGCGACATCCATGTCGCCGGCCGCCTGTCGCAAACATCGTGTTTGCTCCACCCTGATGACTCACCACTGCTTAAGAAAATATCAACACGCTCCGACAGACATCTGCCTGAGGGCCTTCTGCCGCTTCGGGAGTTCGTCTGGTTTGCCAATATTTATTCTCCCTTTTCGGAAAAGTGTTTCTGATATTACTTAGCCCAAGCTATCCTGTTATTTATACATTTTAAGAAGTTAATGCAATTTGAGCTATTGATTTGCTTGGATATAATAAAGATTAGTTTTGCTGACTGGATTGAAATTGAGTTTAGGTTTAAAACATAATAAAAGCTATCCAATCTTTTTGACCGGGTAGCCTTTGTAAAATTTATTCTGCTGGAACTTCTGTGGTTGTGAGTGATATATACTCTGAAAAAATGGCATTTACCACAGCTTTCCTTTCGTCATCCAGTGATAAATAGTTCTGATTTACATTATCGTTGAATGTACCACAATCGGAATGATATTTGTATGTTTCTTCGTTGATTGTAATTTCAATGTTGCTTAAACAATCAGTTGTACCTTCTGTATTCCATGCATCACCACATAATATATTAGATATAGTTCTGATATCCTCATTTTCAGTGATGTTCGCATTTTCTCCTGTGAAAACATTATGAATACTTATTACTGCAACTGGGTCTATCATAAGTTCACTACTGGCCAGGACTTTTTCTGTTGCAAAAACCCACCATTTTTCATTCATATTAATCTCGATTATGCCTTCTTGTGAACCATATTGATATCCATAGCCTGTACCAAAGTTAGATTGATTGTCTTTTGTTGGCTTTTCACTTCCGTCTACTTCTGACGTAATCTCTCCATCCATAACACCACAACGGGCTTCTACTGTACTTTCATGACCTGTGTCAATATATAACTCGCCATTTACCATGACCATAGGAATTAAATCCCATTGTTCTGCTTCTTTGACAACTTTGATACCGTAAACCTCTGTTATCTGTGCTGGATAACTTTCTGCAATTTCTCCGTTATATGCTATTTCAATAATGTCACCAACATTTGGTTGTGGAGCAGTACCTATGTTTTTCATTGGTACTGTAATCAGATCTGCATTGTTTAATTCTTGACTACCCTCTACGGGTTCTACTAAAAAATAATTATCACGAATTTCAAGAATGGTTGCTTCAAAAATAGTGTTATTTTCTTCACCTATTCCATTTGGTCTGAGCCATTGACCTGTTTCTTCATCTTTCACTAAAATCAACTCGTAACCTCCCTCCGGTCTGTTAAAATAAATTTCTGTATCATCCGAAGTAAGCTCTAATTGGAAGCTATGCTCTGCTCCAATCGGACTGTTTATTCCACCAAATGTCGAAAAAAATGTAAGATAATGTGGTTTTACTCCACCGCCATTGTCTTTAAATCCTCTGATATATCCTATAGATGTTGGAATTCCTACATCAAGCGTGATCTCCGTTCCATCCTCTGATACAGAGTAATCAACTAATACGACATCCATTCTTTTTTGAAAACCTGTGCCAATAAAGAATAGAGCTACTAATACAGCTAAAATTACAATTACTGCAATTATTCTTTTTTTCATAATCAAACACCTCTATTGATTTGGTGAAACTTCAAACAAATTCGTTTTTAAATTAACCTTAATGTAGATTTATACATGTTTTTCATTCAGACACACAATTCCGAAAAGGGAGTATTTATTTCATTAACTTTCTATTTATACAATCACAATCGGCGTCCGATATTCATTCACCATTTCCGTCTGGTTCTTTAAGGCCAGATTCCCCAGATAGATCTGATTGCGGAGGATATCCAGATCCAGCATCCGCAGAGATTCGGGAGAAAGCGTCTGTCTGGCGTCAGCCAGGCTGGTGACGAGAGGAATGGAACTGTTCTTTTTGATCTCGGCAAGCAGTGGCGTCGCATTCTTGCGGAAACCCAACACTCTGGCGTAAGAGATATAGTCTTCCGACTTGCAGGTCTCGAATTCTTCCTTGGTCATATTCAGCAAAATATGAAGCAGACATCTGCTGATGCGGGTGTAGGTCATATCCTTACTCTTGAGCAGATCACAGAAAGAAGTGTAACCTGCGAAGGAAGGCAGGGTATTGCGGATCCGGTCGGACAGATCCGAAGAAATATCCTGATACTTGTCGTAGCCCACAGAGTATTCCGTCAGCAGCTTGTATTGCAGTGCTGCGGAAAAATCATCGGCAAACAGAGGCTTTTTGTGAGACAGAGAATCCGTCATCAATGCATAGGCACTTTCCGGCATCTGGGCAGCCAGATAGGATAGATCATGCCCGGCGGCCACCGACTGGCGGATAGCAATGGCGGAACACTGATTGGTGCCGAGACGTTTGTCGTGATAATCCGCACCGACTCTGGTGGTAGTGAACGGTGAGATCTTGCTGTTTCTGGACATCAGAGCTTTGAGATATTCAATTCCCAATATATTATTAGGAGAGGAAAGAACGTCCTTATCATCGCTTAAGGAAGGCGCGTATTGCAATAACGCCCAGGTCCTGGCGATGGGGAAGGACATTCCCTTACGCATATTGCAGCGCAAAGGATTCCACGTAAGGTTCCGGTTCCGTATAGAAAATCTCAGCGATCCGTGACAAGACTTCAATGTTGCCGCACTCACTGCCAAAGCACAGATTTGTGGTCACTCCCAGTTTGTCGAACAAGGCAACCGAGCCCTTGGCAAAAAATTCCGCACTGGAGGCAGCATAGCGGGTGGGCAGTTCCAGCACCAGATCTGCACCGTTCTCCAGAGCCATTTTTGTACGGGTGAACTTATCTAAGAGGGCAGGAGCACCCCGCTGCATGAAATTACCGCTCATGACAATGATCGTATAATTGGCATCATTGGCCTCTTTGGCATGCTGTAACTGGTAAGCATGACCATTATGGAAGGGATTATACTCTGCGACAATACCATTGACCTTCATAATGTGGCTCCTTTCGTGAAAAGAAATATACGTTATAACGAACACAAACCCTGACAAGGAATGTGAAAAAAATAACATACGCTGAAAGCGTTTACATGCGCATAGTTATCGGCTTATTTTATTCTGAAAAAAATAGTGGTTGTATCTGAAAATATACAATTTTGCGAACATTATGCCCTTGTGTACTCCAGATGTATTTAGTATAATATAAATACATCGGTTTGTTAAGATAAAACCAAAACTTTACAGAAGTTATTTGGGAGGAAGCGGGTATCCCCGCCGGAAAGGAGAATGGATATGTCATACATTGACATGATTAAAGAGAGAGCAAGACTCGACAAAAAGACTATTGTATTACCGGAATCTAATGATAAGAGAACATTACTGGCTGCTGCCCGTATCGTGGAAGAGGGCATCGCAGACATCATTATGATCGGTGATGAAGAGAAGATCATGGATGGTGCAGGCTGGCTGGAAGTTGACCTGTCCAAAGTTAAGGTAGTTAACCCTAAAACAACTCCCAAGTTGGATGACTATGTGAATTTATTATATGAAACCAGAAAAGCAAAGGGAATGACCCCCGAGAAGGCAAGAGAGATCCTGCTGAATGATTACCTGACCTTCGGTATCGTAATGGTTAAGGCTAATGATGCAGACGGTATGGTAGCAGGTGCATGCCACTCTACCGCAGATACTTTAAGACCTGCACTGCAGATCCTGAAGACTGCACCCGGCGTTAAACTGGTATCCGCATTCTTCGTTATGGATACCGTATTCAAGGATCAGGGTGAGAACGGAACCTTCCTGTTCGCTGACTGTGGTCTGAACCAGGATCCTACTCCCGAAGAACTGGCTGCTATCGCAGATACTTCTTCCAGAAGCTTCAAGTCTCTGATCGGACCTAAGCCCGTGATCGCCATGCTGAGCCACTCCACCAAGGGAAGTGCAAAGCACGCACTGGTTGACAAAGTAGTAGAAGCTACCCGTATCGCACATGAGGAGTATCCTCATCTGACTCTGGACGGCGAACTGCAGCTGGATGCAGCTCTGGTTCCCAGCGTTGCCAAGTCTAAGGCTCCCGGAAGCCCTGTAAACGGACATGCCAATGTCCTGATCTTCCCGAACCTGGATGCTGGTAACATCGGTTACAAGCTGGTACAGAGACTGGGTGGAGCAGAAGCTTACGGCCCTATGTTACAGGGTATCGCAAAGCCTGTTAACGATCTGTCCAGAGGATGTTCCTGGCAGGATATCGTCGGTGTCGTAGCACTGACCGCTGTACAGGCACAGTTAGTATAATCACTGGTAACGAACATAAACGTGTGCGGGATATCTGTCCCGCACCGTATTCATGTATTGCCCGCACGGGTAACATGACCTCATAGAGTAACAGATTTGAAAGAAAGGAATTCATCATGAATATTTTAGTTATTAACTGCGGAAGCTCTTCCCTGAAGTTCCAGCTCATTGATTCCGAGACCGAGAAATGCATCGCAAAGGGTCTTTGTGAGAGAATCGGTATCGAAGGAAGCCAGATCACCTATACCCCCGATGGTGGTGAGAAAGAGCAGACTGTAACTCCCATGCCGGATCATACCGAAGCTATCCGTCTGGTGCTGGAAGCTCTGACCAATGAAAAGACAGGTGTGGTAAAGAGTCTGGATGAGATCGGTGCCGTAGGACATCGTATCGTACACGGCGGCGAGAAGTTCGCAGCATCCACCATTATCACCGATGAAGTTATGAAAGCCATCGAGGAATGCAACGACCTGGCTCCTTTACATAACCCTGCTAACCTGATCGGTATCAATGCATGCAAGAAGCTGATGCCCACCACTCCCATGGTAGCTGTATTTGACACCGCTTTCCATCAGACCATGCCTGAGGAAGCTTATATGTACGGTCTGCCTTACGAGTATTATGAGAAATACAAGATCAGACGTTACGGCTTCCACGGAACCAGCCACTCTTATGTATCCAAGAAGGCTGCTGAGGTTCTGGGCAAAAAGTACGAAGATCTGAAGATCATCGTTTGCCACCTGGGCAATGGTGCCAGCGTATCCGCTGTTAAGAACGGCAAGTGTGTAGACACCTCCATGGGTCTGACACCTCTGGAAGGTCTGATCATGGGAACCCGTTCCGGTGATATCGATCCTGCCATCATGGAGTTCATCGCTCACAAAGAGGGCAAGAACATCGACGAGATCATGACCGTTCTGAACAAGAAGTCCGGTGTATATGGTCTGTCCAACAATCTGTCTTCCGATTTCCGTGATCTGGAAGCAGGTTACAACAACGGCGATGCACACTGCATCCGTACCATGAACACTTACTGCTACCGTGTGGCAAAATATATCGGCTCTTATGTAGCAGCCATGAACGGTGTAGATGTGATCTGCTTTACCGCAGGTATCGGCGAGAACGCACCTTTAGTTCGTTCCCTGGTATGCGAGCATCTAGGCTTCTTGGGAGTATCCATCGATGAGGAGGCAAACCACAAGCGTGGCGAGGAGATCGCTATTTCCACTCCTGACAGCAAGACCACTGTTATGGTAATTCCTACGAATGAGGAACTTGCTATTGCCAGAGAGACTGTAAGTTTGGTAAAATAGGTTCGACGGAACCTTAAGAATGAGAACACCCATCAACCGGAGGATCCGATTGGTGGGTGTTTTACGTATGCAAATCGAGCATGAGAAATCCCCGTCGATGTATGGTAACGAATCAACAGAGGGAGAAAAATTATGAAAAAAATGTGATCGTAGGACAGTCCGGAGGCCCCACAGCGGTGATCAATGCCAGTCTGGCAGGTGTCTACAAGACAGCAAAGGATATGGGAGCGGATACCATATACGGTATGCGCTATGGCATTCAGGGTTTGTTGGAGAAAAAGATCGTGGATCTGGGGGAAAAGATCCGCAACGACATGGATGTGGAACTTTTGAAGAGAACACCGGCTTCCTTTCTGGGATCCTGCCGCTATAAGCTGCCGGAGATCAGTGAAGATAAAGCTATTTACGAGAAAATATTTGCAATTCTGGAAGAACTGGGGATCATGGCATTTTTCTATATCGGCGGCAATGACTCCATGGATACCATCAAAAAGCTTTCCGATTATGCAGAGACAGTGGGCAACCCGATCCGTTTTATCGGCGTACCCAAGACCATTGATAACGACTTAGAGGGTACGGATCATACGCCTGGTTACGGAAGTGCGGCAAAATATATTGCTACCGTTACCAAGGAGCTGGTACGTGACGGCCTGATCTATGAGATGCAGAGTGTGACTGTCATCGAGATCATGGGAAGAAATGCCGGATGGCTCACCGGAGCAGCAGTACTGGCCAAGAGTGAAGACTGTGAAGGTCCGGATCTGATCTACCTGCCGGAAGTAGCCTTTGATGTGGATGATTTTCTGAAAAAGGTCAAGAAACTGGTCAGCGAGAAACAGTCCATTGTCATTGCAGTGTCGAAGGAATCAAGACGGCAGACGGAAGATATGTCTGCGAATTGTCTGCACCTTCCGACAAGACGGATTCTTTCGGCCATGTACAGTTATCCGGTACGGGCAAATATTTGTCTGACCTGATTATTGAAAAGCTGGGCTGCAAATCCAGAGCTATTGAACTGTCTACTCTGCAGCGCTGTGCCGGACATCTGACCTCCCGCGTGGATATCACCGAGGCTTATCAGGTAGGTGGAACTGCGGTAAAGGCAGCTTTTGAAGGCAAGACCGGTCAGATGGTGATCTTAAAGAGAGTATCTCAGGATCCCTATATTTGCACTACGGATCTCTATGATGTGCATAAGGTGGCAAATCTGGAGAAAAAGGTTCCCCGTTCCTGGATCACGGAAGAGGGAGATTATGTGACCGCAGAGATGAAGAACTATATCGAGCCTCTGATCCAGGCGGAACTGACTCCGATCATGATCACAGGCCAGCCCAGACACATTATTATTGACGATCTGTAAAAGAAAATGGAATAAAACAACAAATCAAATAACGATACAAAGGAGGTGGAAAGATGCCGAAACACAGGAAGAGAAGAATCATGCTCAGCATAGTGAGTATTGTGCTTTTTGTAGTTTTATCTGCGCAGCTTTCCACCGTTTCTTTTTCTGTGACTGCGGCCGGGGAACACGGAGAACTGGTGGCGGAGGAGTACGAACGATACCGGGAACGCTTTGACAGGATAGAAAAGATTGGAGATTTGGAGAACCAGGGATTCCGCCTGCTGGAGGATCAGATCTTTGCGATGCCGTTGCAAAAACTTCCGGAGGAAGCCGTAGATACGACAGAGGAACCCGGGAATGAAGTCTGGTTCTATGCGGCACTGGATACAAGGTACCACAGACTGGCGGTATTTATCGCGGATGCTTCCGGGCAGATTCTGTACAAGACGGACCAGCTGGAAGCAAATTACTGCTATCCGGGAGAAATGCGGCAGCCGGTGAAAAAACTGGCTTCGGTTTCTTTTCAGGATGTAGACAATGACAGAGATACGGATATCATCCTGATCGTCCAGTGCCATAATGACAGGGGGGATTATCAGGAAGAATCCTACAAAGTAGGAGATGTTCTGTTCCAGGACGATGGAAACTTTTACCGTGATTATCGGATCTCAGACAAGATCAACCGCTTTGATATGAACAAGAACCCTGCCTGTATTTTAAATTTTGTAAGAGACGGGCGTTCTACGGAATTCCTCTATACGGCGGAGACACTGGCAGATCTTCTGAACCACAATTTCAATGTCATCGAGGAACAGTCTTATACCCGTAATTTTGAAAAGCTGGGAAAATTAAAGGTGGTTCCGGGCACCTACCGGATGGCGGAATATGACATGTTCATGATCTATCTGATCGATGAACAGGGAAATATTGTGTGGAGTTTTCAACCCATGGAGGATTACGACAATCTCTATGCGATGAAGGGAATCCAGGGAAAGGACCTGGACGGTGACGGCCTGAAGGATCTGGTGGTGTTTGCAAAATACAGCTATGAAGGAGAAAACGGGGAATTGCTGGTGGACACCGTGTGCACCATTTATTACCAACGGACGGCCGGATTTGAGAAGGATACTGATTTTACAGAAAATTATGAATGTACGGAGGAGGATACTCTGGAGGCACTGGTGACGAAGATCCGTGCCTATTGGGGGTGGCAGACATAATGATAAAAATATTGATCGTGGATGATGAAAAGCCAATCTGTGACCTGATCGACCTGAATCTGTCGGCAGCAGGATATTTTTGCAAAAAAGTGTACAGGATGGCATGAAAGCCATTGAACTGATCGAGAAGGAAACCTTTGATCTGATCTTACTGGATATTATGCTTCCGGGAGTGGACGGTTTTGATATTATGGAATATATCAGACCTTTAAAGATCCCGGTGATCTTCATTACCGCCAAGGGAGATGTAAGGACCGGGTAAAAAGGCTTGCGTCTGGGGGCGGAGGATTATCTGGTGAAGCCCTTTGATGTGGTGGAACTGCTGGCAAGGGTAGAAGTGGTACTGCGCAGATTCCACAAACGGGGAGCGCAGCTGTCCGCAGGAGATGTAGTGGTGGATATGGAAGCCAGAATGGTGACGAAAGCGGGCGTACCTGTGGTACTTACCAACAAGGAATACGGACTTCTGGTGTTATTTATTCAGAATAAAAATATTGCCTTATTCAAGGAAAGCCTGTACGAAAAGGTATGGGGAGAAGAATATGGCGGGGACAGCAGGACTCTGGAGCTGCATGTGCAGCGCCTGCGCAAAAAAATGGGATGGGAGAATCAGCTGGTAGCGGTATATAAGGTAGGATACCGGCTGGAGATTGCCTGAGAACGAGGAATTCTTGTAGGAAAGTGGACAAGAGGAGAAAAGAATGAAATTTTCCTGGAAAATTCTGCTGTGCACCATGCTGATCATGGCAGCGGCATGCGGAGCAAGCGGTTATTTTTTTGTAAATTATGTGTTTCAGACCTCCATGGAGCGTGAGACCAGACAGGCACTGGATGAAAGTAGTATTTTGAGGTTCGCTTTTGAGACGGCAGCTTTAAATATTCCGTCCAAATATGATGTACTTCCGGACGGAACGGTGGAACAGATCGGAGTATACCTGGAGAACAGTGGACAGCACGGCAACAGATTGCTGCGGATCAGCGATGAGAACGGTAAGGTGCTGTATGTCAGTGAAGGGTTTACCGGGGATACTTCTCTGTGGGAAGAACGCGGAGAAAATACGAGAGTGTACCGGGTAGTGCAGTCGGGGGATTCCTATTATATCCAGACACAGACAAGGATCAATGTGTCCGACCGTCTGCTGACGTTAGAGACCATGAAAAATGTAACTGCGGTATATACGGAGAGGACGGAAGGATTTCGGATGTATCGTCAGGTTACGGTGATCGTATTGTTATGCAGTGGCGCTGTGATGACGCTGATCGCCTGCTGGCTGACCCGACCGATCCGGCTTCTGACGCAGGCTACCGGCAAAATGGCGGAGGGAGAATACAGCTATCGCGCGGAGCAGATCAGTAATGATGAAATGGGACAGCTGACTGCGGATTTCAACCATATGGCAGAAGCACTGGAGCAGAATATTCAGAATTTGGAAAATGAAGTCAGAGCCAGAGAAGATTTTATTGCCGCATTTTCCCATGAACTGAAGACACCGCTGACAGCTATAATCGGTTACGCGGATATGCTGCGTTCCCGCAAACTGGACGAGGAGAAGCATTTTCTCTGTGCCAATTATATTTATACAGAGGGAAAACGCCTGGAGACTATGGCACTCAGACTGCTGGACATCATTGTGACCAGACGTAAGGAGATCGATCGTAAGACCACAAATGTCTCCGGTATTTTCTCGTATCTGCAGGAAATCTATGATGAGACCAAGAACCCAGAAGACAGCAGGGTGAAGGTTGACATCTGCTGGGAAAAGGGAGAACTCTATGCCGAGGAGAACCTGTTGAAGACTGTTTTGATCAATCTGACCGATAATGCCATCAAAGCCTCCGAGGAGGGGCAGACCGTGGAGATCACAGGAAGGCACATGGAGAACGGTTATTATTTTCAGGTACGGGATGAAGGAATTGGCATCCCCAAGGAAGAACTTCATAAGATCACGGAAGCTTTTTATATGGTGGATAAATCCAGATCCAGGGCTCATAACGGAGCGGGACTGGGGCTTGCACTGTGCACCGCTATTCTGGAACTGCATCACAGCAGCCTGAAGATCGAGAGTACACAGGGCTTTGGAAGCTGCATGAGCTTTCTGATTCCGGATGAGGGGGTGAAGTCGGATGAATAGATGGAAGAGCTGTTCTTTGGGCTTTGCGGTATCAGTTGTGGTCATTCTTGCGGCTCTGTGGGGACCGGAATGGATCGCGGCCAAAAGTGATGAGAGACTCTTAAACAGTATTACCACAGAGGCGGTGGAAGGTGCGGAAGGATACCGTTACCGCATGAGCAGCAATCAGAAACTATATCTTTTGGGGAGATGTCTGAGCAGTCAGACCCTGCCGGAGAGTGAACTGCGTTTTTTGACCAGAGTGGACAGTGAGGCAGGAAACTACGGAGAAATGACGGGTACCTATGCGTTTGTAGAGAATCGTCAGCAACCGGGAGAGGGACAGATTCAGGAGGAAGCGGTATATGAGGCATGTAACAGAGAGATTCAGATCCTGAAGGAGCAGGGAATTCTTCCCGACGAAGTAAAGGAAGTTTTGGAAGACTCTTACGAAGCGGTGATCTGCTCTGCTATCGATGTTTTGGAGCCGAGAAATAATCTCTCTGTATGGAAAATCAGCCTGTCTACGGACGTAAGGAATGCGGATAAGAGTAACCGTTTTCTGGATATTTATCTGGATGCGGATACCGGCAAAATTTATGAATTCTATGTCCGGACCGGACTGCAATGGGAAGACATCAATACGGATGCCATGATTGGCCGGTATGCGGAATATCTGGAACTGACCGGTCTTGAAAAAATATGAGGATCAAAATCCGCTGTTGGAGACGACACCGTATTTTGCCAAGTATACTTTCCCGGGGGAGGAGGAAGACAGTACCACGGTGACCATTGGTTACTATGAAGGAATTCGTGAGCTTTTCCTCAAAGTAGGAAGATAGAAAAATAAAATACGCAAAGATTTTTTTGAAAAAAGATTAAAATCACTACTTGACGTTACCACACTAAAGCAGTAATATAAATAAAAATTAAATACAGCGGTAAGAAACCATTGATGTGGAGATAAAAACAGTTCGTGCACTTACAGAGAGACCGGATGCTGAGAAAGGTTGGAACGCAGGTTGTTAAATGGACCACGGAGGGCGCAGTCAAAGAGGACACACAGAATTTTAAGACCTCAAGTATTCTGCGACGTGAGGGCATACGTCAGTTGCCGGGGATATGTTGGTATCCTGTAAGAGCACAAGAAATTGTGAAGCAAGGTGGCACCGCGGGAAATGTATATGACCCGTCCTTGACAGAAGAAGATTCTGTCATGGGCGGTTTTTTTTTGTAACCTTTTCAGAGCCTATGGCGAGATAGCCTCAATGAGTAAAAGGAAGCCTCAAAGAGGCGATTTTACGAATGGAGGCGCTGAAAAGGTGTGGAAAGAAATAATTTTAAGGAGGAGTACCGGAATGAAGATCACACCCACACTGGAAGAATGTAAAAAGATCGCAGCGGAAGAAAGCTACGGAGTGATTCCCATCAGCACAGAGATGTATGCAGATATGACCACACCCATCGAAGTGCTGCGCATCTTAAAAAAGGTCAGCGGTCATGTCTATCTGCTGGAAAGCGCGGAGGCGGATAAGCGATGGGGACGATATTCCTTTTTAGGCTATGATCCATTGCTTGAGATCACCTGTTATAACGGTATGACTACAATAAAATCGGAACTGACCAGCCGAACGGATTCCGGAGATGTCAGAGGGATCATCCGCAACGTCATGGAAGAGAATAAAAGTCCCAAGCTTCCGGGACTGCCTTCCTTTACCGGAGGTCTGGTAGGATATTTTTCCTATGACTATATCAAATACAGCGAACCGACCCTGCGGCTGGATGCGAAGGACGAGGAAGGCTTCCAGGATGTGAACCTGATGCTGTTCCACAAAGTCATCGCTTTTGACAATTACAGACAGAAGCTGATCCTGATCCTGAATATCAAGACCGATGATCTGGAGATCAATTATCATAGAGCGGAGCGGGAGCTGAACAACATGAAGGAGCTCTTGCTGAATGGAGAAAAGGCAGAGCATATTCCCTGTAAGCTCCGGACAGATTTTCAACCACTGTTCAACGAAGCAGCCTATTGCAACATGGTGGAGAAAGCCAGGCATTACATCAGAGAGGGAGATATCTTCCAGGTGGTATTATCCAATCGCCTGGAGGCGGAGATGGAAGGAAGCCTCTTAGATGCTTACCGGGTACTCCGCACAACAAATCCTTCCCCGTACATGTTCTATTTCTCTGGAAGTGATGGTGAGATCGTGGGAGCCAGCCCGGAGACATTAGTAAAGTTAGAGGACGGCGTATTACATACCTTCCCCCTGGCAGGAACGAGACCCAGAGGAGCTACCGAGGAAGCGGACAAGGCGCTGGAGGCAGAGCTTTTAGCAGATGAGAAGGAACGCTCCGAACACAATATGCTGGTGGATCTGGGACGGAATGATATCGGCAAGATCAGCCGGATCGGCACCGTGGAAGTGGAAAAGTATATGTCCATCGAGCGTTACTCTCACGTGATGCACATCGGTTCTACAGTGAGGGGTGTGATCAGGGAAGATGCGGACGCACTGGATGCGGTGGATGCCATCCTTCCCGCAGGAACCCTGTCGGGAGCACCGAAGCTTCGGGCCTGTGAGATCATCAACGAACTGGAAGACAATAAGAGAGGCATCTATGGAGGAGCCATTGGCTATATTTCCTTTACCGGAAACCTGGATACCTGTATCGCTATAAGACTTGCTTTTTCCAAGAACGGAAAAGTATTCGTAAGATCCGGTGCCGGTATTGTGGCGGACAGTGTACCGGAGAAGGAATACAGGGAATGCATTCAGAAGGCAGCAGCTGTAAGACAGGCACTACAGAAAGCACAGGAGGGAATGGAAGCATGATATTACTGATCGACAATTATGACAGTTTTTCCTATAACGTATATCAGCTGGTAGGAAGCGTAAATCCGGATATTCGGGTGATCCGCAATGATGAATGCAGTGTGGATGAGATCCGCGCCATGAATCCCTCCCACATCATTTTATCGCCGGGACCCGGAAGGCCGGACAAAGCCGGTGTCTGTGAAAATGTGATCCGGGAACTGGGGGGCAGAATACCTATTTTGGGAATCTGTCTCGGGCATCAGGCGATCTGCGAAGTGGCGGGGGCTACCGTTACCTACGCATCCCATCTGATGCACGGTAAACAGTCCCTGGCGACTTTGGATACAGACAGTGTATTGTTCCGGGGTATGAAAAAAGTGATCACTGTGGCAAGATATCATTCTCTGGTGGCAGATCCACAGACGATTCCCACAGAATTGAAAGTTACCGCGGTCACCGAAGACGGAGAGGTCATGGCGGTAGAACAGACAGAAAAGCAGATCTATTGGAGTACAGTTCCATCCGGAATCGGTACTGACACCGGATGGACGACAGATCATTGTTAATTTTTTACAGACACAGAAAGGAGCAGGCAGAAACATGATCAAAGAAGCGGTTGCTAAGTTGGTAAAGAATGAGGACATCGGATACGATATGGCAAAAACCGTTATGGATGAGATCATGAGCGGTGAGGCCAGCGATATTTTAAAGAGTGCTTATCTGACAGCATTAAGCCAGAAGGGTGAGACCATCGAAGAGATCACAGGCTCCGCAGAAGAAATGCGAAAGTTCGGCAGAAAACTTGGAGCGGACGTGGAAGCTTTAGAGATTGTGGGAACCGGCGGTGACGGATCTAATTCTTTCAATATCTCCACTACGGCATCTATCGTGATCTCTGCGGCAGGCGTACCGGTAGCCAAGCACGGCAACCGCGCAGCCAGTTCCAAATCCGGTGCAGCAGACTGTCTGGAAGCTCTGGGCGTAAATATCACCATAGAGCCGGAACAGAGCAAGACGTTGTTGGAAGAGATCGGCATCTGCTTCCTTTTCGCACAAAAATATCACACCGCCATGAAATATGTGGGACCCATCCGCAAGGAGTTGGGCATCCGTACTATTTTCAATATTTTAGGACCTCTGGCAAACCCCGCAGGACCGGTATATCAGATCATGGGTGCGTACGATGAAAGCCTGCTGCCCTCTATGGCAAAGGTATTGTCCAATCTAGGTGTAAAACGTGGCATGGTAGTCTATGGACAGGACAGACTGGACGAGATCTCCGCCAGTGCACCCACTACAGTCTGCGAGATTGATAACGGTACCTTTAAAAATTATGTGATCACACCGGAAGAATTTGGCATGGAAAGATGCACGAAGGAAGATCTGGTGGGCGGAACTCCCCAGGAGAACGCAGAGATCACCAGAGCTATCTTAAATGGCGAAAAAGGGTCCCAAGCGCAATGCGGTACTGCTGAATGCAGCAGCAGCCCTATATGTGGCCGGCAAGGCAGACAGCATGGCTGACGGTGTGAAGTTGGCAGAGAAGGTCATCGACACAGGCCTTGCAAAGGCACAGCTGGAGCGTTTCATTAAGTTAAGTAATGAAGTATAAGCGGGAGGCAGAAAAATGATATTGGATACCATAGCGGCTTCCACTTTAGAACGGGTGGCTGCAGCAAAAGAAGCACTGCCCCTTGCAGAACAGATTGCCAGAGCAAGAGAGTTGGACAGCAACACGGGATTTCCCTTTGAACAGGCACTGGCGAAGCCGTGGATGAGCTTTATCTGCGAGGTGAAAAAAGCATCGCCCTCCAAGGGACTGATCGCGGCGGAATTTCCCTATGTGCAGATTGCGAGGGAATACGAGGCAGCAGGAGCGGATGCAATTTCCGTACTGACGGAACCGGCGTACTTTCAAGGGAAGAATGAATATCTGACCGAGATCCGTCAGGCAGTGAAAATTCCACTGCTTCGGAAAGATTTTACGGTAGATGAATACATGATCTATGAGGCAAAAAATATCGGAGCAAATGCAGTGCTTTTAATCTGTGCCATCCTGTCACCGATGCAGTTGTCAGAGTATGCGGGAATCGCAGGAGAACTTGGACTGTCGGCACTGGTGGAAGCCCATGATGAGAAGGAAGTAGAGATGGCATTGAAAGCCGGTGCCAGGATCGTCGGTGTCAATAACCGGAATCTGAAAGACTTTACGGTGGATATCAATAACTCCGTGCGGTTGAGGGAAATGGTGCCGGAGAATATTCTCTTCGTATCCGAAAGTGGTATGAAGACGAGACAGGATATCGAGCGGTTGGAGCAGAACGGTACCAATGCCGTACTCATCGGAGAGACATTGATGCGTAGTGCAGATAAGAAAGCGGCTTTGCAGGAACTCCGCGGATAGTGTGAAAAATAAATTTTTCACACGCAACTTTGTGCCTACGGCCCAAAGTTTGCAGTCTATAGAAAGGTCGTAAATTATTATGAAAGTAAAAATGTGTGGTCTCTATCGTCCGGAGGACATTGATTATGCCAATGAGGTGCAGCCGGATTACGTGGGATTTGTATTTTACCCGAAGAGCCACAGGGTGGTCACAAAGGAGCAGGCAGCGGAATACCGTAAGAAGCTTTCACCTGGAATCCGGACAGTTGGGGTATTCGTGAATGAGGATCCGAAGACCATCATAGAATTGCTGGAGGAAGGCATTCTGGACGTGGCACAGCTCCACGGAGATGAGACGGAGGAGGATATCCAGTATCTTCAGGCAGTCTGCCACAAACCGGTGATCAAGGCGGTCAAAGTAAGAGACCGGTACGATGTGGAAGCCTGGCTGGACAGCAGTGCGGACTATCTGTTATTTGACAACGGAATGGGAACGGGTCAGGCTTTTGACTGGAGTGTCCTTGGCGGAATCGACAGAGAATTTTTCCTGGCGGGCGGATTGCAGTCGGAGAATCTGACGGAAGCCATGGAAGTGGTGAGACCCTATGCGTTGGATATCAGCTCTGGCATCGAGAGTAACCGGAAAAAAGATCAGGAGAAGATGCGCCGGATCATGGAACTGGTAGAACAGTATCGGAACAATACAGATTGAAAATACAGAATAAAAGAAGAATTAAAAATCAGGAAGAAAGAAGAGAGGATAAACACATGAGCAAAGGACGTTACGGAATCCACGGAGGACAATATATCTCCGAGACATTGATGAATGAACTGATCCATCTGGAAGAGTGCTATGAGCATTATAAGAAGGATCCGGAATTCAATGCGGAGCTGAACAAGCTGTTGAATGAATACGCGGGGCGCCCCTCTCTGCTGTACTATGCAGGGAAAATGACGAAGGATCTGGGCGGCGCGAAGATCTATCTCAAGAGAGAGGATCTGAACCATACCGGTTCCCATAAGATCAATAATGCCCTGGGACAGGCACTGCTTGCCAAGAAGATGGGCAAGACCCGCCTGATCGCAGAGACCGGTGCCGGACAGCACGGTGTGGCTACCGCAACGGCAGCAGCCTTCCTGGGGATGGAATGCGAAATCTTCATGGGAAAAGAAGATACCAACAGACAGGCATTGAATGTCTACCGTATGGAACTTCTGGGAGCCAAGGTACATCCCGTAACTTCCGGTACCATGACCTTAAAGGATGCTGTCAATGAGACCATGAGAGAATGGTCCAATCGTGTGGAGGATACCCATTATGTGCTGGGATCCGTTATGGGACCGCATCCCTTCCCAATGATCGTAAGAGATTTTCAGAGTGTGATCAGCCAGGAAGCAAAGGAACAGATTCTGAAGAAGGAAGGAAAGCTTCCGGCAGCCGTGGTAGCCTGCGTAGGCGGCGGCAGCAATGCCATGGGTGCGTTCTATAACTTTATTGAGGACAAGGATGTGGAACTCATCGGTTGTGAGGCAGCAGGCAAGGGTGTGGATACGGCACTGACCGCAGCTACCATTGCTACCGGCTCTCTGGGAATTTTCCATGGAATGAAATCTTATTTCTGCCAGGATGAATATGGACAGATTGCTCCTGTATATTCCATTTCTGCGGGACTGGATTATCCCGGCATCGGACCGGAGCATGCTTATCTGCATGACATCGGCAGAGCACAGTATGTGCCCATCACGGATGACGAGGCAGTGGATGCTTTTGAATATCTGGCAAGAACTGAAGGAATCATCTGCGCTATTGAGAGTGCCCATGCGGTAGCACAGGTACGTAAGATCGCGAAGAACTACAGCCCGGACCAGAGCATTATCATATGTCTGTCCGGCAGAGGCGACAAGGATGTGGCCGCTATTGCGAGATACCGCGGTGTGGATATTCATGACTGATGACCGACCTACGTGCAGGGGCTGTGAAATGCTTTGGGCAGTCCGTTCTCCTGCAGACAGAAGATGAAAACAGGAAAGATAGAAGAAATTAGAATAGAAGAGATAGAAGAAATGGAGACAGATACGATGAGTAAATTAGAAAAAGTATTTGATACACCGAATAAAAAAGCATTCATCGGCTTCCTTACCGCAGGAGACCCGGATGCGGACAGCACTGTACAATTCATCCTGGAGATGGAGAAAGCAGGAGCGGATCTCATAGAGATTGGTATTCCCCTTTCCGATCCTACAGCAGAAGGTGTGGTGATCCAGGAAGCAAATATCCGCTCTCTTGGTAACGGCATGACAACGGACGGCGTGTTCGAAATTGTGAAGAGAGTACGGGAGCAGTCACAGATTCCGCTGGCATTTATGACGTATGTGAATCCCCGCCAAAACCCCGGTATTCCATTACGGATATGAGAAATTTTTACCAAATGTGAAGAACTGGGTATCAGCGCCATCATTATTCCCGATGTACCTTATGAAGAGAAGGCAGAGGTGGAAGCTCCCGCCAAAACCCATGGCGTGAAGGTAATCTCCATGATCGCTCCTACCTCCGAGAGCCGTAGCTAATCGCTTGCATAAGTAAATTCTGGCAAATCAAAATATCATGATTTTTATGGAAGTTAGTTTTGCAAAGTTCTTCAAAACTGGAATTTACTATTAGAAACAAGTTGTTTTATGCTTCATATGCTGATATTCTTTTTTTGAGATCTTAATCCTCTGAAAAAAGAGTCACGTTAAGCGGAGGTCGAATTTTATTTCTTTTTTCGCAAGATTAAATTCCACCCCTCATTCGGTTCAGTATTTTTTCCGAATGGCGCTACGTTTCTTATTTTTTCAGTAATAGAGGTGTAAGGTTAATCTCATTAGCGGGAATGGATTTTATTCCTAACTTGTCAAGAATATCCCCGCCATTAATGAAGCTGAACAACTGGTGTGCCGACTGGTTATTCAGCTTTTTTCTGTTATATGAGTTGATATGACTCATCATAAGATTGATATCATCCTGAGTTAAGTTATCAAAAGAGGTTTTCTTCGGAAGCACACGACGAATCATCTCATGTGTAACTTCACAACCACCTTTTTGATCAGAACGCTGTGGATCACAATAAAAGATATGTGTTCTGCGACCATTGCCCTTATTAAATTCGATTGCCAGCGGGTTAGTAAATTCACTTCCTCTGTCGGTCAAAATCACCTGGAAGAGGCTAGTGAATACTTCATGTCCTAACTGTTCATACAACCAGTCAAATATTTCTGTAACTGACTTGGCGGTATTGTTATCACGGATAAAAGCAAGCATTAAACTACTATTTCTAAAGTATATGGTCAACAAGACTTTACCGCCTTTGCGACCTTCTACTGAATCCATTTCCACTACCGGAATATCAGGATTCGCAGCAAGATAAGCTTCAAAATCCTCGTAAGTGCGTCCTACATGACACTGCTTGTCTACTCTTACAGGCTTCTTATGTGAGCGGGTACGATAACGGACCTTTCTCAGAAGATCAACGTTATCTACAGATAAAAGCCCTGCATCAATGTAGTTATAAATAGTCTTTTCATCAAGCATGATATCATCTGCATTATTGACACATATCATGTGAATAGACTGGCCTAACTTAACAAGCGGTGAAACAATAGCATCTACACGCTTTAATTCTTCCGGTGTAATTGCTATTCCTTGACGACTTTCTGAGCGAGTAGTCTCATAATTCTTCTGAGCTGATTTGGCAGAATAAATATGCTTCTCCAGCTTACAGGATTGCCGTTGGATACAGCCGTTGCAAACGTATGGTGGTTTCTTCAGTTTGTTACAAACCAATACCTCAAACTGCTTGCAATGCTCGTAGCACTTTACACGAGGACATCTCTTGCAGCTTTTTGAATACTGTAGTTTGCACTTTGAATATGCTGTTCCGTATTCATCACAGGTACTTCGCTTACTGCAGGGATTGAAGGAATCTTTACGTACAGTCTGACTATGGAGTCTGACTTCTTTTGAGATAGTAGAAGGGTCCTTGCCAAGTTCCCTACCTATCTCAGTAAATGAAGCTCGTTCTCTTATGCGAACTTCTATTGTGGCTCTTTCATCAAGAACCAGATGTGCATTCTTAGCCATGGTATTCTCCTTGGATAACGCCATCCAGACTCTATTGCTGAGCCACAACTATAACTACCTTAAGGACAGAATAAACAACGGAAACAAAGATTTCAGAATAGTTGAGTTTGACCTGTTTCACCTGATGGTTGAGATATTGAAGGAGGAAGGTTATCTGGAAGCATTCTTTGATTTGGAAAAAGAGAATGGATTTTTTGAGATGGCAGACAGTTTGGTAGAAACATTGGGGCTAGATGAGACAAATGAGCTGAATTTAATCATATCCAGAATATTGCAGGAAGATTTGACAGACAGTGTGGTATTCCTTACCGGAGTAGGCAAGTGCCATCCGATAATAGCAAGCCACAACATCTTAAATAACCTGCATCAAGTGCTTGACAGTGTGCCGGTAGTGCTTTTTTATCCGGGAGAGTATAGCGGACAGGATTTGAAATTATTTGGAACGATGGATTCACACAACTATTACAGGGCATTCCGTCTGGTGTAGAGGAGGAAATACAATGCAGATTAAAAATATGTTTGAAAAGCAGATCGACCGAGACATCAAAGGTGTTATAAGTAGGTCAGTCGGATGAAGAAAATGTATATCAGGAATTAGATGAATATGTAGTGACCAAGGAACTTCTGAAGCATTTCAGGGATTTCTTCAACAATTATGAAAAGGGTGTAGACGGATATACAGATAAGATGGGTGTCTGGATTTCCGGATTCTTTGGAAGTGGTAAATCTCACTTCTTAAAAATACTGTCTTATTTATTAAAAAACAGCACAGTAGAAGGTAAAAGAGCCATTGAGTATTTTACGGATGGTAAAAAAATAGAAGATCCGATGCTTATTGCAGAGATGACAAAGGCTGGAACTATTGAGTCGGATGTCATGCTTTTCAATATTGATTCAAAGGGTTCTGCAAAGGTAGGCTCAGGCAAAGAGGCTATCGTAGAAGTGTTTATGAAGGTGTTCAATGAAATGCAGGGTTATTGTGGTTCCATTCCTTATCTCGCAGAATTTGAACGTCAGCTGGATAACGAGGGCAGATTTGAAGAGTTCAAAGAAAAGTTCGAGGCGAATGCAGGAGCACCTTGGGATAAAAAGAGACAGGCATTTGCAGTTATTCAGGATAAAGTGGTAAAGACATTGGTCGAGATGGATTTCATGAGTGAGGAAGCAGCACGCAACTGGTGCAAGAATGCGAAGGGCAGCTATGACCTCAGTATCGAGAAGTTTGTATCACTCGTGCAGGAATATTGTGCGAAGAAAGGACCGAATCATCATGTTATCTTCTTAGTGGATGAAATCGGTCAGTATATTGCAGATGATACACAGCTTATGCTCAACCTTCAGACGATCGTAGAAGATCTCGGAACTGCCTGTCAAGGAAAAGCATGGGTTATCGTGACCAGCCAGGAGGATATTGACTCTATTACAAAGACAAAGGGAAATGACTTCTCTAAGATTCAGGGACGATTCGATACGAGAATTTCCCTTTCAGCATCCAATGTTGACGAAGTAATCCGTAAGCGTGTGCTTGCAAAAATGAGACAGCAACACAGACGCTAGACTTCTCTATGAGCAGAAAGAATCAATTATCAAGAATCTTATTACATTTACAGCAGATACAGCAGATAAGAAGCTATATGCGGATAAAACAGATTTTGCAGAGTGTTATCCGTTTATTCCATATCAATTCAATCTTTTAGGACAGGTACTTACTGCGGTCAGAACGCATGGCGCAAGTGGAAAGCATCTGTCTGATCAGTCACGTTCTATGCTTGCACTGTTTCAGGAGTCAGCAATCAGAGTGATGGATAAAGAAGATGGTGTGTTGGTTCCGTTTAGCTTCTTCTATGATCCATTACATAAGTTTATTGACCACCAGCACAGTCAGGTTATCTCAGATGCAGAGAATAACAGTAAGCTGGATGAGTTCGATGTAGAGCTTTTGAAAGTTCTCTTTATGATTAAATATGTCAAGGAAATTAAGGCAAATGTGGACAACCTGACTACGCTTATGATTTCCAATATTGATGATGACAGGATTGAAGTCCGTTCTAAGATTGAAGAATCATTAAAGAAGCTGATTAAAGAGACACTTGTACAGAAGAATGGTGAAATATACATCTTCCTGACAAATGAGGAGCAGGAAATCAATAATGCCATCAACAATGAGTCAGTAGAGATGGGAGAAATCATCGGAGAGGCTTCTATAGTTATCTTCGAGGAAATCTATACAGAGAAAAAATATCGTTACAGCAGTCGTTACTTATTCCCATTCAACCAGAAGGTGGATGATCGATTCTTCAAAGGCAATCAGTCTAACGATATCGGAGTGACAGTTATTACACCTTATGGCGGAGATTATGCAGACTCTGCACTTCGTCTGCTTTCAGCACAGGAAAGCAGTGTGATTGTGAAGCTGCCAAATGACAGTACATTCCTTGATGAGATTACAGAATCCATCAAGATATATAAATTCCTTAATAAAAATGCTTCCGGAGCCAGAGGCAGCTTTGACAGTATCCGCAGGGCAAAAGAGGATGAGCGTATTGAGAAGAAGGACAGAATCCGAATCTTTATTGAGGACGCATTAAAGAATGCTGATATCTATGTAAATGGCGATAAGGCAACCATTTCAGCTAAGGAGCCGGCAACAAGAATCAATGAAGCACTCGGTAAGCTCGTAGCAATGAAATACAATAAGCTTACCTATATGGAGACAGCACCGGAGCTTTCAGATATCAGCGCTATCTTTAAACATAGCGATGGTCAGATGAGCTTCCTTGGTACAAGTGATACTACACCAAATAAGCTTGCGTTAGAGGAAGTGGTACAGGTAATTGGATTAAACAATGCCAGACATATGAAGACATCCCTCAAGTCATTACAGGATAAGTTTGGTGCAGCACCTTATGGATTTGATCCAAAGGATGTGCAGTGGCTTGTTGCAATGCTATTCAAGCTGGGAAGAGTATCGCTTACTCTTAACAGTCAGAGTCTGTCATTGCTTTCAACGAATGCTGATGAACTGGTCAGATATATTACAAAGCGTGAATATGTGAGAAACTTTTGATAGACATCAGAGAAAGAGCAACGGATGGACAGATTCGCACTGCAAAAGAGGTTATGAAGGATTACTTCGGATTTACTGTATCCAGTGATGATGATGACAAAATCATGAGCAGCTTCAAGAGCAGGGCAAAGGATAAGGTTGAAGTATACGATGACATCCTTGTAGAGTACAGAATCAATCCGAAATATCCTTGCAAGCGACTGATGGAAGAGGCAAGAAAGAGACTTGCAGAAATCCTTGATATCAATGAGCCTACAGAGTTCTTCAAGACAGTAGATAAGAAGAGAGATGACCTGCTTGATGATGCAGAAGATACTGCACCTGTATTTGATTTCTTTAAGGGAGATCAGAAAAAGATTTTTGAAGAGGCAGTAAAGAACCTTGCATATTTTGGAAACAGTAAGACTTATGTAAGTGATCAGGAGCTGTTAAAAGTAGTTGAAGAAATAGAAACTATTGTAAAGGACAGCAAGCCTTTCGGTAAGATTCAGAGATTACCGGAATTAAATAAGAGATTTGAAGAGCTTCATATGGGATTGCTTGAAAAGGAAGCAACTATCATGGATCCATTAGTACATGACGACTTCCTTAAAGTGAAAGAAGTATTGGATACTAAGCCATTTGCGGAAGTGCTCCGTCCTCGTATCAATCAGAGATTTGATGAGATCTGGGAGAAACTCAGAACATCCAGTGATATTGCTGCAATTAAGAATATCAAGCTGGAAAGTGACACTTTAAAAATCAAGTGTTTGGATGAGATAGATGAATATGAGAGGGCACATCAGCCTGCACCGGAACCATCTGTCGCACCGGTAGTACCAGGTAAAGAGCCGATTGAACCTATTCCAGCACCGACTAAAGTAAAGACAAAGAGACGTAAGAATGTTTCCATCAGCAATGTGGCAGGGGCTAGAACATATTCGATAGAGACAGAGCAGGATATTGACAAGTTCCTTTCCGAGATGAAGCAGAAATTGATGAATGAACTGGAAGAAGACACAATAATTACATTGAGCTGATAAGCTTGATTGGAGGATATAGCACATGAACAAAAATGCAATTAAAAAATTTGCAATAGATGCAAGAAATAAGCTGATAGCATCCGTTACGGACAAAGCTGGTATGCTTGGAATTACACCGGATAATTGCAGTGAAGCAATCACAAAAGGTGCTGATTTTGAGGTATACAAGACAGCAGCAGGAACAGAAGTAACACTTAACAAAAAACAGTGTGAGCAGAGAAGAAAACTGGTAGACCAGATTCATGCAAGAGGCTTTGAAGCGGTAGTGGAAGAAGTGGCATATACATGGTTTAACAGAATCTGTGCTATCCGTTTTATGGAAGTGAATGACTATATGTATCCTGTAAGAGTTCGTGTGCTTTCTTCTGAAAAAGAAGGAAAAAATGAGCCTGATGTGGTAACTATGGCTCCAGATATTGACTGGGATTTCACTGATAAAGAGAGAGAAGAAATCATTGATGCCAAAATGAATAACAGGCTGGATGATTTATTTAGAATGCTTTTTATCAAACAGTGTAATCTACTTCATGAAGTTTTACCGGGACTTTTTGAAGAGACTGAAGACTATACCGAAATGCTTCTGAACATCTCATTTACGAATGAAGATGATGTGATTCGTATGCTTGTAGATGGTATCGATGAAAAAGATTTTAACATTACAACTGTTGATGAGGATGGCAAGGCAGCAGGACAGGTAGAAATCATCGGCTGGTTATATCAGTATTACAATACAGAGCCTAAAAATAAAGCATTTGCCAAGAAAGCCAAAATCACAAAAGAAGAAATACCAGCAGTTACCCAGCTTTTTACTCCGGACTGGATTGTACGATACATGGTTGAAAACAGCCTTGGCAGAATGTGGTTAGAAGGACATCCGGATGAAGAACTTAAGAGCAAATGGAAATACTATCTGGATGAGGCAGAGCAGGAAGAGTCTGTGCAGCATGAACTTAATAAGATAAAGGCAGAGTATGCAACTTTAAAGCCAGAAGATATAAAGCTTATTGATCCTTGTATGGGTTCAGGACATATTCTGGTGTATGCGTTTGATGTATTTATGCAGATATATGAAAATGCAGGATGGTCATAGAGAGATGCTGCACAGAGCGTTATACAAAACAATATATACGGGCTTGATATAGACGACAGAGCTGCTCAGTTGAGTTATTTTGCAGTATTGATGAAAGCAAGACAATATGACAGAAGAATCCTGACAAGAGGTATAGAACCAAATGTATATGCTGTGCAGGAGAGTAATGACATCAATCGAGGTCAGCTTAAATATTTTGGTGTTGGATTGGTAGAAGAAGAGAAAAATGCATCTTTAATGCAGATAGAAGGACTTCTTAATATATTGAATGATGCAAAGGAATATGGCTCTTTGCTTAATGTGGAAGATTATGATTGGGAGTTGTTAGAGAAATTTGTGGAGAATACAGATACAGAAAGCCAAATTTCTTTTGAAACATATGGATTAGATGAGACAGCGGAGCAGCTGAAACGATTGATTAGAATTGGCAAGGTGATGGCACAGAAGTATGAGATAGTTGCTACTAATCCACCATATGCAGGAACAAGTAATCTAAGTGCAAAAGTAAACAATTTTGTGAAGAAGAACTATCCGGATAGTAAGGCGGATTTATTCGCAGTGTTTATTGAACGATGTGGTGAAATGCTTAAGAAAAATGGGTATCAGGCGATGATTACACAGCATGCATGGATGTTTTTATCTAGTTTTGAAAAGTTGCGTGTTAAATTGCAACAACAAACGATTGTAAATATGGCACATTTAGGAGCTAGAGCTTTTGAGGAAATTGGGGAGAGGTTGTACAGACCGTAAGCTTTGTGATGTTAAACGTGGAGAAAAACAGATACAAAGGTGTATATTGTCGATTGCTTGAACCAACTACTCAAAAAGGAAAAGAAGAAATGTTCCTTAAAGGCGAAAATCAATATGAAGCAATTCAAGATCATTTTGGAAAAATACCAGGAGGTCCTGTGGCATATTGGATAAGTGATACTATTCGTAGCATTTTTGAAAAATTTAAAAGATTAGATGAAATTGCTACACCTAAAAGAGGGATGTGTACATGTGGAAATGAATTATTTTATAGATTTTGGCACGAAATATCGTATATTGAATTTTGCGATCCGCTTTTTTGCAGGGATCATGATGGATGGGTGCCACTAAATAAGGGAGGAGAATATAGAAAATGGTATGGAAATTTATGGGAGGTTGTAGATTGGAAGAATAATGCTGAGAGATTAAGACAATATCCAACTGCTCAGATTAAAATGAAGAATTTTATTTTAGACCTGCCATAACATGGTCATCATTAACTACAGGTAATTTAAGTTTTAGATATACAGGGGATGGATTTATATTCGATCAGGCAAGTAATGGTGTTTTTCCTGAAGGTGATAAATACTATTATTATATCGCTTTTTTAAATTCTAAGATAACAGTCTTATTATTGAACATTATTAATCCATCTATGAATGTTTTAGTTGGTGATATTGCTTCTTTGCCTATAATATTTGATAATGACTATAAAGAAACTATAGATATGCTGGTTGAATCGTCAATTGAAATATGCAAGATTGATTGGAATTCTTATGAAATATCGTGGGATTTTTGTAAACATCCTCTTATGCCTCAAAGGGAAGAAGAAGGAATTACTATTTTTGCAGGAATGAAAATAGGAGAGGAAAAATGGATAAAGAAATTGTATGATGGAGAAGTGTGCTTTAGTCCAGTAGGAGATTTTATTGTAGAAGGAGAAACTACCGGAAACAATGAGCAAGGAGATAAATATGAAGGTGTTTTTGCTAGATTAAAAAAGACAATCCACTTATTAGAAAAAATGAATGAAACATTAGGAGATGATTTAGAAAAAGATACTAGATGGAGATTATGTGTTGCTAAGGCGTAAATCGTGTAAAGAAGTTCCAGTATTGTGTTTATATGGCATGTATAAAGAAGATGCGGAGGAAATAGAAAGAAAAATGCTTAAGGATGGCACAGTACAGAGTACTCTTCAATTTCAATTATCTAATAAAATGTATGATGAATTCTTGAATGCTGATTTGACAAATGATGAAAAAATAGAACCTTGGAGTATGGGGATGAGTTTAGGACATTTTCAAATTGCTATAGAAAAAGAACTTGATAAAAGAGGAATACAACATAAAGCTGTAAAAATTAATTATGATTTATCAGACACAGAAGAATTTTTCATTGAACCAACAAATAACTATGATGAGCTAGCACATAAATCAGATAGACTGAATTATCAGAAAGAAATTAGATGGATATTACCTAATATGCATCAAATGGATAAATTAGTACTTCCGTATACTCCATTAAGTAAGGAAAGTGTTGGTATAGCAAAAGGAAAAATAGTGTTTAAAGTTGATGTAGCAGGTCATGTTAAGGAGTCGGTGTCAGTTGCATCTTGTTTTAATCGTTGGCAAAAAAAATTGTAATGAACAATTTGAAAAATTGAAACAGAATGAAGAAGAATTGAATCGTATTTTTATTAATATTTATGGCTTACAAGAAGAACTTACACCAGAGGTAGAAGATAAGGATATTACGGTTCGTAAGGCTGATCTATCTAGAGATATTCGTAGTTTGGTTTCCTATGCGGTTGGATGTATGCTTGGACGATATTCTCTTGATGAAGAAGGATTGGTTTATGCCGGTGGTGACTGGGATAATAGTAGATATAAGATATTTCTTCCGGATGAAGATAACTGTATTCCAATTACAGATGAAGAATATTTCTCTGACGATATTGTTGGTCGTTTCGTAGAATTTGTGAAAATAGTATATGGAGCAGATACTTTGGAAGAGAACCTTGATTTTATTGCAAATGCATTAGGAAACAAAGGGAATACATCAAGAGAAGTCATTCGTAACTATTTTTTGAAAGATTTTTATGCAGACCATTTGAAAGTATATCAGAAGCGGCCTATTTACTGGCTCTTTGACAGTGGTAAGCAGAATGGTTTCAAGGCACTTATTTATATGCATCGCTATGATGCAGACACAGTTGGCAGAGTAAGAACTGATTATCTACACAAGGCACAAAAATATGTTGAGACTGCAATGCAGAGTGCTCAATATACGATTGACAATGCAACATCAGCATCAGAGAAATCGAAAGCCACAAAAGCGGTAACTAAGTATACTAAACAGCTTGCAGAGATGAAGATATATGATGAAGCCATTGCTCATGTAGCCAACCAAAGAATTGAGATTGACTTGGATGATGGTGTAAAGGTAAATTATGCGAAATTCCAAGGTGTGGAAGTGTCACAGGAAGGTAAGAAATCATTAAAAGTAGATTTGTTGGCAAAGATATAACTATTGCATAGTACACATAAATTAAAGGTGGTGCCTATTAGACATGATAAGTCGTAATACAGATAATTTTACAGGATATATAATTCAAGGTGAAGAAAAAATATATTTCCATGCACAGGATAAGGTGTTTAACTTTATAACAGAGGGTGTAGGGATATTTGCTGAATTTTCAAAAAGCGTAATGAAATCGCCGGATCATTTTTTGCATGGATATTCAACGGATGGTTATCAGATTGCTTTATATACTGGATATGATGAAAGAAAAATATCAGCAAACTATAAATTACGACCGGGAATTTACCTTGTGAGTACAGCTAATTTATGTAGCTATGATATGTCTAAAATGCAAGCAATAGAGTTTATTGGTGGAACTCTTAATAATTTGTATCAGCAGACCCAAATTGCTACAAAATATGACGAAGAAAGAAAGTGCTATATTAAAACATATCCTGTATTTAAGAAAGAATATTCTGTAAAAATAAAAGATATTGAATGCAAGCTTATTTTGCAAAATATGCCATCAGAGAATAGTCCATCAATCATGAATTTGATTGTGAGATATGAATTTCAAAGGAAATGCCCATAAAAATTATAAAACTTACTTATAATGTTTTGATGAAAATATGTAGGTTTATGACAAATAGAGAAAATGTTGGATTCGATGAAGTACGTCTCTATCAGATTGATGATGAAACAGGTAAGTGGTTTAAGTTTGCTGACGGATTTTTAGATTATCAGTATGACAATTTTACAAATAAAAAATATCAGCAGAATATTTTATTTGATGATATAGATGAGTGTATAGCCAACTTACATTCTGTGATGTCTGCTGACACAGAGGGAAAGGCAACTTATTTATTTGATTTTTATTCAGATAATGATAAAGACTATAGCATATTGTCTGATGATAAGATTAAAAATATATGTTCTTCAATTGAATGCGAATTAGATTTTGTGACGGATCTCAAAGATGATGAAAATACTAATTTGGAAGATTTAATTAAAAGTGTGAAAGCGGTAATTAAGCAACACAGAAAGTCAGATAAAAAATTAGAAGATAAAACTTATGATATGATATTTAACAGTATATCTCATTGGGGCATGGCTAATAGTAGAAAGATATACTTACTTTATAAAAAACAAGATTATTATATGAAAATACTTAACGAAAAGGCTAAATTGTCATGTACAGAAGAAGATATTGCGGCTTTTGTAAAATATAGAAATGACATTACACATGGAAGATATAGAACTTTAGATTCTGTAATTGCTGCGACGGCATATGCATTGATGGCATTGGCATATTGTTGTTTTTTATTACGAATGGGAATAAAAACGATAAACTGAAACTTTTATTTGAAACTAATAGAATTGCTTCTTGAGTAGTTTTGAAATATTCAAGTTACATGCAGGAGGTTTTGTTATATATGAAACAGTACATATTAAATGAATTGAATCTTGGCGAGGATCATGAACGAGAATGCAAATTGGCAACCGGTGGACTTCCTGAGAGTATATGGGAGACTTATTCTTCTTTTGCAAATACAAATGGTGGCACAATTCTGCTTGGAATTAGGGAACACAGAGATTCTTTTACGGTTGAGGACTGACAGACAAGCAGATTGTTAAATATCAGATAGATTTTTGGAGTACATTGAATGACAGGAATAAGGTATCAAAGAACATCTTACTGAATCATCATGTCAGACCTATGGCTGTTGGAGAAAAGAAAATATTAAGAATTGATGTTCCAGCAGCAGATAGACATGATAAGCCGGTATACATTGGGACAGATCCGATGAAAGGTACTTTATAAAAGAGATTATGAAGGTGACTTCCTTTGTACAGAAGAGGCAGTCCGTGCGATGTTTGCTGACCAGAGAGATGTATCTGGTGATGTGGAAGTGCTGGATGAGTTTGGATTGGAAGTGCTGAATCAGGATACAATAAAAGGCTATAGAATTATTTTTGAACAGCTTCACAGTGGACATCCTTGGAATGCTTTGGAAAATGATGAGTTCCTTATGAAACTAAGGGCGGCAGCAAAAATAAGAATGGTACATTATCTCCAACAATAGCAGGACTTTTATTCTTTGGAGAGGCTTATCACATTACAGAAGTTTTTCCTAATTATTTTCTGGATTATCGTGAGGAATGCGATGATAAAGCGGTACGCTGGTTATTCCGGACACATTCTAACGAAGGTGATTGGAGCGGTAATATATATGACTTTTTCTGCAAGGTGCGTACCAGAATGGACGATGAAGTAGCGGTTCCATTTGCAAATAGACGAAATGGATATCGGGTAGACAGAGTAGATGTGCACGATGCATTGGAAGAAGCATTGGCAAATGCACTGGCACATGCAAATTATTATGGTAGACGAGGAATTCTTGTTGTAAAGAAGGGGAAAGAACTTAGTATTTCCAATCCCGGTACTATCAGGGTAACAAAAGAGGAATTTTATGCTGGTGGCAATAGTGATCCACGAAATCCGAATATCTTAAAGATGTTTGGTTTTGTAAATGTTGGTGAGCGTGCAGGAAGTGGTGTCGATAAGATTATGACTGCATGGGCAGAACAAAATTGGAAGAAACCGGAATTTGATTTCTCAGAGCGCAGTGACAGGGTAACATTAAAGCTCGAAGTTGGACAAGTGGTATATATTCCGGGGGCTGCTGATATCAGAAATGAAAATGCAAATCAAGTAGAAGTAGCTGCTGTGTCAAAAGAAGATAAAATACTTGAGTATATCAGGCAGAATGGAAGTATTTCTTCTCAAAAAGCCGCTGATATAGGTGGTTATAAGTCAAAGACAGGAGCAAGAAAATTACTTGATAAGATGATAGAAAAAGGATTGATTACGAAGATTGGAAATGGACCGGCAACTAAATATGTGATTTAGTGGTCACATTACTATTTATCGAACACTTTATTGAACACTATCGGACACTTTTGGGGCTATCGGATACAAAGTGTTCGATAAGTGACCATTTATCGGACACTTATTAGCATAGGCTGAATAAAAATATTTGTGCAGAGACTATCTGCTCAAATGGATTAGAAGGTGAAATATGGATTTACAGAACATACAGGAGCAATTAAATACAGAATTTGCCAAGTCAGAGACAAGAATCATATTCTGGTTTGATGATAAAGGTGAATACGAGGATGAGGTATCGGAACTGCAGCTTGGTGATGTAAAGCTGCATATTCTTGATGGTACAAACTGGCTCTATTCAAAGTATCTATTAAACGAAGAGGATAGAGAGAGTAAGTATCTTGTCGATGCAGCCTTTGCAAAGCCAAGTGATGCAGAGAATCCTCTCGCAGATATGTATTATTACTCAACACCTTATTATACAGACAGAGTATCGCAGATGTCTCAGGAGATTGGCATTGATAATCGTTTTAAGGAGCATTTATCACAGTATGCCAATTTCTGGAAGAATAAGCATCGTATTGAGAAGTTCAAGGAACTTGGAATTGATCATTACAATGCTCAGACAATTGATATTGGTTTGATTGCTGTACTCACGGATGTAAAGACTCCAAATTTTGAGGAAGTAGTTAAGCAGATGATGCTCGGTGACAATGAGAAGTATTTTAAGGCATTAGATGATAATGGACTGACTGATAAATTCTGGGAGCTTTGTGAAAAATTCTTTGGATATAAATCTGAAAAGCCGAACATGGATGATTTGTCCGCTTGTATGATATTAACATATGCGTCATCTACATTAAAGGCTACGGTTCCGGAAGCAATGAGGACTTATATTCTTAAGAAGCGTAATGATGTTGTGGTCTTTATCCGTAATATCATGGACAATGTAAATTATCAGGATGCCTATGACGAACTGGTAGAAAGAATAAATAAATCATTGCGTTTTGTGAGAAGAATACAGGATGGATTAAAGAAAGATGTGGAGAAGAAAAAAGACAGTTCTCTCCAGATGTCTGACATTTTTGCATGTGATGCGTTTGCCGGGTTAGATGACATTATTATTGATTGGGCATTGGAACAGTTAAATGATGAGATTTTAGATGCACAGATTGATGGACTTAATATTGCTCAGGTAGCTGACCAGAGAATGTCTAAGGCATATCATTATAGCGAAAGATACAAGAATGAATATACGACTATCAAGTATGCGTATTTGATGATGAAGTCTGTATCACTTATGGAGTTTTCGAGTGATATTAAGACATTGGTTGCAAATTATCAGAAAGAGTCTTATTTGATAGATTCATATTATAGATGGTTTTATTATGCATATGACCAGATTGAAGATAACAGTAAATTCTCTGATGTAAGACAGAGAGTAGAGAATATTTATGCGAATACATATTTACAGAAGATAACACCGAAGTGGAATGAGAGTTTTACAAATGATGTAATGAATGCTACAGACCTGCCAAAGCAGGAAGATTTCTATAAGCATTATCTTAGAGGCTACGATGGAAAGCAGAGAGTCATTGTTATTATTTCCGATGCTTTTCGATATGAGTGTGCAAAGGAACTTTTCGGTAGATTGGAATTGGATGAGAAGTGTACACCGAAGATGGAGTGTATGCTTAGTTGCCTGCCTTCTGTTACATCAGTAGGAATGGCGAGTCTCCTTCCACATAAAGAGATGCAGGTAGATGGTAACTTGAATGTGACTGTTGATGGACAGGCATGTGCAAGTATGGAACAGAGAGACAAGATACTGAAATCTTATAATGAAAATAATGTGGCATTGTCATTTGATGAAGTGGCAAATGCTAATCAGGCTCGAATCAGGGAGCTGATTCAAGGCAAGAATATCGTGTACATCTATCACAATCAGGTTGATGCAAGAGGAGACAAGCCTGCAAGTGAGAATGAGGTATTCAATGCTTGTGCAGAGGCGATAGAAGAGATACATAAGTTGGTTAGAAAGCTGACCATATATGTGTCTACACCTAAGTTTTTTATCACTGCAGATCATGGCTTCTTATATAAGAGAGACAGATTACAGGAGTTTGACAAGGTAACTTATCCAAAGGATAAATGCCTTTATACAAACAAGAGATTCCTCATTACAGAAGATGCAGTAAATGAGCAGGGAATCATGGCAAGAACAATGACATATCTCAATAAACTTTATGTGGATACTCCGGTAGGAGCAGATATTTTCAAGGTTGCTGGAGGTGGACAGAACTATGTACATGGTGGTACGTCCTTACAGGAGATGATAGTTCCGGTCATTGAACTTACAACGAATACCAGAGGCGTAGCATACGATTATGTGGATGTTGTCCTTACATCTGTTACCCGTAAGGTGACAAACCTTATCACATACTTTGATTTTATTCAGACAGAGAAAGTCACAGACACCATGAAAGCAAGAAGTATCGTGGCTTACTTTACTACGGAGGATGGCGAAAAGATTTCATTTGATGTGCCGATGATTGCTAACAGCAGGGAAGATGCACCGGAGAAGAGAACTTTCCACGAGAAGTTTACTTTGAAATCAAGAGAATATAAGCATGGAGACAAGTATTATCTTGTATTGGCAGATGCAAATGATGAGAATAATATCTTGCAGCAGTATGAGTTTATGATTGATATTGCGTTTGTGGATGATTTTGGATTTTAAATTACGTTAGGATATGGAGTTGAAAAAAAAATGCAACTAGTAAATTTTTCAGTTACAAATTATAGAAGTATAACAAAGGCACATAAAATAAATCTTCAAAATATTACAGTATTAGTTGGAAGAAATAATGAAGGAAAATCTAACATACTTATGGCACTAAATGTTGCGATGGAAACAATGATGCAACATGCTAATCATGCAAATGTACATGAACGTTTGTATGATTGGCAAAAGAGATTTTCCAGTTCAATTGCAACAACGAAAGAATAACCTAGATTCTATTTTTAGATTGAATTTTAGATTGAATCATGATGAAAATACTGAATTTTTTTAGGACAACCGGAATTAGAAGTAATGAGGATATACCCATTGAACTTAAATATGGACAAGATAATAGAGCTAAAATAACAGTTCCAAAGAAAGGATCTTCTTCATTTAATGATAAATCAGAAAAAGTAACTGCATTTATATGTGAGAGAATTGCTATTAATTATATACAGGCAGTAAGAACAGAAGATATGGCTATGGATGTTATACATAGACTAATATCTACAGAGTTATCAAAGCTATATGATAATGAAGAGTATAAATCCGCAGAACAAACAATTTACAATTTACAAGAAGCAGTATATAACGATATTGCAAATAGAATATTAGCACCTTTGCAAGAATTTTTACCACAGCTTACAAATGTGGAAATAAAATCTAGAGGAAGAAGATTAGTATGGCGCGGATTTAGAAACGATGTAGATGTAATTCTAAATGATGGTACGCCAACAAGTATTCTTTATAAGGGAGATGGAATAAAGAGTTTAGTATCATTAGCGATACTAAAGGAATCGAAAATGAGATAGGTGCATCAATAATTGCAATAGAAGAGCCAGAGTCACATTTGCATCCCGAAGCCATACATAGCTTAGTAAATGTGATAAATGGTATTTCAGAAAATCATCAAGTAATTATAACAACGCATAATCCGTTATTCGTTCAAAGAAATAATATATCAAATAATATTATAGTAGATCATGGCACCGCTAAACCAGCAAAAAATATTAAGGAAATTAGAGAATTATTAGGTGTTTTACCAGAGGATAATTTGATTAATGCAAGTCATGTACTGGTAGTAGAAGGAGAGGATGATAAGATAGCATTAAATAAAATTTTATCGTCATTGAGCCCAACTATAAAAGATGCACTTATAAAAAATAAATTGGTGATACAACCGCTTGCAGGTGCAACAAACTTAAATTATGAATTATCTAGGCTTAGATCTTATGTATGCAGATACTTTGTATTTCTGGATGCAGATGAAGCAGGATATGATGCAGCGGAAAAGGCAATTGAAAAAGGTTTGCTATCAGAAAGTGATGTGAAGTATTCAATATGTAATGGAAATAATACAGCAGAGTTTGAAGATTGTCTAAAAAAAGATTTTTATATAGAGGCGATAAGAAATAAATTTTCGGTAGATTTAGGGGTGACGTCATTTAGAAATAGTAAAAAATGGTCAGATAGAGTAAAGACTGTATTTTTATCTCAAGGACAACGATGGACAGATGCTGTTGAGAAAAAGGTAAAAATGGAAGTCACAAAATTGATACCTGTAGAAGATGCGGATTCAGTATTAGATGAGCATAAAAGAGGTTCAATCGATGCGTTAGTCAATGCCTTGGAGAATATGCTATCTCAAAGATAAAATATGGAGGTAATTATGGATAGATACACTGATATAAATATTAAGGAAGCGTATGATATTGAGAATCCTAGAGATATTATCAAGAAAAACTCCGCCAATATTATGATGGTCGTATTGTCCGCAAGGACTTAACAAAGTCAATCCGCGAAGGAGCCAATGTACCTGTTTATGTACTGGAATATCTTCTCGGACAGTATTGTAATTCCGATGATCAGGAGATTATTGACGAGGGAGTAGACAATGTGAAGCGTATTCTGCGAGATAACTATGTCCGCCCGGATGAAGCACAGAAGATATTGTCACTTCTTCGAGAGAGAGGAAGCTATACAGTTATTGACAGGATTACAGTAGTTCTTAATACAAAGGAAGACCGGTACGAGGCAACCTTCTCTAACCTTGGCATTAAGAATATTCCTATCAGTGCTGACTATGTAAAGGATTATGACCGTCTGCTTTGTGGGGGTATCTGGTGTATTCTCCAGCTTGACTATGAGTTTATTGAGGAAGACAAGAAGAATACACAGCCTATCCGTATCAGAAAGCTGACACCGATTCAGATGCCACATGTGGATATGGATGAGGTAAAGAATGGTCGTAAGGCATTTACTAAGGAAGAGTGGATGGATATCCTGCTTCGCTCTACTGGTATGGAGCCGGACAAGCTTTCTGACAGAGCTAAATGGTTATTGATTGCCCGTATGATTCCGCTTGTTGAGAACAACTTTAATATGTGCGAACTAGGACCTCGTTCTACAGGTAAATCATACATATATGAGCAGATTTCTCCAAACAGTATCCTTGTTGCCGGAGGACAGACAACAGTTGCAAACCTGTTTTATAACATGTCTAATAATACAGTAGGTCTTGTCGGAATGTGGGATGTTGTAGCATTTGATGAGGTTGCTGGTATCAAGTTTAAGGATAAAGATGGTATCCAGATTATGAAGGGATATATGGCATCAGGTGCATTTTCTCGTGGCAAGGCTGAGATACAGGCAAAGGCATCAATGGTCTTTGTAGGTAATATCAATCAGAGTGTTGAGACATTGCAGAAGACATCAAGCCTGTTTGATCCATTTCCTCCTGAAATGGGTACGGATACTGCTTTCCTTGACCGTTTCCATGCATATATACCGGGCTGGGAGATTCCTAAGTACAGACCGGATTCATTTACAAATGATTATGGATTTATCACAGATTATCTGTCAGAGTTCATGCGTGAACTTCGTAAGGATAATTACAGCAATATAGCAGAGAAGTATTTCAAATTAGGAAATAATTTAAATCAGAGAGATGCAATTGCTGTTCGTAAGCTGATTTCCGGATTTATCAAATTGATTTATCCGGATGGAGAAGTCAGCAAGGAAGAAGTTGCAGAGATCATGGATATTTCACTTGAACTTCGTAGACGAGTAAAAGAACAGCTTAAGAAGATTGGTGGAATGGAGTTCTATGATGTGAACTTCTCATACATAGACAATGACAGTTTTGATGAACATTTTGTATCCGTACCAGAGCAGGGCGGCGGAAAGATGATTCCTGAAGGTATGGGTAAACCGGGGTGTTTATATACAGTATCCAAGTCAAAGACTGGTATGATTGGATGCTATCGTTTGGAAACTCAGATGATGCCGGGAAATGGAAAACTCACATGTACCGGTATTGGTTCAGGAAAAGAGCCAAAGGAAGCAACCAATACAGCATTTAATTATTTGAAGGCTAATGGTAACGCAATATCTGGAAATATCAGTACAACAACCAAGGATTACATCATCAATTATCAGGATATGCAGGGACTTGGAATGACGGGAAATCTTGCACTTCCTACGCTAATTGCTATTTCATCAGCGGCACTTAGTAAGCCCCCCATCAGCAGTCTTGCAGTACTTGGTGAGATCAGTATTGGTGGAACACTGATTAAAGTAGAAGATTTGGCAAGTACATTGCAGGTGTGCCTTGATAGTGGAGCTAAAAAGTTCTTCTCCCAATCACATCAGCAGCAGACCTTGGAACCGTACCGTCTGATTTAGTTGGGGCATTCAGTTTAATATTCTATTCTTCTCCGGAAGAAGCAGTTTATAAGGCATTGGGAGTTGAATAGGCAGATATTTTTATGCTTCGTAGAGCAATCGTGCATTATAAGAAAATAGTATGAAAATCCCACAAAATTTTGTTGACAAAAGCACATACCATATGTATAATAAATCAGTGTGTGAATCAACACATCGTAGGAGACTTGTGTTTTCTACGCAACATATTGCATAGGAGTCGCTATGTTAGTAAGTTTATCTGATGTATTAACATCCGAAGGCAAGGTAGAGACTGTTGCCATTCCGCTTGAGATGACAAGCTTTAAGAGCCGCCAGGGAGAATTCCCCATTACGGAGAAGACACCCATTAATCTTACTTTTTACCAACATCGGTGTGAACAAGGCAAAAGTAACCGGCACTGCAGAGCTTACCTTTGACACGAAATGTGACAGGTGCCTTACTGAAGTACCTACAGCAATGAAGCTTAAGTTTGACAGAATCGTTTATTCTCCGGAAGCGGGAAGTAAGTGAGGAAGAAGATACCGAGCAGAGCTTTATGGATGGATGGCAGCTGGATGTAGAGGCTTTTGTGTACGATGAAATTCTGGTGAATTGGCCGGCAAAGATCCTGTGTAAGGAAGACTGCAAGGGTATCTGCCCTGTATGTGGTCAGAACAGGAATCTGAAGGAATGTGGTTGCGATACTTTCGTACCGGATCCTCGTATGGCAGCAATCCAAGATATCTTCAACGCGAATAAGGAGGTGTAACGATGTCTATTTGTCCTAAGAATAAATCTTCCAAAGGTAGAAGAGATAAGAGAAGAGCAAACTGGAAAATGAGCGCTCCTACATTGGTAAAGTGCAGCAAATGTGGTGCACTGATGATGCCTCACAGAGTTTGCAAGGCTTGCGGTTCTTACAATAAGAAGCAGGTCGTAAGCGTTGATTAATTTATAAATCAATGAAGCGAAATTAAGTGAAAAGAAAAGAGGAGATTCCGAAAGGAGTCTCCTTTTGCTTTCACAAAAAAATCACTTGCTTTTTATATACGCCTTTAGTATAGTAAGAATGAATCTGCCATCATCAAACTGTTTGGTGCGATCCACGGAGCGGTTTGATGATAAGCGGATAAACACAAACAGGTAAAGGAACGACGAAATGGCAGAATGTGTAAATGTTGCTGTAGATGCGATGGGAGGAGATAATGCTCCCACCGAGATCGTAAAGGGCGCTGTAGCGGCTGTCAATGCGGACAAACGTTCAAAGTATTTCTGGTAGGTAAGGAGCCGGTGATCCGGGAAGAATTAAAGGCATATACCTACGATGCAGAACAGCTGGAAGTCGTACATGCCGAAGAAGTCATCGAGACTGCAGAACCTCCGGTTATGGCGATCCGCCGTAAGAAGGATTCTTCCATTGTCAAAGCCATGTATATGGTGAAGAACGGTGAATGCGATGCTTTCGTATCCGCAGGAAGTACCGGTGCAGTACTGGTAGGCGGACAGGTGATCGTAGGCCGTATCCGTGGCGTGGAGAGACCTCCTTTGGCTCCCCTGATCCCTACGGAGAACGGTGTCAGCCTTTTGCTGGACTGTGGTGCCAATGTGGACGCAAGACCTTCCATGTTAGTACAGTTTGCCAAGATGGGCAGTGTCTATATGGAAAGCGTTATGGGCGTTAAGAATCCCAAAGTCGGTATTGTGAATATCGGTGCTGAGGAAGAGAAGGGTAATGCGCTGGTCAAGGAGACTTTCCCTCTGTTGAAGAATTGTCCCGAGATCAACTTTATTGGAAGCGTAGAAGCCAGAGATATTCCGGCAGGTGTGGCAGATGTCATCGTCTGTGAAGCGTTTGTCGGCAATGTGGTACTGAAAATGTACGAGGGCGTCAGCTCCGCACTGCTGCATCAGGTAAAGCAGGGAATGATGTCCACACTGCGCAGTAAGATCGGCGCACTGTTAGTAAAGCCCGCGCTGAAGAAGACCTTGAAGAGCTTCGATACCTCCCAGTACGGAGGAGCTCCGCTGCTTGGCTTAAACGGTCTGGTAGTGAAGACCCACGGAAGCAGCAAGGCTGTGGAAGTGAAGAACTCCATCCTGCAATGCATCGCATTTAAGGAAGAGAAGATCAGCGAAAAGATCAAAGAGCAGATCGGTCTGGAAGATAAGGCTGCAGAAAATAATTAAAATTACAAAATATTTGGAAAGAAGGAACTGTTATGGAATTCGAAAAGTTAAAGAAAATTATTGCTGAGGTATTAAATGTAGATCCCGATGAGATCACCATGGAGACCACCTTCCAGGATGACCTGGGTGCTGATTCCCTGGATGTATACCAGATCATCATGGGTATCGAGGAAGAGTTCGATATCGAGATCCCTGCAGAGTCTGCAGAGCAGGTTACTACTGTAGAAGAAGCAGTAGAGATGATCAAGAACGCAGTGAACTAGTAAAGCTACGAGCCATGCAAAAACAGAGGGAATGACTCCGGTGAGAGCTTGCTCGCACAAGAGGTCATTCCCCTCTGTTTTTATACGATGTGTTCCGTAAAACGGGACACACTTGACAGCCATTTATGAATAGGCATGGTGAGGGTAATTATGTAGTCCAGTAGGCACGGCTATGGTTAAGAATAAGCGCGCCGTAAGCAGACGTCGGTACCATAGCGTCCCAAGGGACGCATTGCGTGGGTATTTTCCACGCCTATGTACCGTTACGCTCTGCGACATGAGTGCATCGTACTAAAGTACGAGCGTGCCGCGTTTCTTACCATAGCCGGGACTACGGAATATAGTGAGGACAAGAAAATGTTTGATGGTTATACAATGGACGTGCTGGAGCAGCGAATCGGCTATTGCTTTCACAACAAAGCATTGCTGAAGCAGGCTCTGACCCACAGCTCCTATACCAATGAACAAAAGATCAACAAAACAGAGAACTATGAACGTATTGAATTCCTGGGAGATGCTGTACTGGAGCTGGTATCCAGCGACTTCCTGTTTCGGGAACACCCGGATGTTCCGGAGGGCGAGCTGACCAAGATGCGCGCCTCCATGGTGTGCGAGCCTTCCCTGGCATTCTGTGCCAGAGACCTGGAGCTGGGACAGTTTATGCTTTTGGGTAAAGGCGAAGAGAATACCGGCGGCAGACGCAGAGACAGCATCACCTCTGACGGTATGGAAGCCATGATCGGTGCCATTTATCTGGATGGTGGCATGCAGCCTGCCAAGGCTTTTATTGACCGCTTTATTCTGTCGGATTTAGAGGACAAGCGTCTTTTCTATGACAGTAAGAGCAATCTCCAGGAATTGATCCAAGGAAAACTCAAAAAAGAGTTCGAGTACCGGCTGTTAGAGGAGAGCGGACCGGAACACGACAAGACTTTCGTGGTAGAGATCGACATGGAGGGAGAATGCCTTGGCCGTGGGCAGGGAAGAACAAAAAAGCGGCAGAACAGCAGGCAGCTTATGAGGCGCTTCTGCTATTGAGGGATAGAGGATATGTATTTAAAAAGTATTGAGATCCACGGGTTCAAATCATTTGCCAATAAGATCGTATTTCAGTTCCACAACGGAATCACCGGTATCGTAGGACCTAACGGCAGCGGTAAGAGTAACGTTGCGGACGCGGTAAGATGGGTGCTGGGAGAACAACGCATCAAGCAGTTGCGTGGTGCCAGCATGCAGGATGTTATTTTCTCGGGAACAGAGACCAGAAAACCGTTGAGCTATGCCTATGTTGCCATTACTCTGGACAACAGCGATCACCAGCTGGCGATCGACTATGACGAAGTTACAGTGGCGAGACGGATCTACCGTTCCGGAGAAAGTGAATATCTGATCAATGGTACTCCCTGCAGATTAAAGGATGTCAATGAGCTGTTCTATGATACCGGTATCGGTAAGGAGGGCTATTCCATTATCGGACAGGGCCAGATCGACAAGATCTTAAGCGGTAAACCCGAGGAACGGCGTGAACTGTTCGACGAGGCTGCTGGAATCGTGAAATTCAAGCGCAGAAAAGCAGCAGCCCAGACAAAGCTGGAGAACGAAAAACAGAATCTGGTGCGTGTGAATGATATTCTGTCCGAACTGGAAAAGCAGGTAGGCCCTCTGGAGAAGCAATCCGAGGTGGCTAGGGTCTATCTGAGGAAAAAGGAAGAATTAAAGACTCTGGATATCAATGTCTTCTTATTGGAAAATAAGAAACTCAGAGAACAGCTGTCTTCCATGGAAGAAAAATATAATCTGGCCAGCAATGAACTGAACGAGACCAGTGAAAAGTACGAAGGTATCAAGGAAGAATACGAGCGGATCCAGCAGGAGATCGAAAGCCTGGATGCAGCCATTGAAGCCGCCAGAGAGCAACTGACGGATACCGGCCTGATGCGGGGCAAACTGGAAGGTGAGATCAATGTCTTAAAAGAGCAGATCAATTCCGCTCACGGCAGTGAGAACCATCTGAACAATCGTAAGGCAGCCCTGGAAGAAGAAATCGCCGGCAAAGAAAAAGAAAAACAGGATATTTTAACCGATAAAAAGGATACGGATACTCAGGTACAGGAGATCGCAGAGGCGGCAGCCATGGAAAAGGCCGACCTGGATCTATCCAGAACAAGATCACCGAACTCAATAATAATATTGAGGCCGGGAAAAATACCATCATCGGCGAGCTGAACCAGCGGGCTACCATCAAGTCCAAGATGGGACGTTTCGATACTATGATGGAGCAGATCAATATCCGCAAGGCAGAGTTGAATTCCAGACTGCTTCGTGCCAAATCCGATGAGGCTGCCAGAGAAGAGACAATCAAGAAGCTGGAAGAGACCTTCGAGACTGTGACCGAAGAACTGCGGCAGATGACAGAACAGGAAGCAGCATCCGAACTGGAGCTGGGCAATATCCGTGAGAACTCACAGGCTTAGATGCGAAGCTGCGGGAGACACAGAACCGTTTCCATCAGGGAGCAGTCAAACTGGAAGCCCTGACCAATATCACCGAGCGGTATGACGGCTACGGTGGCAGCGTCAAGAAGGTCATGGAGCAGAAGGAAAAAGAAAAAGGTATCATCGGTGTTGTAGCGGATATTATTCAGGTAGAAGCCAAATATGAGACCGCTATCGAGACCGCTCTGGGTGGTAATATTCAGAATATCGTAACGGATAACGAAGAGACCGCCAAGCATATGATCGGATTCTTTAAAGCAGAACCGCCTCGGAAGAGCCACATTCCTTCCCCTGACCAGTATTACCAAACCTCAGGAATTCAAAAATCCCGAGGCCCTGAAGGAAAAAGGTGTCATCGGTATGGCGGATGAACTGGTAAATACGGAAAAAGAATACCGCAATGTGGCCAAGGCCATGCTGGGACGTATCGTGGTCGTAGACAACGTGGACAATGCCGTGAAGATCGCAAGAAAATTCGATTACGGCATCCGTATGGTCACATTGGAAGGCGAACTCTTAGTTCCCGGCGGTGCCATCAGCGGTGGTGCATTTAAGAATAACAGTAATCTTCTGGGAAGACGTCGTGAGATGGATGAACTGGAGAAAAAGGTGAAAAAACTCTCCGATGACATCAAGACCTATAACCAGAAGATTGAAGGCGCCAAGAGCAAACGAAATAAGCTGCGTATGGATCTGGAAGCATTGAAGACCGAGATGCAGCGCAAGTCCATTGAGCAGAATACCGCAAGATTAAATATTTCCCAGGCCAGAGAACGTATGGAAGAAGAGGCAGAGAGTGCACAGTCCCTGAAGCTGGAGGAGTGTACAGGAATCGAGACCAGCAGATCTTCAGAGATCCGTCCAGCAAGGAAACAATCGTACAGGAACTGGCTGCAAGTGAAGAACTGGAGAAAACCACTCAGGAACAGATTCTTGTCTTCCAGAAGGAACTGGAAGGCTGCAGACTGGAAGAGAGTGAAGCTTCCGCCCATGCCGGAGAATGGGAAGTAAAAGTCGAGAAGATGCGTCAGGCTCTGGATTACAAACAGGCCAATGTAGACCGTATAGGCGGCGAACTGGAGCGTGCACAGGCAGAACTGAATGAGATCTTACAGGCACTGACTGAAAACGCACAGGAAGTGGAACGCAAGAAAAACAACATTCTGGAGATTGAGAAGACCATCGCGGCTTCCCATGAGAATCAGGATGCTTCCAAGAAAAAGCTGGACGAGGATATTGCAAAGAAAGAAGAACTGTCTGCAAAGCAGAAAGGCTTCTTCCAGAGCAGAGAAGAAATGTCAGAGCGCATGAATGCTCTGGACAAAGAAGTCTATCGTCTGAGTGAACAGAAGAAAAACTGGAAGACAATATCGAAGGCCAGAATTACATGTGGGATGAGTATGAGATTACCCTGAGTGATGCGCAGGCCTTCGCAATGAAGAGATGAATGATCTGCCCGCCATGAAAGCGTGAGATCAGCGGTCTGAAAGATGAGATCCGGAAGTTAGGAATGTCAATGTCAACGCCATTGAGGATTACAGGAATCTGATGGAGCGTTATACCTTCATGAAGACCCAGCATGATGATCTGGTAGAGGCGGAGAAGACCCTGGAAGGCATTATCGAGGAACTGGATACCGCCATGCGCAAACAGTTCACAGAGAAATTTGCGGAGATCAGCAGAGAGTTCGATAAAGTATTCAAAGAACTCTTTGGTGGTGGTAAGGGAACCCTTGAATTAGTGGAGGAAGAAGACCTTTTAGAGAGTGGCATCCGTATCATTGCACAGCCGCCGGGAAAAAAATTGCAGAATATGATGCAGCTCTCCGGTGGAGAGAAATCCTTAACAGCCATTGCACTGTTATTTGCAATTCAGAATCTGAAACCGTCACCGTTCTGTCTTGGATGAGATAGAGGCGGCACTGGATGATAATAACGTCACACGTTTTGCAAATTATTTACATAAGTTGACGAAGAACACGCAGTTTATTATCATTACTCATAGAAGAGGTACGATGAAGCGGCAGACAGACTCTATGGTATTACCATGCAGGAAAAGGGAGTCTCCACGCTGGTATCCGTCAATCTGATAGAAAAAGAACTTGATTAAAGGAGGAAAGAGTATGAAGTGGGGCTTTAAAATGTCAAAGGAAAAAGAAGAGCAGACACCGGAAGCAGTCGCAGAAGAAGCAACAGAAGGAACTGTGGAAGCCGTTGATGTGGAAGAAGCAACAGAAGAAATGGCAAAATCTGCTGATATGGAAGAAATAGAACAGGCTGCTGACAAGAGAGAGGCAAAGGAATTACAGGATGCGTCTGAGAACGATGAGGAACAGATAGATGCGGATGCCATAGAAAATGAGGTTGAAGAAATAAGTGGCGCAGAATCTATCGAAGAAGAAGCCGAAGAAAATACCGAAGCAGAAAAAAAAACAGGGATTTTTCAGTCGCTTAGTTGCAGGACTTACAAAGACCAGAGACAGCTTTGTATCTGAATAGATTCGATTTTCAGCGGATTTTCAGCGATAGATGATGACTTTTATGAAGAAATCGAAGAAATCCTGATCATGGGAGATATCGGTGTACGCGCGACACAGGAGATTCTGGAAAATTTGCAGCAAAAGGTAAAAGAAAATCATATTAAGCAGCCACAGGAATGTAAGGAGTTATTGATTCAGAGCATTAAGGAGCAGATGGAAGTCGGTGAGACGGCATACCGTTTCGAGAATGAAAAATCCGTCGTACTGGTGGTAGGTGTCAATGGTGTCGGAAAGACAACCTCTGTCGGAAAATTAGCAGGTAAATTGAAGGCACAGGGAAGAAAGGTTGTGCTTGCGGCAGCCGATACATTCCGTGCGGCAGCAGGAGCACAGTTAGAAGAATGGGCACACCGGGCAGGTGTCGATATGATTGGCGGTCAGGAGGAGCAGATCCGGCAGCAGTTGTATATGATGCAGTAGCGGCAGCAAAGCGAGAAAGGCAGATGTGCTTCTTTTGTGATACCGCAGGACGGCTTCACAATAAGAAGAATCTGATGGAAGAATTAAAGAAAATCAACCGTATTATTGATAAAGAATACCCGGATGCATTTCAGTGAGACTTTAGTAGTCCTGGATGGAACTACTGGTCAGAATGCACTGGCACAGGCGAAGCAATTTATGGAAGTTGCGGATATTACCGGAATCATTTTAACGAAGATGGATGGAACCGCAAAGGGTGGAATTGCAGTAGCCATCCAGTCGGAGCTTGGTATACCGGTGAAGTATATCGGAGTTGGTGAGACGATTGATGATTTACAGAAATTTGATTCAGAGCAGTTTGTGGATGCATTATTTTCCACAAGAGAGACAGAGGCATAGACATGCTGACATTGGAGAAATTTGAAGAAGCAAGTGAGAAAGTGAAAGAGGTTACTTTAGAAACAAAGTTAATCTACAGTGATTTTTTAAGTGAGCAGACAGGAAACAAGGTCTACCTGAAACCGGAGAACATGCAGTTTACCGGTGCATATAAGGTTCGAGGAGCATATTATAAGATTAGTACCTTGTCTGATGAAGAAAGAGAGAAAGGACTGATTACGGCATCAGCCGGAAACCATGCACAGGGAGTTGCCTATGCCGCAAAATGCTATGGAGTCAAGGCTACGATTGTCATGCCGACAACGACACCGCTGATCAAAGTGAACCGTACAAAAAGCTATGGAGCGGAAGTGGTATTATATGGTGATGTCTATGACGAAGCCTGTGCAAAGGCATATGAATTGGCGGAGGAAAAAGGATATACCTTTATCCATCCGTTTGATGATTTAGCAGTCGCTACCGGTCAGGGCAGCATTGCCATGGAGATTTTAAGGAACTTCCGTTAGTAGAATATATCTTAGTTCCGATCGGCGGAGGCGGACTGGCTACCGGCGTTTCCACACTTGCAAAACTTTTGAATCCTAAGATCAAGGTCATCGGCGTAGAGCCGGCAGGTGCAAGCTGTATGCAGGCATCCTTAAAAGCAGGAAAAGTAACTACACTTCCGAATGTGAATACCATTGCGGATGGTACAGCCGTAAAGACACCGGGAGAAAAGATTTTCCCATATATCCAGAAAAATTTAGACGATATCATTACTGTAGATGATGATGAACTAGTGGTTGCATTTTTAGATATGGTGGAAAATCACAAGATGGTAATTGAAAATTTTCTGTCTACAATCTATTGTACGGCAATGACCTCTCTGTTTACGAACCTGCTGACACCGGTAGGAGCAGTGACCACAGATCCTTTGCTTGCCTCTCTGACCGGAAGTGCCTTGATGGCAGTATCCATGGGCTGGGTGTTCAAGGCCGGATCCACTACGGGAGGAACAGATATTATTATCAAGCTGCTGCGACTAAAGTTCCCGTACCTCAAGACAGGAGCATTGTTTTTCCTGACAGATGTGGTTATCGTCATAGCATCGGCGTTTGTATTCCGGAACATTGACAAGGCATTGTATGCCGGTATCGTGGTCATTATCACATCAGTGGTGCTGGATGTGGTATTGTACGGTCGTGATGAGGCGAACTGATCTATATTATCAGCGACCATGCGGAAAAAATCGCAGGGGAGACTTTTGGAGGAACTGGACATTGGTGTAACTTATGTACAGGGCAGCGGTGCCTACAGCGGCAAGGAGAAGAGCGTCATCATGTGTGCCATGAAGAAAACATTTCTCCCAAGGCGGAAGAGATCGTAAAGAAGAGGATCCCTGGCATTTATGATCGTCACCAGTGCCACGGAGATCTTCGGGGAGGGCTATAAGAGCTATTTCAGTGAGAAACTGTGATGATGAACATAAAATTTAAGTAAAAAAACATGCTGAAAGGGCTTACATTTTAAAGAAAATAATCTATAATAGCGTCGCGCCGGAAGGGCAGACGCTATTTTTCACTGTGGTGCACCCGCAGCGCACGTTTCTAACCGGTGCAAGTCCGGAATCCGCCCGGCAAATCTCTGTTCCGATGTAGTAATCGCATATCAGGCTATGCATGAGGGTAAGACAGCTGCTTAGGTCAAAACTCAGTAGCTACACCGAATCATGCATGGAGATACGGTA
>VOFG01000865.1_pt1 | contig 80001 bp, 56 predicted proteins | sample 5384171 | NCBI WGS metagenome assembly VOFG01 (sample SAMN12384726, study PRJNA508395) | human gut metagenome | isolation source: healthy gut F | host: Homo sapiens
GAAAAACGTGCTGGAAAAGGAACTGAAGGAGCAAGGTGCCGAACATCTGTTCTACGAAATAGAGATGCCGCTCGTCCCCGTACTTGTTAATATAGAGAGCAACGGAGTGCTGCTCGACACGGAAGCCTTGAAGCAATCGTCCCAACACTTCACCGTCCGTCTGCAGGAGATTGAGAAGGAAATCTACGAGATGGCTGGCGAGACATTCAATATCAGCTCCGCCAAGCAGGTAGGCGAGTGCTGTTCGACAAGCTGAAAATCGTGGAGAAAGCGAAAAAGACCAAGACCGGACAATACGTCACCTCCGAAGAGGTGCTGCAAAGCTACCGCAGCAAGCACGACATCATCGGGAAGATACTGGAATACCGCGGACTGAAGAAACTGCTGAGCACCTATATAGATGCCCTGCCCCAGCTCATCAACCCACGTACGGGCCGCATACACACCTCCTTCAACCAGGCGGTGACCGCTACCGGACGCCTCAGCTCCAGCAATCCCAACCTGCAGAACATCCCCATCCGCGACGAAGACGGAAAGGAAATCCGCAAGGCGTTCATCCCCGACACCGGCTGCGAGTTCTTCTCTGCCGACTACTCGCAGATAGAGCTGCGCATCATGGCACACCTCAGCGAAGATAAGAACATGATAGACGCCTTCCTCAGCGGACACGACATCCACGCCGCCACCGCTGCCAAGATATATAAGATAGATATAAACGACGTAACCGCCGACATGCGCCGCAAGGCAAAAACGGCAAACTTCGGCATCATCTACGGCATCTCCGTCTTCGGGCTTGCCGAACGCATGGGCGTTTCCGCCAGGAAGCCAAAGAGCTGATAGACGGCTACTTTGAAACCTACCCACAAGTGAAGGAGTATATGGATAAAAGCATCCAGGTGGCACGCGAGAACGGCTATGTGGAAACCATCTTCCACCGCAAGCGCTTCCTGCCGGACATCAACTCAAGAAACGGGGTGGTACGGGGCTATGCCGAACGGAATGCCATCAACGCTCCCATCCAGGGAAGTGCCGCCGACATCATAAAAGTAGCCATGGCACACATCTATCAGCGCTTCCAAGCTTACAATCTGAAAGCAAAGATGATTTTACAGGTCCATGACGAACTAAATTTCAGCGTTCCAGAGGCAGAAAAAGAGCTTGTACAGAAAATCGTAATCGAAGAGATGGAGCAGGCATATCGCATGTACGTACCCCTGAAAGCCGATTGTGGGTGGGGAAACAACTGGTTGCAGGCACACTAAACAGCCCAATAACTTTATTTAACTTACAATCAGAAAGCAACAGAAGCAATCCTTTCCAAATACAGTTTGCTCATCAGAATATCCGGCGACCTCACTGCCGGATATTTTTTATTCACCAATCTTGCCAAAAGGAAAGCATACCGGAACCCTCACTACTGACATATTGATAAAATTTAATCCGATATTTATATTTATGTCAATTTAATACGTACCTTTGCAGCGAAATCAATGACATATTGATAGAAAATAGAAAGTTAAACTAAAAAAGACATAAAACCATGAAAGCAAAAGTATCTTTAAAAACAGTGATTGTTTCAGCACTTCTCTTAGTTTGCGGATTAAATGCCTCAGCCGACAATAAGAGCAACCTCATTTACAATTCGGAAGAAGTAAATGGCATGAAAGTGGCAGAGACCGTATACAAGATGGACGGAAACACGCTTGCCAACTATATGAAGTACAATTATAAGTACGACGACCAGAACCGCATGACGGAAAGCGAAGCCCTGAAATGGAACAGCACCAAGAATACATGGGGCAAGGACATGTGCATCCGCTATGCATACCAAGGCAAGACGATGACTACCACATACTACAAATGGAACAACAAGAAAGGCGAATACATACTGGTTCCCGAGATGACAGTAATCATGGACAACCCTAACATGTAATTGACAAACTCTCTCTTAAAGTAAGAAATCTTATTCCTAACAACAATAACCGAAACCTTTCATAAAAGAGCCGGAATGATTCGCACATTCCGGCTCTTTTATTATATCTTCGCCTCCTAAAAAGGAATGCCACATGATACCCAAGCCCCTCATTACCTACATCGAGACAGCAATCATTCCCCGGTACAAGGAGTTTGACAAGGCACACAACCTCTCACACGTCCGCACCGTCATCGAAGAAAGCCTTGCCCTCGCCCGGCAATATCCCGAAGCGGACGAACGCCTGGCATACGTCATTGCCGCCTACCATGACACGGGACTGTGCCGCGACCGCGCCACCCACCACCTTGTCTCCGGCGAGATACTGATGGCGGACTCTACCCTGCGGCAATGGTTCTCCGACACGGAAATCCTCCTCATGAAAGAAGCCGTAGAAGACCACCGCGCCTCTACAGACCACGAACCTCGTAGCATCTACGGCAAGATTGTTGCCGAAGCGGACCGTATCATCGACCCGGACATCACCCTGCGCCGCACCGTGCAGTACGGATTGAAACAGAATCCTGCCGCCGACAAGGAGTGGCACTACCAGCGGTTCCATCAGCATCTCATGGCAAAATATGCACCCGGCGGTTATCTGAAGCTCTGGTTTCCCGAGGGCAAGAATGCGGAACAGCTGAAGAAGCTCCAAGCCATTATCGCAGACGAAGGACAGCTGCGGCAAGTTTTCAACCGAATATTCGAGGAGGAAAAGTAATAGCGGTATCAATGAAGCATATGCCCCATTTCATTTCCGACTATGGAAACGGTTTGTTTCCTATAATGGAACAGAGTGTTCTCTATAAGGAAACAAAGTGTTTCCTATAACGGAACAAATCGTTTTATCCCGTCGAAACAAGTCGTTTCATACGAGTGAAACAATCTGTTCCGACGGGGTGTAACAAAGTGTTCAGTACTGTGAACTAATACAATAGCTCTATTTAGAAGGTCTTACAAGACAAGTATCCGCCTCCATAAGTATAAAGACTTATGGGCGTGCCAACATGAGGAAATCATAAAACTCACAGATGGACTGGCCTTCGGTTTCTGATTCGAAGACAAAGAAGAGCGGCTGCTTTCCCTTATGCAGCTTTGCCGGAATAGAGAGCGGAGCATAGAACTCCCTGCAAGTGCTGCCAGCCTTCACATCCACAAGTCCTATCTCTACACCGCCTTTTGTTGTCCAAGGGCTACCCAGCATGATGCGGATGCGTCCGTCGGTATCTTCAGCCTTCAACCTTAACTGCATCTGCAAAGACTTATCTCGCGGAACGACATTCATATTCAGGTATTTATATCCTACAATCGACCCACTTGTATTATTCACCACCGGAGCGAACGGGATTTTGTGGTTGTTATCGCCGGCATAGGGATTATTATCCCGGTACACAGGCCGGATGTAAGACCCCGTGTAGACATAATGGGGATAGACCTCTTTGATACCTCCGGGATTGGTGTGCCAACAAGCCAACCCGGCCGAGATGCGCTGCATAGGATTGAGCCCTTCAAGAAGGAAACCTTCAGAGTTGAACTCTCCGCGTGAAATCACGACTTTCCCACCTTTTCCTTTTTCCACCTTTACATCAATGGCCGACACCATAGCCTGGCGTGCATAGCAATCGGTACCTATCTGGCGATGATAGAACACGTACCATTGCCCTCCTATCTTGCAGATACTGCCATGCGTATTTCCACCGGGCATGGCCGAAGCTATCACATTGCCTTTTTCATCATACTCGCGCGCACGGGCATCGATGATTGTTCCGCCATAGGTCCAGGGACCCAGAGGATGCTCGCTATAAGCGTATGCCAGCGTATAGTTGCTGGCGTTCGGCAAGCCATCTTCACCCTCAGCGGTAGTACGGCTATAGATAAACACATACTTATCCTCAATCTTGCGGATGGAGGATGCCTCAAAGAAGCGGAATATACCTTCCTGCCGATAGCCTGAAATCATGTTCTCCACCACTTCGGTACCCGGCTTTACCGTGCACATGGTAGCAGGGTCCAACTCCGCGCCATGCGAAATGCCAAATCCCCAATAACCATACACACGTCCATCATCATCGACAAACACTGCGGGGTCGAATCCCAAGCAACCGAAAGTCTCGCGAGGACGCTCCTTATGCCAGTTGCATACCGTAAACGGGCCATCGGGACGGTCGCTTTTGGCAATCATGGAATTGCGTCCACCACCTTGATTATTCGGAAAGAGGTAGTAAGTTTTCTTACCATCGGCATCGGTAGTTACTGTCACGTCAGGGGCAAAAAGCACGTCGTCGGTTCCATCAGCATTCAGTTTATACAGTTCGGGCGACTCATTGACTTTAAATATCACGCCGTCATATCTCCAACGGGTCAGGTCCTCTATGGGTGCTGACCACACCACCTGGTCACGTCCGCAATACATCCACTTGAGATTGTCGTGCGAACCATAAATATAGACACGGTACTTGCCGGGACAGTCAGGATCCTCAAACACATAGGGCTCACCATCAGGAATAAATTCCCAAAGCGGCAGATAAGGATTCTGTGCAGATAATGTAAAAGACAAGCTGATGAGACATGATAAAATCATCAGAATTTTTCTTACTTTGTTTTTCATAATCGCATTGATTTATAGAATGATACTTAAATTTATAATTGCGACAAAACTATCAATTTATCATTTTACTCTCGTGCTTTTAATGCAAATTAACACGTTCAATACGAACCCACTCTCCCATTCCTCCTTTCTTCGTTGGTGTATGCAAAAATAGCTATTTTTCAGTAAGTTTGCACTATCTTAAAAAAAGTGAAGATAGGCTGCACCTCAGCATAAAAAATGAACGCGAGTTCATTTCATTCTGCCTTCGGTTTGCACTATCTTTGCATCCAATTAACTGAACAATAACTAAAAAAACAAGATAACACTATGGCATTAAAAGCTGGTATCGTGGGCCTTCCCAACGTAGGAAAATCCACTCTTTTCAACTGCTTGAGCAGCGCAAAGGCACAAGCGGCAAACTTCCCGTTCTGTACAATCGACGCCCAAATGGGACAAGTGTCCGTACCCGACGAACGACTGACGAAGCTCGCCGAGCTGGTTCACCCGGGGCGTATCGTACCCGCCGTGTGCGACATCGTCGACATTGCCGGACTGGTGAAGGGCGCCAGCAAAGGTGAAGGACTCGGCAACCAGTTCTTGGGCAACATCCGCGAGTGCGACGCCATCATTCACGTGCTGCGCTGCTTCGACAACGGCAACATCGTCCACGTGGACGGTTCGGTGAACCCCGTGCGCGACAAGGAAATCATCGACACAGAGCTGCAACTGAAGGACCTCGAAACCGTGGAAAACCGCATCAAGCGCGTAGAGAAAATAGCCAAGGTGGGTGGCGACAAGGCTGCAAAGATAGAGTACGAACTCCTGCTCCGCTACAAGGATGCCCTGGAACAAGGACAAAGCGCCCGCACCGTCATCCCGCAGAACGACGACGAGGAACAATGCGCCAAGCAGATGTTCCTGCTTACTACCAAACCTGTGCTCTACGTCTGCAACGTGGATGACGTCAGTGCCGCCGGCGGCAACCAGTACGTAGAGCAGGTGCGCGAAGCCATCAAGGGCGAGGATGCCGAACTTATCATCATCTCCGCCCAGACCGAGGCCGATATTGCCGAACTGGAGACATACGAGGAAAAACAGATGTTCCTCGAAGACCTGGGACTGAAAGAGAGCGGTTGCAACCGTTTGATTAAAGCTATCTACAGCCTGCTGAACCTCGAAACCTTCATCACTGCCGGAGAGATGGAAGTAAAGGCATGGACCTATCGCAAGGGATGGAAAGCACCGCAATGCGCCGGCGTTATCCATACGGATTTCGAGAAAGGGTTTATCCGGGCAGAGGTCATCAAGTATGAGGATTATATCAAGTATGGCAGCGAAGCAGCCGTGCGCGAAGCCGGAAAGTTGGGTGTGGAAGGCAAGGAGTATGTGGTGCAGGATGGGGACATCATGCACTTCAGGTTCAATGTGTAATGATATTCATTCCAGATGGCAATGTACAAAGAAAGTACATTGCCATTTTCTAATAAACTCCATACAATAACAATACTGTGAAACAGATTATCTTCCTTTTATTCTTATTGTCCTGTACTGCCGTTTATGCACAACAGCAAGACTCGGTAACCATTCACGGACGGGTGACTGATTACAACGGACAGCCGATAGACAGTGCCAGCGTCTGGTGGCAAAACCCGCAGTTCAATGACATCATAGAAGCCATAACCGACAAAGACGGGCATTACACGGCCCGTATACCCAAAGGGAAATATCAAAGTGCAGCCTCTATTTATCTGCCCTCCTATGCGCACATTGCCATGAAAAGCGGGCTGCCCGAGACTGAACACCGCCTGGAGTTCTGGGCCTGGGATTTCATCGCCGACCGCGACACTACACTCGACATACGTTATCATCGTATGGAAGCTTATGGCCTGCGTGCTTTCTGCATCCCCGGAGCCATGCCTACTTATCAGATATACGTCCGTCCCATGAGCTTGACACGTACCTACCAATGGATGAAAGAAACAAAGCCCGAGTCATTGGTACACGGTGAAAACCTGAGTGACATTGAGCAACAAGAACAAAACAAAGAAGCCAGAGAATGCCAGATGGCTCCCCGCCCCGGGCAACTGAAAGTCACCGTCTGGATAGACGGCGAGAAAGTCCCCGTGCTGATGAAGCAGGAAATAAAAGAATATTTCGACAGCAACGAATATGGCAACGCCTATCTATTGACAGTAGACATGCCCAAGCATCCCAAAAAAGACCTTCCCTACCGTATCTTCAAAGTAGAGCTGGAAGACATGGAAAACGGTGACCGGGGCGAAGGGCTTTACTATATGGAAAAGGAAAACTACGTTCAATAAACCATACACAACAAATGGCAAACAGTAATCTGAAATACCTCATAGCAGGTACCGGCGGCGTAGGCGGAAGCATCGCCGCCTTTCTTTCATTATCCGGCAAAGACGTCACTTGCATTGCACGTGGCGAACACCTTGCCGCCATACGCGGGAACGGTCTGCAACTGCACTCCGATTTGAAAGGTGAACATTGTCTGAAAGTGGCGGCATTTACCGCAGAAGAATTCCAAGGCAAAGCGGATGTTATCTTCGTCTGCGTCAAAGGTTATTCCGTAGACTCCATTACGGAACTCATCAAACGTGCCTCACACGAGTGTACAGTGGTAATCCCCATCCTGAATGTTTACGGAACCGGTCCCCGTATCCAGCGGTTGGTCCCCGGCGTCACGGTGCTCGACGGCTGCATCTACATCGTAGGATTCGTATCCGGACGGGGAGAAATCACGCAGATGGGAAAGATTTTCCGGCTCGTCTACGGAGCACACCGCAGCACGATTGTTTCCCGTGAAACATTGGAAGCCGTGCAACGCGATTTGCAGGAAAGCGGCATCAAAGCCGAAATCTCCGACGACATCAACCGGGACACATTCGTCAAGTGGTCCTTCATTTCTGCTATGGCCGTCACCGGAGCCTATTACGACGTACCTATGGGCGAAGTCCAGAAACCGGGCAAAGTGCGCGACACCTTTATCGGACTGTCACAAGAGAGTGCAGCTTTGGGCAGGAAGTTGGGTATAGAATTCAAGGAAGACATCGTGCAGTATAACCTCAAAGTAATAGACAAACTCGCCCCTGAAAGTACCGCCTCCATGCAGAAAGATATGGCCAAAGGACATCAGAGCGAAGTACAAGGCTTGTTGTTCGACATGATTACGGCTGCAGAGGAACAAGGGATTGAGGTGCCGACGTATAGGATGGTGGCGGAGAAATTCAAATAAACTGCCACGATGAACTGCCAAACGAGATAATTTCATACCTTTGTCCCGAACAACCCCGTAATTCAGTAATTTAATTCTTCATAAATATGTTATCACTACTCACCATCAACTGGAACCCCGACCCCGAACTATTCAACTTCTTCGGCATATCCATCCGCTACTACGGTTTGTTATGGATTATCGGCCTCGCTTTTGCCTACCTTATCGTGCAACACCAGTACCGCGACCGCAGAATAGACGAAAAGAAATTCGAACCTCTTTTCTTCTATTGCTTCTTCGGCATACTGATAGGCGCACGACTGGGCCACTGCATATTTTACGACTGGGCCTACTACCAAGACCACTTCGTTGAAATGATTCTCCCCATCAAGCAGACCGCCGCAGGATGGAAAATGACGGGTTACACCGGCCTTGCCAGCCACGGCGGCACGCTGGGCCTGATTATCGCCCTCTGGATGTACTGCCGCAAGACGAAGATGCACTACATGGACGTGCTCGACATGATAGCCGTTGCCACTCCCATCACCGCCTGCTGCATCCGCCTTGCCAACCTGATGAACTCCGAAATCATCGGCAAACCGACCGACGTGCCCTGGGCATTCATCTTCGAGCGGGAAGACATGCTGCCCCGCCATCCGGCACAGCTCTACGAAGCCATTGCCTACTTCATTTTCTTCCTGGGAATGGTCTGGCTATACAAACGCGGACAGAAGAAACAAGAGACCAAGCTCGAAACAGATTTCAGCACCACCAAGCGGAAATCAACCACCGTGCAGGCCGAAGCCTCCCTGCCCTATCACCGCGGTTTCTTCTTCGGACTCTGCCTGACGGAGATTTTCACCTTCCGTTTCTTCATCGAGTTCCTGAAAGAAAACCAGGTGAACTTTGAGGACAGCATGACGCTGAACATGGGCCAGTGGCTCAGTATCCCGTTTGTGATTATCGGGGTATATTTCATGTGTTTCTACGGGAAGAAAGCTTCCAAATAAACATTTCAGCCCTACATAAGCAACATACCCACCCCTTTCATCTGTGTGGATTTCTCTACTTTTACGGCATCGAAACAGTAACCGTAAATCATATATTTATCATGAAAGAGAAACAACTGATGAAAGGGGCAGCTTTTATGCTGCTAGCAGCAACTGTCATCCCGCCCGCACATGCCCAACTGAAAACAAATGCCGGCGTGCAATACCTGCTTTCCCAGTCGAAAGACATGAGCCAGGATTTTCTGGACCTCAGCAACACCTATTTCTTTGCCGACAGCCTGGTATCGTTCGACACCTCCACCGGCAAGGGGACTGTCCAGTGGAAACGCCAGCAACTGATGCCCCGCCAGGCATTCAATGCAAACACCTACCTGCACCAGCCCCTCCAGTCGCTGGACTTCCCGGAGACGGCCTACGACAACAATCCACAACTGACGTTCACCGTCGAACCGGTCAGCGAACGTACCCTCCGCATCCATATGCTTACCTCGCCCATCGTACCGAAAGAAGATGCCGATGACCCCATGCTCATAGGAAAGCCTGCCGACGGACGCTCCTTCTGGAAAGCCGAGAAGACGGATAAAGGTACCCTGTACACCTCCCGATACGGCAGCCTGCTCATCGAGAATTACCCCTGGCGCCTGGTGCTGAAAGATGCCGACGGACGCCTGCTGACACAGACTCGTTGCTGGAGCGACAACGACTCCACACAGGTCAAGGTACCTCCATTCAGCTTTCATCAAGCGCGGCTCGGACAACTCACGCAGCATCAATCCCGTATTCAGCCTCGCGCCAAACGAGAAAATCTACGGTTGCGGCGAGTCCGCCACCGCACTGAACAAGGCCGGGCAGAAGGTCAACCTCTTTGTCACCGACCCGCAGGGCCCCGAAACCCCGGACATGTACAAGCCTATCCCCTTCTTTTTCAGTAACCGCGGCTATGGCATGTTTATGCACACTTCCGCCCCCGTGACCTGCGACTTCGGCTGCTCCTACATCGGAGCCACCAAACTCTTTATGGCAGACGAAGCGATGGACATCTTCATCTTCCTGGGTTCGCCGAAGGAGATGCTGAGCGAATACACCGCACTGGTAGGACGGCCCGAAATGCCCCCTTTGTGGAGCTTCGGCACCTGGATGAGCCGCATCACCTACTTCAGCGAAGCAGAGGGCCGCGATGTAGCCCGGAAACTGCGTGAGAACAAGATACCGAGCGACGTCATCCACTTCGATACCGGTTGGTTCGGCGTGGACTGGCAGTGCGACTACGCCTTTGCCGCCGACCGCTTCGACAATCCCCGGCAGATGCTCACCGACCTAAGGTCACAAGGCTTCCGCACCTGCCTCTGGCAACTCCCCTACTTCACTCCGAAAAACAAGTTCTTCCCCGAGCTGGTGGAACGCGGTCTGTACGTACGCAACGGTAAGGGGCAGCTCCCCTACGAGGACGTGGTGCTGGACTTCACCAACCCCGAAACCGTGAAGTGGTATCAGGAAAAACTCGGCAATCTGATTGAAATGGGTGTAAGCGCCATCAAAGTAGACTTCGGCGAAGGTGCCCCGCTGGATGCCATCTATGCCAACGGCCGTAGCGGACTGTACGAACACAACCTCTACCCGCTGCGCTACAACAAAACCGTGGCCGACATCATCAAGAAGCTGCACGGCGAAAACATCATCTGGGCACGCTCTGCATGGGCAGGCTCACAACGCTATCCGCTGCACTGGGGCGGTGATGCCGCCACCACCGAAACCGGTTTCGAGGGAACCGTCCGCAGCGGTCTCTCCATCGGATTGAGCGGGTTCTGTTTCTGGAGCAATGACATAGGTGGCTTCGTGACCCAAAGCCCCGAAAGCCTCTACCGCCGCTGGCTGCCCTTCGGCTTCCTCACCAGCCACAGCCGCGTGCACGGAGCACCTCCCACTGAGCCGTGGTACTACGGGAAAGAGTTCACAGACTATTTCCGCCGTTGCGCCGAGCTGAAGTACAAACTGATGCCCTATGTATACGCACAATCCAAAGAGTGCACCGAGAACGGCTGGCCGATGCTCCGCGCCCTGCTGCTGGAGTATCCCGACGACCCGGGTGCATGGCTGGTAGAGGACGAGTACATGTTCGGCTCCAATCTCCTCGTGGCCCCCATGCTCGAAGAGGGCAGCGGACGGGATGTCTACCTCCCCGGACGGCAGAAATGGATAGACTACCAGACCGGAAAGGTGTATGCTCCGGGATGGAACCATATCGAGTGCGGCACCCTGCCCATCATCATTCTTGTAAAGGACGGTTCGGCCATCCCCCATATCCCCGTGGCACAATGCACAGACCAGATGAAGTGGGACAAGATTACGTGGAAGAAGTATCTGGCAGACGAAAAGAAAGCCGAAGGGTTGCTCTGCCTGCCGCAGGACGGACGGTTGCAACGAATGTCCATCCCATAATCCCCTATCCTTTCATGTACGAGATGCGCATCTCAAGTTGCATGAAATATACATCTCGTACATCATGAGATGCACATCTCGTGCAGACAAAAGGTATAGATTGAGATAACAACCAAGAATGTTTGCTATGACAACCCACTACATTGAATCCATTAAACCCTAATGAACCATGAGAAACAAGTCACTACTCCTCATTTTCTCTCTGCTGCTTTGCCTGCAGACAAGCGCACAACAAACACAAGCCTTCCAAGATACCACGCTCACCGACGAACAGCGCGTGGACCATCTTCTTTCCATCCTGACATTGGATGAAAAGATAAACCTTCTTTCCACCGACCTCGGTGTCCCCCGCCTCAACATTCCCCGTTGCGGACACTACGAAGGACTGCACGGGCTGACCCTCGGCGGGCCTGCCATGTGGGGCGGACGCCAAAGAACGGAAGACGGGAAAGTAGTCCCCACAGACTGCCCCACCACCATATTCCCCCAATCCTACGGTCTGGGCTCCACATGGGACACCGATTTGGTGCAGAAAGTAGCGGAACAAGCCGCTGAAGAAGCCCGCTACTACATGCAGACCACCGGCAACAAGCGTCATGCCCTCGTGATGCGCGCTCCGAATGCCGACCTTGCCCGCGACCCACGCTGGGGACGTACCGAGGAGAGTTTCGGAGAAGATGCTTTCCTCACCGCCCAACTCACCATTGCCAGCGTACGCGGCCTGCAAGGCAATCATCCCCGCTACTGGAAAACTGCCTCTCTGATGAAACACTTCCTTGCCAACAGTAACGAGGACGGACGGGACAGCACTTCCTCCGACTTCGACACGCGGCTGTTCCATGAATACTACGCTTATCCTTTCTATAAAGGCATCACCGAGGGAGGCAGCCGCGCCTTCATGGCCGCCTACAACAGTTGGAACGGCATCCCCATGTCCATCCATCCCTGCCTCGAAGAGATTACCCGCAAGCAGTGGGGCAACAACGGTATCATCTGTACGGACGGCGGTGCCCTGAAACTGCTGATTGAAGCGCACAAGAGTTTTCCGAGCTTTGCGGAGGGTGCCGCTGCCGTAGTAAAAGCCACCACAGGACAATTTCTCGACGCATACGTTCCTTACGTCAAGGAAGCTCTGGAAAAGGGATTACTGACCGAAGTCGACATCGACAAGGCTATCCGCGGGAACATCTTCGTCGCCCTCAAGCTCGGCTTGCTGGACGGGGACCACTCCCGTAACCCTTATCTCTCCATCGGAAAGGACAGTACGGAGACACCGCCTTTCATGACAGCAGAAGCCCGTAGGCTGGCACGGGAAGTCACCGCCAAGTCTGTGGTGTTATTGAAAAACAAGAATCTCCTGCCACTCGATGCCGGAAAGCTGCGTAAAATAGCCGTTATAGGCCCGTATTCGGACAAAATCGTGCAAGACTGGTATAGTGGTACCCCGCCTTACGAAACAACGATTCTGAGCGGCATACGCAATGCTGTAAAGGAAGATACCGAAGTCATCCACGCCGAAGACAACCGCATGGACCAGGCGGAAAAGGCTGCCGCAGCCGCCGACATCGCCATTGTATGTGTAGGAAACCATCCTTACGGCACACGTGCGGACTGGAAGTTCTCTCCCGTCCCCAGTGACGGCCGCGAAGCCGTGGACCGCAAATCGCTGATGCTGCCCGATGAAGACTTGGTGAAGCTGGTGCTCAAAGCCAATCCCAATACCATACTGGTGCTCGTCAGCAGTTTCCCCTACACCATCAACTGGAGCCAGGAGCACGTGCCTGCCATCGTCCACATCACCCACTGCAGCCAGGAGCAGGGCAACGGACTGGCCGACGTACTCTTTGGCAAGGTGAATCCAGCCGGACGTACCGTACAGACGTGGGTGAAAGACATCACCGACCTGCCCGACATGATGGACTACGACATCCGCAACGGACGTACGTATATGTACCACCAGGGCCCTGTGCTCTATCCTTTCGGCTATGGTCTGAGCTATTCCGACTTTACGTACGAGAAGATTGAATCCGTCAAGCAAGACAAGAAGAACATCCGCGTGACGGTATCAGTGAAGAATACCAGCGGACGCGACGGAGAAGAAGTCGTACAGCTCTATGCCAGCTATCCGGACTCCAAAGTGGAACGTCCTTCCAAGCAGTTGCGCGCCTTCAAGCGTATCCCCATCAAGGCCGGCGAAACCCGGAAAGTGACGCTTACCGTGCCCAAAGAGGAGCTCGGCTATTGGAACGAAGGAAAGCAGATGTTCGTTGTAGAACCCGGAACGGTGAAGCTGCTGATAGGGGCTTCGTCGGAAGATATACGGTTGGAGGGAAAGATCAGGCTATAAGAATGAAAAAGCCATCCCTTAACATACCGACTATAAAAATTAGCGAGTTATGCCACAACAACGTGGCAAACCCGCTAATTACATATTTGCAAGCATAAATGAAGTACAAGGTCACTTTACAATAAACTCATATCTTCCTGCCGCCAGTTCCACCACCCGTACATTCTCGGCCTTGTCAGGTAAAGTGAGTGTAGCTGTACTGTTAGCGGGCACTGTAACTTCATAATGCACACATTTCCCTTTCCATTCCCAGCGAGAAACAATTTCACCGTAAGGCGACCGATGACGAGCTTCAAACCGTTTCAATCCCTTTATGAAATGGGGACGGAGCAGAATGTTTTGAAAACCAGGTTGCGCGGGATCAGGGAAAATACCTCCCAGCCCCTTGTAGAACCAAGCACCTATTTCACCGAACATCATATGATTGTCCGAGATGTCACGAGTAGCCTGCAAATCCCAGTTCTCGAGCAGCGTAGTGGCACCGTTCACCATCCACCAACCCCATGAAGGATAAGTGTCCTGTACAGCCACCTTATAAGCTGTTTCAGCATAACCATTTTCGCTGAGTGCATTCAGAATAGCTTTAGCTCCTAATACACCCACATCCAAGTGAAAACCGTCCTCCTCTACCTTATGTGCCAAGTTAGCTGCCACTTTTCCTATCAACTCTTCGGGCACAATCTTCCATTGCAAGGGAACACTCAATTCGGTTTGTGAACCTTCGGCATAGATGCCTGTTTCTCGATTCAGGAACTTATCATTGACAGCTTGCTTTATCTCCTCCGACAAGGCATTATAATATTCGTAATCGGCCTGTTTGCCGAAGAGTTTGGCAGCAGCGGCCAAAATCTTGGTATCTACATAAAAGTAGACCGAGGAAGTCAGCTCTTTATTGGATTTTGACTTCACCGGCACCCAGTCTCCGCGCCCCCACGTAGTGAGATGATTGTTAGAGATACGCTCCACATAATCCACATAACGTTTGATGCTCTCGTAACAATCGCTCAAGGGCTTGCTATCACCGTAGAAGAGGTAGATATTCCAAGGGATGATGGCAATAGTACTAGTCCAGTCCAGCCCGTTGTCTGTACCATATCCCCATCCACCAGTTGGAATAATATCGGGCAGCACTCCGTTGGGCTGCTGTTCGTCACGATGGTCGGCCAACCATTTTTCGTAAACGGTAATTCCATCAAAGTTATAAAATGCTGCCTCAATGGCAAAATGACCGTCACCAGTCCAACCGTTCTTCTCGCGCTGAGGGCAATCGGTGGGGTAGCCCATCAGATTGGAAAGGTAAGAGTGATTGGCAGCATGGAGCAGCTTGCCTATCAGTGGACTCGAAGATTCCAAGCTACCTACTGCCGGCACATCACTGTGCATGAAGTAAGCAATCAAGCTGTTTTGGTCAAGCTCAATAGGCTTATCTGCCATTACCTCCACATAACGAAATCCCTTGTAATTAAATCGGGGCATGAACTCATCCTCTTCTCCACTCAGAATGAGAATGTCCGTCTGAAAAGGGTCTTTCTCCTTATCGCCTCGAAAGTAGACATCAATGTTCGAGAGATCGAGGCGGCCATTTGGATGTAAGCGTTCGCCATGTTTGATTCTGACCTCCGTTCCCCGTTCACCCGAAACATGAATACAAGTCACACCGGACATATTTTGCCCGAAATCATAGATGTATGTTTTCTCGTCCACTTTGCGGAAAGAGACGGCGGGGAAAATCTTTACATTACGGATGGGATGTACTTGCTGGGCAGTGACATTGGAAGAAGGTACACTCCGATAGGCTACTCCGCGCCACTTGGAATCATCGAATTCCGGAGTGCTCCATCCTTTCTGCTCCAGACGTGCATCGTAGTGCTCGCCAGTATAGATACTATTAAAAGTGATTGCACCCGACGCTGTCCGCCAACTGAGATCGGTGGGAATAGTCTCCACGCTTCCATCGGTGTAAGTAATGCGCAAGTCCAGACAGAAAGTGGGACGGTTGCGCCAAGGGGCACGGTCGAAGTCCCACACTGCTTTGGATTGATGGTTATACCAACCGTTACCCAAAAGTACGCCAATAGCGTTGTCACCATTCTGTAATTGTGAAGTCACATCATAAGCCACATACAAGTTGCGGCGATCAAAGCGGGTATAGAGAGGGGCAAGGCAGTGGTCTCCTATCTTCTCGCCATTGATGTAAAGCTCATATAGTCCAGCAGCGGCAATATAAGCACGCGCTGACTTTACCTTTTTGCCGGTCTTGAACTCTTTTCGGAAGTAAGGGGCAGGCCCATAATGAATATCCTTGCCATCGCCAATCCAAGCACCTTGCCAATGTTGCATCCCCATCATGCCCGTTTCAAAGTAAGAGACAGGAGAAGCAGTCTCCTTATATTCCATGTCGCTGCAGATTACTTTCCAATAATATCTAGTGAAAGGCTGCAGTTTTTTGCCCGCATAGGCCACAAGCTGATTACGGGAATCGTTCTTTCCACTATCCCACATCCTGCCACAGCCATTGACCACATTCAACGAGTCTTCGTCTACCACAATCCGCCAGGAAGTCTGCACAGCTCCCTGCCTACCATCTTCCATCCGCCAAGAAAGGCGTGGAACGGGATTATCCAAACCTATAGGTCTGTCAAGATGTTCGCTCCTCAGATCAACCAAACGAACCGGAGTCTGCCCTTGTACAGTAATGCAAGCAAAGAATGTGAATAGAAGCAGTATATTTCTTTTCATAACTCCATTGTTTATCTATTCCGTAGTAATCACCAGTTCCTTGCCCTCCCTCAGTTGGTCATGGGTGATAAAGTAACCGTCAATCTTTTTACCGTCATAAGTAATGTCAATAATCTTCTTGCCGCTTCCTTTCTTCACAATCGTAAAGGGACGACCATTCAGATTGAACGTCACTTTATCGAACAAGGGAACAGTAACAATATATTCAGGATCGGCAGGCGAATAAGTGTAAAGTCCAATAGCATTGAGCACATACCACGAAGACATCTCGCCGGCATCATCCATCCCTGCATAAGCCAGCTTGTCGGCACCCATGTCATAGTAGTGGTTCATCAGACTGTCAAGAATGCATTGGGCTTTCTCTTGTTTGTCTATGAAATAATAGGTGTAAGGAATGCTGTGTCCCGGCTGGTTTCCGTGGCAATAGTTTCCGATGAATCCGGTCAGGTTGTGGGCCTCGTAACCTCTCCACGGTTCGCTGAATAAGGAATCCAGTTTAGCCTCCACCGCCTCTTTACTGGGATAGAGCTTAATCATGCCTTCGGGGTCGTGGGGGGCGAAGAAGAGGGCGTTCCATGCATTGGCCTCACGGTACATGTACTGGTAATAGGGATAATACGGATCGAAATCCTGAATCCAGCTACCATCGTCAATCTTACCTCTCCAAAAGCCGGTAGAGGGGTCGAATAGCGTCTTGTAGTTGTTGGAGCGTTCCATCATCAGTTTGTAGTTGGCTTCATCTCCCAGCTCCTTGGCTACCAAGGCTACGGCATAGTCATCGTAAGCATATTCCTGGGTCTTGGTCACAGCCCCTTTGTATTCGTCCCATGTGGGTACATTCACTGTGTCTTTTTCAGCAATCCAACCTCGCTCCATATACTCATCCAAATAGCGACGTCCTCCTTTACCGGGCACCGTAGCATTTTTCAGAATCAACTTATAAGCACGCTCCAGATCGAAATCATGCAAACCACGCAACCAAGAACCAGAAATAAAAGTGGAAGCGTGATCACCATGGAAGAAGGTGGGCATGTAGCCGTCACGCTTCTCACCTTTGTCAATAATAGACCTAATGATGTCAGTAGTCACATCGGGAGAAATCATACCTATGAGTACCAGTTTGTTGCGATAATCGTCCCAAAAAGAAGGGTCAGTGTAATAGTGGAAGCCGTTATTCACTACTTCGCCACGGACATCAGTATATTCATGATTCACATCACTACGCAAAGCCGGCCATTTAAAAGCATGGAAGAAAGTAGAATAAAACAATCTCTTTTCACGTTCCGTGCCACCTGCAACTTGAATCTTGGAGAGGAGTGCTTCCCAAGCCGCATCAGCTTCTTCTGCCACTTGTGCAAAACTTTTGTTCAACATTTCGGCCTTCAAATTCATTTGAGCATTCTCTATACTCACAAACGAGAAACCAGCCTTCACTTCCAAAGGTTCAACACCTTTGCTGTCGATAAAACGCAGCACAGCCACCTCATGTTTGTCGTCTTTTACCATTTCCACTTGGCCTATTTTATAGTTGGTCTTAGCGTAAAAGTAGATTTTACCATCGCCATCTTGATAACCCGTGAACGTATTATCGTCAACCTTCTCAATCTTCCAATCACGGACATCATTATTAGAACGGCGGATGTCTACCAATAATGACTTATCGTCGCCCTTGCCGAAAGTATATTTATGGTAGGCACAACGCAAGGTACTGGTCAACTCGGCGTTCACTTTATAGCGTTCCAGATAAACTTGGTAATACCCCGGATGCGCAGATTCCTTCTCGTGACTAAACCCGGAGCAATAATTACCCGGAGCGATAGTTCCCACCACTGGCAACATGGGGACATGCAACAAGTTCCAATGCCCTTTAGCAGTATGTGAAAAACCATAAATCACAGTGTCCTCATATTGATAGCCCGCACCGCTACGAAACTGTGTAACGGGGCTGAGCTGCACCATTGCGTTGGGCAAGGTAGCACCCGGATAAGTTTCCGCACCCCATGTACGTGACTTTATTTTGCGCGTATACCCTAAGTCCTCAGGCTCCCACAAAGTAGCCGTACCCAAGAAAGGATTGACATATTCGGTTAATTTCTTCTGCGTACCGCCACAGCCCGTCAGAACAATCAGGGCGAACAGTAGAAATAAATATTGATTCTGTTTCATCTTTTGTGTTTATTTTATATAAAAAACTGTTGTCTCTAAAAACATTATTTCCAAAATAACTGCCAATTAAAACTGGCTCTAAAAAAAAATGTGCCGAAACCCAATAACCAGATTGAGTTTCGACACACTTTTAATTGCTAACTTATTTCAGGCTCTTTTCAAAGAGAGCTTTGGCTTCAATCAAAGTACAACCACTTGTCTGCGTAGTCAGATGGTTGTTGCCGCTATTGTTCATTGCCCAGTTAGTATTATACAGCAAATCAAGTTTATTGATTCCCTTTCGCCACAAGATTTCAGCATTATTGTTAAAGAAAGTGATGAATTTCTTCTTATATATGGGGTCCAAATTCGGTTCCATAATCAACTGCACATAATAACGCATGAAAATACCCTTAAACAAACCTCCGTCACCATCGCCTTCATCACGAAGTAAATTGTTTCCAGTATCTATCATGCTGCTATTACTGATACCGAAATTGGCAGCCTTACGAGCATCTTTCAAATAGGACTCTTCTCCTGTGATCTTATACAGTTCGTAAGCAGCACCCAAGAATGTACCTTGGTTATAAGAAAGAGAAAGTGTACTCAACTCACCCGTTTCACCGTTCACATTATCATAGATGGCGCCGGTAGCAGGGTTAAATAAATTTTCACGCTCCCATTTATAAATATTGACAGCCCAATCCAAATCCTCCTGATTCCCGTTAATACGGTAAAGACGAGCAGCAATCAAAGCAGCAGGGCCGTTGGAACAAGCATTTTTGCTCCATAGCTGGTCGTGAGTCCAAGCAATGCCACCACCTGCGTAATCGTTCCAACCGGTCTTGATTTCATTCCACATCTCTTGAGAAGTTTCCAGATACTTGTTTTCATCAGTAACTTCGTACAAGCGAATCATGGTGAGAGCAATCCACTCCATATCATCATAAAAGTTGTTCCAATAACTGCCACCGTTCTTTGCCTTGATACCGACATACCATTTGTCGAACAAGTCGCTGTACTTGCTATCTCCGGTACGATTGTAAGCATCTATCATCACATCCATAGCATGAGCCTGCGGCCAATAATGGAAATCCTTGATTGAACCGTCATTCCCGTAGTTGAAATAATTCTCTTCCGTATTCCAGAAACGATCTATCAGGGTCACAGAACTGCTGTCGGCAGCCGCATCCCAATCTATGGTGTAAAGCCCCTTATCATACATATACTCATCTTCTATCTCGCACGATTGAAGTGCCAAAAGAAGCAGGGGCAGACAAAATAATATTTTTTTCATAATCTCTCCTTAAATTAGTTGGCCAATTCCACTTTATGAGTATAGTTCTCCACATTGAATATCACACTAATCTTGGTGATGGCACCCGGATTGTGGCCATCGGCCGCACCATCGAATTCATTGTTCAGTTTCCACTTCTGATCCCATTGGTTATCAGGAGTCTCCATAATGTAGAAATAAGGATCTTCGGGAGTAGCCGCACCAGGATTAGAGTCTGTAGTATTCTTGGTTCCCCAATACTGTATACTACCATCAGCATAAGTCATCAAGAACTTATAGCGTTGGTCGCGCCCCCATCCTTCTTGCTTGAACTCAATTTTATCCTGACCGCAGAACACACCGTTTCCAACATAAGGCAATTCAAAAGTTGCGGCACCACTCGGACAGAAGTAGAATTCCATCTTACTTACTTCCCTGACGGTTACAGATGCAATGGAGAAATCCATCTCAATGCGGTAAACTCCCGTCTTTTCTACGGTTGTCTCGCCTTCGCCTTCCATAATCTTATTGCCATTGATATAAAACACCTTGGCACCTTCGGCTGCTCTATCTACCAGTTTGTAAGTCTTTCCGCCTTCCAACTTCGTAAAGACTTCGAACTTATCCTTTTCGGGTGAAGCACACGCCACAGCCTTAGAAGCATCCATACCACCTTCAGTAGCACTTCCGGTCAAGTAAAGCTGTGCCGGAATCTCTTCAAATCCCACCAAGCGAGTGATGGTGAGCTTCTTGCTTTCCTTTGCCATTACAGAATTCAAACCTCTGGAAGCCATTACTGTCCAAACAAGTGTACCCGTCTCACCACTGTTCAATCCGGCAGCCGCACCAACCTTGTTCAATGTCTTGTGGCTGATGGTAGCATAGCTCAAAGAACCGCCATTGTCAGAAAGCACTTTGTAAATAGGCTTAGAAAAATCTCCACCTTCTTTATCGAATACCACTTCATAAAGAGGGGCACCGCTATCTTCAGCCTTGGCCGACTCCCATTCAAAGAACAGGCTGGCGCTGGCCGACGATTGCAAGACTACTTCCTTGCCGTCAGTGGGTTCATACAACTGATTTACTGAGGAAACTTTGGAATCCTTGTATTCCATGTCTTCCGTACAAGACGTAGCAAAGAGGACTGCCGAAAAAAGAGCTATTGTTGAGAATATTGTTTTCATTGTTCTATTGTTTTTAATGAGTTTAGATACACGTTAATTTCCATATCCCGGATTGTTAGGCGCCAGATTGGGATTCAAATTGATTTCACTGATAGGAACTGCCCAAAGATAATCTCTTGCCTCTTCGAACTTGCGAGTGTCAAGCTTGTTCTCGTCCACGAAGCTTGCACCGCGCACCTTGCCCGACAAGTATTCGTTACCAGCCTTCCAACGCTTAATATCATACCAGCGCAAACCTTCCATCGCCATTTCTACACGACGTTCGTCGCGAATAATCTGCCTCATCTCTTCCTTGCTCTTTCCGGCAGGAAAGTTCAAGGCTGCATCGGCAGTAAATCCGGCACGTTCGCGGATGGGACGGATGGTCTTGTTCCATACCTCTTCAGTCATACCGCTTGTTTCGTGAACAGCCTCAGCATACATCAGCAAGATGTCAGCATAGCGCATAGTGATGATATTCATACCGGAATTCTGGTCACCGGGAGCCTGCGGATTATAATACTTACGGGTGAAATAACCGGTAGAAGTGCCGTTTCCACCACCATCGTAGGCATCGGTTCCCGAACCCGGACGAATGTTGATGACTACGTCTTTACTGCCATCGTCCACATTGCCACTCCAGTCATAGCCATCATAAATGATAGTAGCGGTGAGACGTGGGTCACGGTTGTCGTAAGGATAAGCAGGGTTATAATCTGTCCCGGCTTCACTGATAGTCTTTCCACTAAGCATCAGATAAGTGTCTACCAACGATTGCTGCGGCACACGGTTCACGGCACGTCCGCCTCTTGACAAAGGAATCATGTCTACCATCTCACCCCAAGTAATCAAATTGGGTACATAAGAACGGTCCATGATAATCTCTTCATTATACTCATTGGCTTCATCAAAAAGCCCGGCATAATCAGGAAATAAGGCATAAGTACCATATTCGCCCTGTTTGTTCATCAGATTGTCGCAATAAAGCATCACATTGTTCCAGTCGCTATCCATCAAGTAGACACGAGCCTGCAAAGCACAAACGGCACCTTTAGTAATTTTGCCCTTGTCTTCTTCGGGCAATTGGTCGCGAGTGGGAAGCGCATCCTTGATGTCTTCCAATTCTTGGTGAATGAAGCTGATAATGGTTTCGCGGTCTGTACGACTTACACTCCGCGATTCTTCCAGCGTGATGTCCTCCGTAAAGAAAGGTACTGCACCATAAAGGTTAGTCAGACGGAAGTAGAGGCTTGCACGGATATAGCGTATCTCGGCAATCATACGTGCTTTAACAGATGCGTCCATGTTGGGTACCAGATCCACCTTTTCAAGGAACACGTGGCAGGTCTTTATGCCTCCGTAAAGGTCTTTCCATTCATTCTTGAAGATGTCGAGCGAGGGAGTAGCCATACCTTTGCGAATGGCACGTTGGTCGTCCACACTGCGACCGTCGTAAGCATTGTCACTCAAACTTTCATCGCTCCACATACGGCCTGCATTGTACATCTGGCTGTAAGCCATGTTCACCACATACTGGGCTTTGGTGGTGGAAGTCCAATAAGAGTTATCCGTAAATTTGTTTGTCGGTGCGTTCTCCATCTCGTTGCAACTGCAAAGCATCAGAACAGCCATTCCGGCAAAAGCTATATATTTTCTTAGTCTCATAGTTATCTGTTGTTTTTAGAATTCAATGTCTATACCGAAACCATAGTAACGGAGCGTCGGGTAGTTTCTACCAGAATTGGCGCCACTATTACCCATCTTAGAGTCGAACTCAGAAGATTCAGGGTCAATAAACGAGTTATTACTGAAAGTCAGCAAGTTTTGTCCGTTGACATAGATACGTGCCTTTTCCATGCCCACCTTGCGGCTCCATGTTTTGGGGAATGTGTAACCAATCTGCAAGTTCTTCAGACGCAGGTATTTTCCATCCATCAAGAATAGGTCGGAACCTTGTCCGTTTCCGTAGTTGTTTCTGTTGGAAGTAGAACCCGGAGCAGTAAGTCTCGGCCAACGTGCATCGGTGTTGGTAGGAGTCCAGAAATCCAGTTGATGCTTATAGATATTATAAGAGTAATTGGCGTGGAACGGTTCAATCAATTCACCACGAAGCATCATGTCACGCTTGCCCACACCCTGCCAGAACATACCGAAATCGAATCCTTTCCATTCTACATTGTAGTTGAAACCGAAAGTAAGACGAGGGAAGGCATTACCCAAGATAAACTTATCCTTCGAGTCGATGACACCATCTTCGTTACGGTCTACAAACTTCACGTCACCCGGCTGTACCTTTCCACCTACAGGAATAGCCGATGCCTCAATCTCCTCGTAGCTTTGGAAAAAGCCGTCCATCTTGTAACCGTAGTAAGACTCCAACGGACATCCTTCACGGGTGATACGGCTCAACTCCTCTATTTGTGAGATTCTTTCGTGACCAGGGTACTTCAGCACTTCATTCCAAGAGTCACCAAGATTGAAGTTGAAGTTATGATTTGCGGCTCCCGTTTTCAAACGATAGTTGATAGAGAGGTCCCAACCTTGATTCTGCATCTCACCAATGTTGTCCATCGCCATATCCGTACCGAATACCGAAGGCACAAGGGGCTTCATTAAAATGTCGCTCGTACGCTTGTAGAAATAGTCGAACGTCACATTCAAAGCGTTATTGAAGAACGAAGCGTCTACACCCACGTTGAAGGTTTTGGTCTTTTCCCAAGTCAAATTATCCTTACCTAACTTAAAACCTGCGCCTGATACTGTCTGGTTGTTGTATGCGTAAGAGTTGTTGTACAGTTCGTAAACAGTAAAACGGTCATAAGTACCAATAGACTGGTTACCCAAGATACCAAAAGAAGTACGCAGTTTCAAGTCACCCACACGTTCCTTGTAAGCCTGCATAAAGTTCTCCTCGCTCAAACGCCAGCCTAATGAAACAGAAGGGAAGAAACCCCATCGGTAGTCTTTATGAAACTTGGAAGAAGCGTCATAACGGAAGCTGAATTCTGTATAATATCTGTCAGCGTAAGAATACCCCACACGTCCCAACAGAGAAGTCAGACTGGTACGGTTGGATTCATCTACAAATGTTTTTCCTGTGATGTTTCCCACAGTACTATTGGTAATGTCTGTACCGATACCCAAGTCGGGATCTACCCCCTTCTTCTCAATCTCATTGCTAGACGAAGTAAACGATTCATTGGTTACTCCAAAAAGCCCGCTGACATTGTGTTTACCGAATGTCTTGTTGTAATCCAACAAAAGTTGGCTATTAATAAGGTAAGCCGTATGATTCCAGTTACTGGTCCGATAGTCAGTATCTTTCACTGGACGTGGTTCGGTAGCCTCTTCATTCAAGTAATAGGATACGCCCAAATTGCGGGTAGAACGCATGTCGTTTATCACATCCGCACCCAACACTCCACGCAACTTCAATCCGTCAATAAGCCGGAATTCAGCATTGACATTAGCGTTCAGATAATTGTTACGATACTTGTTACGGCCACCAGCTTCCAATGCTCCCAATGGGTTAAATTCAGTCAATACATCATTTAACAAATATCTTCCATCTTCCGATTTCATTTTGTAATAATAATAAGTAGGTACACGGGCGGCATCCACTTCCAAACTCCCACCGGTGGTACTTACACTATTATTACGTGTATAAGCCAAAATAGCATTCAGTTTCAAACGTCCCACTTCCGTGCTAACATTGGTACGAAAATTATAACGCTGCACGCCAAAATCACTGTTGCCCACATAATTACTTTCCTGGTCATAATAACCCATGGACACCATGTAAGTAGTTTTATCACTACCTCCAGATACGCTTAGATTGTAATTCTGCTGTAAGGCTGTGCGGACTATCTGATCAAAAAACCAGCTTTCTTCATTTTGATGGGCAGCCAGGTCACGGATTTGATCGGGTGTATACAAAGGAGCCTCTCCAGCATTGGTGGCAGCTAAATTGCGCAAAGTAGCGTTCTGATAGCCTTTCACCGGAGAAAACAAGATATCCGGATTCTGCCATCCCATCATACCACTTAACCGAACTGTCGCACGCTGGTTCTTCTTACCTTTCTTAGTAGTAACCAAAACTACACCATTGGAAGAACGTGAACCATAAATAGCAGCTGTACCGGCATCTTTCAAGATGGAAATGTTCTCAATATCATTGGGATTCAATTTATCGAAACTACCGCCATCAGCTACCAATCCGTCTATGACAAAAAGCGGACTATTGTCATTCACAGTGCTGATACCACGGATATTAAAGTTAGTCTTACGATCATTAGGATTGCTACTGCGCTGCTGGATAACCACGTTGGGCGCAGCCCCTTGCAAAGCATCTGTCATGTTAGCCACGGGACGGTCTTCGATCATGGAAGCCTTTACCTGGTCTACAGCACCTACGGCACTCTTGCGGGTAGTAGTACCATAACCGATGACAATAACTTCATCCAGCACCTTGGTATCCTCCTTTAAGACAACATTCAATTGTTTTTGATTTTTCACAGCAATTTCCTGAGTGGCATATCCCACATAGGAAAAGACGAGAACATCTTGGGCACTACAAACAATGGAATAGTTTCCATCCACATCTGTAATGGTACCCACACCTTCTTTACCCTTAACAGTAACACTCACTCCAATCAGGCTTTCACCTGTGGCATCCTTAACGGAACCTCTCACCGTGGCATTGTTTTGCTGCACCACAGTAATAGTCTCCGCATGTGCATAAACCGCAGGAGCCTGCGCCAGCATAGTCACAGCAGGCAAGGCAATAAGCCAGAACTTATAGTTCCCACCTATCCGAGCCAGCAATGAATTTACTGTGTACACTCGATTCTTTTTCATATTCTTTAAGATTAAACATTATAATAAATCACGATAAAAAAAGGAAAAGAACACAAATAATACCAACGAACAACCAATTCATGCAATTTGTATCCTAATCCTCCTTCCAGCGCACTTTATTGATTTTAAATAATTCCTGTTTTTACAAGCTGTTCAGCAAATCCACTTTACCCTCGTTCACTAATTTCAAAATCAATTCTCCAAACAGCGTATTCTGCCAAGCAAACCATGCACGGGTAAAGTTAGTGGGGTCATCCTTGTGGAAAGACTCGTGCATGAATCCCGTACCGGCATCCGTATCCATCAGCATTTTGATACAAATCTTTATCTCCTCATCATTCTGGCTGGTGAATGCCTTCATCATGATACTCATAGGCCATACCATATCATAACCAATGTGCGGACCTCCGATACCTTCACCGGCTTTACCTTTAAAAAAGTAAGGGTTGCTGCCACTCCACACAAAGCGGCGTGTATTCTGATAGATAGGATCGTTTACGTCCACATCACCCAAATAAGGCATAGCAAGAAGGCTGGGTACATTGGCATCGTCCATTAACAGATGATTGCCGAATCCATCTACTTCAAATGCATAGATTGTCCCAAACTCAGGATGATTGTAAGTGGCATATTTCTTCAGGGCTGCCTCCACTTCGGCTGCTAAATCGGTGCATTCTTTGGCCAAGGATGTTTCCTTGTTTACTTCCGTCAGAATTTCAGCAGCCTTTCTCAGAGAAGAGACAGCGAAAAAGTTGGAAGGGACCAGGTACTGAAGCGTAGTGGCATCGTCCGATGGGCGGAAAGCGGAAACAATCAGTCCCACCGATTTGACCGGAGCACCCAAGCCGTCGTTATTCAGCGTATCCAGAGCACGTTCCGTCTTACGTTGGAAACGGTAAGGGCCTACACCGTCCTTACGCTGCTGTTCCTTGAAAGTCTTCAGGATAGCAGTAATTGCCTTCATCCATTCACCGTCGAAGATACTGCTGTCACCAGTTACTTTCCAATACTGGTAAGCCAGACGAAGCGGGTAACAAAGAGAGTCTATCTCCCATTTGCGCTCGTGCAGTTCGGGCTTCATATCTGTCAAGTCAGTCATCCAGTTGCCACCCGTAGGTCCGTCGTTGAAAGCATTGGCGTACGGATCAATGTTGATGCAAAGGAACTGACGGCGAATGACACCTTCGAGCATCTCTTTCAATTGCGCATCATTGTTGGCTAACTGCACATATGGCCACACCTGCGCACCGGAGTCACGCAGCCACATAGCATGGATGTCACCGGTATAAACAAAAGTATCGGGTTTACCGTCCAGCATGCGAAAGTGTACAGTAGTGTCAAGCGTATTAGGAAAGCAATTCTCAAACATCCACGCCAACTTAGGATTGGTAAGCAGTTTCTTCACGCGAACAATCTCAGCTTCCACCGCTTTTGAGGTGAAAAGGCGTTTCTTCATTTTTGGACGATTGCTCTTGTAAGCAGCAGTCATCTGAGCATAGTTCTCCACACAAGTGTTGTCACCTTTCAGAATAAAAGTGTCTGCCTTAGCATAGCCTTGCATACAGAGCATGGCAACAGCGCACAAGGTAATGTTTCTCTTTTTCATTTGGTCTGATTCGTTTTAATTATAAAGACTGATTAGCGAACACGGCCAAACGCGCGTACATCTCTACCATGGCGGCTTGTGTCAGCAGCCATTTACGATTGTCGCGGCTCTTGCCGGTGAAATCAGTATTGAAAAGGCCGTTCTCTTCACGGGCATGCGTCCAAGCATAGTCCAGACTGCGGGCAAAGGAATCAAGATAAACCTTGTTACCGTCCACCTGATAGAGTTCCATAAAACCACGCAACATAACGGCGGTGAACCACACATCACCCTTCTTCAGCATATGAAACGGTTCTCCCTGTCCGGGGGTGAATTCCATGAAGAAATAATTATGACAAGCAGCAGCAATCGCTTGCGCATCCTTCAGATACTGCCCATTACCGGTAAGCTGATAGAGCAAAGCAGCCGACTGCATCATCTGACCGCTGTTATAGGCAAATTTGGCACGTCCTATCTCACCGTCCAAACGCATGTTGTCGAAGTAAAGGCAGTCTGTTGTGTCCTGCAATGTTGCTTTAGTCCACTCGTACAAACTCTTCCCTTTCTCAAAATAGGAGCTGTCTTGCGTAGCCTTGAAAAGTTTCAGGGCAAAGACGGAACCAGGGGCGTTGGAACAAGTGTTCTTTGATTCCTTCTTCTGTTCGCACCAATAGATACCTCCTCCCAAACAATCGTCCATACCGCTTTCTATAAACTTCCAGATAAGCTTGGCGCTCTGCAGATAGTTCTCTTGGCTAGTCATCAGATAGACGTCTGTGAAGTCAATGCCGAGCCACACGTTGTCATCGTAAAAGCGGTCGGACAACGGAGCGTCCTTGATGTAAGAAGCATACGCTTTGGGCATACGACGAGCATCGAAATATTCAGCAAGTCCCGGAAGCACTTTCTCATCAAGCAACTTCTGATAGTTCCCGAAATCTTTCTTGTTATCTTTAGTGGCCTCCATCAACGCATTCACTGCGGAGAAGGTACCGGAATAAGGCCACAAATAAGAGTAGAGATTGGGACGGTTCTTCTGTTCCTCGGAAGCCAGATAAGTAGCGGTATAGCCTTCCATGTCCGAAGGATAATTCTCACGCAACAGACAAGTGCCCGGTGCGGAATAGTGAGCATATAAGGAATCAAGTGTTTGTGTAGATCTGACCAGCATTGCGTTGTCTGCCACAGCCGGTTCTTTCTGTGTCTTGCATCCGGTTACTGCCAAGGCGCATGCCAATAGGCAGAGGAGTGCTTTCTTGGAATTTTTCATCTTTTTTCTACGGCATTAAATTGTTCGACTTGTTTTTCACTCCGTTGCAGGAGTCTTCTTTTATATAATATATAAACCCTATTAAAAACGATTGCAAAAATAGACAGTAAGGTTAAAAGCCAACTATAAATCCGTGACATAACCGTCCACATTCCGGACATGGCAGAATTCTAAAACAAGTTTGTCACAAAACAGACACACCGTTTCCCCCATACTTCGGAAACATCATTTCCCAACAACTGGAAATTCTGAAATACGCAGGGTTGTACAACCGTAGGGTATCAGCGTGATTTCTTGCTCTCCTCCTTCGGCACTGCCACAGAAAGAGAAAGGCTGGGGCCCTGCCATTTCATTATATACTGTCCAAGTAGGGATAAGACGAGCCTTCATCTTTATTTCAACCGGTGCATTTTCCTGATTCCAAGGAAAGTCCAATTGCTGTTTTTGGCTATTGATACTTACTTGGGCCACCTCGTTCATTCTGTTACGGTCAAAATCCACCAATCCGTAGTTCCATGGATCCGAAGAAGTCACCTGATAATAATAAGAACCATACCAACTATCCTTAAACTCTTTCTTTTCCCAATTTTCTTCCATTTTCAGGGCATATACCAACGGACCTCTTTCAATAGATACTGCGTTTTCATACCAAGTGCTAGTAAAGACCTCCATGGGCAGATACAGTTCAATCTTATCATTCCGCTTCCATATACGGTCTACGATAGCTATTTTCCCACCTTTGACAGTTTGCTCCATCTTTCCATTTACCCGTATTTCAGCTTGCTTGCACCACTTCGGAACACGCAGGTGAAATGGAAATTTCACTTGTTTCACCTTATTCCTCACCTCTTTAATGGTAAAAGTTATCTGATGATCCATCGGATAGTAAGTATCTTCACTGATAACCACCGGTACATTATCACCCACATTGGCTGTTACTTCCGACGGAGAATAGACAATGGCTGCAATGCCGTTATCAGGTGTGGCATACCATAGGTGCTGTGTAAATTTTGGCCAACCTTGGTGCATATTCGAAAAACAACATGGGTATCCGGTCAGAGTGCCAAAAGCAAGGTCTGTCCCTTCATGATCCTGGTCGAAGTTGCGACGATGGCGTGTTACCATCACCTGATTCGGTTGCTGGAAATATTGCTTAGTCATAAAGTCATCGGATATTTGGGCTGGTAAAGCATTAAAAGCAATGCGTTCCAAATGGTCGGCAAAGTCTATGTCTCCTGTAATCTCCACCATTTTTTCCAGCGAGTACATCAACTCTACGGCCGAACACAACTCCGAGCCTTGTGTAGGATTGTTTCCATGCAAAGCCTCATCGCCTCCATACATGCCTTGCGGCTGTCCGTGGAACCGGCGAATATCTCGAAAGCCTTCCTTGACAGCATCAATATATTTCCGGTCGGTATCTTGCTGATAATAAATAATCGGTTCTTTGATGCCTTGTGCCAAATTAACACAGTGTATAGTGCAGGGTCTGCGCAAGTCTCCCCTATCTACCATATCTATGAAACTGAAACTCTGCCGGTGCAGCAAATGCCCCAATTCAAGCAAAAAATCCTCCCCCGTAAGATTATAAAGCCAATATACAGCTTGCAAATTGTCACAAGCACGGAATTCTGCCCAACTGCTCCAGTGTCCTAAAGGTTTTTGCGGCAAGGTATTCAGTTGATAACGGAAATATTTTGTCATAAAAGCGACGACTCTCTTATCGTTCGTTGCCGAATAATACTGCTGTAGGATTTTCAGCACGACCATACGCGGCCACCAGTCTTGCGAGTTATCACGTTGCAGTCCAGGCTCTCCCGGATAATCTTTTTCAGGACCGAAGAATCCGTCCTTACGCTGGCTCTGCAAAGCCCATTCTATCCAAGGTTGCACTTTGGCTTTCAAGACATCATCATCCAGTATATACGCCAAAGGAAGTAGACCGTCTATCCAGTATGGACCGCGTTCCCACTGGTCTCCATCACCACCTAACCAACCATTGCGTTTGCCCATAACCGAAGGGTAAAGAACATCCATCTGACCACTGGCGCCATTTTTCTGACGAACCAGCATTTCGTGCAACCAGCCTTTAGGTTTGATACTGCCTAAAGGAAGTTCCATTAAGGGCTTACGGAGTAGAGGATAGCGATTATTCTTGTAGTTTCCTTCTACTACCTGGCTCAAAAGAGCATCCACTTGTTTCTCCGCCTCAGGCGTAAACCACTTTTGAGCAGATATTGTAAAGAGATTAGCAGCTAATAAACATACAACAGCAAATATTTTAATTTTCATTTTTCAAGGTATTTGTTATTTCCAATAAATTTACTTCAATAGAGTTGTTAACTTACTCACATTAAGCACTTACACCTGAGAATCATCAGATCCTTGTGTCTGTGGTGACAGACACAAGGATCTGAAAAATGGGAATATAATAACTGTTTATTCGTATACTTCCATTTCATAAATGCGCACATCTTTACCAGAAGCCGATTGCATGGGCTGTGTCACTAAAAGACGCAGGTAGCGAACACTTTCAGACTTATTTAGCGTGCGATTCAGTACATTCTTACCATTACCAGAAACATAGTCCAGTGTGCGCCATTCACCATTCTTGTCGCTCTTACCTTGCAGAAAGCAGGAGGAAGTGACGTAGGAATGGTTTTCGCCGGCAGCGTTCAGTAACTTCCAGCCATTAATGCTTCTTTCACCGCCCAAATCAAAGTCTACGTAGTGGGGCATTTCAGCAATAGCACACCACTTTGTGTTTTCGTCGCCATCTACCATGAAAGCCGGCTTCTCTTTCTCGTTCACATAGCTTGAATAGCCCATTACCATGTCCTGCTTCAGAATGTTCACTCTCTCTGTGGAGCTTTCCGTCTGATAGCGATTGCACTTGTTTGCCGTACGGAACAGTTCGGAAGCGGGACAAACAGAAGTAGCAGCAACATCAGTCAAAGTGGCGGCAAAAATAACAATATCCTTATTATCGGGCAATACCACCTCAGTAGCCTTTTCTGGCAGGTCTATTGCGAACTTAAACATGTAAGTGAACTCATACGGCTGATCGCCTTCACCGGAATGGCGGTGCGTACCCACATAGGCAACTTCAGCATCTTTCAGATAACCTTCCGTATGTCCGGTGTGCCCCCACTGACCGATGAAGCCAGTATAAGAAGGAACAATGACTTCCTGCACATACTTGCCTACGCGGAATATCCCCTTCACATCTTTATCAGAAGCGGCAGCAGCAAGGATATAGAGTCTGTTATAAGTACAGTCGGCGGGCAGTTTCAGTACATTGCCCTTGCAAGCCATACCATTCAGCTCTTCACGTGTCTCCAATTTGAAAGGCACTCCATGCACATTCATCTCGGCAGGTATCAATTCAGCAGCATAAGAATAACCAGACTCAAAGTTGGCAGCAGCCTTGAACTCGTTCCAACTGAAGCACTTCTTGTCATAAACAAGGGGCAATGGTTCGGCCACCGTCTGCACCTTTTTATTGGAAGCAAAACGTACCTTGTAGGTCTTAATGCTGTTTGGATTGACTGACACTTCCAAGCGATTTCCACTGAATGTAGCCTTACCGATGGTCTTTTCCGTACCATCTGCTTCTACAGCAGCCACAAGGTTGTCGGCAAAGACAATCGAGGCTTTCTGCGCCTGCTTGCCTGCGGCTTCATACACGCGTACCACATATTCATCTGAACTTTCGGCTTTCTTTAAGGCTTTAATAAGTACATTCCGGTTATCGGAAAAAGCCAATGAATAGCTCTTACCTAATTCGCCGCGATGCTTTCCAACAACGAACGCCTTGATGCGCTGGTTCAGCAACTCAGCATTCTCGCGGGTTTGAACTACGTCCAAAGCGCCCACATGACCTACCAAGCTGTAAGTAAAGGTATGGTGACCGAAGTCCTGACGATCTTGATAAGCATAGTTCTTTTTTGTCTTCGGAGTGTGCAGCAAAGTGAGACGCAGGGTGTTGTTATCAGGCTTGTCCCAGCCATATTTGCTGTCGTTCATGATGGAAACACCATAAGAACCGTTAGCGTCCGTTAAATCTGCCCAATATTGAGCATATACTTCGTAAGCGGTCAAGATGTTGTTTCCTCTCTGCACGCTGCCTACGCCCAAGTCGTAAGTGGCCACCTCATTATTCAAATTGAGGGGAAACTCAGCCTTCAACAGAGCGTTGGTAGACTGCCAGTCCACTTCGTTAGTAAAGTCAATGCGGTGGGCCAATACACCTTCATACAAATGGATGTACTGGCGGAAAAAAGAATCATCGTGACGTTTCTCCACGCAGAGAGTCTTACGTAATGCACCGTTTTCGCAAAGAGTCACTTTCACATCCTCGGTGATGGAGATAGGAGTAGCGTCCACAGTCTCTTTCAATATCTCCCATGCCGGCCATTCGAATGACTTGTTTTCAGTGAAGAGGGCTAAACGAATAGCCTTACCAGCCTTTACCAATTCCTTGTTGATTCTCTTGTCGAACAGTGAAGTAATGTCACCGTTCTCATTCAATGTCAGTTTGTAGAACGAATTTTCAACACTTGCAGCTTCAACAGCAGACATCTCTTTTCCTTCGCCGGAGAGGCGGACATCGTAAACTGCGTATCCATTGGCGGGTACAGTGGCTTCTACTAACAAGCGGACCTTTCCATCAGTATATGAAACCAACTGAGAAACCACCAACTTGCCTTGTTCGTTATATACAGCCACACTTTTGGGAAAACGGGAAGCCTCCACTTCGATGGTCACCACATCTGTAACCTTGAAGCCCGAAGCGTTATAGAGCACTACGGGAATCCCCTTGACACGAGTATCAAGCTTGCCTGCCACACTTCCCACAGAATGAGTCAGGATACCGGAGAACTGTTTCAGAGAGAGAAGTTCATCGTTCCAAGAAAATTCATAGGCACGGGGAATGCTAGTACCGGTCAAATCATCGTGGAATTGGTGGAATATGAAGCGCTGCCAAGACTCCGTCAGGCTCTTGCCAGGATATTCGGCAACCCCCAAAAGGGCAGCAGCCACAGAAGCACGTTCAGCGGCATCACCCAAAAGTTCATTTTGACGATTATAGAGTTTCATAGCAGCCTGTGAAGTGTAGCAGCCGGTTCCATGAACGTCCATCAGCAATTCACCGTCAAATACGGGGAGCTCGGGATGGCTGCCATAAGGCTGGTAATCCTTGAACAACTGGTCACTGGCTGCACTGATAATCTTCAACGGACCGTCTCCCTTGATACCTTTCTCCACGGAAGCCACAGAAGCGATGGTAGGTGAACCGCCCACATCACCTGTTCCATAGTAGCGGTAAACGGTATTCAGGGGAGTGCATTTGGAGAGTTCCATCAAATATTTATTTTCTGAAAGGTCTTCATTATCCCAACGACGACCGTAATCATATCCGTGAGCCAGCATGACGGACGCTCCATCCACTCCTTTCCACAGTCCGATGGTAAAGGGATGCTTGCTTTTACCGTAGAAAGGATTGTTACGCCAATCCAGCTTCTGTGAAGAGAAACCTATCAGTCCACAATGGGCAGCAACAGTAGGCAATGTCCAACCGAATCCGAAGCAATCGGGAAGGAAGATGTCGGTACTTTCTACCCCCAGCTCCTTACGATAGAACTCCTGCCCCAGCATAATGTTGCGAATAAACGATTCAACAGACGGCACCAAAGTGTCGGTAGCATCCCAACTGGCCCCACTCACATGCCATCGACCTGCCTTTACAAAAGCCTTCATCAGTTCGTATTCACGAGGATAATATTCCTTCATCCAAGCATATTTCACTCCACCTTCAAAATTAAAGATATAGTCGGGGTACTGGTTCAAAAGGAAAAGGTTCTGATTCAAGGTATTCCAGACATAATCCTTAATAGTAGTCTGAATGTCCCAGTTCCACTGCGTGTCCAAGTGGGCATCTGCCACCATGTACGCTTTTGCTTTCTTCGGTGCAACGGTCTGAGCCGATAATTGTCCTCCTGCAACGGCCAACATCACGGCTCCCGCTATCAGATGGGTCTTCCCCATCAGTATTCGTCTCTTTTTCATGGTTTTGTTATTATTGTTTTTTCGTAAAAGATAATGTCAATTCGATATAAACCACCGCATTCTTTGTTATAAATGTGCTGCTTCCTCTAGCCGCAAACCGCTCTTTCACCTTCTCTCTTTAGCCTCCATCCGGCAACAATAGTTCTCTGACATGTGGAATGTTGGTAACAAAAATAGCCCATCCTTCACTCTCATACTGTACAGATTCGCGACATAGATATGTAAAAAGTCGTCTGTGGCATGATTTTATATATTTATGTCATAAATAGCATACATTTCCTACAGAATACAAACTACTTTTGTATATTGTAAAAATCCAAAAGCTAAGAACATGAAAAAACAATTCCTACTCTCGGCAGTTCTCTGCCTCTCACTGACCGCTTTCGGACAGAAAGTACATCAACTGGCCTCACCCAGCGGAAACATCCGCATCTCGGTGGAGCTGACCGATCAAATCCAATATGATGTAACCCAAGGAAATCAAACACTGATGGACAACTGTGTCATTGGTCTGGAAACTGCCAACCACCAGCTGGGCATCCATCCTAAACTAAACAAAGTAGTACGCCAAAATGTAAACGAGGAACTGACTCCCATCGTACCCCTGAAATTCTCTACTATAACCAACCGCTACAACCAATTGCTACTGAAGTTTAAAGGAGGCTATTCAGTAGAGTTCCGTGCCTTTGATGACGGATTCGCCTACCGCTTCCTTACTGACCTGAAAGGCGAGCAAGAAATAATGAATGAAATCCTCCGCCTGAACTTTGTGGATGATTGCCTGCTACATCTTCAGCAACCTGACGGCTTTAAGACTTCCTATGAAGAAGAATATCGCCACCAAACAAGCAGCGAGTGGAAAAACTCCAATCGCATGGCTCTGCTTCCCCTTTTAGCCAGCACACCCAAAGGTGACAAAATCCTCATGAGTGAAACCAATCTGACAGACTATCCCGCCATGTTTCTGAAAAACGATGGACAAGGCGGCATTACCGCCGTCTTCCCCCGTCTGCCTCTTGAATTCGGAGAAGACGGTGACCGCAGTCTCAAGATTCTGAAAGAAGCCAACTGCATAGCCCGTACCGCAGGCAAGCGCAGTTATCCATGGCGTTACTTCGTCATTACCGACGATGACCGCAAACTTATAGAAAACACTCTATCCTATCGCCTCGCTGAAAAGAATGTCATAGAAAACACCTCTTGGATTAAACCAGGACTAGCCAGCTGGGAATGGTGGAACGGAGCCACACCCTACGGCCCCGACGTGGACTTCAAAGCAGGTTGCAACCTTGACACCTACAAATACTTCATCGACTTCGCATCCCACTACGGCGTAGAATATATAGTAATGGACGAAGGCTGGGCCATGAACACCCGCAACCCCTATAAACCCAATCCCTCGGTAGACATACACGAACTCATCCGCTACGGCAAAGAAAAAAACGTAGGCATTGTGTTATGGCTCACTTGGCTTACGGTAGAAAACCACTTTGACCTATTCGAAACTTTCGAAAAGTGGGGTGTGAAAGGCGTAAAGATAGATTTCATGGATCGTAGCGACCAATGGATGGTAAATTTCTATGAACGCGTAGCACATGAAGCCGCCAAACACCATCTCTTCGTTGACTTTCACGGTGCTTTCAAACCTGCCGGATTAGAATACAAATACCCAAACGTACTCTCCTACGAAGGCGTAAGAGGTATGGAGCAAATGGGCGGATGCCGTCCCGACAACAGTGTCTATTTCCCCTTCATACGCAACGCAGTAGGAGCCATGGACTATACTCCCGGCGCCATGCTTAGCATGCAGCCTGAAGTCTACCATTCCGAACGTCCCAATTCTGCCAGCATCGGCACACGTGCCTATCAGATGGCACTCTTTGTTCTTTTTGAAACCGGCCTGCAGATGATGGCAGACAATCCTACCCTCTATTATCGCAACGACGAGTGTACACGTTTCATCACCCAAGTACCCCAAACATGGGACGAAACCATCGCTCTCGAAGCCAAAGCAGGAGAATATGCCATCGTGGCCAAACGCAAAGGAGAACAATGGTATATAGGAGGCATGACCAACAACCGCGAACGTGAACGGGTCTTTAACATCTCCCTTGATTTCCTGCAAGAAGGAAAAAATTATCTCATGACCTCTTTTGAAGACGGCATCAACGCTGACCACCAAGCCATGGACTACCGCAAGCAAGAACAATCCTTGAAGAAAGGCAACCATATCACAGTCCGTTTGGCACGCAACGGTGGATTCGCTGCGGTCATTCGCTAATCATATCCATACCTATCTGCTCCGTACAAATACATTTCTAAGGATACGGAGCAGATACAAAGCAAACTGTAAGCCTACAACTAAAGAAATATATTGCAAATATTGACTGTTTCCACCTTAAAATATATCTTTGCAACTCAAAATCAATACAACAAGCCACATGAAAGACATATACTGGAAAGGCCATACGATTTTATTGCTTATCAGCCTCTTATGCTGTTTTCCGGATTTTGTGTACGCTTACAGCCTACGGCAATTCTCCAATAAAAACGGTCTTTCCAATAGTGCCATCCAATCCCTTTACCAAGATAGCCAAGGTGTACTATGGATAGGAACATGCGACGGACTGAACGTGTTTGACGGCAACAATATCCACCTATATACGCCCGTTGATGTGTCACGCAACCTATTGTCAGGCAACATTATCAGCCAGATCGTAGAATCAGAGCCAGGCATACTGTGGTTACAAACCAACTACGGGTTAGACAGATTGGATACATACCGACAGACCTGCCGGACCTTTACCGAATTCAAGGACAACATCTTCTTGGCACGAAGCAAAAACAAGTGCATGTTAGTGCTGAAAGATGACGGAAATCTGTATCACTACCAACAAGAGAACCAGAAATTTCTCCAGTTAAACATCTCTTCCATGGATTTTAATAAAGTACTGTCCATGACCATTGATTCCAACAACCTGCTTTGGATATTCGCAACTGGAAACAACACTCGTTGCTATCGTCTGAACCACACGGGAAAAAGCGTGACACTGATTCCGGAAAAGCCATTTGGACATCACGGCTTGAAGCATGCCTTCATCGGAGAAGATTCAGCCTACTTCATTGATGAAACCTATGCCCTCTACGAATATAGTTTCAGCAACCGACAGTGTTACTACATTGCCGACCTGAAAGACGAAATAGAAAAACGAGGTGAAGTATCTTCCATCATCAAACGAGAAAATGACTTCTGTATCGGTTTCAAAAGCAGCGGCTTGATAGTACTGAAATATGAAGCAAACCAAAAGATTAAATACCGTATAGAATACACTGAAATACAGTCGGGCATCTTCTGTCTGATGAAAGACAAATTTCAAGATATCGTATGGGTAGCTACCGACGGAGAAGGGTTATACATGCTTTACAATGACACATTCACCATGACCAACACCCTGCTCAACACTCCCGCATATCAGGTGAACAACCCGGTACGCAGCCTTTACCTCGACCCACAGCAAACCTTATGGATAGGAACCAAAGGCAGTGGCATATTGCGTATACCGAATTATCTTGTCAACAATACACCCGAAAAACATGATCGTCTCATCACCGGTAACAGCACATTGACCGACAACTCCGTCTACTGTTTTGCACCCGGTGGAAAAGACCGACTTTGGATAGGTACGGAAAACGGAATCAATTATTATTCCTACTCTACCCACCAATTGAAAGAACTGGCGGTACAAGCCAATGGAACCAAAGTGAAATATGTGCACTCCATTGATCAAACCAATGACAGTACACTTTGGATTTCCACCGTGGGCGAAGGAATCGTAAAGGTGACATTAGAAAATCAGAGAAAAGATCCTATTGTGAAGCATGCTACACGGACTTTGGTGAGTAACGGACATATGGCATCAAACTATTTTTTCACCTCCTACCGTGAAAGCAGCTCTACGCTGTGGTTCGGGAACAGAGGGCTCGGAGCCTACCGCATTGATGTACGTACTGGAGAAATGGCACAGTTCCGCTTCAACAACTTGGTAAACAGCCAAACCGCCAACGATGTGTTCGCCATACACAAAAACGAGCAAGGATACTGGCTGGGCACTGGATCAGGGCTTCTCCGCTTCTACTCAAACGAAGACGGAAACCCAGACAGCATCAGTGCAAAGCTCTACACCAACAGCACCGTACATGGTATCTTGGAGGACAACCGAGGCAATCTCTGGGTGAGTACCAATCAAGGATTAATGAGACTCAATCCCCAAGAACAGACCAAGCAGACCTACAACAACGGAAACGGACTGGCCGTGACCGAATTTAGTGATGGAGCCTTCTACAAAGACAATGCTACGGGAATCCTTTTCTTTGGAGGTGTAAACGGCTTCGTCACCGTGAAGCCCGATTCTTACATCACCACGGACTATATGCCCGAAATCAGCCTGAAAGGACTTTCCATCTTCGGTAAGGAATACAACCTGCATGACTTTTTACATTACAAAGACGGGAAGCCCGTGCTACAACTGGACTACAAACACAACTTCTTCCAGCTCAACTTCCGGATAACAGACTACATTAACGGAAACGACTATTTCTACTCCTATAAACTAAAGGAAGCAAGCGACCAATGGATAGAAAACGGAGTTTCACCCAATGCCATCTTCTCCAACCTTTCCCCCGGAGAATATACTCTGTTTGTGAAATACCGCAACAACATCAACGGTAAAGAAAGCCATCCGCAAGCCTTCACCATTTACATCGCTCCTCCCTGGTATCTCAGTACCTGGGCCTATGTGGGCTACTTTTTGTTAGGGTTACTATTATGTACAGGCATAGTCGCCTATGCATTCTATACCTACCGCCTGAAGCGGCAGCACATGATGAAGAAAATGGAACGACAGAAAAAAGAGGAAGTCTATGAATCAAAACTACGCTTCTTCACCAACATCACCCACGAGTTTTGCACCCCCCTCACCCTGATTCAGGGACCGTGCGAGAAGATACTCACCCACAAGGAGACAGATATCTACACGCACCGCTACGCCAAGATGATTCAGCAAAATGTGGAAAAGCTGAATGGTCTCATTGTGGAATTGCTGGAGTTCAGAAGACTGGAAACGGAAAACAAAATGCTCTCCATACAGCCGCAACCTGTTTCCGAAAAGTTAAGGGACATCGCCGAATCCTTCGGTGACATGGCGGAAAACAGAGAAATGAACTACTGCCTTGACATAGCCCCCGAACTGACATGGAACACCGACCTGAGCTGCTTCAACAAAATAGCCGGAAACCTCATATCCAACGCTTTCAAGTACACACCCGACAAGGGGAACATCAGCGTAACATTGTACACGAAAAACGAACGTCTTATTTTGAAGATAGCCAATACCGGCAAAGGCATCACACCGGAAAATCTCGGAAAGATATTCGACCGCTATAAGATTCTCGACTCCGTGGAGATGAACGGCAAAAACTCAAGAAACGGACTGGGGTTGGCCATCTGCAAAAACATGGTGACCCTGTTGGAAGGAGACATAAACATCGAAAGCACACCGGGCGAACTGACCACCTTCACTGTAAGCCTTCCCTCGCTCCCCCCCAACGGACAAGAAGTACCGCAAACAGCATACGAAGCGGCTTCTCCAAGCATTCCCACCGAAGAAGTGCAAGAATTGCCCGAAAAATACACCCAAGAATTCGACGCAAACAAGCAGACGGTCATGGTGATAGATGATGACCCTTCCATGCTGTGGTTCGTATCCGAAATATTCACAGAGAAATACAACGTACTCTCTTTCAATAATGCCCAAAAGGCATTAGACAGCCTGGAGCAACGACAGCCAGATCTCATCATCTCAGACGTGATGATGCCCGATATAGATGGGTTATCCTTCACCTCCACCATCAAGCAACACAAGCTGTGGAGCCATATTCCCCTAATCCTGCTCTCAGCACTGCATCACGAAGACGACCAAGTAAAAGGACTGGAATCGGGGGCGGATGCCTATGTCACCAAGCCTTTCAATGTGAAATATTTGGAAAAGATGGTCTATCATCTCATCCGCCGCGAAGAAAACCTGAAGGAATATTATAGTTCGGCACTCAGCACCTTTACCTGGAAAGAAGGAAGCTGCTTGCACAAAGAAGAACAAGAATTCTTAGAGAAAATGACAGAAGTCATTGAAAAGAACTTAGCCAATCCAGACCTGCAAGTAGAACTTTTGAGTAAGGAAATGGGCTACAGCAGCCGGCAGTTCTACCGCAAACTGAAACCACTTACTGACAAATCGCCTGCCGACATCATCAAAGAATACCGCCTCTCCACGGCGGAACGCTTGTTAGTCTCCAGCAACTTCACCATCGAAGAGCTGATGGACCGCACGGGATTCACCAACCGAAGCACTTTCTATAAAGCTTTTTCACAACGTTACGGAATGCCGCCCCGTCAATACTGCGAACGGCAAAAGAAGAACGTGAGGGAAGGACAGGAAATCACTAATACTTAATCATCTTATACCATCTGCATTTATGAAAAGAAGCTCTTTTTTGAGTATCGCATTCACCGGGCTGCTTGCTACCGCAGCCGCAACAGCACAAACTCACGAACAGCCCGAATGGAATGACCTGAACATTTCGGGAGTGAACAAAGAAACGGCATGCCAAACCGCCATTCCCTTTGCCGACGAAGGACAAGCCCTACGCCTGAGCATCGAGGAATCCCCCTATTATCAAACTCTGAACGGTACATGGAAATTCCATTGGGTGGCCGACCCCGAAAAACGGCCGAAGGATTTCTTCAAGCCCGACTACGACGTAAGTGACTGGGATAACATCAAAGTGCCCGCCACATGGCAGATAGAGGCTGTACGCCATAACAAGCCCTGGGACAAGCCTTTGTATTGTAATACCATTTACCCTTTCTGTGATTACAGTAAAGGAGTACAATGGCCCAACGTCATCCAACCTCGCCCGGCAGACTATACTTTTGCCAACATGCCCAATCCCGTAGGCAGTTACCGACGTGAATTCACTTTGCCCACATCTTGGAAGGGCAGAGATGTATTTATTCGCTTCAATGGAGTGGAAGCAGGTTTCTATCTTTGGTTGAACGGTAAAAAAGTGGGCTATTCAGAAGACAGCTACTTACCTGCCGAGTTCAATCTGACTCCCTATTTACAAGAAGGAAAAAACACATTGGCAGTTGAAGTGTACCGTTTCACCGATGGAAGTTTTCTTGAATGTCAAGATTTCTGGCGGTTCAGCGGTATCTTCCGCGATGTATTCCTATGGTCAGCACCACGCACGCAAATTAGGGACTTCTTCTTCCGAACCGACTTGGACGGAGATTATCGTAATGCTACAGTTTTTTTGGACGTGGAAATCACCGGTAAGAAAAGTTCTGCCGAACTCATAGTGAAGCTCTCCGACACAGAAGGAAAGGAAGTGCTATCACGCACTATCCACGCCACAAAAACAGGTAGTACCCATCTGGAATTCGATGTGGAGAACCCACTGAAATGGACAGCCGAAACACCCAGCCTCTACAACCTGACCCTGACCCTAAAACAGAAGGGAAAAGTGACAGACCTACGTAGTGTAAAGGTAGGCTTCCGCGAAATAGAGTTTGCCAAAAACGGACAACTGCTGATTAACGGCAAACCCACTCTTTTCAAAGGTGTCAACCGCCACGATCACAGCCCATTGAATGGCCGTACCGTCTCCAAAGAAGAGATGGAAAAGGACGTACAACTAATGAAAGCGCTGAACGTAAATGCTGTCCGTACCTCCCATTACCCCAACAACCCTTACTTTTACGACCTATGCGACCGCTATGGCATCTATGTATTGGCAGAAGCCAATGTAGAGTGCCACGGCGAAATGCGTCTCTCACACGAGCCACAGTGGGAAAAATCATTCACCGAGCGCAACGAGAACCAAGTGAAACGTTTCCGTAACCACGCTTCCATCGTAATGTGGTCCATGGGCAACGAATCGGGAAACGGAAACAACTTCTCCACTGCTGAAAAGGCCATCAAACGTTTGGATACTACCCGCCCCACCCACTACGAGGGAAACAGTTCCTTCTGCGACGTGACCAGTTGCATGTACCCAAGTGTGGACTGGCTGGAAAACGTAGGCCGTGAACGATTGGAGAAAATACAAAAGGGCGAGATCGTGAAACCTCACGTAGTATGCGAGTATGCCCATGCCATGGGAAATTCCATAGGAAACTTCAAGGAATACTGGGAAACCTACGAACGCTATCCGGCACTCATCGGAGGTTTCATTTGGGATTGGGTGGACCAAAGCCTGCGTATGCCCACTCCCGACGGCAAAGGCTTCTACATGGCCGTAGGCGGTGACTTTGGTGACAAGCCCAACGACGGTAACTTCTGTACCAACGGCGTCATCTTCTCCGACCGTACATTATCTGCCAAATCCTATGAAATGAAGAAGATACATCAACCCATCCGCATAGAAGCATTAGGGAATGGCAAATATAGAATCAGCAACAAGCGATTCCATGCCAATATGGAAGACCTCTACGGGAGATACGAAATAACGGAAGATGGAAGGACCGTCTGCTCAGGCAATCTGGAAGATTTGAAGCTGGAAGCACAGGCAAGCAAAGTCATCACCCTGCCAGACATACCCGCAACGAAGGTACCCGGAGCAGAATACTTTATCAATTTCAGTTTCTGCCAAAAAAGAGATACCGAATGGGCAAAAGCCGACTACGAGGTAGCCACCGAACAATTCAAGCTATCAAGCAGCGAGAAACCTATATTCGTACCCGAAAAAGGAAACATCAATCTAAACGAAACTGCCGACGCATTGGTGGTGAAAGGTGAACGTTTTGAAGCTGTCTTCTCCAAGGAAGAAGGAACTTTATCGGCGTATACACTGAACAACGTCCCCCTGATGAGCAAAGGACTCGAACTGAACCTCTTCCGTGCTCCCACCGACAACGATAAACAGGTAAGTGGCGATTGGCAACGCAAAGGCCTTTACCAGCTGCAAGCGGAAACCGGCAAATGGGAAACCCACCAAGAAGAGGACAGAATAATCCTGCACATCCGGAACTGCCACAAAGGTAAACTCGGTTTTGAGTATCGCACAGAAATAGAATACACCGTAAATGCCGATGGTTCCATCATGGTGAACAGTGTCATCATCCCGGTATCCGACAGCGAAATCATTCCGCGTGTGGGCTATCGAATGGAACTGCCCGAAGGCTTCGAGCGTATGCGTTGGTATGGACGTGGCCCATGGGAAAACTACACAGACCGCAAGGACGCCACTCCAATAGGCGTATACGAAAGTACAGTATCCGACCAATGGGTGAACTATGTAAAGCCTCAGGAGATGGGCAACCACGAAGAGGTACGCTGGATTTCCATCACCAACGCCGACGGTATGGGCTTCGTTTTCGTGGCAGGCGACCAAATGGCGGCTTCTGCCCTGCATGTCAGAGCACAAGACATGGCAGACCCCGACCATCTGCAAAAACTGATTCACAAATACGACATCCCGATGCGCAAGGAGACAGTTCTTTGTCTTGATGCCCACAATCGTCCTCTGGGCAACGCAAGCTGCGGCCCTGGCCCGATGAAAAAATACGAACTGCAAGCAACTCCCGTAGCATTCAGCTTCATCATGATGCCTTTGGAAAGAAGCTACACGCAAAGTGAGCTTACCAAGAAAGCACGCGTACAGATGCCTGCATGCATGCCCGTAATGGTAGAACGCGATAACAACGGTTACCTGCAAATGAGTACCGGAACTCCGGACGCGACCATCTTCTACAGCCTTAACGGTAACGAATACCGGGAATACACAGCTCCATTCGAGTTCATTGACGGTGGAAAGATACAAACATACGCTGTTTCTGGAAAATTAGGCAAGAGCCTGGTCACTACTATGGAACTACCCATATTCGTAGACCACTCGGCATGGAAGGTGGTCTCCTCCAGCAGCGACAGCCAAGGAGAAGAGGCGCAAAACGCCATCGATGGGGACCCTTCCACGTATTGGCACACCCGTTGGCACGAACCCATTCCAGAGTTTCCACACAGCATTGTGGTAGACATGGCTTCCCTACTGGTAGTGGACAAATTCATCTACACAGCACGACATTCCAATGATAACGGACACGTCAAAGACTACGAGCTAAGCTTCAGCAAAGACGGAAAAAATTGGGAAAGCACCGTCAAAGGTACATTCTCCAATCTGACGTCTGCCCAAACCATAACATTGGAAACACCCGTCACTGCCCGTTACTTCAAATTCGTTCCCTTGTCCGAAATGCACGGCAGGAAATGGGCTTCGGCAGCCGAACTGAATGTGAGCATCCTGAAAAACATCAGCGGAGCATCCCAGAGACAAATAGTGGTCTCCGCAGACAGCGATGCAGACAACAGCATGAAGCTGGCGGCAGACGGTAACATAAACAGCTATTGGCACACGGTACACAACCAGTTCTACATAGCCCCCTACCCCCATGAGATACATCTTTCCCTATCCAAAGAGGCCACTATAAAGGGTATCCGCTACACTCCGCGACAAGATAGCGAAGAAGGACGGATAGCTTCCTATGAAGTATATGCAAGCAAAGATGGAAAAAATTGGGGGCAGCCCATTATCTATGGCACCTTCCATATAGGTACAGCAACGCAAACTATAGAATTTACTCCTTGCCGGGCACGCTATGTGAAACTATTGGGATTATCGGCCCATGACAAAGGAAAGAAAGCTGCCATAGCAGAATTAGAGATAATCTTGGAAGAATAATTTTAGAGGAAAAACTATTAACCATGGAGTTTCAAGGCTTGTGCAAAAACTTGTACAAGTCCTGAAATTCCACGTTTTCTCCTATAAGTAAAAATCACTTTCCCTTCACTATCCGCTTAATATCATTCAGCTTGTTCAGCGCCTCCAGCGGCGTCAAGTTATTCACATCCAGATTCAGTATCTCATCGCGTATCTGGCACAGCACCGGGTCGTCGAGCTGAAAGAAGCTGAGCTGCATACCACCGCGTGTCTCTCCCACTTCCACCATCGGTTTGCTGGAAATCCCCTGCTGGCGGTTGTCTGTTTCCAGTTGTTTCAGAATGTCATTGGCACGCTTCACGATGCTTTTGGGCATACCCGCCATTTTGGCTACATGAATACCGAAGGAGTGTTCGCTGCCACCGCGCTCCAATTTGCGCAGGAAGATGACTTTGTTATCTATCTCCTTCACCGAAACGTTGTAGTTCTTAATACGCTTGAAGCTTTTCTCCATCTCGTTCAACTCATGGTAGTGCGTGGCAAACAAGGTGCGTGCCTTCGCCTTTGGATGCTCATGGATATGCTCCACAATCGCCCAGGCGATGGAAATACCATCATATGTAGAAGTACCACGCCCCAGCTCGTCGAACAGCACCAGGCTGCGGGGAGAAAGGTTGTTCAGGATATCCGCCGCCTCGTTCATCTCCACCATAAAGGTAGACTCGCCCACGGAAATATTATCGCTGGCACCTACACGGGTGAATATCTTATCCACCAACCCGATATGGGCACTCTCCGCAGGCACAAAACTGCCGATTTGAGCCAGCAGCGTAATCAGCGCCGTCTGCCTCAGCAAAGCAGACTTACCCGCCATGTTGGGACCCGTAATGATGATAATCTGCTGCGTCTGGCTATCCAGCATCACATCATTGGCAATATACTTCTCGCCGATGGGGAGTTGCTTCTCAATCACCGGGTGGCGCCCCTGGCGGATTTCCAGTACGTCGTCGTCGGCAATGACGGGGCGTATATAGTTGTTCTCGCGCGCTGCCGTGGCAAAGGAGAGCAGGCAGTCCAGACGCGCTATCTGGTTCGCATTGATTTGAATGGCGGGGATGAACTCGCTCAATGATTGCACCAATTCTGCATAGAGTTGTGTTTCCAGTTCCAGTATCTTGTCCTCCGCACCGAGAATCTTCTCCTCGTACTCCTTCAATTCCTGGGTAATGTAGCGTTCGGCATTGGCAAGGGTCTGCTTGCGTATCCACTCTGCCGGCACTTTGTCCTTATGCGTGTTGCGCACTTCGATGTAATAACCGAAGACATTGTTGTAGCCTATCTTCAAGCTGGGAATCTCCGTCAGCTCACTCTCGCGCTGCTGTATCTGCAACAGATAATCCTTACCGGAGTAGGCTATCTGGCGCAACTCGTCCAACTCGGCACTAACACCGGACTTGATGACACCGCCCTTATTAATCAGCAACGGCGGGTCATTGTCTATCTCCCGGTCTATGCGGTCGCGGATGGACTGGCAGATGTTCAACTGCTCGCCTATATGATTCAAGCTGGCATTATCGGCATCCATGCAAGCCGCTTTGATGGGTTCTATCGCCTGCAAAGCCACCTTCAGCGCCACTACCTCACGCGGAGAGACACGGCCTACCGCCACTTTGGAGATGATGCGCTCCAAGTCACCTATCAAATGCAGTTGCTCCTCTATCAACTCCTTGAAATCGGGCTGGCGGAAGAAGTATTCCACTACATTCAGCCGTTCGTTAATCGGCTGCACTTCCTTCAACGGGAATACCAGCCAGCGTTTCAGCAGGCGGGCACCCATCGGGCTGATGGTCTTGTCTATCACATTCAGCAGACTGCTACCGCCGTCGTTCATCGACCCCATCAGCTCCAGGCTGCGCACTGTGAACTTATCCAGACGGACGTACTTATCCTCCTCGATGCGTGCCAGCGAAGTGACATGCCCTATCTGCGTATGCTGCGTCATGATGAGGTATTGCAGGATAGCTCCCGAAGCGATGATACCGTTCTTGAGATGCTCCACACCGAAACCTTTCAGGTTCTTCACCTCGAAATGCTTCAGCAGCTTCTCGCGGGCGGAAGTCTCGGTAAACACCCAGTCGTCCAGCTCGAAAGTGAAGAACTTGCTGCCGAAGTTCCCTTCGAACATCAGCCGCTTGCCACGCTCGAAAAGCACCTCTTTGGGGGCAAAGTTGTTCAGCAACTTGTCCACATAGTCGAAAGGGCCTTCCGCCGTCAGAAATTCGCCCGTAGATATGTCCAGGAAAGCCACACCGCAGGCACCCTTGCCGAAGTGTACGGCAGCCAGAAAGTTGTTCTCCCGGTAGTTCAGCACATTGTCGTTGATGGAGACTCCCGGCGTCACCAGCTCCGTGATGCCCCGCTTTACGAGTTTCTTTGTCAACTTCGGGTCCTCCAACTGGTCGCAGATGGCCACGCGCTTGCCGGCACGTATCAGCTTGGGCAGATAGGTGTCGAGTGCATGATGCGGAAAGCCCGCCATTTCGATGGTTTTCCCCTTGCCGTTGGCACGTTTGGTCAAGGTAATACCGAGGATTTCGGACGCGACGACGGCATCGGTGGAATAGGTTTCATAGAAGTCACCACAACGAAACAGCATGACAGCATCGGGATGCTTTGCCTTCAAGTCGAGGAACTGTTTCATCATCGGGGTAAGGACAATATCTTCGTGCATACAAGTCTTTAATTTTTAATTTCCAGGATTTTGAGCCAAGAGAGCAGAAAATCGTCAAGTAAGGCCCAAAACTTAATGTGACAAAGATAATTCTTTTTTAGAAAACAGCTGCGTAGAGGCTTCAAAACCTTAGCAAGCCTTAACAAAGAGACGTATTTTCCTAAAACATGTTATAAAACAGCCTTTTTTATTTGCTTTATTTGGAGATAAGCAAAAAGTCCGTACCTTTGCAATGTGTTTTTCATAGTATTAGATTTAAGGTTAACAAAGGTTGGAGTACAGCGGTACTCCTTTTTTTATGCCCATACCTTTCGTATCTTTCCCCTTTTCCCTTACAAAAGTACATATTCACTCGGCGAAACGCCCTTTATCTTCTTGAAAACCTTGTTCATGCGATCCCAACAAGGATGAGCAACAGTTGTCTCCCATTTACTACATTCCCTATTTAAGCAACAATTCCTGCAATACTGCATTTTAAATTCTTGCTTACTAAAACTTATTCGTCCGATACTTGTTGAATTATCGTCCGACAATTGTCGGACGATAATTCAACAAGTATCGGACGAATAAATCTTAGCAAATAGAGAGATAGATGGCTTACCGCTTGATTTATTTGTGATTATCCGCGCACACAATCAGTACCTCCCCAAAAGAATCAAGTTGCCAATGGGGTCTCATAGAGATTGTCATTGCAACTTCAGGAATGGCAACGTATTTCCACCGGTAGACAACGGCAATTTCCCGTCCCATTTCTCCACAGCCTTTAGTTGAATCAATTCCGGCGTGATGCTTTGTTGAAGGATACGGTTGGCATCTGCCTTACCCTTGGCGGCAGCTACTACCTTTTCCGCCTCGGCTATAGCGGCTTTCTTTTCATTCTCCACCTTCAAGGCATTCTGCACAGCAGTATTCTTTTCGTCAATGGCAGCTTGCAGCACATCGTTGGGTTTCACGGACGACTGTATGTTGGTAAACGTAAAGCCACGGGTACTGAGACGCTCCTTCAGTAATGCCTCCACCTCCTTCTCGAAAGCCGGACGGTTGTTGATGAGCGAATCCGTCTCATAGAGTCCTGCCACGTCCTTATAAGCGTTCTTCACTTCCGTCAGGATAACACTCTGTTCCAATTCTTCGGTAGTCTTGCGATAGCGTAGAAAAACTACTTTGGCATCCTCCCGCTCAATGAAGTATTCTATAGTAGGGTCTGTCTTGAAGATGGTTCCCTTCTTGTCCTGAATGTCGAAAGGTTCGTAGTCTACAATCTGCGCAAATGCAGGATATTCGAATAGCTGCTTGGCAAAACGGTTGTAAACCACCCATCCGGTCTCCACCTTGGCATCATCTACTCCACGCTCACTACCGGCCAGATTGACGATGATGCCCGTCTGTCCCGAATCAATACGCTCCACGGCAAACATGACCAAGAACAATACTATAATTCCAATGACTGCGACTCCTGCCGCGCCTACTCTCACTGTTGATTTGTTTGTGACTTTCATGGTGTTTTCTGTTAGTTTAATGAGTGAATAATGCTCCAAAGATATTTATAATTGTTTGTTCAAAAAAGGCAATCCGTTATTTTTGGAAGAGAAGAAGGCCTCCCTCCCGCACACAGTGTAGAAAGGAGGCCCATAGTCTCTATATTTTCAGAATTTACTCAGTCACGATACGACCTGCCAACAGTGATTTCTTCAGATAACTTTCAGCACACTATAGGAATTACCCTCACTCCCACTGGACATGGTGCTGATTTCCTTTGCCACTTCTTTCAGTCTTGCCGGATTGCTGTATTTATATATAATTGTAGGATATACCTTTTTACAGAATTCTGTGCCAAATTACTTAAACGTTCGTGTTTGCGAAATAATATTGCCATAATGTCTTGGTTTTTAAAATAAATAGAATAGAAATCGTGTTTTCTTATTTCTCTGCCAATAACTGCACAGATTCACCCGTCATGTGATGGTGCTGTCAAGCTCCAGTCATTGTTCTTTTCGTCCCATTCGTAACTGAGGTAGCGCAAGACACTGCTGTCGGTCTGCCGATAGACGGCTTTCTGCTTGATGTCGGTGTAGGCATTGCTTTGCTCGTTCCAGAGGGCGTATTCCACAGTGACGTCGTCCGTATAGAAGAAGTTAAGACTGTGGTGCTTCTCAAAGCTTTGCGTGGATTCGTTCCATTTCAGCACTTCTTTTTGGGAGATGCGACCGGAGTTGTCGTAAATGTAATTGTACTTCAGGTGGCGGTGCAGGAATTTCTGATTCTCCACTTTGAATACGGTTTGTGTTTCCACACGGCCGTCGTTGGTTTCGGTATTATAGGCAAAGTTGTCTGTACGGTTAACGGCTGCTGCGCTTACTACGTTTACTAAAGAGGTCATTGCGATGATTGCTGAAATTACTAAAGTCTTCATAATGGTTCTATTTTTTAAGTTATACATTTTGTTTCAAGTTCTTGTCTTTGGGGGAGTTGTTCCCTTTCGACATTGCAAAGATAGGAGGTGGTAAAAAGCTTTTAGGTTATCGTTACGTTAATGTTAGGTTAACGGAGATATTTATTACTTTTGCGCCCAAAACAAGAACAAAATGAAAACACGTTTCCTCTTATATCTTTCCTTTTCCAATCTATCGGAGACGTAACTGGATAGGCATACAGCAGACTGTCACCACATCTACTATTGAGAAGTACCATCTTTCTTCTATGTCGTCCCAAACGGTTCGGACTTTCTTCGCTTCGAAAAGCTTGATGGCATTATGCTGGGTCATGATATTATGTTTTCAATTTTTAGTTTTAAGCTCTTTGATTGGGTCCTCGTTATGTGACAGAAACAATGCTCTTTCTTCAATTTAATCATAATTTCTGTTTTATTGCATCAGTTGACATAGTCTGTTTTCTTAGGTATAGTACAAAATATATGATTATTTTGACTTAAAACAAATCGCAGTCAATAAATCACTGCACATCATATGACAATAGGGAATAGCCTGCACCACAGACCATCCCCTATCACCTTAATTCTACTTGTGTGACTTCCTCTTACTTCACCACACCGTCCGTCATCGTAAAGCCTTCCAGAGAGCCGGCTTTCACCTGAATACAAATCACACTGATGCGCTGTCTGCCGCAGCCGACAATTGGCGTTCTCCTGCCGGAGCCACGCGAAGCCAGTCACCCGCCTGCAGTTCTACGGTTTCTCCGTCAACCACCATGGTGCCGCGTCCGGAGAGGACGGCATAAATTTCTTCATTTTGCTTGTGCGAATGCACAAAAGGTACTCCTGCACCAGCCGGCAAATTGCTGATAGATACTTCTGCACCAGTCAGATTCAATGAATCGTGCAACTCGACACGTGCCTCGCCTGCAGGCACATTTACTTTCTGATAGTTCTTCATAATCACTTCTCCTTAGTATGTTTTGATTTACGGCTGCAAAGTTAGCCAACTACCAGACATCGTACAAGAAGGCACTTGAAGCTCAGTTAGTTACCTCCATGTTACCATTATTGGCAAATAAGGAGTTAGAAAAATAAGATTAACAAAAATTATTACTATTTTTGCCGAAAAAGCAAATATCGACTAAACTCTATAAAACATGAAGATTCTGAAAAAATTTCAAAAGTAATAGTCATCGTAATGGCTGTACTGGCAACCATTTGGTGTGGTTTGTATGTTTATGCCAACTATTTCTATAATGACAAGCAGATTGATGTAGAAAACTTCTACATCGCGGAACTACCGTTACCCCCTCGCAGTTTGAAGAAGATTTCAAAGAAATACACCAGATTGTCATGGAGAATTATTCATTATACCAGGCCAAGCATCTGAATATGTATTCATTGTATCAAGCTTGTGACGCCCGCGTTCGCCAGGCGCAGACCACCACAGACTACGGACTGATAGTGCAGGAATACATCTCTGCCTTACAATGCGCCCACGCCATTACCTGCTACAAGAGGTACACAGCCAATCAGCGCGTAGCCTTTATAGAGGATTCCTTGTTCGTTGACAAACCCAGTGACTATCTGACAGAATACGGCTTCCAGGACAAAGACCGGAGTATAGCTATCAACGGACTCCCCTATAAACAATGGATTGAACAGAACGAAAAATATACCGAAGCATCTACCGTCCCCCACAGACGGCTCCGTACAGCCTATGATGCGTTCCGTAGTTATGCAGACACCCTAAGAAACTATACACTGCTGAGAGGGGGCGATACTCTGACCGTCACCCTTCCCTTGAAACAAAGGGACTATTTTCCGGATAACGAAGAACAAACTGTGGAGAGCAGGATATTACAAGACAGCATTGGTTACCTTACCATCAAAACCATGATGAACCCCGTCATGGAAGATTTCAAGGCGGTCTATCCCAAAGTCAAGGATTTACCATACCTCATTATAGACGTACGTAGAAACGGCGGAGGAAACAGCATGAATGGAGTAAACATCTGCAAGTACTTCATCCGCGAAGCACAACCACACTGCGTCAGCAAGAGCTACATCATGCAGCCCGAAGCCGACGCCTATAAAGGTAAAATCTATCTGCTGACCGACACATATACGCTCTATGTCACCCTCATCGGCGAAGCTACCGGAGGATACCGGCAATGGCCCCCGTCCTTTCTGTACCAAACAGCGGACCTATTTCCGTATCCCTACCCGCCAGCCGGACGTCTCTTCTAAAGGTTTCCCCATGGAAGGTATAGGCATACCGCCCCATCATCAAGTATCCCAAACCGTAGCAGATTTCATGAAGGATGAAGATACAGTGCTGAATTATGCTGTCGGACTGATAACAGAGAAACAATAATACATTTCCTCAACGAAAAAGAGCCAAGTATCAAAGGTGTGTCACCTCACGATACTTGGCTCTTTTGTATTTGATATATTATCCTTTATTTGGTACTTGCCAACATCAAAGCCGCATTGCTGTCATTCAGTTCGTAAACGGTAGTTTGCGTATAGCTGTCGTAACCATTAGTTCTACTGTTCCAACGGGCATAGCTCAACTCAACTTCACTGTCAGTGTATTCAACATCCAGCTTGAAATAAGGCACCCAGGCTTCCTTTACGCTATCCCACTTGAAAGCTTCCTTGCTCGTCACACGGTTCTCACTGTCATAAGTGTAAGTGTAGCGGAGGTGACGGAAAAGGTGTCCGTCCTCATTGCGGAAGATAGTCTTGGCGGTCATCAGTTCTCCGGTCATCTCCTCGTTTTTCACATAATCGGCAGGAGTTGTCGCGCTTGCAGAAAAGTTCATTACACTTGCCATTACCACTGCCATCATTACCACTGCTTTTGAAAATACTGTTGCTTTCATAATCGTTATTTTTTATTGTTATTACTTCTTTCTCTGAGGAGGTTGTTGTTTCGTAACCGCCTTCGCCTATATATAGTCAATCTGCGTGCCAAAGAATTAAATCACTGATTATCAAAGAATAGCTATTTTATAGTAATGTCCATTTTCGGACAACTGTCCGCACAAAAACGAACAGCAAAACAAAAAATAAACGAAATATCATGAAAGTATTTCTACATTAGCAATAATATTATGTAACAGTAGTAAACTGTTTGATGATTGTCCCTACAAAAAGCTGATTTATACTTATCTTATCTCAATGGCGGCATCTGAAAACGTGGTGGGGCAATAGTCGCTCCGCCACTGCCCCCTCTATTATCAAAGACGGTGTTACGCAGAATCTCATACAAGATTCCACCTACATCCAGACTTAATTTAAACTTGTCGAAATTATAATAGGGAATCACAACGGGAACCGTCTCCCAACGACCGCGATAAGCATCGTAATAACGTTGTACTCCAACTTCCATACCAAAACGTTCGGACATATCCAGAGACATGGTGGCACCGTAGCGGTGGGTATCCATCCCGTAAGTATTTCCTATGGCATACGAACCGAAAACCTTAAAAGCTACACGGTCCGAAGCCTGATACCGCAAAGCTCCCGAAGTACTGAAAGCCTGCCCGGTGGAATGAATCATATTTATCTTCATGGCATCTACGCCAAGCTGGAGCGTCAGCCTTTGGTTAAAGACATGCTGATATCCCAGGGAAGCATTGTTGAAACGAAACTGTCTTAATACACCGCTTGTACTGTAATCTCCCCGAAATAGCAGGGAAGGATTGGTCTGATAAGGCAGACGAAGAGACTCTTTCAGTGAAAAATCGGGCAGGGAATAGGAGTGCTCCGGATGAAACATGGAAGAAGGGGCAGAGTTTTCAGAACGAAGCTCAAAAGGAGAGAATAGAGATTCATTGAATTCCGGCTGTATCTGTATACTGTCACGAATGAAACGTACACTGTCTTCCTGCGCAAAAAGCAATTGCGGCACAAAAGCCAACAGCAGGCAGATTCCCAAACGACCACCAAGACAAGAGATACTGACTTTCCGTTTTATACGCATATACCCTCCTTCTTTATATTCATATAATACTGCTATACAAAAATAACGAAAATAAACCAGAAGAACAGTACATGTACTGCTAAATTATTGCAATATAGAAGGATACATTATTAATTTTCTATCAGTATCAATCCTACTCCTTTCACTGTTTTAATGGTTACCGACTCGTCTTCCGAAAGAAATTTCCGAAGTCTCGTCACAAATACATCCAGGCTGCGGGAAGCAAAGTAATCATCTTCCGTATTCCAGAATTTATCCAAGATAGCTTCCCGGCGGATAACGTCTCCCCGCTTCTCACAAAGCATCTGCAACAAACCTGTCTCGCGCACAGTCAAAGTCTTGTTTACACCCGAAGCATGTTTCAAAGTGGCATGTGTGGCATCCAACACATATTCCTTGCCTATCTTGTAGCATTGACTCGTGTCTTTCGATTTTTTGCCTTTGGAAAGCTTCAATAAGGCGTGGACATGTGCATCCAGTTCTTCGGGAATGAACGGTTTCTTTATATAGTTATTGGCACCGATTTCATAACCTTTTACCACATCTTTAGGAGATATCAGGGCAGAGGAGAACAGAATCGGAGTTTCCCCATCTGTCTCGCGGATACGCTTCACCATCGTAACCGTTCATAACGGGCATTTCTATATCAGATACTATCACATCAGGATGTTGTTCTTTCCACTGTTTCAAGCCCTCCTCGCCATTGGCGGCAGTAATCACTTCATAACCGCCTATCATATCTTCCAACCCTCCCTGAACTATATATCTCAAGCTTGCATCGTCTTCTACCAACAATAACTTTATCATAATGCGTTTATTATATATTGCAAAAATAAGGAAAAGAATGAATGCAACAGTCATATTGCTATAAAATAAACGAGGAAAACAACGCCTCTTAACCTAATATTAACGTAGCGATAACTTATGAAGCATGTGCCCCACTCTACCTTTGCAACATCAATACAAAAAATCCACACTATGAAAGCAGATATTTCAATAACAAAAAGCCGAAAAGAAACAGAGATAGTAGTTTCGGGCAAGAGGATTAATAAATACGGCATCATAGCTGCCATAGTATTTGCAGTACCAATGCTGATTCTGTTTCAGTATACATGGAGAAACAACCAGCCATCTATCGCTGGTCAGATTCTTCATGTGTATATTGGCAGCTGTCCTGGTAAATCTATTCCTACATAAACTGTTGTTCAGATTGTTTTCGCCGATACGCATGTGGCAATATCGCACCACATGCCTGCTGCCCTTCCTGCTACTGGGTATATTGCCCCTTATATATGGTATGACAAGTGGCAATTATGATGTCACACGATTTGGAATATTACTGGCTGTCATGAGTTTCGATGACCTTTACATCCTCTGGCAATTACGCTCATTCGGTGGAGGCTCCTATATTACTGACAAATCAGAAGGATTGAATTTCCACGTGTGGTAAATTTATACAGTCTCAATAGGAAAGTAGAGTGTAAATTCACTGAAGCACCCCTCTTCACTTTCCACTTCTACCCTGCCGCCATGTGCCAGCATCACCTGCTGTACATAATTCAGGCCCAGACCAAAACCTGCAGCACCGCCCCTTCCACTTCGCCCGACTGCTGCAGAACGTTCAAAACGGTTGAAGATAAGAGACTGGTCTTTTAAGGGAATACCCAATCCGTTGTCACACACCTTTATCTTGCAGAAGCCTTTCTCCGATTCGCAAATAATATCTATCTTTACCTCTTCATGGGAATATTTAATGGCATTGTCCAGCAGATTGCCCAACACTTCACGCAAACAGAAGGCATCGGCATACACCATTTCACAACGATGATAAACGGTCGTAAATTCTACCCTTTTGCTGGTTTTCAGAGAAATTTTGGCAATCATATCATCAAGTAAAGGCCGCAAAGGCACCTCTTCCTGATGGAGTTCCAAATGTCCCTCATCCAGCTTGGTAAGTACCAGTACACGATTGGAAAGGGTAAGCAGATGCTCACACTCTTCCATCATCGCCTGCCGGTATTTCTCTTCTTTTCCGGGCTTACCGGACAATTTGCCGCTATTCAGAATATGAGCTCCCATCAGGATGGAACTCAGAGGAGACTTCATGTCGTGTATCATAGCATAAGTAAAATCCTTCTGGAATTGCTCCAAATGCCGCTGTGTACGCAAAACTTTCACCTGGCCGAGAATACAGTCCAACACCACCAAAAACATCACCCAAAGAGGCAGAAACAGATACCATACGGAACTTATGACGTAGCGATACGGATTCTTCACCACACCTTGTATACAAAGGATGCTGTCCTCCTTCAACGGTATAAACCGGGAAGAAATATCCTGATATTTTGCCGAGGCATATCCTGCTTCCACCACTGTACTATCGGAGGGAGCGTAGTACTGGCGGATACCACTCTTATAGGTCATTCCCAAGGCTTCCAACCTGGAAGCAAAAGCAGAATCGAGGTACTGCACGGAGAGAGGAAATTCCATTCCGCTTTCATTGATGCTGCGCTGCATAATCAAAGCAGAGCGTAGTCGATAATTCAAATCGACCGGATTGTACATATGTACCACTCCAAAGCGGTTCACCTTATACTTCGACTGCTCTTTCTCCAGAAATTCCCTTTGCTCCTTTGCAAAAGGCGATTCAACACTCTCTTCCCATTCATCCTTTCCATCCCTATCAGTCTGTTCGTAGAGCAAAGAAAGGCGGCGTTTCAAGACCTCGTCATAAAAAGCTGCTTCAAAACAATCATTTACCTGATAGGCAGTTTCTTTGAAAGAAGCACGGTACAAATAGACAAACCAGACTACCATCAGCAGACAGCCGGCAATCAACCCGACAATCGAAAAGACTTTAAAAGAATATTGCTTGCGCACCTGCCGCTGCCGTTCGCTTTGCTTAGCTCCCGTAAGCGTATGTTCTGTCATGTCCAGCAAATGTTGCCCCGAGGCTTCTATATCTGCCCACCGGCTCTCCGATATCTGACTACGTACCTCACCTATCGGCAACCTCATCTTCTCTGCCAGCACATAAAAAGCAGACCGCTGCTTCTCAATATCATTACCTTGTTTAAGTATGGAATCCATTTGCCTGGCCCAACTGTACACCAGAAAAACAACCAAGAGAAGCGTAGGAAGGAACAAAAAGACTATATCCTTGACAAGCGGTATAAAAGGAGAAAACATGACAGCTTCAATGGCCTCTCCTTTCTTCTCATTCAACCAGGCTTTTTCCGAAAGAACAGACTTGAACCGTACATATACCGAACGCTTGCTTCTGTCCGTCGCAGGACGGATATTTACAGTCCGGTCTATATTTTTCCATTTCAGTTTCTTCTCTACCAACCTCGCCATCACATCTAATGGAATGGCGACATGATATACATCTTCGAGAAAGGAAGCTGCCTGCTGATAGTTTAAAAACATCTCATCTTCGAAAGACCTGATACTGTCTTTGGATAGATACGAGTAAAAAGGGATAGTCATGTCAGGAAACGGTAAATTATTAATCTCGTTGTCCACCGTTTCGATAAAAGCCAGACGAAAACATTCGTTCAGTGCGCGTTCCGCCTCTTTCTTGGTATTGTCGTAAGCATACATCATACCACCAATCTGCACCACAATTACCAGTAGCAGCCCTACAATAGAAAGGATATAGAGTGAACGAAGTTTCATCTTACCTATTATTTTGAGGACAAAGATAGCATTTTATCATAGAAAAAGAACTGATACAAAAAAGATAGCCTTGGACTTTTATTTATCCAAAGCTATCCATACAAGTACAATCCCTGCGATAGAGACGTCTACAGAATTATTTGCGAAGAGTCAACTTATCAATCCCAAAGAAACCGGTATCATGTCCCGGAGCCAGTGCAATCGACTCAATCTGCAACTCATTCTTTCCTTTTTTCAAATTGACCCGCCCAAGATTCACCAAAAGCAGAGACACTTCTCCATTGGTCAGACTGACTTCCGGAGTAATCACCTTATCATTTACACGAAGGGCAAATGTACCATAATCAGGCGCCACAGTGAACTGTATTTTCGCATAATAAGTTCCTTCCACTTCACTGTCAAAAACTAATGACAGCTTATCTCCCGGTTTAAACTCTTTCCAGTAGAGCTGCATACCCTCACTCCACAAGGGGTGGAAGTTGGTCTGCAATTCAACGGAGCCCATATGCCCCGGACAAGGCTGCATGGCTTCGCCTTCCACAACCAGACTCATCCCTGAACCGAAAATATCTGACGGTTGGTTGGCAACCCGTTCACGTACATCGCTCACAAAGGGTTTCGGCTGTATTTCGCCTCCGGGAAGCATATACCAGAAGGTTATCGGAGCGTAATTAAGGTGTATATTCGACCAATCGAATAACTCCATGTCAAAGCGCAGGCTCCGGGTAAACGGAATCGCATCCAAACTACGAACACGGGTATTCTGCGCCAAACCTATGTGAGCATAACAACCATCTCCTATGGGTTGGGCAACAAAAGGATGGTTTATCCACGGTTCATAGCGCCCCCAGGCATAGCCATAATAATCTTCTGTACCCGTTCCAAAGTGTGACGGAAAGGTTTCACCGTCCACATACACCTTTTCATCTCCTTCTCCCCACCAACCCAAGTTGGGGTTATAGACAGTAACCACATCTCCCACATACACGCCCCTACCTTTAAGATCGGCAAACGTAAGGTCCTGGGCAAACTCATCGCCCCGGGCATGGATATGCGTAAACTGCTGCCATGTGGTACCAAAGTGCATGGAGCGCTCATCCCACTGCCACTTTCCACTAACTGCAGCAGCCTTGGATATCTCCACCGGCTGTTCCCCATAATTGGTCAAGGTAATCGTACAGTTCCGCTCGAAAGGCATCACCCACCATGCACTCATCACATCATCCTGCACGGCCCGCGTATACCACGTACCAGTTGCAACGGGATAATAGCCTACCCCAAAAAACTCACCGACCGGAGCCCAGACAGTTAGTTCCCCATCAAAGGCAATGGACAAGACCGTAGAGCGAAGTGCTTGGCGACGGTCATCGGCATCAATCCGCATCGAAAGACGACGAATGGCACGAGAGCCGTCAATCGTAAAACTACGGCTTTCACCCGGAGCCAGAGAAGCCGCCAGATTGAGCGTACTTTCTCTTCCCGCAAGCGGAGTATCAATACCAGGTGTTCCTTCCGACAGCTTCTTATTGACAGCAGCTATCAGCCGGGCATTCTTCTTCAACTCTTTGGCCGAGAAAGAAATCACCTTGACCGGAGAAGTATAAGTGCGGTAATTGATAGCATAGTATACAATGGTCTTACTCTCAATTTCCCCTCCGGAGTAATCTTCAAGTCCGGCGATTCGATAGTCACCTTGCACCGCTTGGCATAAGGTATGGGCAAATATAAATTATGCCCTCTTTCTTCCATCGGAGCCCCATCGGGTACTGAAGTTGAAAGAGGTTCTCCACAAAGGACTTGTCCGCTCAATATATCACGTACATTGCCTTCAATTACCGGTTTTTCCTCATTGTCTATGTAGATACGCAGAGTCCCTTGTCCCCGATTTATGCCGGAGAAAGTCATCCAGAAACGAACTATGGCACCGGGGCCTTCGGCATCCATCATCACATATTCCGTCCTCCCTCCGTTCTCTTCCTGGCGGATAAACTGTCCTTGGTCGAAATTACCAAACCAGGCACGCTTATCCGTCATGTTATGCGAACTACGGTCGTAGCTGCTGAACTGCTTACACGTATAGGCATTTTCGGGCCAACGCGCCAGCACGGAACGGTCTGTCATCTCATGCAACAATGTCTTAAGAGAGATAACCGGGTCGGCCATAGCCAAACCGCTATAGAGAAATATCAACTGAATTACAAAAACTAGTTTTTTCATCATAACCGATTATTTTAGTAAATCTCCATCTCATTGATGCGTAACACCTTTCCTCCTGCATGCTGCATAGGACGGGTTATCATCAAGCGTACATAGCGTACCTGCGCCGGAGTGTCAATCATACGTGATACGACATTCTGCCGGTTTCCATCTATATTGTCAAGTGTCTTCCATTCTTCAGTCTGGCTGTTTCTGCCTTGCAGGAAGCAAGCGGAAGTAATGTACCCTTTGTCCTCACGGCCTGCATTCACCAGTTTCCAACCGCTCACAGTTTTCGCCTCACCCAAATCAAAATCCACATAGTTCAACGCACTTCCCACTTCACACCATTTGGTATCGACATCCCCGTCAACGATGCGTTCGGGCTTCTCATTATCATTAAAATAGCCGGAATAGGCGATAATCTTCGCACCCTTCAACAGGTTTTCTTTTTTCCACCTCCACACTGTTCAACTCCATCTCATTGTCACGGATGGCTGTATGGAACAAGCTAGTGGCAACCTGGACGGGTTTCAGAGTTTCCTCCACCAATGTGGCAGCAAAAAAGAACAACCTTTTCATTCTTCGGAAGTATAAGGCTGGCAGCACCTGTCGGAATATCAACACCGAACTTGAACATATAGGTAAACTCATAGGCCTCATCGGCTGTAGGAGAGTGGCGGTGAGTTCCCACATAAGCCACTTCGGCATCCTTCAGATAACCTTTGGTAGTCCCGAATGTCCCCACTGTCCGACAAATCCGGTATAGGAAGGTACAATGACCTCACTCTTGTTCCCTCCGCACCGGAAAGTGGCGGCATAGTCCCCGTCCGTAGCGGCAGCCAGAAAATACAGTTTATTATACTTTTTACCTTCCGGTAGAACAATAGTATCACCATTGCACGTCATTCCGTTGGCGGCATCTTTCTCGCCGAGCTGGAAAGGAATTCCGTTTACAGTCAAGGATTCGGGCAACAGTTCTGCCGCAAACGAATAACCCGACTCAAAATCAGCTTCACCGCGGAACTCGTTGAATGAGGAACATTTATAGTTATAGGACAACGGTAAAGAGGCATACTGCAATTGATAAGCGTCCTCGCCCGATGACTTCAAACGTACCTTGAATGTCTTTATAGAATAAGGCTTTATACTTACAGACAGCCCGTTTCCACTGAATTCGGCCGAACCGATACTCTTTTCAGTGCCATCCGCTTCGCAGACACTGGCAATCTCGCCTGCAAAAGAAAGTACCGTATCCTGCACCTTCTCACCGCCTATCTCATAGACACGCACTACATACTCATCCGAGTTCTCGGCTTTCTTCAATGCCTTGATAATGACATTGCGGTTATTGGAAGAGACGAAAGAGAACTCCTTACCCAATGTACCCCTATGTTTATCGGTACGGAAAGCTTTCAGCTTCTGGTTCAATATCTCCGCCTTCTCTATGGTGACAGCCTTGTCAAGTCCACCGGCATGACCCACCAGACTGTATGTAAAGCAATGATGCCCGAAGTCCTGGCGGTTCTGGTAAGCATAATCCTTGTCTGTTTCGGGGGTATGCAGCAGGGTCAGGCGGAGGGTGTTGTCGTCCGGCTTGTCCCAGCCGTATTTGCTGTCATTCAGGACAGATACGCCATAGTTTCCACTACGGTCAGTCAAATCGGCCCAATACTGTGCATAGACTTCGTAGGCAGTCTCCGTATTGTTGCCCCGCCTCACACTTCCAAGTCCCAAATCGTAGGTGGCTTCCGTATTTGCCATGTTCAAAGGAAATTCGGCCTTCAATAAAGCATTGGACAACTGCCAGTCCACCTCATTGTAAAAGTCTATGCAGTCGGCACGGCTACCCTCATACAAACGGATGTACTGCTTGAAGAGTGACTCTCCATAACGTTTCTCGATGCAGAGTGACTTGCGCAGCTCACCATCCTCCACCAGTGTCATCTTCACATCCTCTGTGATGGAAACCGGTTCCCGGTCTATAGTCTCCTTCAAGATCTCCCAAGCAGGCCACATGTAGGACTTGTTCTGCGTGAAGAGTGCCAGACGAATGGATTTACCGGGTTTCACCAGCTCCTTGCCGTTCTTCTTGTCAAACAACGAAACGATATCACCCTTTGTATCCAGCGTTATCTTATAAATGGAATTCTCCAATGCATTGGAATCCACAGATACCCGGGTGTCAGCCGACGGACCAGAAGTACGGACATCATATACCGCATAACCGGTAGCGGGCACAATAGCCTCTATCAAGAGTCTGGCTTTACCGTCAGCATAGGACAGCAATTGGGCGGCCACTTTCCGGCCATTCATATCATATACGGTAATCCCTTTCGGTTTCTTTGGCAAGGCAAGTTCTACCTCTGCCACATCGGAAACCTGGAATCCAAGCGCATTGTAAAGCACCACCGGTATCCCTTTCACCCTGGTATCCATCTTTCTTGCCACAGCGTCAATGGAGGAAGTAAGAATACCGGAGAACTGCTTGAGGGAAATCAACTCGTCATTCCATGAGAATTCATAAGCCCGCGGTATACTTGTTCCCGTAAGGTCATCATGGAACTGATGGAAAATGAAACGCTGCCAGTTCTCAGTCAATGCAGCTCCGGGATAGGAAGCCTGGTTCAGCCATTCGGCTACAACGGAAGAGCGTTCCGCTGCATCCCCCAAAAGCTCATTCTGACGGTTGTACAGCTTCATGGCAGCCTGGGAAGTATAACATCCGGTACCGTGAACATCCATCAACAGTTCACCGTTGAACTTGGGCAGTTCCGGATGGCTTGCGTAAGGCTGGAAGTCTTTATATATCCGGTCACTCGTGGCACTGACAATCTGCAACGGACCATTGCCTTGCAAGCCTTTCTCTACGGCACGTACAGACTCCAATGTAGGTGAACCGCCTATGTCTCCCGTACCGTAATAGCGGTAGACCATGTGAAGCGGAGAGTGGCCGGTCAATTCCAACAAGTCCTTGTTTTCCGACAGGTCCCCGTCCTCAAAACGTTGGTTATAATCATATCCATGGGTCATCATGATGGTAGAGCCGTCTATACCTTGCCATAAGCCGACAGTGAAAGGATATTTGTCGTTACCGTAGAACGGTTTGTTGCGCCACTGCAACTTCTGGGAGGAGAAGCCGATCAGTCCGCAATGGGACGCAATGGCAGGAAGTGTCCAGCCAAAACCGAAACAGTCTGGCAAGAAAATGTCCGTGCTCTCCACACCGAATTCCTTCCGGTAATAATCCTGGCCGAGCATGATGTTACGAATCGCAGACTCTATGGAAGGAACCAGCGTATCAGTGGCATCCCAGCTGGCTCCACTGATATGCCAACGACCGCTCTCTATGAATTTCTTCATCTCTTCGTATTGCGCCGGATAATATTCCTTCATCCAAGCATACTTGACCGCACCTTCAAAATTAAAGATGTATTCCGGATACTGCTTCAGCAGAAACAAATTCTGACTGATCGTGTTCCATACATAATCCTTTATTGTGGTCTAGATATCCCAGTTCCACTGTGTGTCCAAATGTGCATCAGACACCATGTAGGCTTTCGGCTTTTTGTGTCTGCAACGCATTCTGAGCATAAACTCCGCCCCTAACAGCAAGGCGGATACCAATACTGCAATCTGTCTTTTCATTTTCTGTTTATTTATTACATTTATACTTCATACAGCAATATTCCATCATTCACAAAGGATGGATAACTAATACTTAACAATGACCGGAAGGACTCACTCCAACTTCATATCGGCACACATCAGGAAAGCATTGTACGGCCCCCACATGGACATGATGAACCAAAGCTGGTCATCATTGTCTTTCAACGGATGTATGTAAGCGCAATACAAAGCTGGATATCTGTCCGCTTCCGCCAATACTTTCGGCTCGCTCCACTGGACGAGATCCTTCGATGTACAATAAAGAATGGCATGCCTTTTGGTCAAAGGAGTCTCGTCATGATTCGGATCATAATTATAAGTCAGAATCCAACGCTCAAACTTCTTGTGCCATATCAGCGACGCTTCTCCTACGGGACCTCTCAATACCGGAGTAGCGGCAGCCTCATTTCCACGTATCCACTCTTTACTTTCACCGTTCCAGTATTCATAGGCCTTCATATCCAGAAGATCTTTCTCAAGGAAACGCGCCAGATACGCAGCATCACCACGTCCGGCCTGTGTGCCGAGCATATAAATCCATCCGTCACGTTTGGCATAAGCCACTTGCGAGAAATGACTGTCGGGAGAAAAAGTCACCTCTTCACGTCGCTCCCATGTCCGACCGTCATCATTGGAAGTATAGACAGAAGAAAAATTGGTAAGCCAGCGTCCATGAGGCGCTCCCCAATCATAGATGTTCATAATATGGACACAATCCGTTTTACCGGCCCGAATAGCACTCGTAGGGATGGAAGTCTGGTATACCTCCGGATTCGTCTTACCGCCCGCACATACCTCAAGCGCCTTACCATCGGCATCAAGCAGCATTGAATCTATTTTAAGACCGTCTGTAAGCTCTGTATCCGATGAAAAAGCCAGTACGTTGGAACGCCAGTTGGAACCATTACCACCATTTTTATTCACGACAAAGCCTTCTCCACTGGTATCTCCGAAAAACATGCCCACACGGTTTCCATCCATATGCCACATTAACCCCAAATCCGTTCCATATACATCAAAGTCAGGTCCGGTATTATTGGGATTCAGCAATGTATCTCCCGGCAAAGGATCACCCGTGACACGGGATATCATACGTACATTATCAATACACAGCGTTTTTTCACTATCAGCATCCTTACAAGCCATATTGCCCGTCAAACTACAGGTAACAAGCCCGAACAGTAAAATTTGTTTAGTTCTCATTCTTATCAATTCCATATACAAGTACACATTCCCACATCTATTCCTTTATTCTTTCCAGGATAATCAGTCCCAGTTCAAACTGGTCCCCACCGTTATTATTTCTCACATGGAAAGTGACTGAATTGGTTTGTTCCGTCAAATTGATGTCTCCTACATGTACTCTGTCTTTAGACACTTCTTTGTCCTTCTTAGTAGAGATCCATCCGGACAGTTGCTTCTGGCGTTGCCAAACCTGGAAGTCGGCACCATTCGGTTTCTCAAAATAGTTTATCAGCACTTTATATTTTCCTTCGGGCACATCGTTCAGCATGATGCGCACTACTCCTCCATGCTGGGTGGTCATACGGATTCCACGCTCATTTGTTACCTGGACACCTCCACCAAGACTCAGCTGCATCAGTTGAGGGAAATAGATATGTTCTGTCGGCTGATATACAGTGCGTAATTCAGCAGTAGGTTCTTCTCTGCCTTGCAATGGCTGGGCTGCATAGAAGAATCCAACAGATGTATAATCTACCGGGAAATTATTTTTACTTCACCATGTTCCATTCCATGATAGATTTCCTTCTCATAGGACATTTTGTCGGCCAAGAAGAAACGGTATCCACCGGTTCTGGCCATCGGAAGTGAATAATCCAGACAACCATGGAGAGGGAGGCTGTTTCCTCTGTCCCAACGATCCAATAAAGCATACCAGCCACCGTTGTAATAGTCTTCGGAACCGGTGCCGTGCAGACGCATTTTATTATCTACGTAAGTGCTGTCGTCCCCTTCGAAGAACAAGGTCATTCCCGGACGCAGGCCTTGTGCCTGATGGATGGTTCCTACATAATGTCCTTTTCCTTTTTGTGCAGCAAACTTATGGAAAATGCCGAGAGGAGTTTTCTCTCTACGCCATACAGAATAGAACTTACCCTCTTCCTTCACATTACGCTTATTACTGTTATAGTACACTTTAACGTTTACAGAAATAGGAGATTGCTGAATACCTTCTCTCTTTTTATAAATCATCTTCATAGAAGCTGACTTGTCAAAAGGCATTGGCAGATAGCAGTAGTTGGAAGTACCTTGCTTACCCATTAAGATACTCCGCATTGCTCCTTTTCCATAGGCATATCCAAAAAAATCAGCAACGGGGGCATAAATAGCCTCCACCTTCTCATTATCCCATTTAGCTGAAAGAATCACATCTTTGTATAAACCTTCGAAAGATGTTCCGCCATCAATCGACATACCTACAATACGTCCCGGTTCTGCCATCTCAAAGAAAGAAACTTCTTCTCCCGGACTCAGTGTAAATACCTTTTCTTCCGTCTGTACACCAGCTGATTTTCCAAAGGTATAATTCGTTACAGCAGGAGACAAGTCAGCCCATATTCTATTCACCTCAGCCAACAAATCCTTATCCTGCTGTGAGAATTCACCGGTATAGGTTTCCACCTTCTTTTCCGGCAAGTTACGGTATTGTATCTGAATGAATTCCAATTTAGGTCCATCGAAAACAATTTTGCAGGACTTTTTGTACGTAATGGGCAGATAACAATAAAAACCACCAATTTCATTACCACAAACGGGCTTTGTAAACGGATAAACCTTACCGGAAAACAAATCCGAGAACTTTATTTTCAGACCGGGCTCTTTCTGTCCATCAAAATAGAAATAGAGCATATTGTCCGTCGGTGTAGGAGTCCAGATTCGGTTGATGACTCCGGGGCCTTCCATCTCAGCAATCACCAACTTATCACCTTCCTTACGAAGGAAAGAATAAGTACCCGCAAAACCATCATCATTGCCTCCGGTACGGTCGTAACTCGAGAACTGCTCCACATAAGAGCCAGTGCGATACTCCGGCAATTTATCCACTCTTTTCAATAACTCCAGCTCATCCGTCCATCTGTATGGATTCTGAGCCACGGCATACGAGCCTGCCAATAGAATGGCAGACAAGAAAACAGAAACTTCTTTCAAATTAATTTTCATAAACTATTTTACTATATGTTTTTTAAAAAGGCAAGGAGAGAATGCCTGTTTAAACGGTATCTCTCCTCACTGACAGTATTATTTCAATAGAAAAGATTATGGTCTATAAAACCACATCAATTCTACTCTTCTGAAAGTACCATGGTATTTACGCCAAAGAATTTGGCCCATTGTACATTGTTCGGGCCCGGTTTCATTTCGATATAAACAACACCTTCGTCATTAGGCTCAATACCCTTAATCTCTACCGTTCTATCGAAATTATCGTCATTAACCAAATAAGCAACGCCATCGTTCTTTCCGATTACATGGAACTCGGTTTCAGTTCCACGGTCATTGATGTGACCATAGAAACTGAACGTATATTTTGTTCCTTGAGAGAGACCTGTCACCTTAAATCCACTGAGCGGAATAGCAATACCGTCGCTGAAAAACATATCCTCAGAAGCTGTTTTTGGAAGACCCAAATTATTATTCAAACCGCGAGCCAATTCTCCGGAAAACGGTTTGTCCACCTCGATGCCGAAAGTAGTAGGACGACCTCTATGGTCGAGCATATTTACCAATCCGGGGTCTCTGGGATTCCTATAGTTGTTAAACGGAGCCGGAGAATCAATGACACCAAAGTCAATGTAACACGTCTTAGGAGTCTTGGTAACAGTCAAGTCGCTAAAGTAGCACAACTTGCCATCAGCCGTTTCTACCTTGATGACCGTTTTTCCAACAGCAACAGGTGTAATTACAGCTGCATTATTTTCCACACCTTCAATGGTAGCCACATCGGAGTTGAGGACACTCCACTTCAACTGATAGGAATCGCCTGCCAGGTCATCAACAGAAGCGGTAACTGTGGCAGTTTCGTCAATCTCCAAATAAACCGATGATTGGTCAATACGTACAAACTTACGATTGGACAAGTCCACACTGTTATCATCCGAACAGGATGTCAATGCAGCAAATGCCAATGTCATCGCACTAAAAATGAATTTTATTGATTTCATACTTGTTCTCTAATTATTTATTAATATCCGGGAGCTTGTCTCAAATTGGGGTTGATGTCCATCTGAGCCTGCGGAACGGGCCATAAATACATTCTTTTGTTGAAGGTACGGCTCTTGTAGTAAGTTCTCTTATAAAAAGCCTTCGGATTGTTCACATCATCGCTCTTCTCAGAACCGTCATGATTCATACCATAAAGCTTGCCGCCCAGGTATTTGTCGGCAATCTTCCAACGACGGAGGTCATGGAAACGGATACCTTCACAATTGAACTCTACCCGACGTTCTTGCTGAATGGCGGCACGCATTTCTTCCTTACTCAGCCCTTCCTTCAAAGCGGGAATTCCGGCACGTTCACGAATCAAGTTCACATACTTATATACATCGGGAGTGGGAGCTGGCGAAGACTCGTTCAATGCTTCCGCATAGCCCAAATACGCTTCAGCCATTCTGTATAAGATACCCGGCTGATATACATACTTTCCATCTCTGGGAAGTACATCCAAAGAGATTCGCTTACGGACATTATAACCGTTCTGCGGAGAGTCGAAAGTCATATCCGTATCACGGCCTCCTTGAAGGAAGTTCACACGACGGTTATCAACTCCCAGCCATGCGCCATTATAGATGACGGAAACATAGAAGCGAGGCTCCCGGTTGCAATACATGTTGTAGGTACCTTCTTCTGTTACCGGGCTTACACCGGTTTCTTTATTGGCAAGGTTCGAAGGTCCACCGCCCGGCCACTTCGTGGTTCTATACTCTGTATTGGTAGAGAATCCGTTTTCCACATACCCCGATTCCGGGTTGATAATGGGCGAACCATCCTCGTTATATCCCAATATAGGCATTTCACCGTTCTTCATATAAAAAGCGTCCACCAGTTCCTGAGTAACACCCATAGCGGCATTTCCACCGATACCTTTCGGCAGATGATGAGCCTGCCAGTAGTTCAGGTCCACATTTTCGGGGCGTCCGAAAAGAATCTCCTTGTTGCCTTCTGAGAAGCGTTTCAACGACATGTTGTAGTAAGACATGAAGGGGTCGATACTTCCATCCACATTATACTCATAGTACAGCTTATGTCCGGCCGCTTCGGCTGCCTTTATCAAGTCGAGATGAGCTTTGGCAGCCTTTTCCCATCTTTCCGGCTTGGCTTCGGCATCAAAGAGGAATTCTCCTTCCGAATTCTTCCAGTCCTTGAGATCCGGATTGCCGTTGAACAATGGACTTGCGGCAAATAACAGTGTTTTGGCACGTATTGCCAAAGCCATGATAGAGGTAGCCCTGCCCCAATCGGTATTATTGGGATAGACAGCGGGCAAATGCTCTGACACTTCCAGCAGCTCTTTGTCAATCCAATCTACCACTTCGGCATAGGGTCTTTGGGGAGTCATCATCTCCGATTCGGGCGCATCGACGGAAACAAGCACACCGGGAGTAAACGGTATGGCACCATACAACTCAATCATCAAAGAGTAATAGTAGGCTATCAGGAAACGGACTTCGTACTTCATCTGGTTGACATAAGATTCCTTCAGGTCTTTTTCCGGAAGTACTTTTGCCTCTTGCAAGAAGATAAGGCCGGAACGTATGCGCTTGTGTAATTCTACCCAATAATAGGGGTCCCATGTTGAGATAGGACTCCAGTTTCCGGTGGTGTAGGCATACACATTGCTCCATCCATACGGCGACCAATCTTGGGGAATAGTGATATCATCGCCCATAATGTTATAACCTTGTGCCTTGAAATACCCCCACATGGGGCTGGGAATGGATGAATAAACACCTGCCAACCAGTCCTCAGTCCTTATCTTGTCCGTGAAAATCATCTCCATGGTAAGCTGGTCGTCGGGAGCCTTGTCCAAGAAATCGTTGCAACTCGTTGTCAATGCCACGGTGCACGACAATAAGACAGCTTTTGCTATAGATTTATATTTTTTCATTTTCTTCGTATCTTAATTAATTGTTGAAATTGATGCTAAAACCCACTGATACAGATTTCATCTGTGGGTATCTCAATCCATCGGTAGTTTCCAGTTCGGGGTCCCAAAGCTTGAAGTTGGAGAACGTCAGCAGATTGGTTCCTCTTGCAAACAAACGGCAGCCGCGGATGCCAATTTTGGTAGTCCAACGTTGCGGAAGAGTATATCCAAGTTCCAGATTCTTCAAGCGCAGGAAACTCATGTCACGCAACCACCATGTGGAAGCTTGTTCATTGTTTGCCACAGCCTTGTCTCCCATACGGGGCCAGAATACATCTTGCCTCGGATTTTCGGGTGTCCAACGGTCGTCAATGTTCGAATAGATGTTACCAGCACCTAAGGAAGAACCCGGCAACCAGGTCTCTCCGCCCAAGAGCTGGTAGGTTTTACCTGTTCCTTGGAAGAATACTCCCAAATCGAACGACTTATAGCTTACTGTAGCTCCAAAACCATAGACAATCTCGGGAATACGTGTACCACCAATGGCTGTTTTATCTACTGCGGTCACTTCACCATCCCCGTTCAAATCTTTGTATTTAATGTCACCGGGACGTAGGTTACTCATATCACTGAACTTCTGTGCCGGAATTCCTTCCTTAAGCATACCGTTTTCATCGAAATCATCTTCCGTAAAGAGCCTTTCCGCTATCAAGCCAAACAATTGCCCTATAGGCTTACCGGTTTGCGAACGGTATGTACCCAAGATGGCGGCAGGTTCGTCTATTTCCACAACCTTATTGTGTGCGTAGGTATAGTTTGCCATAGCGGAAATGGCCCAATCGCTATTGAACTTGTGGTTGACCAAACAGGGCGGTTGAATCCGGCAGAACCAGGCACATTCTTACGCTGCATGAAGATGTCATCGCGCTTTTCCTTGAACACATCCACTACGAGGTTCACGCTACCATTCCATAGACCTAAGTCGATACCGGCATTCATCTTGGTCACGGTCGTGCACTTTGCCGAAAAATGATTGTACGAAAGCATTCCTTCCAGATAGATGGACTGGTCGCCCCATTCAGCTCCTTTTGCATAGCCCAGGAACTCTTGTCCGGTGGTCTGCACATCAGTGATGATGTTGCCCTCTGCATCGCGTGCGGTGGCGGGATTGTAGTAATAGGGGTTCTTGGAACGTGTTACGGAAGTTGCCGAGAACTTGTCGAAAGAGAAGGTTCCTTTGAACTTCAATCCCGGTGTAACGAACTTCAAATCTTGTTCCAACGATACTAAGGATTCAATCTTATTATGATTTAGTTTTTCGTATCCACGCTGCGTGGCCCACGCCCAAGGGTTCTCCTTGTACATCACACGTGGAATGCGCCCATCGGCATAGATAGCCGGATGCACGTAGGGAGGTACACGCATGGCTTGATAGAAAATGCCCTGGTTGGTTTCCGTGTCTCCCGGAGGAGCGTTACGAGTTTGCAGGAATACGCCCACATTGGCGCGGAACAAAGTGGTGGGAGTCACATTCACATCTACATTGGAACGCACCGTATATCGGCTCACCTTCAGGGAAGAGTCCCACTCCTGGTTTTTGTCGCGTTCAATGATACCGTTCTCATTGTAATATCCTGCCACCAACGCATAACGAAGAATGTCCGTACCACCGTTGACACTAACGTTCGCCTTTGTGTTGTCTGCATGGTCTTTGGAGATAACATCCCACCAATTCACACCCTGCTCGGCATACATTTCGTTAGTCAGTTCCAGATACTTCACACTGCCGATGTAGTCGGGTATCTTGATGGGTTGCGTAAAGGAGTGTTCGAAGCGGACGTTCACCTGCGGCTTTCCAATCTTGCCGCGCTTGGTCTCAATCATCACTACACCATTGGCACCGCGCACACCATAGACGGCACTTGGCGGCAGCATCCTTCAACACGGAAAAGGAGGCGATTTCTTCAGGGTCGATGTCGTGGAGCGAACGCTCGACGCCGTCCACCAATACCAGCGGATTGGTATTGCCAGTAAAGCTACTGATACCACGAATCCAGAAGTCGGAGTTATTGAACCAAGGGTCACCGCTACGCTGAACCGCAATCACACCGGGAACCATACCCGCCAAGTTGTTACTAAGCGAACGGCTGGGAGCCGCGGCAAGTTTTACCACCACTTCGTCAAGGGCTGCCACATCTTCTTCCAAAGCTACATCAAGCACTCCTTTGGAGCCTACCGCTACCACTTTATCCTTAAAGCCAATATAAGAGAATTTTAATGACGGCTTATTACCTTTCAACGTAATCGTATACGTACCGTTGATGTCCGTCACCACACCATTAGAAGGGTCTGCCGCCTCCGTCACATTCACACCGATGAGTAACTCACCTTGTGCATCCATCACACGTCCGGTCACCTTCTTAGGCGACTGGGCAAATGCCGAGATACTGATGCACAACAGTAGCATCAGCATCCAGCCCGCAAATTGCTTTTTGGGAATATTCTTCATTTCGTACCTTTATTAATGATTTATTGAATTTGCTGCTCCGTAGAACTATTTTTCCATAGTCGTGCCAATATAGTGGCACAGTTTTGCCAATATAGAGACACAGTTTTGCCAATATAATGGCAAAACCCCGGATATAAATATCAGCCTATGAACGTATAAAAAAAAGAGCGTTACAAAAGTTTACTCGTTGCCCCACAGAGTGGCTTTGTTACCCTTGGACTTACGCCAGGCATCCCGCCAACGATGTATATCAACATGGTTGATGAAAGGTTTCGGAGCACGCTGTGCCTTTGTAGGAGCTTCGGGAAGAGCCACAGCCGAATCTTGGTACCAATAAGCCACGGTAGACAAATCCAACGTCAAGTTGTTGTTGGAGCCATGTTCGATGGTTCCCTTCAGGCTCTTTTCAAAGAAAATGGGATCTTCAATGAAGAATCGGTAAACGTGGGTACGACCCAGCCAGCCTATATCATTGTTCACACGGGGATAACCGAAGTAAGGATGCGAGAAGGCTTCTTTAGGACACCAGGCCGTATTGAAGAAGTCTTCCGTACCTGTACCTATCAGCGAGGGAACCTTTTCTCCATCAATGAACCACATGTCGTCACCTTCGCCATACCACATGGGAGTGGGACAATGCACATAGTAATTGATACCTACAAAGTGTCCCTTGCCTTGGGTTTCCATGAACACATAGTTGCGTTCGCCGGTGGTGTTCGGCTTCTGGGCACCGGTAACTCCCCACTCCGTCTCGCCTTCGGGAAGTGCTTCAGTCAGGTTGTGGTTATACCAGGCATGAAAGCGGCCCATGTCCTTGGGAAGCTTCGCCATCTCCAGATAATCCACGTAGAAGTAGAAAGCATCTATGTTGCGGTCGCTCTGGTTCTCAATTTCAATGCGTGCGCCCTTCTCGAAAGGCATAGCGAAATAGCACGACAGACCGGTACCGTTTTCAGGACCGGCCGAAAGAGGCAAGGATGCGTAGTTGTATCTCTCATCCCAGCCTTGTCCGAAGAAAGGGCCGATGGGAGACTCTACCGAAGGATAATCGTTGCCGTCCCAATACATGCGAATGATAATGTCGTTTCTGCTCAAAGTGGGAGGTGGAGGCGCAATCGTCACCCAAATGTGGTTGATGACTCCCGTTCCCTTGATGTCTGCAATGATGCGTTTCTCACCTGGTTTGAAGGGCTCCAAGTGATCTCTGTTACCTCCGGTAGGATCTGTACTGGAGATTCTTTTGTTTTTTACACCCGACTTCAACTTTGCCAAGTCAAACATTTCGTTCGTCATGTTCGACTGTGCAAAAACAGTAGGAAAGTACAATCCCAGAACAAGGGAGAGTAACAAACTGAATTTTGTAATTCTTCTCATAAATTTTTGTTTACATTGATTAATTAGATGATTAATATTCCAATAAATATGGTTTCTCATTGAATGTTTTCCACAGCAATTCTCCAAACAATGTATTGGCCCATGCAAACCAGCTCCTTGTGAATTTCTTGGGATCATCCTTGTGGAATGACTCGTGCATGAACCCGGTACCGGCATGCGTTTTCTGGAGCATCTGGATACATTGCTGTAACTCTTTATCAAGCTTGAGCAGTCGGGGCTTTCATTATCAGGCTCATCGGCCATATCATGTCCGTACCAATATGATGTCCTCCTATCCCTTCAAAATAAGAACCTTTAAAGAAATAAGGATTGTATTCCGACCACACGAATCTTCTGGTATTGGCATAAATTGCATCATCACTATCAACACCACCCAGATAGGGTAACGCCAGCAGATTAGGGACGTTGGCATCATCACTAAGATAAGCCGATCCAAAGCCATCTATTTCAAAAGCATAGATTTTACCGAACTTCGGATGATTCACCACGGCATAAGTCTGCAAAGCATTATAAACTTCTTTACTCAACGCCAACAGTTCATCAGCCAGTACATTGTCTTTGGTTATCTTTTGAACCATTTCGGAAGCCTGCCTCAAACTGGCCACCGCAAAGAAATTGGACGGGACGAGAAAAGGAAAGATAGTGGCATCATCACTAGGCCTGAAAGTAGAGCAAATCAATCCGACCGGATTTACTTTATAGCCCACTCCACCCATAGGAACAGCATCTATAGCCCATTCCGAAGTTCTGCGAAAGCTATAAGGCCCGTTACCATCTTTTCTCTGCTGTTCCTTGCAGACCCTTAAAACGGTTTCTATCGCCTTCTTCCATTGCGCATCGAAAGGAGAAGCATCATTTGTCTTTTTCCAGTATCCATATGCCAGGCGAATGGGATAGCAAAGCGAATCCAACTCGTATTTACGCTCATGAATACCCGGTTTCATCTCCGTATGGTCGCTGTTCCATCTTGTATACTTCGTATCATCATCATAAAAGGCATTGGCATACGGATCCTTCAATATAAAGGAGGTCTGCTTATTGATAACGCCAATTATCAGTCTTTGCAGGTTCTTATCTTCAGACATGAAATCCAAATACGGATATACTTGGGCAGAACTATCCCTTAACCACATGGCATCAATATCACCGGTAATCACATATGTATCCGGTCGGCCATCCTTTTCTGAATAAAAAACCAACGTATTCGGAAAACAATTCCCAAACAGCCAGCCCAGTTCTTCATTCTTGACCTTCTGTTTAAAAGTAGCAATGGCCTTTTCAATGGCAGGACTTTTGAAGTTCCTTTCCGATATAGGCTTCCTTACTGTTGGAAACGACGAAAAAGAGGCAGCTGTCGAAGCTACGCCTGAATTCGCAAACATCAAGTTTTTATTCAGCGCATACCCACCAGTCCGAACCGTTCCTGCGGGCCACCGTGACATGCTCATTCATCCTTTGCCAGCGGAACTCTTATCTCATCCCACGTTCCCGGCACGGTACGGAGCACCTCGAACCCCGGTTGACCTTCATAAGCCTTTGGCGTATCGCACAAAGAGGTGAGATGGTTTTCCAAAACCACATACATGGCCAACATATGGCAGCGTGTGCTCATTACATGAGGATTTACATACTGTATCTTGAACTCCGAGCGCGGCAGTGCCCTGAACCCTCCCAGGTGATAGTCCGTCGCTCCCGCCAGCATCCTGGTGAAGGGTATCGCAATGTCATGGTCCGCATTCACCAGCGTGTCCCATTTGCATACTTCATAGTTGAGTGTCCCCTCCCGTGTGAATTCATTCGGATACGTCCTTACCAGTCCGGAAGGCTTGCTCGACCCATGGAACTGTATGAAGAGCCTGTGTCTTGCCGCACATTCCAGTATCTCTTCTTGGATGCGTATCATCTCTTGGTCATTACGGTCCATGAAGTCCACCATGAGTCCTTTTACTCCCCATCCCTCATAGAGCGCAAAGGCTTCTTCGAGTTTGTCGTACAACGGTCTCCAGTGTACCCACAGATGTATGCCAACCCCTTGCTCCTTGCATATTCCACAATTCTCGGCATGTTCAGGCACGGTATCGGTTTTGTAACGTCCGCATTGGGTCCCGCCCATCCGAAATTGAAGTTGTCATCATAGTACCAAGGAGTCTCCGCATATCCGTAGATTCCATGTGCATCCAAGCCATTGCGTGCTGCAAAATCAATGTAGTACTTGTTTGTATCGAAGTTGTTTCCCGGAGAGAACGTGCTGTCCGGCACGACATTCCCGTTCCACCATGTGAACGTGGTCCTGCAAGGCTTAATCCATGAAGTGTCTTCAATCCTGCAGGGGCTCGTTCAGGCTTGTTAGTATATTCGTCTCCAGCAATCCTCCCACCCGGTCTGCAACGGAGATTACGCGCCACGGGGTACGGTGCGGGAAACTGTCTGTCTCGACCTTTATCTTCTCCTGCCCCAGTTTTGGCGAGAGCTTTCCCACCAGTCCACCCTTCTCCTTCACCAGGTACATTCCCGCATAGTCCCTTATGGCCGCTTCAGTTATAACCACTGCCACCCCGTTGTCGAACTCGAATGTCGCCGGCATCTCTATCAGCCTTTTCCTTGCCACCTTGTCATATCTTACATGACTGTATACCCCTTCGTGTGTATTCACATACCCGGGCAGGTACATGAGCAACGCCATCGGGTTTCCTTGCAAGTTGAACTGTGTCCTTTCATCATACATCACGTATGAATCCCATGCTTTCTGTTCCGGAAATTCATATCTGAATGCTATCCCGTCATCGAATGCCCTTACAACCAGGTTTATCAGACGGCCGGAATCTGACCGTTCCTGCATGGGAACGGTCATTTCATTGCAACGGCTACGTACACTACTTGTCTTGCCGACAATGAGCTTGTATGTCTCATCAATCTTTTTACGCTGCACCGCTTTAAGATTCCTTCCGAACTCTCCGCTATCAAAGCTGAAACCAAGCAAAGAATTTGTTATAAGAGGCTGCTTCCTATAGTCGATGTCATATGAAACACTCTCCGGCGTTACTTTCAGAGAAAATCTAAGTTTTCCGTCAGGAGACGATACAGACATTCTCTGCTGTGCAGAAACAGCCATAAAGCAAAATAGTGCAACACACAAAACAAAAAGTTTCTTCTTCTCTGTCATCTTAATCTGTCTTTGATTGTACATCCCTATCCTAATTGACCTCAATCCACAATCTTGCCTGAAACATTATAGCGTTTCACATCAATGTTGCCATAAACCACGTTCAACACAGGCTTTCCTGCTTTCCATTCAATAGTTCCGAAACCGGTATCAGTACTGATGAAACTTTTGAAATCACCAATCTTAGAATTGATGTACATGGTTTTGTCAACAGCATCATACCGCACTCCTGTAAGCCCCTGCAACATTCCATAGCTTGCCATGGCACGTGCATACCAATGCCCGCACTCTATCTCATTGAATGGGTTTCTTACTCTTCCATCATATCTCTCACGGCATTCACGGACAATATCCAAGCCCTTTTCCACCTCACCTTTCATCATCAAATGACTGGCAACCTGATATTCGATACCGGTCCAGACTTCATTGCTGTATACAAAAGGCAGTGACAGCATACCACCCTTCGGCCATGTGCAAAGCAATAATCCGCCATCCTTACCACAAGCATACACCGGTCTTTGAGGATTGAAATGGTCTATCAAGTCATGTTTCAGATTGTATTTGTGTACGGCCACCAGATGGCTCTGACCTTTTCATTGTCCAGCACTTCATCCAGTCCGCATACGGAAGCCATCCACATCCCTAAAATTCCATCGGACAGACAACCGGTACCGTATTGGTATTTTGGCCCTTCTTCCTTCAGCAATTTCAGGGCCTCATCGGAATAACTTCCCCCGAAAGACATTACATCAACCGGATTGGGAGCCTGAAGCCCTTCCCACTGAATCTTCTGTATGAAATATTCTCCATCGAAGAGTGCAGTTTCCATGTATTTCTTGCCCTTTGACAGCAGGGCCGTATATTCCTTAACGGGTTGCTTCAGCTCCTTGCCCATCTCTATAAACGCAGTCAAAGCTCCCAAATAGAAACTTGTACACATGCCGTCCGGTCCCCAGAACTCGATGTCATAAGTATTGTGGTGCGGCTCTTCAAGATAGCCCTTATGCAAGGGGTCCCATGTACGGATGCAATAGTCAAGACTCTTTTTCACTGCCGGGAAAAGGTCTTTCATCCACTGTGTATCCCCGCTGATACGCCATTCACGGTAAACTTTCATAATCCCGCCCAACTGTCCGTCGGCAGCAGCATGGAAGTTGTGAGGCGGTGCCGAAATAGGCAAGTTGACTCTAAAATTCTGGTGTCCTTCCGTATTCTGGCTTACCCTGAATTCCGTTTCACGCAAGGTTCTTTCCAAAGACGGGAACAATGGGGCAAAGCCTGTGCATAGTTCCACACATGCGTACAACTTCCGTGACAAGAGCCAAAAGAATCCTGACATCCTTCCCAAGCCCAAAATCTTCCATCCCATTGACGTAATACCGTAGGAGATTTCAATATAGTTAAATTAGCAGCAACAGCCTCCAGTACTTCTGCCGGCAAAGAGGAACTATAGAATGCATCGCTGAACAGCCGGCTGTTCTTTTCCAGCATCGCCTGATTTGCATCCCAATAGCCGATAACCTCATTCAAACTCTTGAAGCGCTCCTGAGTACCAAGGTCTGTAGGTAGCTTCGACATCTCCTTCATCTGCCAGGAATTGTTTTTCTTCTTCAGAAGAATCCACAACCTGCCAGTCTCCCCAACTGTTACTTTCAAAATCGGCAAGTAAGGTGGATGTAGAAGACAAGTTGTAAATATCTTCATTCCTATTGTCTGTCAACACAAACTGGTCGGCCAGAATATGTCCCCACGAGTAAACATCCAAATCAATGACTTTCACAAAAGCCTTCTTTCCTTGATAAGGTTTCAAATCCCATACGGTTTCACTCAGAGTCTCCGTCTGATTTCCGACCGCCGTCTCTACAATCTTTCCGTCTACTACAAGATTTACAGAAGTACGGTCAGCCTGACTGCCTCCACCTACCAGAAACTTCAGATATCTTTTCCCAATATTGAACTCAGGAGACTGAATAATACCCGTCAGTCCATCTCCACCCTTATCGAACGAGTTCAGCAACTGCTTGCCGACAAAGCCGCTCACAGGTTGCTGACCGGAAGCCGTTCCCTTGCAGGGCATCCCCGTAAATGCCTGTCCTACCTTTCTGGCACCACCGATAGAAAGGTTTGAATCGGGCAGATACCAGCAGAAGTTTACCTTGACTGTTTTTGTCTCTCCCGGCTGCAACGTCAGCGGAACATAAACAGATGCTCCCGGAGCAACACCCTTAACCGGCCGCTTATCAGCGATCCGCCCATAGCGAATATTATCCCAAACCACAGTCTGCGGATCGAACCAGGCACCACGGAACCAACAATGGTCTACAACAGCAGCAGCATTGTCCACATAAATAGCTAGCCCACTGTTGTTCTGATCGGATTCTAAAACAAACCCGTTCTTTACCCCTCGGATAGTACCCTGACCATCTATGAAATTTTTTGGTATTATAAGAAAATACCGTCTCGATAGCCTTACCGGAAGTATTTGTAAATTGATATTCCAGTACTCCAACCGGCAAACTGGAATTGACGGCTCATTCATCACATGGATGGTGTCTGAGAGACACATGCGAAATGGCACCGGTTCCCTCCAAACAGAACATTCCGGCGCCGATTCCCCTATAGGAAATGCAATCTTATCCAGATATTCCTTTTGATACTTACC
>VOFG01001117.1_pt1 | contig 80001 bp, 80 predicted proteins | sample 5384171 | NCBI WGS metagenome assembly VOFG01 (sample SAMN12384726, study PRJNA508395) | human gut metagenome | isolation source: healthy gut F | host: Homo sapiens
TCACTGGTCAGTCTCAGGCTTTGCGTTTGGCTATCGCTCGTGCACTGGTTAAAATCAATCCGGAGGATAAGAAGGCTCTTCGTTCTGAAGGTTTCATGACTCGCGATTCTCGTTCTGTTGAACGTAAGAAACCGGGACGTCCGAAAGCACGTCGTAGATTCCAGTTCAGTAAACGTTAACGAGGGGACAAGTTGGATAAGGGACAAGTTGGCAAGGTGGTTCACTCGGTGGGTCTGTCCTTGTTGCCTCGTCAACTGATACCTCGTCACCTAAAGAAGCGTTTAGTATCTAAACTGTCAGGATTCTTCCTGCAAGTTCTTGTCGGAAAGACTACCGGACAGTTGGTTCAATAAACAAAAAAGAAAGTAAACGATTAAAATTAAAAACAATGTCAAGAGTAAATTTTGATACATTATTGGAGGCTGGTTGCCACTTCGGACACCTTAAAAGAAAGTGGAACCCTGCAATGGCTCCTTATATTTTCATGGAACGCAACGGTATTCATATCATCGATTTGAACAAAACTGTTGCTAAAGTTGAAGAAGCTGCTGAAGCTTTTTGAAACAAATCGCAAAATCAGGAAAGAAAATCCTGTTCGTCGCTACTAAGAAAACAAGCTAAACAAGTTGTAGCTGAGAAAGCTGCTTCTGTAAATATGCCGTACGTAATCGAACGTTGGCCGGGTGGTATGTTGACTAACTTCCCGACAATCCGTAAGGCTGTGAAGAAAATGACTACTATCGACAAACTGACTAACGATGGTACTTACTCAAACCTGTCAAAGAGAGAAGTTCTTCAGATTTCTCGTCAGCGTGCTAAGTTGGAAAAGAACTTGGGTTCTATCGCTGATTTGACTCGTCTGCCGTCTGCATTGTTCGTAGTAGACGTATTGAAAGAAAACATCGCAGTTCGTGAAGCTAACCGTCTGGGTATTCCTGTATTTGCTATCGTAGATACTAACTCAGATCCTTCAAACATCGATTTCGTAATTCCGGCAAACGATGACGCTACTAAATCAGTAGAAGTTATCTTGGATGCTTGCTGCGCTGCAATGGCAGAAGGCTTGGAAGAAAGAAAAGCAGAAAAGGTAGATATGGAAGGCTGCTGGTGAAAATGCACCGAAAAGCTGCTAAAAAAAAGCTACCAAAAGCTCGCATGGATAAAGCTGAAGAAGATGCAATCAACGCATCTAAGGCTGCTGCATTCATGAGCAAGGATGAAGAAGAAGGCTTAATCAATAAAGTAAGTTGAGAATTGAAAATTGAAAATTGGGAAAACTGTATTCTCAATTCTCAATTCTCAATTCTCAATTTTGTTTTTAAGAACATTACTAACTCAAAATAAAAGATATTATTATGGCTGTAAGTATGGCTGATATCACCAAAGCTTCGTAAAATGACTGGCTGGTATGATGGACTGTAAGAACGCTTTGGCAGAATCAGAAGGCGATTTCGACAAGGCAATGGAAATTATCCGTAAAAAGGACAGGCTGTAGCTGCAAAACGTTCTGACCGTGAAACTTCAGAAGGTTGCGTGTTGGCAAAATCAACTGGTGACTACGCTGCAATGATTGCTTTGAAGTGTGAAACTGACTTCGTTGCAAAGAATGCAGATTTCGTAGCATTGACTCAGGCTATTCTGGATGCTGCTATCGCTAACAAGTGTCAGACTTTGGATGAAATCAAGGCTTTGCCTATGGGTAACGGTACTATTGCTGATGCAATTGTAGAACGTAGTGGTATCACTGGTGAAAAGACTGAATTGGATGGTTTCAATTTCGTATCAGGTGCTTGCACTGCTGTTTACAACCACATGAATAAGAATCAGCTTTGTACAATCGTTGCATTCAACAAAGAATGCGATGCTCAGGTAGCTCATGAAATCTGTATGCAGATTGCTGCCATGAACCCGATTGCAATTGATGAAGCTGGTGTTCCTGAATCTGTAAAACAGGAAGAAATCAATGTAGCTATTGAAAAGACTAAGGCTGAACAGGTACAGAAAGCTGTTGAAGCTGCTTTGAAGAAAGTCTGGTATCAATCCTTCTCACGTAGATAGCGAAGAGCACATGGAAAGCAACATGGCCAAGGGATGGATTACTGCAGAAGATGTAGCTAAAGCTAAAGAAATCAAGGAAAAAGTAGCTGCAGAAAAAGCTACTAACTTGCCTGAGGCTATGATTGAAAATATCGCAAAAGGCCGTCTGGGTAAATTCTTGAAAGAAGTTTGCTTGCTGAAACAGGAAAGCATCATGGATCCGAAGAAGACTGTAGCTGATGTATTGAAAGCTGCTGATCCGGAACTGGCTGTTGCAGACTTCAAACGTTTCACTTTGCGTGCTGAATAATTATTAGGATGCAATATTCTTTCGGGCGTGCCATTTGGTACGTCCGATTTGTTTTACGGTTACTTGGTTCAAGTAGCCGTTTTTATTGATTATTATCAGGAAAAGTAATCTTCCAAGCAGGATTATTTTGTATTTTTTGCTGTCGGAAAACATAGAATGGAATTCTAACTTTTAAACAAAATAGATTATGGCAAAGAAAGCGCTTTTAATGATTCTGGACGGTTGGGGTTGTGGCGACCGTCAAAAGATGATGTAATCTTCAATACTCCGACGCCTTACTGGGACAGTCTGTTGGCTAACTATCCTCATTCACAGCTTCAGGCCAGTGGTGAAAATGTAGGTTTGCCTGACGGTCAGATGGGTAACTCAGAAGTAGGTCACTTGAATATCGGTGCAGGCCGTATCGTATATCAGGATTTGGTGAAGATTAACCGTGCATGTGCCGACAACAGCATTATGCAGAACAAGGAAGTAGTAGCTGCTTTCTCATACGCAAAAGAACATGGAAAAAACATCCACTTCATGGGATTGACTTCTAATGGTGGTGTACACTCTTCTTTGGAGCACTTGTTCAAATTGTGTGACATTGCAAAGGAATACGGACTGGAAAATACTTTCATCCACTGCTTCATGGACGGTCGTGATACAGACCCAAAGAGCGGTAAGGGATTCATTGAACAGCTGACTGCTCATTGCGAAAAATCAGCCGGAAAGATTGCTTCTATCGTTGGACGTTTCTATGCAATGGACCGTGACAAACGTTGGGCACGTGTGAAAGAAGCATACGATTTGCTGGTAAACGGTACAGGTAAGAAGGCTACCGACATGGTACAGGCTATGCAGGAATCATACGATGAAGGTGTAACAGACGAATTCATCAAACCGATTTCCAATGCAAACTTCGACGGTACTATCAAGGAAGGGGATGTAGTTATCTTCTTCAACTACCGTAACGACCGTGCAAAAGAATTGACTATCGTATTGACTCAGCAGGATATGCCGGAAGAAGGCATGAAGACCATCCCGGGATTGCAGTACTACTGTATGACTCCGTATGATGCTTCATTCAAAGGCGTACATATCTTGTTCGACAAGGAAAACGTACAGAACACATTGGGCGAATACCTTGCAAGTAATGGCAAGACTCAGCTTCACATTGCAGAAACTGAAAAATATGCCCATGTAACCTTCTTCTTCAACGGTGGACGTGAAACTCCGTATGACAACGAAGACCGTATCCTGGTTCCTTCACCGAAGGTTGCTACTTACGACTTGAAGCCGGAAATGAGCGCATACGAAGTAAAAAAGATAAACTGGTAGAAGCTATCGGTACACAGAAATATGACTTTATCGTAGTGAACTATGCAAACGGTGACATGGTAGGTCATACAGGTATCTATGAAGCAATTGAAAAGGCCGTAGTAGCTATCGACAACTGTGTGAAAGATACAGTAGAAGTTCTGCTAAGGCTAACGGTTATGAAGTCATCATCATTGCTGACCATGGAAATGCAGATCATGCATTGAATGAAGACGGTACACCGAACACAGCTCACTCTTTGAATCCGGTTCCGTTTGTATACGTAACTGAAAACAAAGATGCCAAAGTAGAAAATGGTGTATTGGCTGATGTGGCTCCTTCTATCCTGCACATTTTAGGCATGGCGCAGCCGTCTGAAATGACAGGTCGCGACCTGATTAAATAAGAATCCACAGTGATTTAGAATATAGAGCCGGGGCTCGTTATCGGAAGATAATGGACTCCGGTTTTTTATGCACCATGTTAAAGCGATTGTGTTTCAGATAGGGAGAACACAGGCGGTGCAGTCTTGGACAAAATAAAAAGCCGCAAAGTAAATAAGAGGAATTACTTTGCGGCTTTCTGTCAAAACAGAGTTTATTATGCTTTTACTCCGTTGTATTCGTCAGATACAGTTAATTTTTTGCGGCCTTTAGCGCGACGTGCTGCCAATACTCGGCGACCGTTTGCGGTAGCCATTCTTTCACGGAAACCGTGTTTGTTTCTTCTCTTTCTGTTAGAGGGTTGGAATGTTCTTTTCATTTTCGTATATACTATTTTATGTTATTATTCCATACGTTCGGGCTGCAAAATTAGTGACTTTTTTTTAATAATCAAAGTGCTAAATCATTTTTAGACAAATCTTTTTGCGTTTTTTCGCGATTTAGATTAATTTTGCAACCGTATTCAGAGAATAAATCAAACTATTACATAATAATAAAGGATTTAAGTTATGATTAATGCTCAAGACATTAAAATCGGAACCGCTATCCGTATGGATGGCAAATTGTATTTCTGCATTGACTTCCTGCATGTAAAACCGGGTAAAGGAAACACTTTCATGCGTACAAAACTGAAAGATGTGGTAGACGGATATGTATTGGAACGTCGTTTCAACATCGGTGAAAAACTGGAAGATGTACGTGTAGAACGTCGTCCTTATCAGTTCTTATACAAAGAAGGTGATGATTATATTTTCATGAATCAGGAAACTTTCGAACAGGTGCCTATCGCTCATGAACTGATTGAAGGTGTAGACTTCCTGAAAGAAGAAATGATTGTAGAAGTTGTTTCTGATGCTTCTACTGAAACTATCCTGTTCGCAGAATTGCCGGTAAAAGTTCAGTTGAAGGTTACTTACACTGAACCGGGTCTGAAAGGTGATACTGCTACTAACGCTACTAAGCCTGCTACTGTAGAAACTGGAGCTACTGTACGTGTTCCGTTGTTCATCAACCAGGATGAAACTATCGAAGTAGATACTCGCGACGGTTCATACGTAGGTCGTGTAAAAGCTTAATGCTGATAGACACTGAATTTTCAGATAAAAAGAAAGCCGCACTGGATGATTCCGGTACGGCTTTCTTTTTTTGTGTGATGCTGGCTTATAGTAATTTGGTTCCTTTGCCTGCTTTGAGAGTGATATTCTTGGATTTTCCATTGAAGCAGACTTTCGTCTTTCCGCCTTTGCGTGACTGGATGTACAAGGATGTCACCTTACCGTCTTTCCATTTCATGTCGACGATGAAGCCTCCACGGGCGCAGATACCTTTCACGCTGCCGTCCTTCCATTCCTTCGGAAGAGCCGGAAGTAGGGTGATACTGTTTTCGGAAGATTGCATTAGCATTTCAATGACGCCGGCACAACCGCCAAAATTACCGTCAATCTGGAAAGGCGAGTGAGCATCGAGCAGGTTGGGGTAGGTACCCCCTCCGCGTCGTGCATCCTTTCCTTTGTATCCGTCCGGACTGACATAACGCAGCAGGCGACGGTAAATGTGGTACGCATTTTTGCTGTCTTGCAGGCGTGCGTAAAGGTTGACACGCCAGCCGGTGCTCCAGCCCGTAGTATTGTCGCCTTTGATTTCCAGCGTACGGGCACAGGCCTTTGCCAGTTCCGGAGTCTCTTTTACAGACAGATGATGTCCCGGATACAAACCGAACAGATGCGACTGATGACGGTGCTGCGGCTCCTGGTCTTCCCAGTCGTGGAACCATTCCTGCAGATTTCCTTTCTGGCCAACCTGGTAAGGCAACAGACGGGGAAGCGTTTTCTCTATCTGCTTCCGGAAGTCTTTGTCTGTCCCTAGTGCTTCGGCGGCCTTGGCCGCATCTATCAGGCATTCGCGCGTCATGGCCAGGTCAGAAGTACAGCCGTAGGAAGTAGCTCCTGCGTAGCCGTCGGGAGTCAGGAACTTGTTTTCGGGCGATGTACCCGGTGAGGTAATCAGCTTGCCGTCTTTTTCTATCAGCCAGTTTAGGCAGAATTCAGCTGCACCTTTCAATACCGGATAATATTGCTGGAGAAATTCTTTGTCTTGCGTGAAGGTGTAGCGTTCCCAAATATGAGTAGACAGCCAGGCGCCTCCCATGGTCCAGCATGCCCACGACGGGTCGCCCACGTTCAGTCCTACCGGACAGGTCATGGCCCAGATGTCTGTATTCTGTCCCAGACACCATCCTTTCTGTACGCCGTAATAAGCCTTGGCACTCTCTTCTCCCGTGTGTTGCAGGTTGGCGATGAAATCCATCAGCGGGCGATGCATTTCACTCAGATTAGCCGTTTCGGCTGCCCAGTAGTTCTCTTCCAGGTTGATGTTGCTGGTATAGTTGCAGCTCCAGGGTGGGAGCAGGCGTTCGTTCCACAGTCCTTGCAGGTTGGCGGGTACTCCCGGTGTACGTGAACTGGAAATGAGCAGATAGCGGCCATATTGAAAATATAAAGCTTCCAGCTCCGGATTCCTTTGTGACTTGTCTGTATATTGCAACAGCTGTTCGTCGGTAGGCAGGGCTGCAATGGCCTGGTCTGTCTTACCGAGGTAAAGTTCCACACGGTCGAAGAAAGACTTGTAGTCTGCTATGTGTGCATTTTCCAATTCCTCGAACGTTTTCTGTGCTGCCCGTTCCATGCGTCGTGTCACCAGGTTCCGGTAATCGCGGCCTTCTTTCATGGGGTCCTTGTCGAAGCCGTTGAAGCTGGTGACGTTGGCTATCAGAATCAAGGCTTCTTTTCCGCCTTTCACCTTCAGTTCGCCCGATGGAAAGTTTTTGACCTCACTCTGAGGAGCTATTACCCGAATCAGTGTGCGGAAATGCGTACCCCGTTCCGGATCATACAGATGCTTGTTGTTTACTCCGTCAAAATATACGGGATAGGAGTGATAGGCAGCATATCCTTCGGCTGAAATCTCATTGCCGTTGGCCGTAGTGGCATGAGGCAGGAGCGAGTTGAATGAAAGAGTGGCTTGCAGCCCTTCTGTGCTTTCCGTCTGCAGGCGCAGTACAATCACCGAATCGGGGGCTGACGCAAAATAATCGCAGGCAAAATCTGCACCGTTTCTCTGGTAGGCGGTTCGTGCCATGGCCCGGCTGATGTCCAATGTCCGTTGATAGTGGCTTACTTTTGCTGGTTCGGCAGAATAAGTGATGGAAAGCTGGCCCAGCGGCTGATAGTTTTCGCTGTAGTGTCCTTGAACCTTTCGTTGGGCACGGTCGGCTCCCCGGTAATCTTCCTTGTCGAGCAAGGCACGGATTTCTGGAATGGCCTTATAGGCATCGGGAGTTGTGACTTTCCGGTCGGGTTCTCCGTCCATAGAGTAATGTCGTTCAGTGAGAGTACGTCTTTGTCGGTTCCCCCGTAAAGGATAGCTCCCATGGTACCGTTTCCGATGACGAGTGCTTCTTCAAAGAATTCAGCCGGACGGTTGTAGTGCAGCACTAAATTTTCTTGTGCCGGAAGATAAGAGACAGGTAAGGAAAGGATACAAGTTGTGACAACAATGCCTTTCCACTTCCTTTTAAAGTTACTTTTCATAGTCTATGCGTTAATAAAGAAAATCAGTCGCAAGTTATCAAAAAATATTTGTACGGACAAAACTCAGGTGTGAAAAGTGAAGTGAAAATGCAACTGAAAAAACGCCTTTGCGTTTTATTTTAATCGCAAGTACATTTGAAATGAAACGCAAGGACGTTTGCATTAAAGCGCAAAGGCGTTTTGTGTGAAACTCTTTGGTATTTTGAACGGGATACAAAAGAGTTTTGTGGAGGCTCTTTAAGTTCCGAATTTCCATAAAAAAGCCTTTCCATCATCGCGATGAAAAGGCTTCTTTTTATTTTTTTCAGAAAAATAATCAATTATTTTTTCTTGTGGTTTGCATAACGGCTCATGAACTTGTCCACACGTCCTGCAGTATCCACCAGCTTAGACTTACCAGTGTAGAACGGGTGAGATGAGCTAGAGATTTCCAGCTTAACCAACGGATAAGTTTCTCCTTCGAATTCAATTGTGTCTTTAGTAGCACAAGTTGAACGAGACAGGAACATGTCGCCGTTTGACATGTCTTTAAATACTACCGGACGGTAGTTTTCAGGATGAATGCCTTTTTTCATTTTAGTATATACTTTTTATTGTTATTATTGACAAATAAATATGTGGTAACACTGGTAAAGTGTGTAATGGTCTATTTCGGGTTGCAAAGATACGCTATTTCTTTGAAACTAAAAAGAAATACCCGAAAAAAAATATTCTGTCAGTCAAAGGCTTTTTATATAATTAGGTAAATCAGTTTTTGTCACATCCACTTTGCATCCTTGTTGCATGTACATATAAATATTTCGCTTAAAATTGATTTGTCTCAAGAAAAAGACAGAAAATCTCCGATTTAGTATATTGCTAATTCTTTTTATATTGTTACTTTTGCAGGTGGAATTAATTACTAACAATTATAAAACTTACAAAAATGGTTAATTACAAAGAGTTAGGCTTGGTGAACACAAGAGATATGTTTGCCAGAGCAATCAAAGGTGGATATGCTATCCCTGCTTTCAACTTCAACAATATGGAACAGATGCAGGCTATCATCAAGGCTGCAGTTGAAACAAAATCTCCGGTTATCTTGCAGGTATCTAAAGGTGCTCGTCAGTATGCCAACGCTACGTTGTTGCGCTATATGGCTCAGGGTGCTGTAGAATATGCAAAAGAATTGGGTTGCGAACATCCTGAAATCGTTCTTCACCTTGACCACGGAGATACATTCGAAACTTGCAAGAGCTGTATCGACTCTGGTTTCTCTTCAGTAATGATTGACGGTTCTCACTTGCCATACGAAGAAAACGTAGCTTTAACTAAGAAAGTAGTTGACTACGCTCATCAGTTCGATGTAACTGTAGAAGGTGAGCTGGGTGTATTGGCTGGTGTAGAAGATGAAGTTTCTGCAGAACACCACACTTATACTAACCCTGAAGAAGTTATCGACTTCGCTACTCGTACAGGTTGCGACTCATTGGCTATCTCAATCGGTACTTCTCACGGTGCTTACAAGTTTAAACCTGAACAGTGCCACGTAGATCCGGCTACAGGTCGTCTGGTTCCTCCTCCATTGGAATTCGCTGTATTGGACGCTGTAATGGAAAAACTTCCGGGATTCCCTATCGTTCTTCACGGATCTTCTTCAGTTCCTCAGGAAGAAGTTGACACTATCAACAAGTACGGTGGTAAATTGGAAGCTGCTATCGGTATTCCTGAAGATCAGTTGCGTAAGGCTGCTAAATCTGCAGTTTGCAAGATCAACATCGACTCAGACTCTCGTCTGGCTATGACTGCTGCCGTACGTAAGGTTTTCGCAGAAAAACCGGCAGAATTCGACCCACGTAAATATCTGGGCCCGGCTCGTGACAACATGGAAAAACTTTACAAGCACAAAATCATCAACGTATTGGGTTCTGACAACAAGTTGGCTCAGTAATTGCGCTTGATACTTATCACACCTGAATAAAATGAATGAAGGCTGCTTTCCTTTCGGAAGGCAGCCTTTTTTAGTTTCTTACCAGAACTTGTTTTGAGAAGGGTTATATTCAAATCCTGCTTCTTTCAAACGGTTCAGAATATCTTCCTTGCTCACGTTCATGTCCGCGCAAAGGGCATCGAGCGAAGGATAATAATCTCTTAATTTCATGTTGATGAAGCTGAAAAGCATCATCGGGTCTTTTGGTAATTCCATATTGATAAATAATTTTCAATCTATTCTTTTTCGGGGTGCAAAGTTACGACTTTTATTGCTTCATTAATCCTATTTAATTGATAATTTATTTGTTATCTTTGCAAAGCTATGTCAACCAAACGGATTATAGAAGATAAAGATTTCTGCCGTATTGTGATTGCTACGCGCCGGGGAGCAAGGAACATTACAATGCGTGTCAAGCCTGACGGCTTGTATCTCACAGTACCGCCTTACAGCAAGACGGATAAAGTGCTTTCTACCCTGGAGCAGTTTCGTGCCGATTTACGGGAACGCTTTCGGCAGGTGGCGGTACGGCCAATAGATTTCAGTTTCCGGATTGAGGCCGACTGTTTTCGTCTGTCATTATCTTCCAGCCATTTGAAATGTTTTACGGTGCGGCAGATGCCTTCGGGCGAAGTGACCGTGTTCTGTCCGGAGCATACCGACTTCTCGGATGAAGCTGTCCAGAAACTGGTGAGAGGTGCCATTCTGCGTGCCATGAAAAAAGTGGCGGCAGAGTTCTTGCCACCCTTAGTGAGCGTATGGGCAGAGCGTTTCGGGTTGACTTACCGTAAAGTACGGATTACGGGGGCCCGTTCACGATGGGGAAGTTGCACTTCGGCCAAAACCATCAGTTTGTCTTGCTATCTGATGTTAGTTCCTTCTCATCTGATTGATTATGTCATTTTGCATGAATTGGCTCATACGCGTGAAATGAATCATGGCCCTCGCTTTTGGGAGTTACTTGACAGTATGACGGCAGGACAGGCCTTACGTTTGCGGGGGAGAACTTCGGAGGTTCCGGCCATCTTTTTAAAAAGAATTTCAATAATGGGTATTATATACACTTTTTGATGTAATTTTGTACCATAGAAGATAGGTAATAGGTACAAGAGATTGTTTGTATGAAAAAAGTTTACTGGCACTTGCTTCCGGTACACTTGGGCTTGGTATTGCTGAATTTGTGATGATGGGGATACTTCCCAATGTGGCTCACGATTTGAATATCAGCATACCGGAAGCCGGACATTTTATTTCGGCGTATGCCATAGGAGTTTGTGTGGGAGCACCCTTGACGGTGTTTGTGGCTCGTACGCGTCCGTTGAAGCAGATATTGTTAGGGCTCGTTGCCATTTATGTAATAGGTAATTTGTGTGCGGCACTCGCTCCGGAATATTGGACATTGCTGCTTATGCGATTTGTGTCGGGGCTGCCTCACGGAGCATTTTTCGGTGTAGGTTCTATTGTAGCCGAGAAGGTGGCCGATAAAGGGAAAACTTCGCAGGCTGTAGCCTTGATGATTGTCGGAATGACCATTGCCAATTTATTTGGTGTGCCTTTTGGCACATTGTTGAGCAATCTGTTCTCCTGGCGGTTCCCCTTCCTGTTTAACGGATGCTGGGGAATGCTGGTATTCTTCCTCGTCTGGAAATGGATACCTGTTTTGCCCGCTTTGCCGGATGTGGGCTGGAAAGGACAGTTCCGTTTTTTGCGTAAGTTAGCTCCGTGGCTGATTATTCTGACCACGATGTTTGGCAACGGAGGTGTATTCTGCTGGTTCAGTTATGTAACTCCGCAGATGCTGCATGAAGCGGGCTTCCAACCGGAAAGCCTGACATGGATTATGATGCTGGCCGGATTGGGGATGACTATCGGTAACTTGGTAGGAGGACGATGTGGCGATTTGTACGGGCTGGCACCAGTGATTCAGTTTACGCAAGTGTTTATGATGCTGGCTTTGCTGGGCACGTTTCTGTTTGCAGGAGTACCTTGGCTTTCCGTATTGCTGATGTTTATTTGTGCGGCAGCCTTGTTTGCGGTGTCTCCTCCTCAGCAGTTGTTGTTGCTGCAGAACTCCAGAGGAAGCGAAATGATGGGAGCGGCTTGTGTACAGATTGCCTTCAATTTGGGAAATGCAGTAGGAGCATACGCCGGAGGACTTCCGATTGATGCCGGATTGGGTTATCGCTATCCGGCGCTGGTGGGAGTCTTTGTGGTGGCTTTAGGATGGGTTTGTGTTACCTGGTATATCCGGAGGGAACGCAGGCATTGTATAAATGAGCCGATACAATTGTAACATAAATATGCTATGAGACTACTTTTGTTGACTTTATGTATTATTTTATTTTGGGGGAATACGCTACGTTTGGAGGCGAAGAAACATTTCTTTTCAAATTATAATTTCTGTCATATAACAGAGGAAGCCGGATTGCCTAATAATTCGGTGACTGCCGTAATGAAAGATTCATTCGGATATATCTGGGTGGCCACTCAGGACGGGCTGGCGCGTTACGACGGCTATCGTTTCCTGAGTTATGGAGTGAAGGAACCTCTTTACCGCTTGAAAGGTAATTATGTATATACCTTATGTGAGGATCGTCAGAAGAGGCTTTGGGTCGGTTCGGAAGCCGGACTCGACCTGATTGACTTGCGGACAGGTCTTTCTGTTCCCGCGGCCGATTTAGGGGCAACATCGGAATTGTCAACTTTGTTTAATTCGTTCGTCCGTTCGGTGATACAGACTACCGATGGAAGTATATGGGTGGTAACCGACAAGATGTTGTGGTGTCTGGAACTAGATCGCTCTGGAGTAGTGACGGACTGTTATCGGATGCAAGCTGAAGCCGATGAAAGTGTATCGGCCATTGCTGAAATAGAAGGAGGAGTTTGTGCCGGAGTAGGTAACTGCATTTATCGGATTGTGAAGGAAGGTGACAAGTTGCGTAAACAGCAGCTTTCGGAGTCCATTGTACCTTTTAGTGATGACTGGCGTATCTCTTGCCTGCAAGCCGACGGTGATTTCCTGTGGATAGGCAGTAACCGTGGACTTTTCCGCTATTACCGGCAAACGAAAACGATGAAGCGTTACCGTTACTCTTCGCATCGGGAGGGAATGCTCAGTCAGGCTTATATCACGGATATGAAGCTGACTTCCGACGGCAGTCTGGTGGTTTCCACTTTCAACGGTCTGAATGTATATGACCGTGAATCCGATACATTTTCTTTTATCCGCCGGGTGGAAGATTCCGAAGAACGAGGATTGAATTCCAATATTATAGTCTGTTTGTTTACTGACGGGAAAGACATTTGGGCCGGTACGCAGGATGGAGGAGTAAATTTGTTGTATCTGTCACGTAGATTAGAGGTATCCAGGTTAGGAGATATTCCCTGGAAGCTGTCGCCGGGCCGCACACCGCAAATCAGTGCTGTGACAGAAGATAAAAAGGGAAATTTGTGGATTGGTACAATTGAGGGAGGACTTTATCGGATGAATCCCCAAACAGAATCTGTGCAGCATTATGCTTTTACCCCCAATAGCTCTACTTCTATTATTTCTAATAATGTAAACGGAATATTGATAGATAGTGATAATCATTTGTGGGCATATACCTGGGGAGCTGGAATTAGTGAATTAGATTTGAATAAATCGCAGCCTGTATTTCGACAGCATTCCAATGGGGAAGTACCAGGGCTGGAGGATGATTTTATTATGAGTGCGGTAGAAGATCCTGTAAATAAAGGAATCTGGTTTGGCGCCATACATGGTCTGATTTTTTTTACGATAAATCTCAGGAACGTTTTTCTCGGATTAATCTGGATGTGGATGTAAATGAGTTTGAGTCGGTCGGCTCGTTATGTGTGGACCGAAAGAATCGTTTGTGGTTTGGTACTTCTGAGGGATTGTTTATTATTGATTTGTTTTCTTTTGCTCGTTCGCGTAGGCATTTGAATTATGTTTATTTGCGTTATAGCTGGATGATAAAAAGTCTACTCAGGTAGAGCGGATTAACTCCGTGTTTCAGGACAGTAGGGGTGTTATCTGGTTGGGAGGAAAAGGTACGGGACTTTATCGTGTGATTGCTGATGACATGAACCGCTTTCAGTTTAAGCACTATGGACCAGCAGAAGGGTTTGATGAAAAAACGGTGTATGGAGTAACTGAAGATGAACTGGGTAATATCTGGATTGCTACGGAAAACGGTTTATCGCGCTTGCTGGTCAATAGTGGTACTTTTATAGCTTATGGAAAGTCGGATGGACTTCTGGATAAGGGGTATGATGCGAATGCACTTTATTTTTCTCAACAATATAACCGCTTATATTGTGGGAAAGACCATGGCTTGTATCAGGTTCAACTTCGAAAGCCTGCCGGATTGATGGGCTCACATGGAGTTAAGGTTTCATTTGTTCGGATTAATGAGGGAAGCTGGATGTATGCGGAGAAAAAAAGTTTGTCTGGTTTAGAAGAAGGTGATCAACTGGAACTTGCTTTGACATCGCAAGGTTATGGCTATGGAAGTTCCGTGCGAATTCGTTATAAGTCAGAAGAAGCAGAAAATGGACAGAACTGTTGTCTGAGAATCCAGTAATTACTTTCCCCTCTTTAGCTTCGGGAGCCTATAAACTTGAAATACAGAGTACGGATGGAGAGGGTAAATGGTCAGAGCGAATTTTACAGCTGGACATTCAGGTTCGTCCGTATTTTTATAAGTCCTGGTGGTTCTTATTGCTTCTTCTGATGTCGGTGGTTTGTCTTTCCATCCTTTTTTATCGTTATAAGGTGAGACGGTTGAGACATCGGCAGGTGTTGCTGGAGCAGTTAGTAGCTCAGCGTACGCATGAGTTGGAAGTACAGAATCATAGCTTGGAGGTAATGGCTCATCATGTGGAAGATATGGCAGAAGAAAAGATCCGTTTCTTTACACATCTTACTCATGAATTTCGTACGCCTGTTACTTTGATTCATGGGCCTATCCAGCAGGCTTTGGCATTGACTTCTGATAAAGAGGTAAAAGAACAGTTGCATATAGCGGAACGTAATGTACAGGATTTACTTTCATTAGTGAACGAATTGATGGATTTCCGGAAACTTGATACTGAAAAAGTAAAATTGAATATTCGTCCGTTTGATCTTATTTCCATGATAGACGACTTGCTTCTGCCTTTTATTTCTTTTGTAAAACATCGGCATATTACATTGCAAGCTTGTTATCATCTCAAAGGGCTTTCTGTAAATGCAGACCCGACGTATCTTCATCGCGTATTGACAAACTTGCTGGCTAACGCTGTGAAATTTACTCCCGATGGAGGACATATCAGGCTTTATGCAGCTCGTTTGGTAGATAATAAGGGAAAGGTGCAGCTTTATCTTTCGGTATCGGATACTGGGTGTGGAATACCGGAAAAAGACCTTCCACAGATATTTGACAGTTTCTTCCAGGCACAAAATAAAGTAACTTATCCGGTATTTGGACAAACAGGAACAGGTATCGGACTGAATGTGTGTAAACGGATTGTAGCTCTTCATGGAGGTGTGATTTCGGCCAAGAATAACCGAGCAGGAGGTACTTCCTTCCGTGTCCTGTTGCCGATGAAAGAGATGCCGACAGAAGAACTTTCGGCTGTAAATGGAATGTCAGAGGAAGATAATTCTGTCGTGACAGAGGATAATTCTTTACAGAAGGCTACGCTGCTGGTGGTTGACGATAACCATGATATGCGTCGTTATATTCGCTCGTTGTTGAAAAATGAATATAAACTGTTGGAAGCTGAAAATGGAGTGGAGGCTATGAAAATAATTGAAAAGCATCAAGTGGATTTAATAGTCAGTGATTTGCTTATGCCGGAGATGGACGGGCTGGAACTTTCGAAAAGAGTGAAAGAAAATCTGGCCACTAGCCACATTCCTTTCCTGATTTTACAAGCTGTACATTCGGAAGAAAATGAGAAAAAATGTTATTCAATAGGGGTAGATGAGTATCTGTGTAAACCGTTTGATGCAGATATATTTAAGTATCGTATTCGGAATATCTTGACTTTGCGTAGAGGATATCAGGAAAGGCTTTCTCAGCCTGCGGTTTTGTCGGATATAAGTGAATTGGGACTGATAGAGGAATCCAGAGATAAGATATTTATGGACAGGGCTATGGAATTGATGAAGCTACATTACGCTGAGGCTGAATATGGACTGGATGCATTTGTGCGCGACATGGGATATAGTAAAACGCTAGTTAATCAGAAAATGCAAAGTCTGGCGGGAATGCCTATCGGCCAGTTTATGAAGAATTTTAGGCTGGATATGGGACGTCAGCTGTTGGAACAGGGAAAGGGGGATGCCAATGTATCGGAAGTGGCTTATGCAGTTGGTTTTAATGACCCCAAATATTTTACGAAATGTTTTAAACAACGTTTTGGATGTTTGCCAAGTTCGTTCAGTCATGCTTAAAGAAAAAGCCGGCACATAAGGTTTGTTCCGGCTAAAAAAAAGAAATTTAGAAATGTACCGTTTCACAACGGCGTTTTTATGAGCACTAGGGATTATTTTTGTATAATTCCCGCTGTATTTTCTAGATGTATATTTTCTGCAGCATAATCTGGGCGAGTGTCTCCCCAGTTGACTGTACATCTTTCCATTTGAATATCAGAAGCCTGTGTGGAAGAAGAATCCGTAAGTCTTTCCTTTCAGGAAGCCTTCTCCATCGCATGGGCGTTTATCGTATATTCCTCCCTCAAATGTGGTACGTTTGTGAAGGTTAACTTCTACCTGGTCAAAGTAAATCCGGTTCACTTTGTCAATGGTGTCTCCTCCTACGAAGATGCCGTTTTCACTTGTACATTTGATGTTCTGGAAGTAGATGCGGCTTACTTCTCCACAGGCACCTTTCACAGCTCCTTTTGGAAAACGCCATCCGGCATCTTTATGATTACCCTACAGCACGTGGATAAGAAGTTACGTAAATCGGCTCTGCTTTTCCCCACCATACGTCAGAAAAGAAGCGGCAGTCTACAATCATATTTGAGAATATGACGTTGGTAACTGTACCTTCATCTCGGTTCTGGATTCCAATACCTCGGTTACTATCCTTGATAATGCAGTTTGTGAATAACACGTTATTGATTTTATCCATGTTTTCCGAACCGATTTTTACGGCGCATGAGCGGGAGGTCATAGTACAGTTGGTTACTACTACATCTTCACAGGCCTTCCATACTGTTCGAATTCACGTCGGTTCTTCAGACAGATGCAGTCATCTCCTGATTCAATGAAACAGTTGGAGATACGCACGTCTTTGGAATGGTCAATATCAATACCGTCGCCGTTTCGGATTTTCAGGTCATTGAGGATAGTGATACCATCAATCATTGCGTTACGGCAACCTATCAGGTGTACACTCCAGTAAGCGCTGTTACGTACGCTGATATCACGAATTACCGCTTCTGCACGTTGGTTAAAGTCAGCAGGTGGGGACGCGGATCAAAATCGGTTACGGGTTTCAGTTCGTAAGAATCTTCCAGCTCCTTTCCCATGAAAGCCACTCCGTTACCATCGAGTGTTCCGGTACCGGTTATGGATACATTTTTCAGGTCTTTTCCGCTAATCCACATCATACCCTCTCCACGGTTGGCTCCGAAAGCGCTTTCTGTGTAAATACTTTCATCTGGATTAGCCAGTAGGCGTGAGTTGGGGGCCAAATGCAATTCGATATGCGATGCCAGCTTGAAAGGACCACATAAAAAAGTGCGTCCGGATGGTACGATTACTGTACCTCCACCCGCTTCGGAACAGGCGTTGATAGCCTTTTGTATAGCTAGGGCGTCGTCGGTTTTTCCATCTCCCGTGGCACCGTAGTCCATGATGTTATAAATCCCCGTTTGCTGCGAGTGGCATGCTCCGAGGAAGAAGATGCTAAGTAGTGCAAGAAGAATGTTTTTTGTTTTCATATTTGAATGGGGTTTATGTGTTTATTATGGTATTTTCACTAAGGAAGGAGGACAATCAGTTGGAGAATTACCCCAATCTCTGTTGGGGGTGTCATCCATCTTGAATATCATTTCTCCTCCATGTACAATGTCCTTGTGGGAAATGTAATTTTTAGAGTATGGTTTTCCGTTCAGTGTCACACTCTGAATATAGATGTTGTCCTTGGACGCATTCTCTGCCTTGAGGGTAAAAGTCTGTCCGTTCTCCAAGTGTATGACAGCTTTGGGAAAAGAGGGACTAGCTAGTATGTAATAGGGAGAGCCGGGACATACAGGATAAAAACCTAATGAGGCAAAGATATACCAGGCAGACATCTGTCCTGCATCGTCATTACCTGATAGACCACCAGGAGCATTCAGGTATTCAGTTTCCATGATATGACGTACGGCTTGTTGTGTTTTCCAGGGTTCTCCTGCATAGTTGAACATGAATGCTACCTGATGGCAAGGTTCATTTCCATGCCAGTATCTGTGTTCACTGAACATAGAGTCCAGCTTCATAGCAAATTTTTCTTTTCCTCCCATACATTCCATAAGCCCGTATGGGTCATGGGGCACATACCATGTGTAATGGCAAGGAGCGCCTTCTGTGATGAACTTGGTAAACTGGAATGTGTTCTGATCTTTCAAGAATGTACCGTCGGCATGTCTTCCTTGTGCGTATCCGGTTTGCGGATCAATTACATTGCGGTAATTCTGGGCACGTGCAGACAATACGTTGTAATCTTCTTCTTTCTGGAGTAGTTTAGCTACTTGAGAGAGTACAAAATCATCATAGGCATACTCCAATGTCCGTGATACCTGTTCTTTGGTATGGAAGGCATCGGGAACACTGTCTTCTAATGGAATATAGCCGTATTTCAGATATGACTGCAAGGCACGTCGTCCCATTCCGTTTTTATAATCTTTATCGTCAGCAGGTGATTCAAATGCATTTTTTCGCATAGCTTTGTAAAGCTTTCTCTATGTCAAAGTTACGGATATCTTTTATGCATGCATCGCCAATGGCAGCTATGCAGTGATCTCAATCATGGCTGCCGTATAACTGTTCCAGCAGGGGAAGATGGGAAGCCATCCTCCTTGTTCGGACTTGTGGACAGTGACTGCATCATATGGCCTGCTTTTGTGGAATACAGCAAGTTGATGAGCGGATGTAATGCTCTGTAGGTATCCCACATACTGAAATCCTCATAATATACTTCATCATGTGCCAATTGAAGAATGGAATCCTTCTGAGCAAAAAGCTGGATACCGTCCGTCTACGTCATTAAAAGCATGCGGTAAGAAAGATGCACGATAAAAAGCACCATAGAATTTCTGCTTTGCTTCTTTGTCCGGACTTTCCACCTGGATAGCTGCCAGATGTTTTTCCCAGATATCTGTTAGTCTTTGGTGTGTACGGTCGAAATTCCAGTGAGCGATTTCTTTTTGCAGATTTTTTTCAGCTCCTTTTCTATCGGTAAATGAAGAAGCTGCTTTAATTAATATTTGTTCATTACTTTCTACTTGAAAGCATATATAGATACCGATATTTTTTTCATTTCTAATTTGAGCCTGCCGAGGGAATATACTATCTTCTCGGAAGGTACCGAAGTCACATAACTCCTTTTGATAGTCTATGATAAAATGGCCGCTGTATCCGGCAGGTTCTCCCCATCCTTGATAAATGCGGTGTACAGGATTGTATCCGTAGATACGTTTTTGAAGGGTATCAATTTCAATATATCCTTCTCCTTCATCGCTGTTAGGATTTACAACGAGGTAAAGCTTTTCCTTCCTTTTGGTAGGTAAAGCGGAAAATTGCCGACCGTGAGCAGCCTGTCATTTCGGCTTGAAGATGTTCGTCAGGCAGTGAAACGGAATAATAGGAAGGGGTAGCGATTTCCTGATTATGCGAAAACCGTGTACCTCTTTTTTTCGGGTGTACAGCGTAATGATTCGAATAATGGCATTAATGTCATGGAACCATAATCCTGAGTACATCCTCCTACAATCCAATGTGAATTACGAAAACCTTGGAACAAGGAGTCACGGTAGTAGTAAGGGGCAATACATTTTTGTTCGGTGTCTTGAGTTTGTGGTGTCCAGAAGTTCATTCCATTGGGCTCCAGTACGGCTGGTAGTGTCTGGCCGTATTCCTCTGTGTGTTTGCCAAACATGCCGGCTGTATGAGTGATACTGGCAAATTTGCTGTGCCAACTCTTGTGTCAATGTACGACAAAGAGCTTTCGGTTGTTTGACCGTTAGTACATGATATAGCTAATGGAGTAATTGCTCCATAAATCAGAGATTTGAATAATGTCGGAAGAAATGTTTTCATGAATCTTAAAACTACGTGGTTGCAATTCTTTTATTTGTAAAAGTAAGAAAATGCAATTTTTATATTACGGGTTTAAGATGATTGTTTGTATTTGACTTGTGAGTTTATAAATATTGGTGAGAAAAATTCTCTCACCAATATTTGTTATGTAGAAAAATTAGTTATGATATTCAGGATATCCCGGATTTTGTTCCCAGTTCGGGTTGGTATTCAGCATATCTCTATGCAATGGGAAGATACGACGTGTTTTGTCGAAATTTGCTGTCTTGAAGTCATGATAATGAGGGAAGAATTCATCTTCGAAATGACCGAAGCGAATCATATCATTTCTACGCCAGTTTTCATCAAAAGAACTCGCGTCCTCGTTCATCATACAATTCGTCAAGATTGACACTTGTTACTTCTTCTGCATGTACATATCTGCGGATTTCGTTGAACAAACTTACAGGTGTGTCTTGAGGTCTTTCAGTAGATACTCCACCACGTAACAACGCTTCTGCCTTAGTCAGCAAAATGTCTGCATAGCGGAAAATAGGATAGTCATTTGACTGGTTTCTGCTGTTTTTGAAATCGTCATCGATGACGAAGAATTTCACAGAACGGTATCCTTGGTTATATCCTTCGATGTCATCACCTACTCCTAACTGAACGTCATTAGGAGTGTCCAGTGTAATACTTTTGGTAAGTACAATTTGATTTCCGTTAGGATCTAGTGCTGGTTCTGTTGTTGGCTCATAAGTTTCTGGATTGTACACATACACAGGGCCTCTAAGGATACTTTTTATTCGGTCGCCTGCTTTGCTTGCATCTTCAAACAGTTCTGCAAACTCCGGAGTCATAGTGATATAACCACCCGCAGAACTACTCAGTTTCATACCATAGTAACTGAGTTCTACATCTCCGGCCTTTTTCCAAGTACGTGCACGTCCATGCTGCATACCAGTAGCAGTGTAAGTATCGTATGGCATTGCATAGATAAAGTCTTCTACGTGAGAACCGTTGTCCGGACCAAACTTCTTTTGGTAAGACATGGAACCAAGGCTGAATCCACCATTGGTAATGATGTCGTCACAATATTTGATACAATCGTTAAGTTTTTCATTAGTAGCTGTCGCTGCATCATACTTGTCTACAGAAGCTGCTGTATAGACAGCCCAATTGATATACAATTTAACCAATAAGGCTTCTGCCATCCATTTAGTCGGTTTCCCATAAGTATTGGCGCTTACTTCATCGGTGAGTTGTGGAATGATTTCCAACAATTCTTTTTCGATGAATTTAGCGACATCAGCACGTGGTGAACGGTCAATCAATTTGCCATCGCTAGGCAGATGGTCAAGAATTGGAGCATCTCCCCAGCAGTCCATCATAATAAAATGAAAGAACGCACGCATGGCACGAGCAGGAGCTATGATTTCACCAGCTTCATCACCTCCTAAATCTCGGATGATGGTATTAGCTTTTGTACAGCCGCCAGTGAGAGTACCCATCCAGTCGATTGTGGCATCTTCTGCTGTAAAATCATGAAGGCTAGGGTGTGCATACGCACCACTGTCATACCATCCACCACCATATGATACGGCTGTGTATTCATCACTTGACAAAGACATTGCTTCCATGTAGCGGCGGCCGAAACAGTCGCGCATCTGGAAATATACGTCGGCCATTTTAGCCTCTACAGCAATTTCATTGTCTGTTGGGTATTCGGTATATTGAGATTCAACCTTTACATCCAAATCTGTACAACCGGAAATTAGAGCGGCTGCACAAATGGAGAATAAATATTTTATATTTGCTTTCATAATTCTGTTTTCTATATTAATAAATTAGAAATTAATCTTTACACCCACCATTGTAGTGCGAGTGTGTGGATAAACGCTCCAGCGGTAGTCGATACCTGGATCAATGCCACCCATGTTTACTTCTGGGTCAAGTCCTTTGTAACCAGTGATTGTGAACAGATTGTTGCAAGTTACATACAGTTGCAGATTTTGTAACCATCCGTTGAAATTCTTAAATGTATAACCCAAAGAAAGAGTGCTCAAGCGGAGGTAAGAACCATTCTCAATGAAACGGTCTGACGGAAGACTTGCTGAGGTAGTCGGATTGTCAAGGAACTCTTTCAGTACATTCTTACCACCGGCCAGCATTTCAGGGCTCATGTAGTTGGCACGTGTACCGTTGTAAATATCGTTTCCGAAAACTCCGGTAAAGAATACAGTTGCATTCCAGTTTTTGTAGTTGAATGTGTTGTTCCATCCGAAGTTCAGTTTCGGCTGTGCACATCCAGTAATAGTACGGTCTTTGTAGCCTGGCTGTTCTGTAGTCTCACCTGTACGTTCACCAGTATTTTCATCTCTTACGTAGTAAGTAGCCTTGCCTGCGTCATTAAAACCTGCAAATTCGTAAGTAAAGAATGTTCCGAGAGGTTCACCTTCAATGATACGTTGTGTGTAACCTTCTGATGAAACACCTGCTACCATCGGGTCACCTTGTGTAAATACACCTACTTCAAATTTATCGTTAGACAGTCTGTTTACGGTATTTTTGTTGTGTGAAAGAGTCACAGTTGTATTCCATGTGAAGTTCTTAGTTTGAACAGGAACAGCGTTGATAGATATTTCGATACCTTGATTGGTAATTTCACCTACGTTGGCTGCAATGTCACCAAATGGGTAAAGGTTTGTAGAAACCGGATAGTTCCAGATCAAATCTTTAGTCTTTTTATTGTAGAATTCGATTGTACCGCTAAGACGTCCATTAAGAAGTCCGTAGTCAAGTCCTACGTTAAACATACCTGTAGTTTCCCATTTCAAATCAGGGTTTGCATTTTTAGTCGCTGCCAGTGTACGCCATTGTTTTCCGTTGTAATCAAAGAAGCCGGATGCTCCGTAAGTAGCGATAGCTGTGTAAGCTCCAAAACCTAAAGCATTACCACTGACACCATAACCTAAACGGAATTTCAAGTTGTCGAACAAGTTCTGATTTTTCATAAAGTTTTCTTCAGTGATGTTCCATGCTACACTGACAGAAGGGAAAGTACCCCATTGATTATTTTTGCCAAATACAGAAGAACCATCTCGACGAACTGTAGCCTGAATCATGTATTTGCTATTGAAAGAATAGCTGGCACGACCATAGAATGAAATGTTACGGATAGTTTCTTTGGTTCCGCTTTGTACTGCCGGTATACCGTCGATGGTGCTGGCGTATGTCAGCTGGTTCCATTTTAATACGTCATCATAGAAATCGTGTACAGTCAGTCCGAATCCATCGTTCGACATCTTTTCTTCCCAGGAATAACCGGCCATTACTGACAGTTTGTGAATGTCATTGATAGTGGTATCATAGTTACCAAAGGTCTCAAAGATATGTTCGTGTCCGAAGTATGTGTTACGAGTAGCACGTCCGTTGTATGCACTGATACCTTCCAGCTGGGTATTGTGGCTGTCATAAGCACTGTAGGTACTTTGGTTGTTGGTGAATGAGTAGTTTACATTCCATTTCAATCCTTCGATGATTTCCAAACTTGCTTTGCCCAGCAACTGTGTATTCTTGTACATTGTTTCGGATGTATTTTCATAAATCAGAGACAATGGGTTGTAATTTTTTGAACCGGAACCTGTTGTCCATGAACCATCTTCGTTTCTTACTGGGAGCATCGGTGAGAAGTAATTCATTGCATCCAATACAGAGGCACCTTCGTTGTTCATTGGCACACCGATTGCTTTACCATATCTGGCATTTACACCAGCAGAAAGTTCCAAACGATCTTTCAGTACTTTTGTTGTTACTAAAGAACGGACATTTAATCTGTCCATGCTAGAGCCTGTAATCACACCTTCACGGTCTTGATAGTTGATGCTGGCCATGTAAGTAGTTTTACCGGCACCACCATTGATTGAGAGGTTATGATTGGTGCTGATAGCTGTGCGAAGCACTTCGTCTTGCCAGTTGGTGTTTGCACCCATATCATTAGCCAAAGTTGCTCCTGTAGCTTCTGCATAAGCACGCAAATCATCTGCGCTTGCCATACCCAGGGTGTTGAGAATATTATCGAAGGCTACGTAACCACTATAGCTTACATTGGTACGTTCTGCTCCATGTTTACCTTTCTTGGTATTGATGATGATTACACCGTTGGCTGCTTTTGAACCATAGATGGCAGTTGCAGTAGCATCGCGGAGTACATCGATACTTTCGATGTCGTCAGGAGCCACTATAGAGATGTCTACACCCGGAATACCATCGATTACATAATAAGGCTGCATGGCCTGACCAGTACGTAAAGATGAAGAACCACGCAATGTGATGCTCGTAGAACCGTTCGGGTCACCGGTGGTAGTGATAGTCAATCCAGCCACTTTACCCTGCAGCATGCTGGCTGCATCAGAGAATACACCAACATTTAACTGGTCTGCTTTTACAGTAGTAATAGAACTGGTAACGTCTTTACGAGCCATGCTACCATAACCGATAACAACTACTTCGTCTAATGTTTCTGTATCTTCTTTCAGGGTTACATTGACTTTTGCACCGTTTACTACAACTTCTTGCGATAAGAAACCGATGTAGGAAAATACAAGTGTCTTACCCTTTGCTACTCGGAGAGTATAGTTACCGTCCAAATCGGTCACAGTTCCATTAGTAGTACCTTTTTCAACCACGTTTACACCAATCAGTGGTTCACCAGATGTACTTTGCGCATTTCCTGTAACAGTGAGCTGCGCAAATGCCCATGAGACATTCATCAGAAAAAGAGCCATAAACAAAGCGAATGGCCTTAGTCTTGCATTTTTTAATTGTACTTTACACATAAACTTAGATTTTTTAAAGGTTAGTTTTTATCAGATCTTGATATAAATTCTTTTACGATGGAAGATGTATCCGGTCAGTCCCATAACTGAACAGAATGATAGCGAGTAGACAAGAGACGCCAAATATTCATCAGAAATAATCATAGTAATGGCATGATAAATGGCATCTTTTATTTCCCATTGAGAGAAGATGATGGCTACCACTTCACTCAGTACGTAAAAGGAACAAAGGGTTCATCCCGAAAACCAGGAAGAAGGTCCATCCTTTATTGATGTTCTTTACGTCTATTACATACATAAGCAATGCCAATAGCAGAGAACCCCAGCCACATGTGACTAAAACGAAGGTGGTAGACCATACCCGTTTGTTAATCGGCATCCAAATGGAAAGTACATAGCCGATGACCAGCATAATTACAGCTGCTGTAATGAGCTTGACAATCCGTTTGCTTACAGATATCTTTTCCAGCAACAGTCTGCCACACATAAATCCGATGAGCGTGTGGGCTACGGCAGATAATGTGCAGGCAAGGCCTTCTGGGTCAATCGGACTCTTTTTGTAAAGATGGGCTTCTCCAAATACGTTTCTGTCAATGACCGCAAGCAGATTGGTGTCATCACAGGCATAGCCATTTCCTGTCAGAAGTAAGATGGAATAGGCAAGTAGTAATCCACCGCAAATCCATGGGAGATACTTATGATTGATATAAATGACCATAAGCGATACGATGCCGTAGCATAGGCCAATTCGTTGCAATACTCCAGGGATGCGCAGTGTGTCAATGGGGAAGAAGTCTCCATTGCACACATATCCAAACCAGTCAATCGCTAATCCGATTAGAATGATAAGGAACGTACGCCGAACAATCTTTTTGACCACTTCCGAGGTAGGTTCGAAGTTAAATTTCCGAAGAGAAATGTAGGTGGAAATACCGACCATAAACAGAAAGAACGGGAAAACCAGGTCGCACGGAGTGAGTCCGTTCCATACAGAATGACGCAACGGTGCGTACGAAACGGGGCCTCCGGCATTATTTACCAGAATCATGCCGCATACCGTGATGCCGCGTAAGATGTCTAATGACAGCAATCGTTTCATGGTGCTTTCTGATTAATGGTTATTGCAATTCTTAATTACTTATTCGGAAATATCTCATTAAAAACTTCTTTTGCTACGCTGACACAGTCACCTTCCGGTTGCGATGCGTACGGATTATGCGCAAGTGTCCAAGGTTCTTCCATGGCATAGTAGTCTAGTTCAACCATTGGTTTACCATCGAGCACATCCTGAAGTGTCTGCCAGTAAGCTGCCCAGCGTTTGTAATAGAAATCTTTCAGAAGACCGTTCCATTCTTTATGGGCATAGTCGCGAAGACCTCCGTCGTTGGCACATACGCGGTTTCCCCATGTGGTAATCTGTACGCGGGCATTCCATTCGTACAAATCTTTTTCCTCCGGAGTAGTTCCGAGATTGCGGGCCTGTTCAATCCAGCGTCCTACGCGGAATTCACTTCTGGTGCCTAACAGACGGTCTTGTGCCAACAAGATGTTCAAGAACTCTTGTGAATGAGCAGCAAAGCTTTTTTTGTCGAAACTCTTGAAGTCGGCAATGGTCTGGTTGTAGACGATGCGTCCTCTGTCAGAGAGTGACTGACGGACGATGTCTACCAGATCGTATTCAAAATTGTTGTTGCCTTTGTATTTGTCGGCTACTTCCAGCATCAGGCGGGCTGCCGCTTCCGTGCTGGTCGGGTCATAATAGTTTTGCATTTTAGACCAGCTGGATGCCTGGAAGTTATTCAGTCCGGGACGGCCGCAGAAAATGGATTCGTGAGGGCCTTGCTGGTTATTGCCAAACGGGCAGTTGTAGATGCCGTCGGCAAGAATGCTCCATGCCTGTGTAATTTTTTCATCCCGTACACCGTAGCGTGCGAAGAGGTAGTCTTTTAACCATTCTTCCTTGGTGAATTTTTCCGGACGCCAGGGAAGTTCGCACATCAGTTCGAACATCACCGGATTGTTTTCGCTACCTTCCATGGTCAGGCCGATACCTTTCAGATGGGCGGCTAATGGATTGTTCTTGGTAAGGTAGAAATTGTTCAGCAACTGGTCCATACGTCCGTGCAGACCCACGTTGCCTCCGAAGTTTTCTATCATACAGAACAGCCAGTCGTGCTGCTCATAACCCTTTTCACGTTTCCAGATAGAAGGAATACCCCACATCGGGCGGCATTCGCTGAACAGGTCCAGAATCAGGATATCCCCGTTGTTCAGGTTCTTGATCATCTCCGGGCGCGGGTTTTCCGTCCATCCCTGAATCACCCATGTAGCCTTCGGATTGACATCTTTCATTGCTTTAAGTACAGCCTTTCCGGCTGCATCAAAATCTACACTTCCCGCATCTTCAAGTTCGTGGAACGGGTCCATAGAGTAATAGTTGGCTTTGCCGAACAGTTTTTCCAGTTCCTTATAATATAAAGAAGCAATTTCGTTGAAGCGTGAGTCGGTAGGAAGCAGGAAAGCCGGACGGGTAAATCCGTTCCACAATGCGGGTTCGGTTACGTTCAGTCCCAATTTTTTATTGGCATCGTGAGGTACCATACCGGAATAGCCCGGGAATACCGGTTCGATGCCATATTCGCGCATACGTTTCAGAATCTTCTTCTGAAGTGCTTCCTGCTGTGTGTACCAGCTGTCCGGATTGGGGCCGCCCCATCCTTCCAGGTTGTTCATGGCCCACCATGCCAAGAAAGCAGGTCCTGCAATGAATTTATTGATTTCTTCTTTCGTATAACCTAATTTTTCGAGCATGTTTTTCCATACGCATTCCTGACCTACTACTGCCAGTGGCAGGTTGATTCCGTGTAGTGCCATCCAGTCGATTTCCTTTTCCCAGCGTTTCCAGTCCCAGAAAGCCATGGTATAGGAATAAGTACAATAGTTGAAATCGTAGCGTAAGGAGAGGTTGGTTTCCTTGCGTACCGGAGTAGAAACTTTTGGCAAACTTTCCGGCAACTCGGCAGTCATGCCGTTCCATGAAAGATGAATGCCTGCGTAATATTTCAGGTACCAGTTCAAGCCGGTAGCGATGTTTACGTAGTTGTTTCCTCGAATGACTACCTTGTCACCTTTCTGGTCGAGTTCAAAAAAATCGGATGATCCTTTCTTTACTTGTATGATGAATTTCTTGGAAGGCTCCTGGATCAATTCTTTCCAGAAGGTCGTGTACAGGATTACTCCATAACTGAGCAAAAGGGAAGCAAAGACATGCTAATAGGATAAGTAGAAATTGCTTGGTTTTCATAATAATTATTTTTAAGTGTTACAAAAATCATATTTTATCAGGAATTTGAGGGGGAAAATAGTGAAGAAAAGGGAGAAAATAGTGCATTGTAGGGTTTACACCTTTAAATTGACCTATGTCAAGACACTCTCCGGGCTAAATGTTGTAATTTTGTCACGTTTTTTAGAGAGTTAGTACGTGGAACAGGCAATTCAACAAACAGGTATCCGGAAAGGCTTGACGAAGCTCGTGATTCCTATCTTTATCGAGACCTTATTGATTATGATGTTAGGTGCTGTCGACACCGTTATGCTGAGTCAGTATTCCGATGAAAGTGTGGCGGCAGTAGGGGTGGTGAACCAGATTGTGATGTTTGCCTTCCTTATTTTCGAGGTAATCAATATCGGAACTTCTGTGCTGTGTTCGCAGTACTTGGGAGCAGGAATGAGGAACAAGATGGTGCAGGTGGTCGGTGTGTCTTTGTTGCTGAACCTGGTCGTAGGACTGGTGGTCAGTGCCATTCTGCACTATGGAGCAACTACATTATTGGGATGGATGGGACTCCGTCCGGAACTGCTGAAATATGGTATCGGATACATGGAGATTGTAGGTGCGTTTGCTTTCTTCCAGGCTATTTCGCTGACTATTTCCGCGTCCTTGCGTAGTGCCAACAAAGCTATTTACCCCATGCTGGTCACGGTGCTGGTCAATGTGATGAACATTATCGGAAACTATTCCCTGATTTTCGGTAAGTTCGGTCTGCCTGCCATGGGAGCAGAAGGAGCGGCCATATCTACTTCTATAGCCCGTGGCGTGAGTATGATTGTCTTGTTTGTCATTCTCTTCAGAAAACACATCCCGTCTTTCCCGATGGCTCTTTTCCGTCCTTTCCCTTGGATAGAACTGAAAAACCTGTTGAAGGTGGGAGTCCCTTCTGCCGGAGAGAATATGTCGTACAGTTTTTCGCAGGTGGTCATCACCTATTTAATCAATATTTTGGGAAATGATTCGCTGGCCACGCGAACCTATACGGTGAATACCACCATGTTTGTCTATCTCTTTGCCATCGCCATGGCACAAGGAGGAGCCATCAGCATCGGCCATTTGGTGGGGCAGAAGCGGATACGTGCGGCCTACCTGTTGGGAAAGTACGTCATGCGTTTGTCCATTCTGGTATCGCTGGGACTTTCGTGCATTTGGGCCATATTCGGTCATACAATCTTCAGTATGCTGACGGACAACGAGAATATTATCCGCTTGGGCGTGACCATTCTCATTGTCGATGTCATCGTAGAGATAGGGCGTGCCGTAAATATCTATGCCACGAACGCCCTCCGTTCGGCTGGTGATGTGAATTTCCCGTTCTATGTCGGCCTGATTGTGCAGTGGACGGTCTCTGTCGGACTCAGCTATCTGTTCGGTATTCATCTGGGCTGGGGACTGGTCGGCATGTGGTGTGCCTTCCTGCTCGACGAGAATATCCGTGCCTTTATCTTTGTGAAACGGTGGAACAGCCTGAAATGGGCGAAAAAAGGTTTTGTGAAGTAAAAGCTACATGTCCGATTGAATCAGGCAGAAATAGAACAGGATGATGCAGATGATGTCGATGGTAAGTGCAATGACCGACCAGCGCAGAAACTGCTTGTTCTTCTTGACGGCTCCGTAGATGATTCCTAAAATGGCAGACAGGAATACACCGGCTACGATGCCAAACAAACCCTGTACGGCCACTCCCAGCAATACAAGGATTCCCATGGTGATAAGAATGTTGTTTTTCATGTCGGTTCAGGTTTTGTAATGAAAAAGGGAGCACGAAGCTCCCCGTATGATGTTTTTATAAGCTGGCCTTGATGGCGTGAATAACGGCCGAGGTAAATCCGTCGTGCTCCAGCGAGTTGATACCCTTGATGGTAATTCCTCCCGGAGTAGTCACTTTCTCGATTTCTGTGGCCGGATGCGCATTTTCGTTGTTCAGCAAAAGCTTGGCTGCCCCTTCCAGGGTTTGTGCCAGCATGGTCTGTGCATCGTGTGGCTTGATACCCAGTTCTACTCCTGCCTGCATGGCAGGCCTTGTACGTATTTCAGTACGTAGGCAATACCACAGGAAGTCAGTGAGGTGGCAGCTGCGAATTGTTTCTCCTCAATCAGCATGGAACGTCCCATCTCGTTAAAGAGCGCAGTGAGGGAAGTAATTTGTTCTTCCGAAGCATTGCGTGCAGCAATCAGTGTCATGCTGGCTCCTTCTGAAATGGCCGTATTAGGAATGACGCGGAACATCGGCATTTCCGGGTCTACGAAATGTGCTAGGTCTTCAAAAGTCAGTCCTGCGGCTACCGATACCAAAATCTGTGGTCCTCTTAATCTCAGCGGCTTCAGCACTTCTTCCACTTTCCACGGCTTGACGGCAATAATGATAATGTCCGCATCTTCTGCCGCTTCTTTATTGGAATGTGTTACGTGAATGGCAGGAAATTCCGCTTTCAGCGCGTCCAGTTTGCCGGCACTGGGGTTGGATACCGAAATCTCTTGTGCCTGAATATAATGTCCGTTGGCCAGTCCACGGGCAATGGCACCTCCCATGTTTCCGGCTCCGATGATTGCTACTTTCATATCTTTCAAGTTTGAGTTCTTTATTCGCAAAGTTATAATTAAAAATGAGAGTTGGGCTATATAATGGAATTTATTTGGTATTCAATTTACAGAAATTGATAAGTTTTGTTGCTATAAAAAGAAGGTTCTGATTTACAGTTCCTTTATCGTTGCCAGTACTTCCTTGAAAATACTCCAGTACTGACGGGGAAGTACTGAAGTCCTACTAAGGAAGTACTGGAGTATTTTCAAGAAAGTACTGAGGTTTGGAGGATGATTTGGAAAAACTTGGATAAAAAAGTATTAATTGTAATGAAGATAGATGTACTATCTTTGTGAAAAAGAATATGATATTATGAGAAACGTGCAATTTTAACTTTCTGTTTTGAGAACACTCTTCCTCATATCATTTTTGTAGAAATGGCGACTTTAAAAATAGAGTAAGATGAAAAAATGGATTGTGAGTGCCTGTCTGCTGATGGTGCAGGCTGGAGCATGGGGCAAGATTACATTGCCCGACATTGTGAGTGACAATATGGTATTGCAACAGCAGGCTGAAGCTTGTCTGTGGGGAAAGGCAAATGCGAATGCCGAAGTGATTATCCGTCCGTCGTGGAACCGGGAAGTGTATAAAGTAACCGCCGATGCGGAAGGAAAATGGGTGGCTAAAATTCAGACTCCCACAGCCAGTTATCAGGCTTATACGATTTCTATTTCCGACGGAGAGGAAGTGAAACTGAACAATGTGCTGGTAGGCGAAGTCTGGTTCTGCTCAGGGCAGTCGAATATGGAGATGCCTCTCCGAGGATTCGTAAACTGTCCGATAGCAGGGGCTAATGAAACCATTGCTACTTCATCGAAATGGAAAGGTATTCGTGTGGCTACCGTGGAGAAGAACGGTCAGGTAAAACCTGTGGATTCGTGTAAAGGGAGCTGGAAGGTAAGTAATCCGGAAAATGCACCGGCTTTTAGTGCGACGGCCTTTCATTTTGCCATGATGATGAATCAGGTACTGGATATTCCAATAGGAATCATCAACTGTAGTTGGGGTGGTTCTATGGTGGAAGGATGGTTACCTCGTGAAATCGTGTTCCAGTATCCAGATATTGACTTGGAGAAAGATATTCGCAAGGAGGACGGGCACGACTGGTGGCATTACCTGAGTCCGACATTGATGTATAACGGCATGTTGAAGCCATTACAGAACTATACCATCAAAGGCTTTTTGTGGTATCAGGGGGAATCGAACGTAGGAACACACAAAACGTATGCTGAACGCCTGAAAACAATGGTGGAACTCTGGCGTAAGGAATGGGGGCTGGGTGAATTGCCTTTCTATTATGTGGAGATTGCTCCGTTTAACTCTACGCAAACTACCGGGTGCGCATACCTTCGTGAAGCACAGTTCAAGGCGCAGTCTGTCATTTCGAACAGTGGTATGATTTCAACCAACGACCTGGTAGAGCCTTATGAAATCAAGAATGTGCATCCCAAGAATAAGACAGACGTAGGAAAGCGTCTTGCTTATATGGCTTTGAGTAAGACTTACCATGTGCCTGGCATAGAGGCATGCGGACCTGTTTATAAGTCAATGGAAGTGAAAGGTGGTGTGGCTATTTTATCCTTTGACCATGCAGAAGAAGGGTTTAACCGTCTGTCGGGTATGGACGGTTTTGAAGTAGCAGGGAGCGAGAAAGTGTTCTATCCGGCAAAAGCTGAAGTGTACAATAATTTGCAGATAAAGGTAACTTGCGACAAGGTAGCACAGCCTGTTGCCGTGCGCTATTGCTTCCGTGACTTTCAGAAATCTTGGTAATGTGGCCAACTTGCGTGAATTGCCCTTGTATCCGTTCCGTACAGATAATTGGGAATAAGCAGATTCTTCTCATATAATAAAGCCGGGCTTGCCATGTGGGTGGCAAGTCCGGCTATTATTTTGTGTATGTATGGTGCGATTTATTTTACTTCTTCCAGATACAATACCCGGCTGGCATAATCATTTAATTTATGATAGTCTACCTGATGAGTATAAGGAATTTCCAGGCCGTTTTCCATCAGGAATGCTCCACTGTAGACTTTCCCTTCAAAGGGCAACGCCTGATTGTCAATCCGGTTCAACTCTGTGATACGGTAAGTCTTATCGGGATGAAGACCGGCCATTGTTACACGCGGTAAGTGCTGATTGACAAAATGTTCTGTCTTCCACCAGTAGAATACAGCCTTGTCTTTTTCTGGACTGGTATACATTAAGGAGGCTACTCCCAGATGGTCGTATGGAGAAACAAGGCGATAAATATCTCCTAACTGAACTACCGGACGGATTTTCTTGTAATCGGCTATTGCTTTGCGACACAGGTCTTTTTCTTCATCAGTCATGTTTTTAGGCTGGATTTCCATTCCTAATCGTCCACTCATAGCTACATCGATGCGGTATTTAAGTGGAACGGTGCGGAAAGTCTGGTGATTGGGAGCCGCACTGATGTGCGAAGCCATGGCAATGGCAGGGAAGAAGTAAGATGTTCCCCATTGCATGTAGATGCGTTGCAGTGCATCCGTGTTGTCGCTCACCCAAAATTCGTCAAAGTAAGGAAGATAGCCATAGTTGGCACGACCGCCTCCGCTGGCACAAGCCTGAATCACTAAGTCCGGATATTTGGCACGGATACGCTGGCATACACTCTCAAAGCCTTTGTGATATTCTATGTACATGTGGCTTTGCTTGTCGGCTGCCAGATAGTTGGAGCCGTGATTCATAATAGCCATGTTGGCATCCCATTTAATGTAAGCGATGTCGGGGTACTGTGTCATCAAGTCGTCAACAACCTTGAAAACGAAATCCTGTACCTCCGGATTTGCCAAATCGAGTACGACCTGAGTACCTCCACGTCCAAGCACCGGATTACGCTGAGGAGCTTTCAGTATCCATTCAGGATGTTTTTCATATAATTCGCTGATTGCGTTTGCCATTTCCGGTTCTATCCAGATGCCAAACTTGATGCCATGCTTCTTTGCATCCCTTATCAATCCCTCAATACCTTCCGGAAGCTTGTTTTTGTCTGTTACCCAATCACCCAGCGAAGAAGTGCTGTCGTTCTTGCGTGGATATTTGTCGCCAAACCATCCGTCGTCCATCACGAAAAAGCTCGCCTCCCATTGAAGCAATGTCGCTCATCATCTGGTCCATTCCTTTCTGGTTGATGTCGAAATATACGCCTTCCCAGCTGTTCAATAAAATATCACGGACCATATCGCCATGAGCCAGTTTGTAAGTTCGTCCCCATTTGTGGAAATTACGGCTTGCACCGCTCAGCCCTTCATCGCTGTAAGTCAGGGCTACGGCAGGCGTGCGGAATACTTCTTTTTTAGGAAGCATGTATGAGGAGTTTTCTTCGTTGATGCCGGCATAGAACTGATGATAATCGCTGTCGTCGGTATCAATTTTCAGTTTGTAGTTGCCCGTGTAGCAAAGGGCGGCTCCAATGACTCTTCCTGTATTTTCCTGAGGCTTCCCATCGAGTGAGAACATCACTTCTGCATGTGAGGTATGTGAATTGCGTACACCATCTTTGTTTTTTATCACAGTCATTCCCGGCTGTAGCGGTTCTTGCGTCAATTGTCCTTCATTAGCCCATGAACCAGACAGGTGTGAAAGCCATACATTTCCTCTGCGAATGGGTAAGTAGGCAGAAGAGAACTGGCTCAGATATACCGGTTTCTTTTCTGTGTGGCTTATCTCGGTCCAAGTTTCTATCATGTCTACATCCTGATATGCTTTGTAGTGTACGTCGACATAGAACGGATATACTTTGTCTTTCAGGTGGATGGTCGTTAATGTAGACTGCTTCTCCTGATTGGTGCTGACACTTACCACCTCCATTTGTGTAGACATGTTGCCGTCGGCGTGTTTTACAGAAAGGGCAAAGCTTCTCCCGGACAATTCATTCCATATACGGGGTAAGCCGTATGGTTACAATTAGATGCTTCATTGATGTGTTGCAAGTCTGTTTCACTCAGTTTGCTTCCATAGTAAAGATACTTTAGCTCACCTCCATTGGGAGCATTCAGTACGAGCGATGTGTTAGGGGTAGAAATACAGATGTGCTGTGCCATTGCATTTCCGGCCAAGAAAGAAAGGCCTGCTAAAAGATAAAGTTTGCTTTTTGCACTCATGCTTTTCAGTTTTGATGATAGATTTTGTTTAATTATTTATTTGTTTGCAAAAATAGGCGATGTTTTGTGATAAAACTGATATGTTTTTTTATCTTATTTTTTGTGGGAAATAGAAAAATAGAGAATGAGACGCTTTTTCTGAGAATAATAACTTTTAATTATGGCCTTATTTGCTTCTTCTTTAAACGTACTGCTATGGAAAAGTTGTTGAATGAGAATTTTATACGAGAAATAACTCCTCTTTCAGATAAAGATTGCTTTTACATTGCCGATCGGCATAAGAAAGAGTTTACATATCCCATGCATTGCCACCGTGAGTTTGAACTGAATTTTGTGGAGCATGCACCTGGAGTGCGTCGTGTAGTCGGGGATTCGGCTGAAGTGATAGGTGATTATGATCTGGTATTAATTACGAGTCCTGATTTGGAGCATGTGTGGGAACAAAATACGTGTACCTCAGAAAATATCCGGGAAATAACTATTCAGTTTGTTCCTTCTTTTATGAGTGGACTGGTGGAAACGAATCAGTTTGATATGATTCGTAAAATGCTGGATAAAGCACAGTATGGGCTTTGTTTTCCCATGGATGCCATGATGAAAGTATATTCATTGATTGACAAGCTTTCTGAGATGAAAGGGTTTTATGCCGTGGTACATTTCCTGACCTTGCTTTATGAACTTTCTTTGTTTACTGACCAGGCGCGTACTCTTTCAAGTTCTTCGTTTGCCAAAATAGAGGTGCATTCAGACAGTAGGCGTGTACAAAGAGTACAAGACTATATAGGAAAGCATTATCAAGAGGAAATAAAGCTGAAACAGCTGGCTGATATGGTAGGTATGACCGAAGTATCTTTCAGCCGTTTCTTTAAGTTGCGTACAGGTAAGAATTTGTCAGATTACATTATTGATTTGCGGTTGGGCTATGCCACGCGTTTGCTTGTTGATTCAACGATGGCAGTAGCTGAAATCTGTTATGAGTGTGGCTTTAATAATTTATCTAATTTCAATCGCATATTTAAAAAGAAGAAAGGATGTTCTCCAAAAGAGTTTAGAGATAATTACAGAAAGAAACGTACTATTATTTAATGGTATAATATAGAATTAAGGAAGGCCCTCTTTTTATCAGGTATTGAGAAAAGAGGGCCATTTTTTCTGTTTAGATGGGGAATAAATGAAACTCAATCAGTATATGATAAAATTATATCATTTTTATCAGTGCTTATCGGCTAATTTTGCAGCGTTGAAATAAATCTAATAAGTATGCAGAAACGAATTTCTTTTCTATTGCCTCGGAGTTGTGTGAATATTTTGTTTGCATGTAAGCAAATGAAGAATGATATAATAGAAGTTGAATACACACATTTCATGAAGGGACAGAATCCGGTTGATGATTGTGCAGGGTAGAAGGAGAGAAGGAACAGTCGGTGATTTGTTTATACAAGTGATAGATAAAATTGTATCATTATTACAATGTGATTGTTTCTACCTTTGTGATTGTAAGAAATTTGTAATATAAAGCGACTTTTAATCTGATATTATGTAGAGAGGATTCCGTTTGTTGGCTTTTCGCATATATCTATTGATGAAGAATTATTAATCATACAAGTGATACACTATGAATAAAAATGTAAAAAGATGTGCGCTGGTTGCTGGTGCATTTGCCATGGTTTCTATGGGAAATGTGTATCAGGTGCAGGCTTCTGAACTTCATGCATCGAAAGTGTTGCAGCAAGCGAAAAGGCAGATTAAAGGAAAAGTAGTTGATACTGCCGGTGAAACTGTGATTGGAGCGAATGTTCTGGAAAAAGGAACAACTAATGGGGTAATTACGGATATTGATGGTAATTTTGTGTTAAATGTTTCTTCTGGAGCTACACTGGAGATTTCTTATATAGGTTATGTAACACAAACCATAAAGGTCACAAACCAGACATCTTTACATATGGTATTGAAAGAAGATTCCGAGACTTTGGATGAAGTGGTGGTAGTGGGTTATGGAACCATGAAGAAAAGTGACTTGTCTGGTGCTTCTGTATCAGTGGGGGAAGATGCGATAAAAGGTTCTGTAATTACCAACCTGGACCAGTCTTTACAGGGACGTGCAGCGGGTGTTTCTGCCGTAAGTACTTCAGGAGCTCCGGGTTCTTCGTCTTCTATCCGTGTGCGTGGACAAGCTACCATTAATTCCAATGCGGAACCTCTATATGTGATTGACGGAGTAATTGTACAAGGAGGAGGCGCCTCGGGGGCTGATTTCGGTCTGGGAGATGCTTTAGGTAATGGTTCTGTATCTACCATTTCTCCGCTTTCTACCATTAACCCTGCCGATATTGTCTCAATGGAAATTTTGAAGGATGCTTCGGCAACTGCGATTTATGGAGCGCAAGGAGCAAATGGAGTGATATTGATTACGACTAAACGAGGTAAGGCTGGTGAGGCTAAATTTACGTATGATGGCATGCTGGCTGTACAGAGACAGACCAAACGGCTGGATATGATGAACTTGCGTGAGTTTGCTAATTATTACAATGAATTTGTGCAAGTGGGCGAATTGGATGTGAACGGGTATTATGCCGATCCTTCCATCTTGGGTAAAGGAACGAACTGGCAGGATGCGGTTTTCCAGACTGCATTGCAACACCAGCATCAGGTTTCTGCTGAAGGAGGTACGGAAAAAATTAAATATTATGTTTCCGCTTCTTATATGGATCAGGATGGTACGTTAATCGGGTCCAACTTTAACCGCTATTCTTTCCGTGTGAATTTGGACTCTCAATTGAAAAGCTGGTTGAAACTGGGATTGAGTGCTGCCTATTCATCTACGGACGAAGATTTGAAACTGGCAGATGGTGAACAGGGTATTATTAATTATTCATTGAAAACTGTCCCTGATATTCCTATTTATGATATTGACGGAAATTATGCGACCATTGTGCGTGAAGGTTACACGAATCCGAACCCGATAGCCATGGCTATGATGGATCAGGTACTGCTGAACCGCCAGAAGTTGACAGGTAACATCTTCTTTGAGGTTACCCCAATAAAGAATCTGGTGTGGCATGCGGAACTGGGCTATGATATTAGCGCTTCGAGAGGTGAACATTATAAACCTATGGTGGACTTTGGTAGTTGGAAGCGCGACAGTAACTATAGTAGTATTCAGAAGAACAGCAGTACATTCTGGCAACTCAAGAATTATGTTACGTATAGCGGTATGATAGACAAGCATAATTTTACGGCCATGCTGGGACAGGAATGTTGGGCGTCTAATTATGATAATATCAGCGTAACCAATACCAGTTTGCCTTCTGATGCTGTGCATAATCCGGCTTTAGGTACCGCTACTCCGGTAATTGGCTCTGGGTTTGGCAGTTCAGCCATGGCATCGTTCTTCACTCGTCTGACTTATAATTACGATAACCGTTATTACGGAACTTACACTTACCGTTACGATGGCTCTTCAAACTTTGGCCCGGATAACCGTTGGGCAGGCTTCCATGCACTTGCTGGTTCGTGGCGTTTTTCAAATGAAGAATTCTTTAAGCCTTTGTCTGGTGTAATTAGTAATGGTAAATTACGTTTAGGCTGGGGATAGACCGGTAATGCAAATATTGGAGGATATTTGTGGGGAACTTCTATCGTGAAGATGAGTTCAAGTCTCGGAACGGGATATCGTCCGAAAAATATTCCGAATACCAGCATCAAGTGGGAATCTCAGGAACAGTGGAATGTAGGACTGGATTTGGGATTCATTCAGGACCGTATTAATTTGGTTGTAGACTGGTATAAAAAGGCTTCAAATGACATGTTGATGGCTTTGCAGTTACCTTCTTATATGGGAACTCAGGGGAATACCAGCAGCCGTTTGGATCCTCCTTATGGTAACTACGGAAGCATTGAGAATACCGGTGTGGAAATTTCACTCAACACGCATCCGTTAATTGGAAAGTTCCAGTGGGATTCCGATTTCCAGATTTCATTCAATAAGAATAAATTAAAGGCATTGAGTGGAACGGCCAATGCACAAATTGTTGGCTATGGACAATGGAATGACGTAGTTAGTGTGTCCAATGTAGGTGAGTCATTGTATAATTTCTATGGTTATGTATGTGATGGCGTTTATCAGGATTATGAAGATCTGCAGAAATCTCCGAAACCAGAGCAGTATCCGTCAAACGGAGTGTTTAACCGAAAGAATACAGTTTGGGTGGGTGACATCAAATATAAGGATATTAGTGGTCCGGATGGAAAACCTGATGGAGTAATTAATGAATATGATAAGACGAACTTGGGCTCTCCGATGCCGAAATTTACTTTTGGATGGACCAATACATTCCGTTACAAGGATTTCGACCTGTCGATATTTATTAATGGTTCTTATGGAAATAAGGTAATGAATTATTTGGGTATGCAGCTTACTCACATGAATTCTGCATGGGAAAATCAGTTGAACTCGGTAACGGGTCGTGCCAGACTGGAACCGATTGATCCGGATAAAGTTTATCCTGCCGGCCAGTATTGGTATGATGATGTGACTAATGTGCGTGTCTCTAATCCGGAAGCTGTTATTCCTCGTGCTTCTATTCAGGACCCGAACGACAATGACCGTATTAGCGACCGTTATGTGGAAGATGGTTCTTACATCCGTTTGAAGAATATTACACTGGGTTATACTTTCCCAAGTAAATTAATCAAGAAGTTTGGTATTAATAACTTACGACTTTATGCGAATATTCAGAACTTATTGACAATTACAGGATATGATGGTTACGATCCTGAAATTGGAGCCAGTACGCAAAGCACTAATGTGTATGGATTGGATTACGGACGTTATCCGTCGCCTACTGTCTATTCATTCGGACTGAATGTTTCTTTTAACCTGTTAAATTTGACTGTATATGAAAATCAAGAATATTAAATATGTGGCTTTGGCTGCGGTCTTTGGTATGGGAGCAACTTCTTGTGATGATTTTTTGGATTGACCGACTGAAGACAATTATAATCAATCTAATTTTTACCAGAATGATACCCAGTGTGTGCAGGGAGTCAATTTCTTGTATAACTCTCCATGGTATGATTTCCAGCGTGGTTTCTTTAAAGTGGGTGAAGTGATGTCTGGTAATTATTATTGGGGGAAAAGTCCTTATCTGGATTTCACAGTGAATGGAACGGATCAGGATTTGGTTAATATGTCTTATTCCTTGTGGTCTGTTATAGCCTATTGTAATACGGTGTACAAGACTCTGCAAACTGCTAACTGTTCTGAGAATGTCAGAAGACAGTGTATGGCTGAGTGTTTGTCTTGGAAAGCTATGGCTTATTTCTATCTGGCACGTACTTTCGGGGCTGTACCTATTGTACACGATAATTCCAAAGAACTGGCAGATGGAACTTATAATGACAAAAAGAAGGTCATGCTGGCTGATGTCTATGAATATATTGTCATTGGGAAAGCAATGGAATTGTTTAAAGATGAGGATGGAAATGTCATGAAAGGTGATGCCGGACGTATAGATTATTATGGAGCTGAAGGATTGCTGGCAAAGGTTTATTTGACAAAGTCAGGCGTAGGTCAAAATGGTATGCGTGATGAGGCGGCTTTGAATAAAGCTAAGGAATTGGCAGAAGATGTGATTGATAATTCAGGTCGCAAACTGATGGAAAACTATGCAGATATATTCCGTTTGCAGAATAATAACTGTGAAGAAAGTCTGATTGGCTGGCGTTGGGATGCGGCAAGCGGTCAGTACACGGCGCAGAATACATTACAGTCGGACTTGGCCATGGTGGGATTTGATGAATTTGGAGATAACTGGGGTGGTTATAATGGTCCTTCCATTGACTTACAGCTGGCTTTTGGAGTTACTCCGGATCAGAATCCGAAGGACCGCGACAAATCGGTTATTGATACTCGTCGTAAAGCAACCATGATGATGGCGGGCGATAAATATGAATATTTCTGGCAGGATAAGGGAGGCTTCGATTATATCAACTTCATCTACGATAAGGATGGTTATGGTAAAGGTGGTCCGGGGAATTGCAAAGTCCGACAGGAGCCAATGAGGTGAAGCATTTGTATGGCAATGCAAACGATCACATGAAAGGTCTGGGTGTATCAGCAGCAAGTATGTCCAGTAGTTTGAGTACCCATTTACTGCGTTTGGCCGATGTATATCTGATTTATGTAGAAGCAGTAATTGGAAATCAGGGCTCAACCACGAGTGAAAAGGCAAGAGATGTATTCTGGCAAGTACGTCATCGTGCGGTAAGTGAATACAAATTGCCAGCTTCTGTTTCCTGGGAAGATGTCTGGAAGGAACGTCGTCTGGAACTGGCTTGTGAAGGAGACCGTTGGTATGATTTTGTACGTTTGTCTTATTATGATTCATCAAGAGCGATTAATGAACTTGTAAATCAGAAACGTGATATATACGACAATTTGAATACGTTGTATAAATCCTATTATGAATCCGGACAGACGACTTGGAATGCTACTTCAGACCAGCATTATACTGATAATCCAAAGGTGCCTAATGTAACAAAAGAAAGTTTTACATTGCCGTTCCCCTCAGAGGATGTGGTATTTAATCCTAATTTGATGGAAGATCCCGTACATGTGGATGTGCGTACGGAGTATAGTTATTAATCTTTTAAATGATACATAAAATGAAAACAAGATATATCAATTGGTTCTTTGTGGCAGCATTGGCTATGATGGGTTGCTTTATGACTGCTTGTGAAGATCAGCCGGATAAATATGAAATTGCAGACGGAGTTCCTACTTTGAAATATGTGCGCTCTCCATTGCCGGAAGAAGCAGACTCATTACTTGTAGGAGCCTATCTGGGAAATACGGTTTGTTTGGTGGGAGATAACTTGCGTAGTATCTATGAACTTTATTTCAATGATCAGAAAGCTACCTTGAATACAAGTTATATGACAGACCATACTATTTTGGTGGACATTCCTAAGAACATACCGGAAGAAGTGACCAATAAAATCTATATGGTTACCAAGTCTGGAGTAAAAGTAGATTTTGATTTTAATGTGATGGTTCCTGCTCCGGTGGTTAGTTCTATGAGTTGTGAATATGCTTCAGCTGGAAGTGAAGCCGTATTGTATGGTGATTATTTTGTAGATGATCCGAATGTCCCTTTGACTATTTCCATGCCTGGAGATATTACTGTGGAAGGAGAGCAGATTACAAGTATCACGAAAACGGCAGTCAAATTTATAGTACCTGAGGGAGCGGTACAAGGAAATATTCGTGTGAAGTCTATTTACGGAACCGGACAATCAGTTTTCCAGTACAAAGATACACGTAATATTCTGTTTGATTGGGATGGAAAATATGAAGGTGCTTTGGCTGCAGGAAATTCCTGGAATGGCGACAATGAAAAGAAAGGACAGAGTCTTGCTTCTGTTCCTCCTGTGGATGGAAAGTATATGGTGATGGGGCCTGCCACCCTTTCTGGTGGACAATGGCAAACTCCAGGAGAGTATCTGATGATGTATTGGCCCGATCCGAATGCGACAGAAGGTTGTGTACCTCTTTATAACTTACCTCAGTTTAAGGAAATGCTGGAAGATTATAAAATTGAGGAATTAGCATTGAAATTTGAAGTATATATTCCGACTTCTAATCCATGGATGGCTGAAGGCATGCAAATTCGATTTACTTCATTGGATGAAGTTTCTATGAGTAACCAGACACAGGATTACATCTGGAATGATGATGAAAGTCATGAAGAAGGAAAGGCTTCTCGTGGCGTTTGGGTTCCTTGGGAAGAAACTGGTTCATACGATACAAATAATCAATGGGTTACGGTTACACTCAAAATGTCGGAATTTAATAAATTAGTTTCTGGACTAGTCAGTGATACAGAATTGACTCAGGACAGATTCGCTGGTTTAAGCATTTTCCTGCGTGGAGGTGGAGTTGACGGTAAAGAATGTGAACCAATTATTTGCATGGATAATATTCGGGTTGTTCCAGTAGAATAATATTTAAAGACGTAGACGTATGAATAAAATATATAAGTTTTCAGCATGGTGGATGCTTTGTTTCATTCTGTTGAGTTCCTTGACATTCACCGCTTGTGATACTAACGATGTGGATACCAATCAGTATAAAGGAGGTATCAGTTTGAATGTATTTGGACCGAGTCCGGTTGCACGTGGAGGTATTCTTCGTTTTTTAGGTTGTGGACTGGATCAAGTTACAGCTGTACAAATTCCCGGATGTGATGATATTACAGATATAGAAGTTGTCAGTTCGGAAGAAATTCGGGTAACTGTTCCTCAAACACTGAACCGGGTTATGTAACATTGGTATTTCGTAATGGAGAACATATCGTTACAAAAACTCAATTGACTTATTCTGAGCCTATTTCAATGGAAAGTTTCTCTCCTGAGCGTGTAAGACCAGGCGATGTGCTGACTATTAAAGGTGAATATCTGAATTTGATACATCAGGTAATTTTTGCAGACAATGTGATTGTGTCCGATGAAACGACAGGAAAGGAGAGTGTGGAAGGGGAGAATGCATTCTTAAAGCATACCCGGAATGAGATTCAGGTGCTTGTACCTGCAGAAGCACAAAGCGGAAAGATTATTCTTTCTGATGGAGCAGAGGCTTCCTAACTGGATCTATTCAGAACTTGAATTGCAAGTTGTAATACCCTCTGTGAGTGAAGTGATTGATTTATCTGAGAAAAAACCTGGAGATAAGGTGACGGTGACAGGTGAGAATTTAGATTTAGTGAAGGAGGTACGGATGCCTAATGGAGGAACCGCTGCATTTGTGTACTTAGAAGAAAATAAGTCGGTCACTTTCACGCTTCCTGAAGATGTGAGCAATGGAACTGTGTTTGTTGTTACGGCTTCTGGTGTAGAAGTTGCTGTAGCTGAAATAAAGGTAGCTGTTCCAGAGAACGTAGTCGTTACATCGGCTGATGGTATTCGTGCTGCACAATTACTGGAACTGACGGGTAAAAATATGGAATTAATAACCTCTGTGTTATTTCCGGGAGTTACAGAGGAAACTATACCTTCTTCTTCTACTTCTACAAAGATGACAGTTGTGGTTCCGGAAGGAACTGTCAGCGGTAATTTAACATTGAATATAGGAAGTGGAGCGACTGTTAGCATAGCAATTGAGACTGCAAAACCTTCTAATTTATCGTGTGTGGGTGAAGTGAAAGCTGGTGAACAAGCTACAATTACGGGAGATAACCTGGATTTGGTATCAGGCGTGGTGTTTACAGGTAATTTGGAAGGAGAGATTATTTCGCAATCTTCTAATCAACTGATTGTATCTGTACCGGCTTTAGCTCAAAGTGGCAATGTTATTTTAAAGATGTCTAATGGAGAACAAGTATCTGATCTGAATCTGACTGTTACTGCACCATCTGGTTGTTATGTAATAAGTGGGTTGGAAGGTGAATATCATGCTGGAGAAATTATGACGGTGGAGGTTGCAAATGGGGCTAAACTGACTGCTGTCAACATTAATGGAACTCCAGTGCAGTATATTCTTACAGGAAATCAATTAATGATTCAGATACCGAATACTGCTGGCTCAAACTCTTCTTTGGAATTGACTTCTGGCGATAAGACAATTGAATATATCATTTCGTTTGTACCTGCAGTACGTCCTGAGACTGTGATTTGGGAAGGTTCGTTTGCAATTACAAATTGGAACGGCAATCAGGATCTTGGATGGAATGGCTATGATTGGGGTTCTGTGCAGCCTGGTACAATTATAACTGTTTATTATACTTTAGATACTGCTGTTACCGACTGGCAGATTCGCTTAGGTGGATGTGGCATTGGCTGGGCTGAATTGCCTACAATTCCAGCTACAGGTTTAGCTGCAGGTTCTACTAGTTTTTCTGCGACATTAACGGCAGAAGATTTAGAGGTCTTATCAAAGGATAACAATAGTGGTTTAGTAGTGACCGGTTGTAACTTTACAATGACCAAAATAACTTTAAAATAAAGATTTTTAAATGAATATGCGTATGAAAACAAATATAATGAAATGGATGTGTCTACTGGCAGGCTCCTGTAGCTTTGATTGCCTGCAACACCGAGGTGGAACATGATGTCCCAGGCTGTAGATGCTCCGGTACTGGTTTATTCTTCTTTGGCAGATGGAGCTTCTGTGAAAGCCGGCGATTTTACATTGAAAATAGCTTATGATAAGAATGTATTCTTTTCTACAGGCTGATACGACTCAAATCACAGTGACCAACGACGGACATATTCGTAATGGGATTGTCTATGGTAAAAATGATACATTGACGTTAACAGTGAGTGCACCCTCAAGAGCTACAGACTATACGATAACTATTCCGGAAGGGCTGGTGACAGGTCCTAACCAAATGCCTGCTCCTGCATTTTCTTTGAATTTCAGTACGCTGGATTTACATTCTAATTTAGTTATGGCCACATCACCGGAAGCAGAAAAATTGTATAAGTTCCTGATAGAAAACTATGGGAAGAAAACAATTTCCGGTATAATGGCGAATGTAGCATGGAATACGGATGAGGCTGAGCAAGTCAATATATGGACAGGACATTACCCGGCTTTGAATACGTTTGATTATATGCATATTCGGTATTCAGGAGAAAACTGGATTGACTATTCTGATATTTCTCCGGTGACAAATTGGGCAAACGCAGGAGGTATCGTATCTTGCATGTGGCATTGGAATGTTCCTAAAAAAATACAGATAGTAATATTGATGATTATACGGCTACGTTGTCGGAAACTGTGTTTAATGCTCAAAAAACTACAGAAGAAGGGACATGGGAGAATAGTATTGTAAAAGCGGATTTGGAGAAAGTTGCCAACATGTTGAAAAAACTGAAGGAAGCGAAGGTTCCTGTGCTGTGGCGTCCGTTACACGAAGCGGCCGGTCAGTTCTTCTGGTGGGGAAAAGATGCGGAGAGTTTTAAAGCACTTTGGAAAATGATGTTCACCTATTTTAAAGAACAAGGTCTGGACAATTTGATTTGGGTATGGACTTCTGAAAATAAGGATGATGCAAACTGGTATCCTGGTGACGAATATGTGGATATTATCGGTCGTGACTTGTATGGAAAGACCGCGGAAGAATGTGCGGAAGAATTTAAGGCGTTGACAGCATTGTATGGTGACCGGATGATTGCTTTGACAGAGTGCGGATATTATGCAGATTCTAATGATGCAAGTAAAAATGCACCTATTGGAAATATAGAAGCACAGTGGAACAATGGAGCTGCATGGTCGTGGTTTATGCCATGGTATGGCAATGCGGGTGAAGGAACTGAAGCAAGACCTCATGCCGATAAGGCTTGGTGGGAAGCTGCATTCCAGTCAGAGAATGTATTGGATCGTGAAGCGGTGAAGGAAGCGGTGAGTAAATTATGAGGTAATGATGGGTAAAACTCTGTATGAGAAATACATTACTTTCTGCATGCAGAGTTTTCCAATTTCGTTGATAAAAATTTTACTATCTGCTTTTGCTAAAATTGTGTCAGAAAGGATGGAACGGAAATCCTACCTTTGTGCTATGTAATTTTAAAAGCTGATTCTTATGAAAAATTCTTCAAAACTAATTTTAGGAATAACGATGTGTTTATCTGTTGCTTGTGCGAATGGTAATAAAACAACTGTTGAGACTGATAGTCCGGAAGCTCAGGCGATGTTAGATAAATTGAACGCTATACCGCAGCAAAGACAATTCATGTTTGGTCATCACGATGATCCGGTGTACGGCATTGGTTGGGATGGCGATTCTGCGCGCAGCGATGTGAAAAGTGTGTGTGGTGACTATCCAGCCATGATGTCTTTTGATTTGGGACGTATTGAAATTTATGGGGATAAGAACCTGGATAATGTATCTCTAGACCGTATCCGGCAAGAAGTTGTGGCGCAATATGAACGCGGAGGAATGTCGTCTTTCAGCCTGGCATGTGGATAATCCGGTAACAGGAAAAGATTCATGGGATGTGAGTGATTCAACGGTTGTGAAATCTGTACTGCCAGGAGGAGTGAATCATGACAGGTTTATGGGTTGGCTGGATAAAGTGGCCGATTATCTGAACTCAATACAAACTTCGGAAGGAGTAAAGGTACCAGTCCTTTTCCGTCCGTGGCATGAGCATACGGGCAGCTGGTTCTGGTGGGGACAAAATCTTTGCTCTACGGAAGATTATAAGGCACTTTGGCGGATGACGTACGAGCGTATGCAGGAAAAGGGAGCTACCCAGCTGCTGTATGCGTATTCTCCGGGCACGGAGCCTAAGGACTCTGTGGAGTATCTGGAGCGTTATCCGGGTGATGATATTATCGACTTGATAGAGTAGATGCATATCAATTTGATAAAGATACTTATGTAAAGAGTTTAGATAATGCACTTACTATTATGTCGCAGGTAAGTAAAGCACATAAAAAGGTGATGGCTGTAACCGAAACGGGTTATGAAACAATTCCTGATTCGGTATGGTGGACTCAAACCTTGATGCCGGTAATAGAGAAGTATCCGATAAGTTATGTGCTGGTATGGAGAAATGCACGTGAAAGAGAAAATCATTATTATGTGCCTTATCCGGGACATCCGTCGGCAGATGATTTTCTGAACTTCTATAATGATTCACGCATGTTGTTTGCAGGAGATATGAAAAATATAAAATGAAAAATATAAGATAGATATGATTACCTTTGAAGAAAAAGTCAAGAATTTATTTGCTCAGCATGAAGAGTTGATTACTCGGAAAAATGAGCCTGTTGAAACCACCAACGGTGTGTACACTCGTTATAAATATCCGGTAGTAACCGCAGGCTCATACGCCGATTTTCTGGCGTTATGACTTGGATGAGAAAACCAATCCCTACTTGATGGAGCGTATCGGAATGAATGCAACGATGAATTCAGGAGCTATCAAGTGGAATGGAAAGTATTTATTGGTAGTACGTGTGGAAGGGGCCGATCGTAAATCGTTTTTTGCGGTGGCTGAAAGTCCGAATGGAGTAGATAATTTCCGTTTTGGGATTATCCTATTACCATGCCTGACGATGTGATTCCGGCTACAAATATTTATGATATGCGTCTGACAGCACATGAAGACGGCTGGATTTATGGTGTTTTCTGTGCAGAACGTCATGACGATAATGCACCCGCCGGTGATTTGTCTTCAGCTACAGCTACGGCAGCTATTGCCCGTACAAAGATCTGAAAACCTGGGAACGTCTGCCGGATTTGAAGTCGAAAAGTCAGCAGCGTAACGTTGTGCTGCATCCGGAGTTTGTGAATGGCAAATATGCTTTTTATACTCGTCCGCAAGATGGATTCATTGATGCCGGAAGCGGTGGAGGTATCGGCTGGGCTTTGGTAGACGATATTACGCATGCGGAAGTGACAGAAGAAAAGATTATTGACTGCCGCTATTATCATACGATTAAAGAAGTGAAGAACGGTGAAGGTCCTCATCCTATCAAGACTCCCAAAGGATGGCTACATCTGGCACACGGTGTACGTGGTTGTGCAGCCGGCTTGCGCTATGTGCTTTACATGTATATGACTTCATTGGAAGACCCCAGTAAGTTGATTGCAGCTCCGGGGGGATATTTCATGGCTCCAGAAGGGGAGGAACGTATTGGGGACGTATCGAATGTGCTGTTTACCAATGGTTGGATTGCAGATGAAGATGGAAAGGTGTTCATTTATTATGCTTCCTCCGATACACGTATGCATGTGGCCGTTTCTACAATTGATAAGTTGGTAGATTATTGTATGAATACGCCACAGGATGGCTTGACTACTACAGCTTCGGTAGAAACACTGAAACAATTGATTGATAAGAACCTGAAATTGATGAAATAATAAAAAAGTAAGTACTGCTATGATAAAACGCACGGAAAAGATTGGCTACGGATTTGGGGATATGGCTTCCTCCATGTTCTGGAAGCTGTTTGGAGCCTATTTGATGATATTCTATACGGATGTATTCGGACTACCGGCGGCAATGGTGGGTACCATGTTTTTGGTGACACGTATCTGGGATTCAGTGTTCGACCCGATTGTGGGGGTAATTGCCGACCGTACTTCTAGTCGATGGGGGAAGTTTCGTCCGTATCTGCTATATCTTGCAGTTCCGTTTGGTTTGATAGGGGTACTTACTTTTTATACACCTCCTTTCGGTGATGCAGGGAAACTGGTGTATGCGTATATCACATATTCGTTGATGATGATGGTATATTCTGGCATTAACGTACCTTATGCTTCATTATTGGGAGTGATGAGTCCTAACCCATCGGAGCGGAATACGTTGTCTACCTATCGTATGATGTTTGCTTACTTGGGTAGTTTTATTGCTCTGTTGTTGTTCATGCCGATGGTGAATTGGTTTAGCGGGCATAGCAAGGAGTTGAGTGATCAGCAGTTTGGCTGGTTCATGGCCGTGGTGGTGATTGGAGTGATGTGTGCCCTGCTGTTTTTAGGCTGCTTTGCCTGGACAAGAGAACGAGTAAAGCCGATTAATGAGAAGAAAACTTCTTTGAAGGAGGATATTAGGGATTTGTTTCATAATAAGCCTTGGTGGATTTTGTTTGGAGCTGGAGTAGCGACATTGGTATTTAATTCTATTCGTGACGGAGCAGCGGTGTATTACTTCAAGTATTTTATTGTAGAAGATGAATATCGTACTGTTTCACTGATGGGAGTATCCTTCGTGTTGAGCGGTTTGTATCTTTCTGTGGGGCAGATTGCGAATATTGTAGGTGTAGTCCTGGCTGCTCCTATGAGTAATAAGATTGGAAAGAAAAAGACTTTTGCACTTTCTATGTTGGTTGCTTCGGTATTGAGTGTGATATTTTTCTGGTTTGACAAGGAGGATTTGACATTGATTTTTGTATTTCAATGTTTGATAAGTGTATGTGCCGGTAGTATTTTCCCGTTGCTCTGGTCAATGTATGCCGATTGTGCCGATTTCTCAGAACTGAAAACGGGAAATCGTGCTACGGGATTGATTTTTAGTGCTTCATCCATGAGCCAGAAATTTGGATGGGCCATTGGTACGGCGGTTACCGGATGGCTGTTGTCTTTCTTTGGCTTTCAGGCTAATGTTGTACAGAGTGCAGAGGCTATTCATGGCATCAAAATGTTTTTAAGCTTGCTTCCAGCTGTGGCTGCATTTATTTCGATAGTCTTTATTGTCTTCTATCCGCTGGGAGAACAGAAGATGAAAGGTATAATGGAACAGTTAAACTTAAAGAGAGAATCAAAAGATGAAGAATGAGAAGATAAATAAGCTCTTCGCGGAAGTGAAGGCAGAACTGGAACAGAATATACTTCCGTTTTGGATGAAAAAGATGACCGACTGTGAACGTGGTGGATTCTATGGCCGTATTACCGGAGAGGATGTATTGGAGGCATCTGCATCGAAGGGATCCATCCTGAATGCACGTATCTTGTGGACTTTCTCGGCTGCGTACCGTCTGCTTCAAAAAGAGGAGTATCTGGAAACGGCTACACGTGCCAAACGTTATTTGATTGATCATTTCTATGACACGGAGTTTGGAGGAATTTATTGGGAATTGGATTGTGAAGGGAGCCCACTTGATACCAAGAAGCAGATCTATGCCATAGGCTTTGCCATTTACGGGTTGAGTGAGTACGCACGTGCGACGGGAGATGCGGAAGCTTTGGATTATGCTTGTCAGTTGTTTGAGGTAATTGAAAAATATAGTTTTGATGCAGAAAAGAACGGCTACCTGGAAGCTTTGACGCGCGACTGGCGTCCGATAGAAGATATGCGTTTGAGTGATAAGGACGAGAATGAGAAGAAGACAATGAATACACACTTGCATATTCTGGAGCCTTATACAAATCTTTATCGTGTATGGAAAGATGAACGCCTGAAGAAGCAGGTTGTTAATCTGGTCAATTTGTTTTTAGAGAAGATATTGGATACAAAAACATATCACTTGAATTTGTTTTTTGAAGATGACTGGACCAATAAGTATCAGATAGTATCCTACGGACATGATATTGAAGCTTCGTGGCTGATACATGAGGCGGCACTGGTGGTAGGTGAACAGGATTTGTTGAAAAAGGTGGAACCAGCTATTGTGAAAATTGCTGAGGCGGCAGATGAGGGTCTGAGTCCGGATGGCAGTATGGTTTACGAGAACTTTGTCAGCAAAAAGAAAATTGACAGTGAGCCTGCACTGGTGGGTTCAAGCCTGAAAATGTGGTAGGGCATGTGAATCTTTTTCAGCATTTTGGCGATGAAGAAGCATTGCATATTGCGTTGCGATGCTGGAATTTCATTCAAACGAAATTAGTGGATAAGGTGCATGGTGAATGGCATTGGAGTTTGTATGCGGATGGTACCGTCAATATGAAGGATGATAAGGCTGGCTTTTGGAAATGCCCTTATCATAACGGCCGTATGTGTATGGAGATTCTGGAGCGTTTCTCCTGAACCGGAAAAATAAAATCTCCTTTAATGGAGAAAACTTATGGGTAATAAGAAGGATAACAAAAAACGCCTTGATGTAGAAATGCATCAAGGCGTAAATGTAAAAACGTGATACGTTTTTATTATTTGATAAGCCTATGTAAGCGAGTCAGGAATTCATCTGCGTCGTTCATGCTCAGGCAGAGCGGCGGAAGCAAACGGATGACATTGGTGCCGCTGACTCCGGTAAATACTTTTTCCTCGAAAAGTAATTTCTGGCGGAGTTCTTTGATGGGTTCTTCAAATTCCATTCCAATCATCAAGCCGCGACCGCGTACTTCTTTGATACCTTTGAAGCCTTTCAATTCTTCCAATAAGTGAGCACCTACTTTTGCGGCATTTTCAACCAGATTTTCTTCTTTCATCACGTCAAGTACAGCGATAGCTGCTGCACATGCCAGATGATTAAAGAATTTACCGCTTCTTCCGTAACCTGATTGGACTTCGTCCACGAATCATGAACCGGTATTGGTTTCGTCACATGCCTGGCGAATGGCTTTGCATAAACTCATCTGTCGGAAGTTGGATTCCTCCTACACCCTGGATGCCTTCTATGATGACAGAAGAAACATCGCCTTTTTTTCAACTCTGCTTTACAGCGCTTAAGGGTCGTTCAGAAGAGAGGTATAAGTCACATCCAATCCTTCGTTGATAGGAGCCACATATTTAGGATTATCCGTCACGCGGACAGCAGCGGAAGTCCTTCCGTGGAAGGAGTGTTTGAAGGCGATTACACGGCGTTTTCCATTGTGGAAAGAAGCCAACTTAAGGGCATTTTCTCGTTTGCTTCTGCCCCGGAGTTGATGAGGAATAATTGGTATTCGTCATATCCGCACGCAGCTCCTAACTTGTCTGCCAATCTTTGTTGGAGGCTATTGATTACAGAGTTGGAATAGAATCCCAAATAGCTACTTGTTCCGTGATGGTTTTTACATAAGTAGGATGTGCGTGACCTACAGAGATAACGGCATGGCCGCCATATAAATCTAAATATTCATTTCCTTCCTTGTCCCAGACATGGCAACCTTTGCCTTTGACAATCTCTATGTTGAATAGAGGAAATACATCAAATAATTTCATTTAAGAGCCGCAATCATGTTTTAAATTATTATTCATGAAAGCACTTGGCTTCAGATGCAACCCGACGGTTTCTTCCAGGTTGAACATCAGGTTCATGTTATGAACTGCTTGTCCACTGGCGCCTTTCAGCAAGTTGTCGATACAAGAGATAATCAGTAGCTTGTCACCATGTTTCTCCAGATGTATCAGGCACTTATTAGTATTAACGACTTGTTTCAAGTCTATATTCTTATCTACGATATGTACAAAGGAGTCTTTTGCATAATATTCCTCATACATGCGAACGATTTCTTCCAGCGCAACTTTAGTTTTGACTACCAGCGTTGCAAAGATACCACGGGCGAAATCTCCACGGGATGGAAATGAGTTCGATCTCCGCATGGAAACTGTTTTGCAGCTGTTTCAGTGATTGCTTGATTTCCGGAACATGCGGGTGCTCGAATGCTTTGTACACACTCATATTGTTGTTGCTCCAGCTGAAATGACTGGTAGCTCCCGGTTTTACGCCTGCTCCCGTACTTCCTGTAATGGCGTTTACCGAAATATCGCCTGTCAACATCAGGTTTTTGGCAAGCGGAAGCAATACTACCGAGCTGGATGCAGGTTGCAAAACAGCCGGGATTGGCTACGTGCTTCGCCGTACAGGTAGCGCGGCGGTTCAGTTCCGGCAGACCGTAGATAAAGTCGTGGTCGTCTCATTTAATACGGTAATCCATCGAGAGGTCGATAATCTTCAAGTCTTCCGGTACGTTGTGGCTTTCCATGAATTTCTTTGTATCGCCGTGGGCTGTGCAGAAGAGAACGTCAATTTCGTCCAGAGGTAACTGGTCGGTAAATCTCAGGTCGGTTTCTCCGTAGAGTCCTTCGTGTACGTCAGTAATTCTGTTTCCGGCATTACTGCTGCTGTTGATAAATACGATTTCAGTTTCCGGATGGTTGAGCAGCAGGCGGATTAGTTCGCCTGCCGTATATCCTGCGCCACCAATGATTCCTGCTTTAATCATATCTCTTCGTCTTTGTGGTTATTATAGTAAACACGCAGCGGAGTAGAAGTGACTTTGATAAAGCCCTTCGCGTCTTCGGCGGTCCAGCCCTTCTGCATTTCTCCATACTCCCCGAATTTCGTTTTGACGAGGTCGTCTTTCGATTCGACTCCTACGGTAGAGAAAGAAAGCGGACGAAGCTCTAGAATCGCCGTACCGTTTACGTTACGTTGGCTTTCCTGCAACATCGCTTCGATGTCGCGCATGACTGGTTCGAGGTACTCGCTTTCGTGCAAGAACATACCGTACCAGTTTGCTACTTGGTCTTTCCAATATTGCTGCCATTTGCTCAATGTATATTTCTCGAGGAAGCGGTGGGCACCGATAATCAACATCGGAGCTGCTGCTTCAAATCCTACACGCCCTTTGATACCGATAATTGTGTCACCCACATGCATATCACGGCCGATTCCGTAAGCAGCACCAATTTCTTCCACTTTCTGGATGGCTTTGATAGGTCATCAAACCTCGTCGTTGACAGCTTTCAGTTCCCCTTTTTCGAAAGTCAGGCGGAGTTGTTCGCTGCCTTCCTTTTCTACGTGTTTGAGGTAGGCTGTTTCCGGGAGTCCTTGCGCAGAGTCCAGGATCTCGCCGCCGCAAATAGAAGTACCCCACAAACCTACATTGTAAGAGTATTTCAATTTTGTAAAGTCCGCGCTCGAAACCATGCTCTTTCAGATAATCAATTTCATATTCGCGGCTCAAAGCCATGTCACGTGTCAGTGTGATGATTTCTACATTGGGAGCCAATACGAGGAAAGTCATGTCGAAACGGATTTGGTCATTGCCTGCACCTGTTGAACCATGTGCGATAGCATCTGCACCGATTTCGTTGGCATAACGGGCAATTGCCAATGCTTGGAAGATACGTTCTGAACTTACGGAGATAGGGTAAGTGCCGTTGCGCAGTACATTGCCGAAAACCATATATTTCAGGCTCTTTTCGTAGTATTCCTGAGTTACGTCCAATGTTACATATTTCACTGCTCCCAGTTTGTAAGCGTTTTCTTCGTTTGTCTTCAGCTGTTCTTCGCTGAAACCGCCCGTATTGGCACAAGCTGCATATACTTCGTAACCTTTTTCTTTAGCGAGGTACATGACGGTGAACGATGTGTCCAGTCCGCCGCTGAATGCCACCACTACTTTTTTCTTCTTTTCTTCCATAGTGCTGTATATATTAAATGTTATTTCTTTCTTGTTCTTTTTTTATGTTCCGCGGGTCTGTCGGGTCGTACAGCATGGCTGTGCAGATGCAGAACTTGCGGTTTTTAGCTGTCAGGATGTCGTGGTTGGTGCAGCCTTCGCATCCTTTCCAGAACGCTTCGTCGTCTGTCAGTTCATTGAAAGTGACAGGGACGTATCCTAGTTCGGTGTTCATTTTCATCACTGCGGCTCCGGATGTCAGACTGAATATCTTTGCTTTCGGCCATCGGAGGCGTGCCAGTTGGAAAGATGCTTGTTTGATACGCTTTGCCAATCCCAACCCGCGAAAATCCGGATGAACGATCAGACCGGAAGTTGCTACATATTGCTTGTTCCCCCATGATTCGATGTAGGTAAATCCGGCAAAGTGTCTCCACAGAGTGCGATAATCGCCTTTCCTTCTTTCATTTTTGTCGCTACGTATTCGTGTGTGCGTTCCGCAATTCCCGTTCCTCGCACGGCGGCAGCATTTCTGATAGTTTCCAAAATAGTGTCAACGTAAACCTCATGTGAGGCGTCGGCTACCATAACATCTATTTGTTGAGTGTCCATTTCTTTATTATATAATATAAGTATAGTTATTCGATATTCGGAATGATGAGCGACAGAAGCTGACGTACTTTGCTGATGGCTACTCCTTCACGCAGAACCAGCATGATGGTATCGTCACCGGCAATGGTTCCCAGAATTTCACTAAATTCATTGTTGTCGATATCATAAGCCATACTGCTGGCGTAACCCGGGCGGGTACGGATAACGGCGATGTTGCCTGAAAATTGCAAGGAAATGAATCCGTTACTTCGTAACATTTCACCGGCACTCTGGTCAGTAGAACGTTTATACATGATGTTATTCGGCAGCACGTATACGTACTTTCCGTTCATACTGGCAGCCTTGGCTACTTTCAATTGTTTCAAGTCGCGGGAGAGGGTGGCCTGTGTCAGTTCGAATTCTTCCTGCGAATGATCAAGTCTGCTATATACGATTACTTCAAGAATGGAAAGGCTGGAAAGTTAAGAGTTTTTTCTTCGCAGTTTGAGGAAGATGAAATTCCAGTGAGTGAATTATTCCGTACGTATGAACACATGCCCTTGCTGGAACAGACTGCATTGGATATGGCTCAGGGAAAGATTTTAGATGTAGGAGCAGGCAGTGGCTGTCATTCCTTGGCTTTAAAGCAAATGGGAAAAAAGTCTGTGGCTATTGATATTTCTCCTCTGTCTGTAGAAGTCATGCAGGTACGTGGACTGGATGCCCGTCTGGTTAATTTGTTCGACACGCATTTCGTCGAACGCTTCGATACCATTCTGATGCTGATGAACGGCTCGGGAATTATCGGTCGGGTAGAGAATTTCGGTGATTTCTTTCAGCGGATGAAGCTGTTGTTGAATCCTGGTGGTTGTATCTTAATGGATTCAAGTGATTTGAGATACCTGTTTGAAGAGGAAGACGGAAGTTTTGTCGTTGATTTGGCGGGCGATTATTACGGTCAACTGGATTTCCAGATGCAATATAAACAAATAAAAGGAGAAGCATTCGACTGGTTGTATGTGGATTTCAACACCCTGAGTCTGTATGCTTCTCAATATGGATTCAAAGCAGAACTGGTGAAGGAAGGCAGTCATTATGACTATTTGGCTAAACTTACCTTGTAGCTCTTTGTTTCTTCTTCAACCATAAATAATACCCGCTGAGTGGAAGTACGCCTCCGATAAAAGGCTGCCAGAAAATAAAGTATCTTTGTATAGATACCTCCCCAGCCTTCCGGTGTGGAAGGCATAGAACCAGCCTTTCAGTTTCTGTGCGCGAGGCACTTCCGCATAGGTTGTGGCTTCTGTAATCTCTCCGCTTTTCGGATTGAATTTCAGGGTATCCGTACGGCGTAATTGCTGTCCCTGGATAACTTGTATCTTTTTCTCTTCTATACGGAGCGAAGTGTAGCCGGTGTATTTTGTCTGTACTTCCTGAACTGCCTTGTCCCAAGCCGTATAATCGGTTTGTTTCTTTCCTCCTTTCTTGGCACGTGCATCGTTTTCCTTTTGTGGGAGAGAAGTTTCGTGAGTTTGGGCCTGCTTCGAAGTGTTTCCTCCAAAAGCCCGTAAGCAAACGAGCGATACCAGCCAAACGACCAGGTGAGCCCGGTAAGTGCCATGATCAGCAGGAAGAGGGTAGAATAAAAGCCCAAAGCTACATGGCTGTCATACCAGAAACGGCGCCATCCTTTGCGGCATGAAACCTTCAGCCGGTTATTTAACGCTTTTCGAGTTCGGGGCCACCAGATAACAAGGCCACTGACAAGAATCACGACCATCAGCAGGGTGGAGATGCCGACTATCATTTTCCCTACAGAGGAAGCTCCTTTCTGCGGTGGAGGATTCAGTAACCAGCGATGCAGTTTCCGCATGGTTTGAAAAAAAGCGTTTCCTTCTATCCATCCGTTCACCTCTCCCGTGTACGGATTCACACTCAGACTTTTTCTGCCTGCGTTTTTGAAAGTCACCGTAGCTGCCTCATCGGCTTTTCCCGAATATTGCAGTGAGGTTAGCTTGAGTGAATCGGCGGTCTGCTCCTTTATGCGTGCAATCAGCTGCGAAGGTGGAAGAACGGCAGCGTTCCCTTCCGGAACGCTTACCTTATATAAATGGGGCTTACATGCCTGAGTGATTTCCTTTTCGAATACCAGTGCAGCTCCCGAGAAACAAATAATGGAAAGAATAATTCCCACTGGAATAGAAAGCCAGAGGTGTATTTTCCCGAATAATTTTCTCATTTTCGAATGTTATTGTTGAGTTAATGCAATTTTACCTACTGTTGTAATTTCATCGGCTTCCACTTCCAGTCCTTTTACAGCTTCTCCTGTTTGAGGATTGATTTTATAGAATGTGGGGGTAGCACCTTCTTCGGTAGTTAGTACCGGAATATAAAAATATTGATTTTCCAGATAAGGAGAATTTCCGAAAGAAGAAATCAGGTTCATGTCAGGCAATCCTGTAATAGGAATCAGCTTCTTTTCGCTGGCTTTGAATATCACTAGCTCATTTTTAGGTGCATTGGTTCCCAGTGTGGCTACCTCTTCAATGCTGCATCCGTAATTATTGAGCAGGAAATAATCACCACCTACGTGCCAGCAGCGGAACAACGGATGGCCGCTCGCACCGCTCATCGTTTCCAGGTTGCAATAATATTCATCGAAGGTAGTACTTCCGGCAGGGATGCGCACGACGCCAGAAGGAAGTGTACCTTGTACCTTTGCCTTTAAGTTGGCATCAGCCGCAGGCTGGGTAGCCGTACGTCCATATCCTCCTGAAAATACATACAAGTTTCCGTCATCGTCGCTCCAAATGGTCTGATAGTACTGAGAACGCATGCGTCCGCAGGCAAAACCAATCTTGTCTGTTGTCGCAATAACCGGTTCTTCATCAAAGTTGCTGCCGCTATAAATGGCAATATAAGCATTATCCGGATATTGGGTAGAAGGAATCTGTCCGGCAGTATATTTACCGCTTCCTGAGCCGCCGGTACCGGTTGCTACATAGTCTTGACTCAACACTTTGTCGGGCCAGGTGTTCACTCCATAGTGACTCATACCCATGGGAATAATAGAGGTGTAGAAGCTTTCCGTTGGCTTCCACAAATCCGGCCATAGTTACCTTTTCACCATTTCCTAAAAAGTTCTCGGCCAAAATATCCTGTTGGTTGGTACTGGTAGTACCATCTTTCGCATTCAAGTAGTTAAATAAAAAACCTTGTGCCGCATTACCCTGACTGTCCGTCTGCTTGGTGTCTCCGGTAGATACGGTAATCACATTGTCACCCCATGTGCCGTAGGTCGTAAAACGGTTGAATGTATAAGTGTATTTTTTCTGCGGCACATTGTTGGTATCCAGATAGTAACATCCTCCGGTGCCTTGTGAGCCGTCGTTATATTTGATTCCGAAAAAATAATTCTGGTCGTAGAAAATCCAGTAAGAAATCTGGTCCTGAAATTCTTTCCCGTTTTCAATGACTGAGATTTTGCCTTCGTCCAGACTTTCGGCCGTAAGCAGATAGGAAGTACCTCCTGCGGTAACCGGAATGACGTAGTTTCCCTTGAAGTTGTTGTGATTGCTGAAGGTTGGGTCATTTTCTTCGTTCTGACACCCCATGAACAGGCCTCCCATGCAGAAAGCGCCCAGTCCTAACATAAAGTTCTTTTTATTCATATACTTGTATTTATATTTTTATTGGTTTATTACTTTCCAAAATACACTCGAAATTTTCCATAAAATGCCCGTCCGGCTTTTTGCAGACTAAAGTTGTCATACAGTTTCTCATCGGTGAGATTCCGGCATTCAAATGAAATGTTGTAACGTCCGTTCCGGATACTGTACCCTAAAGAGAGATTGTGCGAAATCTGCTGCGGTACCCGAATCTTAGTAGACGGGTCACCAAAGTTTTCCCAATATAAAGGGAAGTCATGCTGGTAGAAACAATCCCATCCGAATGTGAGGGTATTCCCTTTCGCAAACAGGTTATGCCAGTAGAAGTTCATGTCTACGTTTGCATACTGGTAAGGAATGTTCGGGATACGTTGTCCGTATGTCAGTGCATTCTGTCCGCTGCTTGCTGCCCGTTTCTTTTCCTTGTCGCGGGTGTCAAGGTTGTTGAACGTACCTCCCATATTGAACCAGTTGCTGTAACTGTATCGCAAAGACACATTGAATCCTTTTGTCTCTACCCGGCCATGATTGGTGTAGCTTCCATAGCTGGTGCCTCCTACGGTCGACAGGTCACGTTTGATGTAGTCTTGGGTATTACGGTAGATGATTCCTCCTTCCACATACAATCCGTGTTTGCCTAACTGCTTGTTGTAGCTGGCACTCAGGTTCACGTTGTCACTACGCTCCGGTTTCAAGTCAGCTTTTCCTGCTTCAAGGTCACCGTCACCAAACAATTCCTGTGTGCTGGGCATGCGCAGCGCCTTTTCGTAAGAGAGCTTCAACTGAATGGCTTTTCCTAAGAAATAGGTTCCGGCGGCTCCATATCCGAAAGAGCTGACACTTTGTGACACCCTCGTATCACTTCCTACATTGTTGTCGCTCAACTGCACCGTTCCTTCACTGTAAGAGTTGTAGTGTTTGCCGAAGACCGACAGATTCCATTTTTCAGAAGGCATCAGGCGATAAGATAATCCTGCAATGTTTTTCCGGCTTTTGGTAGGTTCATCATAATCTTCCAGTACGGAATTTTTCTCAATCAGACTTCGTCCTGTACGACGAAAAGTACTGAATACATTATTAAACGTAAACGAGTGCATTCTGCCCAGTCGGTATACCGCAGTAAGTGTGGTATTCCAGTTTGTATTGATTTGTTCACTGAACTGGTGATTCTGTTCGCCGGCAGTCGATCTGGGGATACGGTCACCCAGCCAGTTGTATTTGTACATCGCTGTATCCACGTTTGTCGTCAGGTTGTGGTTGTAATTGGCCGTAACCGTCACGTCCAGTCCTTTGGTGAAAAGATTCTGCTTGCGATATTCTACCGAAGGAACGATGGAATAGCCATGACGATGTTTCTCGCCGAATACGATTTCCTGGTACACTCCGTTCTGTATTTCTTTGTAGAAATGCGAGTAGGCTACATTAAACATCAGCCGGTCGGCCCAGCTTTTCCCGGTAACTCCGATTTTTCCGATGACCGCTTCGTTGTGGAATGTATCATTGAATCGTTTTACACGCTGTATATTACTTTCATCGCTGACAGACGTATTGTTTTCGTGGTTGAACTCTTCCACCCAGTTATTGATATAGTAATTATTGTCTGAGTAATTCTGATACGCATTGATTTCGTATGTCAGTCCGTTTCTGAAACTCTGCCCGAAGTTTACATACGATTTATGCGTGTTGAACGAGCCGTATGAGTATGACGCATCCAGAAACCAGTTGCGCTTCTGTTTGTTGGTTACAATGTTGATAACTCCACCCAAGGCATCGGTACCGAAGCCTACGGGTACCACACCTTTATATACCTCAATGCGCTCGGCAAAGTTGACCGGAATGTTATTCAGGTCGAAAGCCGTTCCTGCCCCTTCCTGTGGCACCCCGTCGATAAATACTTTTACATGCTTGCCGCTGAAGCCGTCGAGCATCAGCTGCATGTCCGAGCCCACACCTCCAGATTCGCGCAGTTTCATTCCCGGAAGTTTCTGTAACGCTTCACTTAAGTTTTTGGTAGAATTCTGCAGTTCACGTGTATCTACAGCTACGGCATTAAAGGCCGAGCGCTTGATACGTCCGACTCCGTTGGAAACGACTACGACTTCATCCAGCTCGGTGACTGAAGGCTTCAAGATTACATTTTGCTTGCTACGTCCGTCTGCCAAAATTTCCACTTCTTTTTCTACCGTCTCAAATCCGATGGCAGAAACGGTCAGTATATATTTCCCGGCAGGTGCTTTCAGATGATACAAGCCTTTTTCGTTGGTTGTACAGCCATATTGCGTACCTTTGAGGTACACCGTGGCGAAGTCAATGACACTCTTGTCCGAAGAAAGAACTTTCCCAGATAGTAACGAACGGCCTTGTGCAGAAAGAGATAAGACACAAGCACCCAATAACATCAAAAGTACACCCCATTTCAAATTTTCGCTTCCCCGCGAAAAAGATAAATTTCTCATTTACTGTAACTCGTATTTTTTGTTCAGGACTAATTTTCTGTGTGCAAAATTAAGGCGATTGGCCGGGTGGGGCAATCGCCAAATATGGGTAATTTAGACTATGTATAAATACCTATTTGTAGGTATTGTGTAGTTTGTCCTATGAAATGTAACGGGTTACGGTTAGAGAATTTGGACTGTTACAGGATATGGAAGTGCTTCAATGCCTGCATGATACCTTCTTCATCCACTGAGGTGGTGATATAATCGGCCGCAGCTTGTATGTGAGGAGCCGCGTTTCCCATGGCAATTCCCATACCTACATGTTTCAACATCGGAATGTCGTTGCCGCCATCGCCGAAAGCCATGGTATCTTTCAGGTCAATTCCGTAGTAAGCCAACATCTGATCGATACCGTGACTTTTACTGTTTCCCCGTGCAATGATGTCGGCAAAGAGCGGATGCCAGCGCATGGGTTCACAATGAGTCAGTACCTTTCCGAATATCTCTTCGTCTTTTTCTTCGGGGAAATATCCCATAATTTGCAGAATTTCTTTTCTCTTGCGGTTTCTATGGGACGGATTTCCGGAATGTCAATTTGAATCAGACGGGCAATCTCTCTGACAGCCTCATCCTCATGTGTCAGGAACCAGGTATTGTCGTGTACAAAAACAAACGGCATTTCCGGATGGTCATGCTGGTACTGAATGAGTCGTTCAATGTCTTCCTGCGGTACGCAGCCCTTGTAGATGTCCTCATGATTTGCCGTGAAGCAATGTGCTCCGTTCAGTGTGACATAACCGTCGAAATCCAGGTCACCCACGGCATCCATCATCAACGTCTTTGGACGGCCGGTGGCAATGAATACCTTAATACCTTTTTCTCTCAAAAGTCGCAGGGCTTCGCGGGTAGACTCCGGCTCGGTGTGAGTCTGGAAAGAAACTAATGTTCCATCAATATCAAAGAATATCGCTTTTACCATTTTTCGTGTATTAAAAGTCCGTGCAAAGATAGCGAATTTTTAGAAGAATTTTTTTGACCTATGTGGAATCTGCCAGATGATAAGTGGACTAATGAATATGATGATGAGGCGGAAACTCTAGTAAAATCTGTATAAAACTCTCCGAGCTCTTTTACGTTTCGCATGGCGGAACCGTAGGTTTTCCGACGCGGAAACTTACGGTTCCCGATGCGGAAACATAGGTTTTGGGCAAGGGAAACATAGAAAATGTAATTTGGAATTCTTGATTGGGGTACTGTGTTTTTTTATCTGCAGGGAAGAGGAAAGTTCTGTTCTGAAGGAGAGTATTTATATAATTGTGATAAATTGTTTTGTTTCTGTGTGGTATTTATTACATTTGCCACTGAATATGATTAAATAATGTGTATTTGAAAGATTTTTCAGGTGTTTCCTGTGCAAAAGTGAGAGTGAATCATGGAAAACAAAACGTATCAGTATAAAAGAATCACGGTAAAGATAGGTAGTAACGTGCTGACCCGCCGTGACGGCACACTGGATATAACCCGCATGTCAGCATTGGTGGACCAGGTGGCCGAGTTGCATAAAGCAGGAGTGGAAATCGTGCTGGTGTCTTCCGGAGCGGTAGCTTCAGGAAGAAGTGAGTTGAAACCCTTGCGGAAACTGGACAGCGTGGACCAGCGGCAGCTTTTCTCGGCAGTGGGACAGGCTAAGTTGATAAACCGTTATTATGAACTGTTTCGTGAGCACGGCATTACCGTAGGTCAGGTACTCACGACTAAGGAGAGTTTTTCTACCCGTCGGCATTACCTGAACCAGCGTAATTGCATGAAGGTGATGTTGGAGAACGGGGTGATTCCTATCGTGAATGAAAATGATACGATTTCGGTGACCGAGCTGATGTTTACCGACAACGATGAACTATCGGGTATGATTGCTTCGATGATGGACATGCAGGCATTGATTATCCTTAGTAACATTGACGGCATTTACAACGGTTCACCTTCGCAGCCGGGTACTTCTGTGATACGTACGGTGGAGCGTGGAAAGGATTTGTCGGATTACATTCAGACGGAAAAGTCCGGATTCGGACGGGGAGGGATGCTTACCAAAAGCACCATTGCCCGTAAGGTGGCCGATGAAGGTATTGCCGTGATTATCGCCAATGGCAAGAAAGAGAACATCCTGTCGGATTTGTTGTGTCATCCGGATACGACAGTCTGTACCCGTTTCCTTCCAGCTATGGAGGGAGTGTCGAGTATGAAGAAGTGGATTGCGCACAGTGAAGGCTTTGCCAAAGGGGAACTTCATCTGAACCGTCAGGCAGTAGAGGCCGTCAAAGGAGTGAAGGCTACCAGCATCCTTCCGGTGGGAGTGACGCGGGTTGTGGGAGATTTTGAGAAAGATGACCTCGTGCGCGTGATGGACGAGCAAGGACGGCAGATTGGAGTAGGCCGTGTATCAGCCGACTCGGCAGAAGCACTTTCCATGGTGGGACAGCACGGGCAGAAACCGCTGGTACATTACGATTATCTGTATTTGGAATAAAACGGAATGGCTTACTCTATCGGTACGCTACGTTGTTCTGCTACGGACTGTATGGACAGAGGGGTAACCGAAGTCCAAAGAGCCAGGTCGTGTATATCGGCCGGGTAAGGTCTCTCCTGTTTCATCTCGGCTTCTAATGCTTTGAGCATGATGTAGTCCATGCCTTCATGGTGCGTGTCGATGCGCAACGCTTCTTCTCCCCATTGTTGCCAATAGAGGTGTTCGTGTTTTTGCAGGTAAGCGGTATCTGCCTCCCATGTTTCGTGCGGACTTTTTCCTTCCAGGTAAATGCGTCGCTGGTCTCCCTGCCAGATTCCTTTCGTGCCTTGTATCTCGAAGTCCAGGCTTCTGGGGGGCGGGGAAGAGTGGTGTCGTGGGTCAAAGAAACCAAGGTTCCGGAAGCCGTCTCCAGTTGGGTGACGGTTATGTCTCCTTGCGTGACAGGCACATAAGGAGTTCCTCCTAATTCACGGATACGCTGGTATAGGCCTGCAGGTTTGGAAGAAAAGGTGGTCAGGCGTACAAAACGGTCTTTGCGGGGAATGCCGGCGATGAGGCAGAGAGGAGCCAGTCCGTGAGTAGGATAAAGGTCGCCATTTTCCTGCTGGTAGAATTTGCTTCGCCAGATGCTTTCCGTCTTTTTCCGGTTGCCCAGATTACCCTGGTCGTCCAATAGAAGATTGCGCAAGTCGTGACGGTAACCTCCTCGCATGTATACCACTTCACCTAATTCACCGGCACGGACCAGGTTGTGCATAGCCAGAATTTCCTGCCGGAAAAGCGTATTCTCCAGCGGAAAGATTTTTTTCTTTCCGGCTTCTGCCGCTTCAATCAGCGGCTGGTATTCATGCAGGTAAAGTCCTCCTTTGATTTCCAGTGCCACATGGCAGCCGTGTTGTATACAGTACAGGGCATGGGCTACGTGCAACTGCCATGGAGAAGCAATGAAAACCAGTTGCGGGGCATGAGGGGCAATCATTCTTTGATAATCATTTCCTCCCTGGTTGTAGCAAGGCACGTCGTAGTCGGCTTCCCGGGCTTCCGGGTCGGCAATGGCAGTCACCTGGAAATAAGGAATGTGGCGGGTCAGGGCAAGCAGTTGCTTTCCCCGGTATCCCATACCGATATAGGCTATTTTCAGTGTATTCATGGTTAGCAGGTTCGTTTTATTCCGTCGATGAACATCAGTTCCTTGATTCCAAAAACTGAATCAGCAGGTTGCGGGGCAGGGAATAGGTATTTCCATGTTCCTGCACGTATTTCAGCAGGTAGAGCCCTTCCTGGCGAAGTCGGGCTTTAGGCACGAGGTTTTCGGTGTCTTCCGCCATTTTTAGCAGCATCATGGCGGCTAATTCGGTCTTCTCCATCCCATCTTTTTCCTGACTGTATTTTTCCAGTATGGTTTGGCCGTCCATTTCTTCCAGCTGTTGGGGAGTGACCTCCAGCACTTGCCGTGCCGTACTTTCATATTCCTCCCAGTCCGACTTGCTGATATGCTTCCGGCGGAGAATCAGGTTAGCTATTGCGGCAAATATTTCCTGAATCATGCGTATGATGTAATCCTGTCTGATCATGGTTTTTAATTTTTCGGTTACAAAGTTCGAAATATTTTTCTTGGTTTTTCATAATCTTTCGTAATTTTGAGCGAATAACTAAAAAATTGCACTATGGACGAACAAATAAGACAAATAGGAGAACGTATCCGCGGATTGCGCGATGCGCTGGATTTGAGTGTAGAGGACATGGCCGGACAATGTGGGTTGCCGGTGGAACAATATAAGCAGATTGAGTCGGGCGAGTGTGACATTGCGGTCAGTACGTTGCAGCAAATCGGACGGAAGTGCAACGTGCCGCTTGACGTGCTGATGTTCGGGGAAGAACCTAAGATGAATGCTTATTTCCTGACACGCTGGGGAACCGGTATTTCGGTGGAGCGTACGAAGGCATATAAATACCAGTCGCTGGCTTCAGGGTTCCGCAACCGCAAGGCCGATCCTTTCCTGGTAACGGTAGAGCCCAAGCCGGAGGATACACCTATTTATTATAATACGCACTACGGACAGGAATTCAACTTGGTGATTGAGGGCCGGATGCTGTTGAGCATAAACGGAAAAGATCTGATTCTGGAGCAGGGAGACAGTTTGTATTTCGATTCTTCACTGCCTCACGGAATGAAGGCGCTCGACGGGAAAGCGGTGAAGTTTCTCGCCATCGTTATGTAGTAATTAATTTTGAAAAGAAATATGTTAGAAAGATTTGTTGAACAAACTCACTTTACCTCACAAGAGGATTTCATTGCGAATTTTAAAGTGAAGGTGCCGGAAAATTTTAATTTCGGTTATGATGTGGTAGATGCCTGGGCGGCTGAACAGCCCGATAAAAATGCGTTGCTGTGGACAAACGACAAAGGAGAACATATACAGTTTACGTATGCGGACTTGAAGAAATATACCGATATGACCGCCTCCTATTTCCAGAGCCAGGGAATAGGTCATGGAGATAAGGTCATGCTGATTTTGAAACGCCGGTATGAATTCTGGTTTTCTATCATTGCTCTGCACAAGTTGGGAGCAGTGGTCATCCCGGCTACACACTTGCTGACAAAGAAAGATATTGTCTATCGTTGTCAGGCTGCCGGTATCAAGATGATTGTGGCTGCCGGTGAACCGGTCATCACAGAACATATTCTGGCGGCCATGCCTGATTCTCCTACGGTAGAACGTCTGGTGAGTGTTGGTCCGGAATATCCGGAGGGCTTTGAAGATTTCCATAAGGGTATGGAAGCTGCCGCTCCTTTTGTACGTCCGGAACATGTGAATACCAACGAGGATATTTCACTGATGTACTTTACTTCGGGAACTACCGGGGAGCCGAAGATGGTGGCACACGACTTTACTTATCCGCTCGGACATATTGCTACCGGATGCTTCTGGCATAATCTGCATGAAAACAGTCTGCACCTGACCATTGCAGATACCGGATGGGGAAAGGCAGTGTGGGGAAAGCTGTACGGACAGATGATTGCCGGTGCCAATATCTTTGTATATGACCATGAGAAGTTTACTCCGGCAGATATTCTGCAAAAGATTCATGATTATCACATTACTTCGCTGTGTGCACCTCCTACGATTTATCGTTTCCTGATTCGGGAAGACTTGTCGAAATATGATTTGTCTTCACTGGAATATTGCACGACGGCGGGTGAGGCGTTGAACTATTCTGTATATGAGACTTTCAAGCGTATTACGGGCATCCGTCTGATGGAAGGATTCGGACAGACGGAAACGGCATTGACTCTGGCTACTTTCCCTTGGATGGAGCCGAAACCGGGAAGTATGGGCGTGCCTAATCCGCAGTATGACATTGACTTGCTGAAACCAGACGGCCGTTCAGCGGAAGATGGAGAACAGGGACAGATTGTGGTACGTACGGATAGAGGTAAACCATTAGGCTTGTTCAAGGAATATTATCGTGATGCTGAACTTACACGTGAGGCTTGGCACGATGGTATCTATTACACGGGCGATGTGGCTTGGCGTGACGAAGACGGTTATTACTGGTTCGTAGGACGTGCCGACGATGTCATCAAGAGCTCAGGTTACCGTATCGGCCCGTTCGAAGTGGAAAGTGCCTTGATGACGCATCCGGCAGTAGTGGAATGTGCCATTACCGGTGTGCCCGATGAAATCCGCGGTCAGGTGGTAAAAGCCACTATCGTATTGGCAAAGGACTACAAGCAGAAGGCCGGACTGGAACTGATCAAGGAATTGCAGGACCATGTGAAACGGGTGACAGCTCCTTACAAGTATCCGCGTGTCATTGAGTTTGTGGATGAACTGCCGAAAACCATCAGTGGAAAAATCCGCCGTGTAGAAATTCGTCAGAAGGACAATCATTAAATACCTTTTTGATAATAGATAAAAAAGCCGGAGTATTCAGACTGAAACTCCGGCCTTTTTGTGTATCTGTGTGATGGATAGTTAGTTACGTGAATCGGCTCCCCACATCATTTTCTCACGTAAGGTGTTGAAGAAAGAGTGGTGGCAGCGCTTGACAATACGGATGAAGTATTCTCCTCTTCGGATAGTAAGTCGAGTACCTTCACGGAACGTTTCACTCCGTCCGTCAATGGCAATCAGAAAATTATGACTGCGGCTTTCTACTTCCAATGTGACTTCCCACTCATCGCGAATGACAATGGGGCGTACGTTTAAGCTGTGTGGAGCTACAGGAGTCAGGCTGATGGTACCGCTCTGAGGTACTAAAATCGGACCGCCTACACTGAGGGAGTAGCCTGTAGAGCCGGTAGGGGTAGCCACAATTAGCCCGTCTGCCTGATACACATTCAACAGTTCACCGTTGATATAGGCACGGATGGTAATCATGGAAGAACTGTCGCGTTTCAGAATGGCGATTTCATTCAGTCCGTAAGGATAACCTTTCAGCACCTGACCATTGCAGGTAAGTTTCAGTACCCTTCGTGGTTCTGCCAGATACATTCCCTGATAAATCTCATCAAAGGTTTCCTCCATCTGGTCGGGCGAAATATCAGCCAGGAATCCCAGGCGTCCGGTATTGATACCAGTATGGGAATTTCTTTGTTACCAACTAAACTGGCTGTTTTCAGGAACGTACCGTCTCCTCCCACACTAAGTGCCATGTCGGCTGTAAAATCATGTCCGTTGAAGATTTCTAAATTGGTTAAATCTGCGTTTGTGTGCAGGCGAAGGAACTCATAAAACTCACGATGGATACAAATGTGTGCCTCCTTGCGCCGGAGGATTTCCAGCAGATGGGTTACATGAGCCGATTTATGCTCCTGATACGTATTTCCAAAGAGGGCGAATTTCATCTTCCGCTGCATAGAATGTGTCTTTTTTATCAATCTTTTTAAGAATAAACATGTCAAGTTTCTCGTAAAACCTGCTAACTTTGCACGTTGTTGATGCAAAGATAACGAAATTCATGAAATATGACTAAATTAAGTGTGAATATAAATAAGGTGGCTACGCTTCGTAATGCACGAGGTGGAAACAACCCTGATGTAGAGAAAGTAGCGCTGGACTGCGAGCTGTTCGGGGCAGAAGGTATCACGGTTCACCCACGTCCGGATGAACGTCATATCCGGTATGCGGATGTATATGCCTTGCGCCCGGTGTTGAAAACTGAATTCAATATCGAAGGATATCCTTCGAAAGAGTTTATCGACCTGGTACTGAGAGTAAAACCTACACAGGTGACTTTGGTGCCGGATGCTCCTGACCAGATTACTTCGAATTGTGGATGGGACACCAAAACGCATCAGGCTTTCCTGACAGAATTGATGGATACGTTCGGTGAAGCAGGCATACGTACCTCTATTTTTGTAGGTACAGACCTGGAACTGATTGAGTATGCGGCCAAGACAGGAGCCGACCGTGTGGAATTGTACACGGAACCTTATGCCTCACTCTATCCCAAGAATCCGGAAGCAGCCGTGGCTCCTTTTATAGAAGCGGCTGAGAGAGTACATAAACTGGGAATGGGATTGAATGCCGGACACGATTTGAGTCTGGTGAACTTGAAGTATTTCCATGATAATATCCCTTGGCTGGATGAAGTTTCTATTGGTCACGCACTGATTTGTGATGCACTTTATTTAGGATTAAAGAAAACCATTGAAGAATATAAAATTGCCTTCGTTAAATTATGATGACATTAACTTTACTGGCTGCCCACAGCCTGTGTAGCCGATACAATGGCCGGAGCAAATCCGGTGTTGACTCCGGTTGCTTCGGGGAACCGCAGATGAATCTTTGGGATATGGCCTGCAAAGGAGGCTGGATTATGATCGTACTGGCTTTGATGTCGGTAATTGCTTTTTATATTTTCTTTGAACGCGCGGTGGCTATCCGCAAGGCTGGAAAGGATGATCCTTTGTTTATGGACCGTATCCGTGATTATATCAAATCGGGAGAAATCAAATCGGCTATCAATTATTGCCGCATTACGAACACTCCTTCTGCACGTATGATTGAAAAAGGAATCACACGTATGGGACGTCCGGTTGCCGATGTGCAGGCTGCCATTGAAAATACCGGAAACATCGAAGTGGCCAAAAGCTGGAAAATGGTTTGTCCATTATGGCTACCATTTCAAGTGGGGCACCGATGTTGGGATTCTTGGGTACGGTAACCGGTATGGTACGTGCCTTTTGGAATATGGCTAACGCTGGAAACAACATTGATATTACCCTTTTGTCAAGTGGTATTTATGAGGCCATGATTACTACGGTGGGTGGACTGGTAGTAGGTATTGCTACGATGTTTGCCTATAATCATCTGGTGTATCGTGTAGATAAGGTAGTAAGTCAGATGGAAGCACGTACGCTGGCTTTCATGGACTTGCTGAATGAACCGACTGAAAAATAATCGCGTATGGCTTTAAAGAGAAGACAGAAAATATCACCCAGCTTCAGCATGTCGTCTATGACCGACTTGATTTTCCTGCTGCTGATATTTTTTATGATTACTTCTACCATGGTATCGCCGAATGCCATCAAGGTGCTTCTGCCGCAAGGTTCGGAGCAGACTTCGGCCAAACCCATGGCACGGGTGATTATAGATAAAGACCTGAATTATTACGGGGCTTTCGGCAACGAAGATGAAATGCCGCTGGCCATTGATGAAGTGACCGCCTTTCTTCAGGAGTGTGCCCGGAAAGAACCGGAAATGTATGTGGCATTGTATGCTGATGAATCGATTCCTTATCGGGAAATCGTGCGGGTGCTGAATATTGCGAACGAGAATCATTTTAAGATGGTCCTGGCGACTCGCCGTCCGGATAAAAACTAAAACAGAGTAACGTTGAAAAAAAATAAGGTAATCGGAATTGTATGTACGGTGGCTTTGCACGTGCTGGTGCTGCTGTTGCTGTTTCTTCTGAAGCTGACCGTTCCGGCAGAACAGGAGGAAGGCGGTGTACCCGTCATGTTAGGCAATACGGAACTGGCTGCAGGTGATGCCGACCCTTATACGATGACCGAGGTGGATGTCATGCCGTCGGAAGCTCCTTCTTCTGCACCGGAAGCTGTAGCGGAGCCAGAGGTAGAACAGCCCATGATTACGCAGCAGGATGAGCCTTCTTTGCAGGTGAAGAAAGAAAAGCCTAAAACAGAGACGAAGAAGGAACAACCTAAAAAGACACCGGTAAAGACTGAAACGCAGAAGGTGAATAAGCCGAAGGAGAAAACAGAGGCGGAAAAACGGGCGGAAGCAGAAAAAGCGGCAGCTCAGGCTGCGGCCAATGCCATTGCCGGGGCGTTTGGAAAAGGTTCTCAGATGGGAAGCAAAGGAAATGCTGCCGGAGCCGGACTGCAGGGTAGTCCTACAGGAAATTCTTCTACTGGAAAAACGAGTGGTGTAGGTGGTTATGGCACATTCGACCTGAACGGGCGAACTTTGGGAGGTGGAAAGCTTCCTGTACCCGTCTACAATGTGCAGGATGAAGGACGTGTGGTTGTAACCATTGTGGTGAATCCAGCCGGACAGGTCATCAGTACCAGCATTAACAAACGGACGAACACAGTGAATCCGGCATTGCGAAGAGCGGCGGAAGAGGCAGCTCGAAAAGCACGCTTTAATGCGGTGGATGGAGTGAATAATCAGAGCGGTACCATTACGTACTACTTTAAGTTGAAATAAAACTTTTAATTCTAAATAATAGATTTATGAAAGCAGTTTGTATCTTTTTGGCTGAAGGTTTCGAGGAAATGGAAGCCATGTTTCCGTTGGATATTATGCGCAGAGGCGGATTGAACGTAAAAACGGTGTCTGTCACTGGAAACAAGACGGTCATCAGTTCTCATCAGGTACCCATTGTGGCTGATTTGTTGTTCGAAGAACTGAAGGAGGAAGATGTAGAAATGATTGTTCTTCCTGGTGGACTGCCGGGTGCTACTAACTTGGATGCACATGCCGGACTGGACAAACTGATTATGAGCTTTGCGACTGCCGGAAAACCGTTGGCTGCCATTTGTGCCGCTCCGATGGTATATGGCAAGCGCGGTTTGCTGAAAGGCAAGAAAGCTACCTGCTATCCGGGCTTCGACAAGTTCCTGGAAGGAGCTGAATATACAGGAAATATGGTGGAAGTAGTCGACAACTTCATTTTGGGTAAAGGTCCGGGTGCCGCACCTGCCTTTGGCTTTACTATCCTGGAGAAATTTGCAGGAGCAGAAAAAGCACTCGAAGTGAAAAAAGGAATGTTGCTGGCTTAATGAAGAAATATGTGATAGTGGTAGCGGGAGGAAAAGGCCTGCGTATGGGGGGAGAGATTCCCAAACAATTCATTCCGGTAAAAGGAAAGCCGGTATTGATGCGTACGCTGGAAACTTTTCATGCCTGTGACCCGAACATTGAATTGATTGTGGTGCTTCCGGTGGAACAGCGTTCCTACTGGGAGCACCTTTGTGCTGAATACGGCTTTACGTTGCCTCACCGTATTGCGGCAGGTGGAGAAACGCGTTTCCATTCCGTAAAGAACGGATTGGCACTGGTGGAAGAAGACGGTGTGGTCGGTGTGCACGACGGGGTACGTCCTTTCGTCTCTGCCGAAGTCATTGCGAATTGTTATGCGCAGGCAGCCACTTTGCAGGCTGTGGTTCCGGTAACAGATGTAGTGGAAACTGTTCGTCATTTGTTGCCCGAAGGAGGAAGTGAGACTGTATCACGCAATGACTACAAGCTGGTGCAGACTCCTCAAGTCTTCACTGTGGAGTTGTTGAAACGGGCCTATGCCCAGGACTACAAGCCCTTCTTTACCGACGATGCTTCGGTGGTGGAAGCATTGGGACAGCCTGTACATCCGGTATCCGGCAACCGGGAGAACATCAAACTCACCACGCCTTTTGACTTGAAAGTAGCAGAATCTCTTATCGATGACTAATGTTTGACCTATCCACACGCGATGTGAAATATTTGCCAGGAGTAGGGCCGCAGCGGGCGGCCATACTGAATAAGGAATTAAATATCTATTCCTTACGCGACCTGTTGTATTATTTCCCATACAAGTATGTGGACCGCAGTCGTCTGTATTACATCCATGAGATAGACGGCAACATGCCTTACATCCAGTTGCGCGGACGGATTCTGAGTTTTGAAGTGTTCGGAGAAGGTCGTCAGCGCCGGCTGGTGGGACATTTTTCCGACGGTACGGGAGTGGTGGACTTAGTGTGGTTTCAAGGATTGAAATATATCACTGGAAAGTACAAAGCCAACGAAGAATACATTGTGTTCGGCAAGCCCACGGTTTTCAACGGACGTATCAACGTGGCGCATCCCGATATTGACCCGGCACAAGAACTGACCCTTTCTACCATGGGGCTTCAACCTTATTACAACACTACGGAAAAGATGAAGCGTACCAGCCTGAATTCTCATGCACTGGAAAAGTTGATGAAAAATCTTTTTCAGGCTTTGCAGAAGGAGAGTTTTGAGGAAACGCTAAGTCCCTCTTTAATCGCGGCACATCAGCTGATGCCCCTGACCGATGCGTTGTATAATATTCATTTCCCGCAGAATCCGGAACTTCTTCGTAAGGCACAGTATCGCTTGAAATTTGAGGAACTGTTTTACGTACAGCTCAATATTCTCCGTTATACCAAAGAACGTCGCAATAAATTCCGTGGACTGGTATTTGAACGGGTGGGTGAAATTTTCAATACCTTTTATGCACATCACCTGCCTTTCCAGTTGACGGGGGCACAGAAACGTGTAATCAAGGAAATGCGTCGCGACATGGGCAGCGGACGACAGATGAACCGTCTGTTGCAAGGCGATGTGGGTAGTGGAAAAACATTAGTAGCCCTGATGACTATGCTGATAGCCTTGGATAACGGATTCCAAGCCTGCATGATGGCTCCGACGGAAATTCTTGCCACACAGCATTATGAAACCATCCGTCGCTTTCTGAATGGGATGCCCGTGCGGGTGGAACTGTTGACCGGCAACGTGAAAGGCAAACGCCGTGAAGCAATTCTCCGCGATTTATTAACAGGGGATGTGCATATCTTGATTGGTACGCATGCTGTGATTGAAGATACCGTCAACTTCTCTTCTTTGGGACTGGTGGTGATTGACGAACAACATCGTTTTGGAGTAGCCCAGCGAGCCAAGTTGTGGGCTAAGAATACCCGTCCTCCTCATGTGCTTGTTATGACAGCCACCCCGATTCCCCGTACGTTGGCCATGACCTTGTATGGCGACTTGGATGTGTCGGTCATTGATGAATTGCCTCCCGGCCGAAAGCCTATCCAGACCATTCATCAGTTTGATAACCGCCGGAAAAGCATGTACGAGTTCATGCGGAAACAGATTCAGGAAGGCCGTCAGGTCTACATCGTGTATCCGTTGATACAGGAGAGCGAAAAGATGGACATCAAGAACCTGGAAGAGGGTTACATGCACGTCTGCGAGGAGTTTCCCGAGTACAAGGTCAGCAAGGTGCACGGTAAGATGAAACCGGCCGAGAAAGAAGAAGAAATGCAGCGTTTCTTGGCCAACGAAACCCAGATTATGGTGGCCACTACCGTGATAGAAGTCGGCGTGAATGTACCCAATGCCTCGGTGATGGCTATTGAGAATGCCGAACGCTTCGGACTTTCCCAGCTCCACCAGTTGCGTGGACGAGTAGGTCGTGGTGCCGACCAGTCCTATTGCATTTTAGTGACCGGATACAAGTTGACGGAAGAAACCCGCAAGCGCATTGAAATCATGGTGCAGACCAATGACGGTTTTGAAATTGCCGAAGCCGACCTGAAACTACGTGGTCCCGGCGATTTGGAAGGTACCCAGCAGAGCGGGGTAGCCTTCGATTTGAAAATTGCTGACATCGCCAAAGACGGCCAGTTGTTGCAGTATGTCCGTGAAATAGCTGAACGCCTGCTGGATGACGACCCTGAAGGCATGAAACCGGAAAATCAAATTATCTGGCAACAGTTGAAGGAACTTCGTAAGAAAAATGTAAACTGGTCTGTAATATCCTGACTATTAAGTTTATATAGTCCGATTGGATGTAATCGGAAAAACGCAAGTACGTTTGGAGGTAAACGCCTTTACGTTTGTATCTAAACGTACTTGCGTTTCAGGTAAAATGTACTTACGTTCCGTTTGAAATGTACTTGCGTTTGGGGAAGAATATAAAAGCTTTGCGTGTATCTGTTGAAAACGTGTGATAGTATGGTCGCAAAAAATTACATGTATTCCGTAAAAGATTCCATTTTTTCGTGTATGTTGAGGCGGTACTTTTGAATTGAAGATATTATGTCTCATTTTTTTACTTTAACTAGGAAAAACAATGAATCGATTTACGGGAACAATTATATGTATGATGACGGGAATGCTGGCCATGGCACAGCAAGTGTATGAACTGGATATGCCTGTCAAGGAAAAGACAATTTATAGTGGGCACCTGAAGTTGGGAGGAAGTAATCCTTCCGGTGAGCGTATTGAGGTAAACAGCTATTATATGTCGGTAGGGGGAAAGCCGGTTATTCCAGTAATGGGAGAGTTCCACTATAGCCGTTATCCGGAATGCCAGTGGGAAGAAGAAATTCTGAAAATGAAGGCAGGAGGAGTAACGGTGATTCCTACGTATGTATTCTGGAGTATTCATGAAGAAAAGGAAGGCGTATTTAATTGGGAAGGGAACCGAAATCTTCGTAAGTTTTTGTCATTGTGTCAGAAACATAATGTGTGGACGGTGGTACATGAATTGGTCCTTTCTGTCATGGGGAAATACGAAACGGAGGACTTCCCGACTGGTTGTTTGCCAAGCCCTTGGAAATTCGTTCGAACGATGCGAACTACCTGAAGTATGTGAAACGGCTTTATGAAGAGATTGGCCGACAGTTGGAAGGATTGTATTATAAAGACGGTGGAACGATTATCGGCACGCAGATAGAAAATGAACACCAGCATTCGGCGGCTCCTTGGGGAATTACATATCCGGGCGAACCGAAGGACATGACGTCGGCCACTTATGATGCCAATATTACGATGATAGGAGTGAGTGTACAGGACAAGAAAATCACGACGGCTGATTTAGGTAACCTGCACATGAAAACGCTGAAAAAGATGGCCGAAGAGGCCGGAATTCAGACACCTTTGTACACAGCTACCGGATGGGGTAATGCAGCTGTAATCGGAGAGGAGGCCATTCCTGTGACGGCTGCCTATACATATCCTTTCTGGGCCAAACCGGGTATGTCTCCTTTTTGCATGTTCAAGGATATTCAGAAGAATCCCGATTATGCACCGGTGCGTTATGACACCGAGAAATATCCTTCCTTCTGTGCAGAAATGGGAGTCGGCATTCAGATGATTTATACCCGCCGCCCTATTGTCACGGCTAAGGCCGCAGAGGCGTTGATGGTGCGTACGCTGGGGAGCGGTGCCAATGGCATCGGGTATTATATGTATCATGGAGGTTCTACTCCGAAAATGGGACCTACGGCCTTTTTCAGCGATGAACCGATGGGAATGCCCAAGATATCGTATGATTTTCAGGCTCCCTTGGGAGAATTTGGTTTGGAACATGGTTCTTATCGTGCGTTGCGCCTGTTGCATCTGTTCCTGAACGATTTCTCCAGCCAGCTGGCACCGATGGAAACGGTGCCCGAAGGGATATGAACGGATGACTCCGGATAACCGGGAAACGTTGCGATATGCGGCGCGGGTAAGAGGAAAATCGGGTTTCGTGTTTATGGTGAACTTTCAAGACCACGATACTGCTCGGGTAGACCAGAAAGATTTGTGCTTACGGCTGAAGTTTGCGGATGAAACACTTCGTATTCCTTCGCAAGGTACGTTTACTCTGCCGAAAGATGAGAGCCTGATTCTGCCGTTTAATTTTCAGATGGAAGATGCCTTGTTGAAGTATGCCACCGCTCAGTTATTGCTGAAACTGGATGACAGGGGGACAGACCATTACTTTTTCTTTGTGCCGGAAGGTATTCAACCGGAATTTGTGTTTGACAAGACTACGGTAGCCGGAAAATATTGTTATACTCCGGAAGCAGGCTTAAAAAGTACGTTTACGGTGAAGACATCCGGTGGAAAACGGTTTAAAGTAACCACGCTGACCCGCGAACAGGCTTTGAATGCTTGTAAAATCAACGGTAAGTTGTTGATAACTTCTTCCATGGTGCTGCCGGAAGCAGGAAGAGTACGGTTGCTGAATATGGGAGACCCGGTGTTCCGTTATGTAGAATATTCTTCGGCAAAAGGCTTTAAGGAACAGATGAAAGAAGTTCCTTCCGTGCAGCCCGAATATACCTTCCGTAAGGTTGGAAGCCGTCGGTTGGCAGTTCGTTTTTCCGGAAAGGAATATCCTCAGGTAAATGATTACTTCTTGCAGCTGGATTATACAGGCGACGTGGCCATGGCTTTCTTGAAGGGTGAGCTGGTGCTGGATCACTTTTATTATGGAGCTCCCTGGAAGATTAGTCTGAAACGTTTCCAGCAGGAACTGACTGATGAGGAACTGAGTTTTTACATTCGTCCGTTGCGGAAAAATGCACCTTTCCTGTCTGATTTGCCGGGAGAAGCTGTTCCTGATTTTTCCAAAGGTTCAGTAGCTCGGGTCGACTCAGTGCAGGTTGTTCCGCAATATGTGACTACATTGGCATGGTAAGCCGGTAAGAGAAAATTTAGGAATTTGTTGTTACGTTTCATTGGAGGATTCTTCTTTTTTCTTTCTATATTCCGTAGGAGTCATTTTATATTCTTCCTTGAAATAATGTGTAAAGATTTTTGGAGTATTAAATCCTACTTTGTAGGCTACTTCTGCAATTGTCATCTGGGTTTTCTCCAGTAGTTTCAGACTTTTCTTAAGCCGTATGATGCGTATGAATTCGCTTGGAGAACTTCCTGTTATAGACATGAGTTTATTGTATAAGTTACTTCTGCTCATACCAATAATGCTGCTTAATTCTTCTACCGAGAATTGAGGATTCTCGATGTGTTCTTCTACAGTCTTGATGGTTTTTTGAATGAAAGATTCGTCCAATGAGCTTGAGGTGATGTCACTCACTGGTATATCTGTAATAGAAAACTTCTTATGGCATTCTTGTTTCCATTTAAGTATTTTATTGATGCGAAGTTTTAAAATATCTAGGTTGAAGGGTTTGGCAATATAATCGTCAGCTCCTTTAGTTAATCCTTTCTTTATATGTTCAATATCATTTTTAGCTGTCAGCATGATAACTGGTATGTGTGAAATTTTGATGTCACTTTTTATGGCATGGCATAGTTCAATCCCATCCATATTAGGCATCATAATATCCGTAATGACCATGTCAATATGCTCTTTCTTGAGAATAGATAATGCATGTAGTCCGTCAACTGCAGAAAAAACATGATATTCCTTTTTTAGAGAATCGGATAAAAATAAGCGTAAGTCTTGGTTGTCTTCTACAATGAGTAGGGTGTTTTGATCCAGATTTTCGTTTTTCCCCTCTGATTCTAAAGATGCCATTTCTTCTTCGGTTGGCTGGATATGAAATTCTGTTTCTACAATTTGCTCCATGGGAGTAATAGGAATATAAAATATAAATTTAGTTCCTGTTGGCTGGTTGTCTTCTATATGTATGTCTCCATGATGTAAAGAAAGAAGCTCTTTTACAATATGCAGTCCTATGCCACTTCCATACGATGATTTTTCATCAGCTATTTGATAAAAAGCATCAAAGACCTTGCACTTCTCATTATCTTCTATCCCTTTTCCGTTGTCGGCTACACTAGTGAATACTTTTTCGTCTTCGGTCCATATTTTGACTGTAATCTTACCGGGAGTGCCTGCATATTTTATAGCATTGGATAAAAGGTTCATAAGAACCTTATGCATTTTGTCTTTATCAAATGCCATAGATAAAGTGTCGCTCTTTTTCGAAGGTTAAAGTAATCTGATAAGTGGTTGCATATACAGAAAAATGTTTGATAATATCATCTATAAACTCAATGTAATCTCCTTTCTCTGGATGCAGTTTCATTTCTTGTATTTCAATTTTACGGAAATCTAATATTTGGTTCACTAAATTCAGAAGAGACAAGGCATTTTTATGAATAATATTCAAGTTTGATGTTATATCTTCGTTGTGATGAGTTTTGAGCACCTCTTCTAGTGGAGCTATAATTAAAGATAGTGGGGTACGGAAGTCATGGCTTAGATGAGTGAAAAAGTTTAGTTTCATTTCATCTATTTCATGTTGTTTTTTAGCTTCAAACTCCATTTCCTTATAGTGCATTCTTCGTTTGTGCTTTTGTCCCTTTCGATACCATACATAGGAGAATAGTATGATAACCAAGAGTAAATATAAAATTTTGGCATAAATACTTAACCATATAGGAGGTTCAATATTGATGAGAAGTGTGGAGGGATTACTCCATAGTCCTCCAGAATTGGTAGCTCGAACTTCCAGTTCATATATTCCTGGAGCCATATTGTTAAAAAGCGATATAGTTGCTTTCGAGTGAAATCCATTGATTGTTCGTTCCGCTCAATCGGTAGGAGAACCGAATATCATGAGTGCGTACGTACTCCATGGTTGAGAAACTTAATTTAAAAAGTATTTTGATTGTACTTGAGCGTTATTTTGTCTGTAAGTTCAATATTCTGGCTTAATATTTTGTGATGATTATATAAGGAATCTACATTAATAGTTGTGTCCAGAACTTTTAATTCTGTAAAGATGACTTTGGATATGCTTTTGTTGTATTTTATATTAGGATTAATATCGTAATATCCTCCATTTCCTCCTACTATGATATGACCGTTTTGTGACTTATATATGGAGTTATGTACGAAATCAGAGGTTTGTAACCCGTCGTTTTTGGCGTATGGGAGGCAATGAAATGTATAGCCATGTCCATGTTGATCTACTTGTATCTCTATTTTAGTAACTCCATCTGTAGTTACTACCCAAATATTTTGGTTGTTATCTTCGGTGATGCTTCGTACAAAATTTCCTTCCAGTCTGTGGCTCTTATTCAAATAGTAAATCGTATCAAGACGTGTGTCGAATATAGTAAGCCCTTCTCTTCCTCCCATCCACAAAAGATTTCGGCTGTCTATGTAGACGTTATTCTGTATTGTATCTTGGATGAATTGTGAGTTCTTATAGTTGTGGCGTATATTTTTTATTTCATGATTCTCTGTATTTATG